>Ga0247819_10000038_pt1 | contig 88031 bp, 80 predicted proteins | sample 13C_Xylose_Day6_FD_193428 | JGI IMG/M metagenome (GOLD analysis project Ga0247819, IMG submission 193428) | Soil microbial communities from agricultural site in Penn Yan, New York, United States - 13C_Xylose_Day6 | ecosystem: Environmental > Terrestrial > Soil > Agricultural land | place: USA... | reverse complement strand
GCCTACGACTTGCTTCGCCAAGTCTACGGCTCGCGCTCTTCGGCTACGCCGAAGGTGCTACGCACTGGCCCCTACAGGCACCTCCGCTCAGCCTCCTGAAGTCGCAGTCCGTGTCGCCTGTACTTGCGTGCATGAAGATCAAGATCAAGAGCGAGAGCGAAGCGAATCGTTACTTGCTTTGCTCGCGGGCTTGTTCCGCGTTGGCATCAACCTGGCTCTGACAGAATCTGATTTCGAAGATACGTCAGTACAGGCGCCGCCGTAAGGGCGGAAGGGGCCGGCAGCGTCGCCACACCAACTGGATAAGCTCACAGCCCCAACATCCATCCCAAGGACCATACCCCCGGAATTCCGTGAAAAACCAATTTTTTTGCCCAACTGTACCTTGACGCTTGAATGCTTCTGACCCGAATCTTCCGGTCCAAGCTGCCGGAGAACCCCGATGGACCTTTCATTACTCGCACTGTTCGTTCCTGCCTGTTTCGCGCTGAACATGGCGCCGGGTCCGAACAACCTGTTGTCACTGAACAATGCCAGCCGCTACGGCCTGCGCATTGCCTGTGTGGCCGGCGTCGGGCGCCTGCTGGCGTTTGCCGGGATGATCGTGCTGGCGGCCATGGGGCTGGCAGTGGTGCTGCATACCAGCGAGTACCTGTTCCTGACCATCAAGCTGCTCGGCGCCGCCTATCTGTTCTACATCGCCTGGCAACTGTGGCGCGCACCGGTGGCGGCTGCGAGCGTCAGTGCCGAGCGCCAGGCCGGTACCTTGCGTCTGGCACGCCAGGAATTTCTGGTCGCCGCCGGCAATCCCAAGGCGATACTGATCTTCACCGCGTTCCTGCCGCAGTTCGTCCAGGTTTCCAGCCCTATGCCGGTTTCCGAGCAGTTTGCCTGGCTGGGCGGTTTGTTCCTGGTTCTGGAGTGGCTGGCGATTGCGATCTATGCCTGGCTTGGCGCCTATCTGCAGCGCTGGTTCAACCAGCCGGGGCCACGGCGCTTGTTCAACCGGGTCAGTGCGACGCTGCTCGGTTGCGCCGGGCTCGGCCTGTTGGCGGCACGCCGGGCTTAGTCTGGCGCTTGGTGCTTATAGAGAAAGGGTCTGAGGCTGTCGGGCTAATGTCCTAGGCTTATGGCTGGACCGGCACACCGGAACCGTTGCCCGCCACCTGCCAAGGAGACATACCGATGCTCTCGACCCTGGAGTTGCGCAACATCATCGAAAGCAGTTTTTTACCCACTCGCTGCCAGTGCACGCAGGCTGCCGACCGTTCGTTGACCGTCAAGGTGTTCGACCGCAGTTGCGAACGGGTCGATTTGCTGGTGACCGGTATCAGCGCCGAACAGCTGACCAGCAGCCGGGCGATTTCCAACCTGATCGTCGGCTTGCGCAACAACCTCGCTGACCAGCGCCAGCTTCACGCCGGGCGACGCAACGATAGTCTTTAGTCGCGGTAGAACACCTGAACCAGGTGATAGCCGAACTTGCTCTTGATCGGACCGTGCACGACGCGCAGCGGTTTCTTGAAAATCACCTGGTCGATGGCGCCGACCATCTGCCCCGGACGCACCTCGCCCAGGTCACCACCGCGCTTGCCCGACGGGCAGGTCGAGTACTTTTTGGCCAGCACGTCGAACGCCTCGCCTTTGGCGATCCGTTGCTTGAGCTGTTCGGCTTCTTCGGCGGTCTTGACCAGAATATGCCGAGCCTGTGCTTTCATCTCGAGGTACCTTCGCAAAACGCTAAAACCGCGCATTATGCCTGATCACGCAGCTCCGGGCGGTCACGAAATTGTTCGAGGGCCTCGGGGTTGGCCAGGGCGTCGGTGTTTTTCACCGGTTCCCCATGCACCACGTTGCGAATCGCCAGCTCGACGATCTTGCCGCTGATGGTGCGCGGGATATCGCTGACCGCAGCGATCACCGCCGGTACATGGCGCGGGGTGGTATTACTGCGGATCACCTGGCGAATCCGTGCCTTTAGTGCTTCGTCCAGTTGCAAGCCTTCACGCAAACGCACAAACAGCACCACGCGTACATCGTTTTGCCAGCGTTGGCCAATGGCGACGCTCTCCAGCACCTCGTCGATCTTCTCTACCTGGCGGTAGATTTCTGCGGTGCCAATGCGCACGCCGCCGGGATTGAGCACCGCGTCCGAGCGGCCGTGAATGATCATGCCGCCTTCAGGCGTCTGTTCGGCATAGTCGCCCTGGGCCCATACACCCGGGAACTGGCTGAAATAGGCGGCATGGAAGCACTCGGCCTGCGGGTCGTTCCAGAAGCCTAGCGGCAGCGCCGGGAAATGCCGGGTGCAGACCAGCTCGCCTTTTTCGCCAACCAGGGCATGACCGTCATCGTTCCAGACCTCCACGGCCATGCCCAGGCTCTTGCACTGGATCTGCCCGCGCCGCACCGGCAGCACCGGGTTGCCGATGACAAAGCAGGAACAGATGTCGGTACCGCCAGACATCGAGGCCAGGCACAGGTCGGCCTTGAACTCGCGGTACACGTAGTCATAGCTTTCCGGCGACAGCGGCGAGCCGGTAGACAGCAACAGCTTGAGTGAGTCCAGGCGATGACTCAGGCGTGGCTGGATATGCGCATGTTCCAGCGCCGCCAGGTACTTGGCGCTGGTACCGAAGGCGCTGATCCGTTCGCTGTCGATCAGGTCGAGCAAACGCTCGGGGCCGGGATGCAACGGCGAGCCGTCGTAGAGCACCAGTGTGACGCCGACTGCCAGGCCACTGACCAGCCAGTTCCACATCATCCAGCCGCAGGTGGTGTAGTAGAACAGCACGTCGTCCGTGCCCAGGTCGTTGTGCAGGCCGTGTTCCTTCAAGTGCTGCAGCAACACACCGCCGGCACTGTGCACGATGCACTTGGGCACGCCGGTGGTGCCGCTGGAGTAAAGAATGTACAGCGGCTGGTCGAAGGGCAGCGGGGTGAATTGCGGTTCGCCACCGGCTTGATAGAAGTCGTCCCAGAGACTGACGCGGGCAGTACTGTGAAATTCGTCAGTGCGCGTACCGGCACGGCTGTACGGCACTACCAGCAAGTGTTCAAGGCTGGGCAGCTGTGCCAGCACCTCGTTGATTTTGTCGACCTGGTCGATGTCTTTACCGGCGTATTGATAACCACCACAGGCTATCAGCAGCTTGGGCTGGATCTGGCCGAAGCGGTCAATGATGCCGTGGGTGCCGAACTCCGGTGAGGAGCAGGACCAGATGGCCCCCAGGCTGGTACAGGCGAGCATCGCCACCAGGGTTTGCCAGGTGTTGGGCATGCAGGCCGCCACGCGATCGCCGACGCCAATGCCTGCAGCCTGAAAACTGCGCTGCAGGCCCGCGACCTGTGCGGCCAGCTCGGCGTGGGTGATGATTCGCCGCTCGCCATCCTCACGCACCACGACCAACGCTGGAAGCGCATCGCGGCGCCGCAGCAGGTGTTCGGCGAAGTTCAGCGTGGCGCCGGCGAACCAGCGCGCATCGGGCATCTGCGGGCCTTCGTCGAGGACCCGGGTGGCAGGCTGATGCCAGCGCACCCGGAAGAAATCGGCAAGGGTCTGCCAGAACGCGGCACGCTGGTCGATGCTCCAGCGATGCAACTGCTCGTAGTCGGTCAAGCTCAGACCGTACTTGCGGTTGATCTCACGACGAAAGGCATCCATGCGACTGGCCTGAATACGCGCCTCGCTCGGGCGCCAGAGCACTTGGTTCATGCCGCGTTCCTCTTGTGCCGAACCCTTTATTCCACTGTAGCTTTCTTCACATCGTCAGAGGCCGACCAGATGCGGTAACGCACTTCAACGCCTTCAGGTACATAGACCACGACGGGCAGCTTGCTGTTGTAACGCAGCAGGAAACCGTCACCGACTACCGGCACGAAAGCTTCTTTCTTGGCGGTGTCCGGGCAGGCCATCAGCGTCGAAGCCGGGCCCATGACTTTTTCCAGGCGGTAGTAGTTGTAGCCCCAGCCTTCGAGGTTTTTCTCTTCGAGGGTGCCGCCCAGGCGCTGGCGGTTGCAGTCGACCAGCAGTTGCTTGCCGGCCAGGACTTCCAGTTTGAACGCCGACTCATCGGCTTGCTTAGGCAGGTGGATGACCTGGCGGGTAAAGCCTTTTTCGGCCTCGGGATAGGGCGCGACATCCTTGAGGCTGGCGGCCTGTACGGACGTACCGGCAGCCAGGGTCAGGGTGAGCAGCGCAGTGAAAGGGATTGGGCGCATAAGGCCTCCTTGCAGGTAAAAAAGACGATGCCGTAGCCAGATCCCGGGCCGCCCGTCATTGGGCCAGCCAGCCGCCATCGATGTTCCAGGCGGCGCCACGAACCTGACTGCCAGCCTCGCTACAGAGGAACAATACCAGCTCACCCAGATGTTCGGGAGTGACAAAGGCCAATGACGGCTGCTTCTCGGCCAGCAGGTCGTGCTGCGCTTGTTGTGCATCAATGCCCTTGGCCGTGCGGTCATCAATCTGTTTCTGTACCAACGGCGTCAGTACCCAGCCCGGACAAATGGCGTTGCAGGTGATGTTGCTGGTGGCGGTTTCCAGGCCGACCACTTTGGTCAGCCCGACCACTCCGTGTTTGGCGGCAACGTAAGCCGCCTTGCCAGTGGAGCCGACCTGGCCATGCACCGAGGCAATGTTGACGATCCGGCCCCAGTTTTTCTGGCGCATGCCTGGCAGTACCAGGCGGGTGCCATGGAACACCGCTGACAGGTTGATGGCGATGATCGAGTCCCAGCGTTCCACCGGGAAATCTTCGACGGCGGCGACGTGCTGGATGCCGGCGTTGTTGACCAGAATGTCGACGCCGCCAAAGTCCCGCTTGGCGTAAGCGAACAGGTCTTCGATCTGTTTCACATCACCAAGATCGGCCGGGTGATGACCGACCCGGGTACCGTGGCGGGCGACCTCGGCGATGGCCGCACTGGCGTCGCCGAAGCCGTTGAGGATCAGGTTGGCGCCGGCCTTGGCCAACACCTGGGCAATACCCAGGCCGATGCCGCTGGTGGAGCCGGTAACCACTGCTGTTTTACCTTTGAGTTGCATGAGTAGCTCCTTAAACGATGCCAGTAGCATAGAAGGTGGCGATGACCACGAACACGGCCAGGGTCTTGATCAGGGTAATGCCGAAAATATCCTTGTAGGCCTCGCGGTGGGTCAGGCCGGTGACCGCCAGCAGGGTGATGACCGCGCCGTTGTGCGGCAGGGTATCCATGCCGCCACTGGCCATGGCCGCTACGCGGTGTAGTACTTCAAGCGGAATATTGGCGGCGTTGGCGGCGGCGATGAAACTGTCGGACATCGCTGCCAGGGCGATACTCATGCCACCGGACGCAGAACCGGTGATGCCGGCCAGCAAGGTCACGGTGATCGCTTCATTGACCAGCGGGTTGGGGATCGCGCGCAAGGCATCGGCCAGCACCAGAAAGCCTGGCAACGAGGCGATCACCGCACCGAAACCGTATTCCGAGGCGGTGTTCATCGCTGCCAGCAGTGCACCGCTGACCGCGCTTTTGCTGCCTTCGGCCAAGCGATGCTTGATCGCGCCAAAGCCGGCCACCAGCACCAGCAAAATGCCCAGCAGCAGCGCCGCCTCGACCGCCCAGATGGCGGTGAGCTTGGCGATATCGGTCTGTACCGGCGTGCTCATGCCCGGCAGGCTGAGGCTGTGGGTCTTGCCGTACCAGGCGGGAATCCAGTGGGTGAACAGCAGGTTCATCACGCCCACCAGCAGCAGTGGCGAGAGTGCCAGCAGCGGGTTGGGCAATTTCAGGTCGGCGGCGGTTTCCGGCTCGTTGCGCAGGTCTGACCCGTAGCCTTCGCCAGCGCGTAGGGCCTTGTTGCGCTGGCGTTGCAAGTAGAGCATGCCGGTGCAGAACACGAACAGGGTGCCGATCAGTCCCAGCCAGGGCGCCGCCCAGGCGGTGGTGTTGAAGAAGGTGCTGGGGATGATGTTCTGGATCTGCGGGGTGCCGGGCAGGGCATCCATGGTGAAGGAAAACGCACCCAGGGCGATGGTCGCCGGGATCAGGCGCTTGGGAATATTGCTCTGGCGGAACATCTCGGCAGCAAACGGATAGACCGCAAACACCACCACGAACAGCGACACGCCGCCGTAGGTCAGCAGTGCACAGACCAGCACGATCACCAGCATGGCCTGACGGGTGCCGAGCAGGCGGATGGCGGCGGCGACGATCGAGCGGGAGAAACCGGACAGTTCGATCAGCTTGCCGAATACGGCACCGAGCAGGAACACCGGAAAGTACAGCTTGATAAAGCCGACCATCTTTTCCATGAACACGCCGGTAAAGGCCGGGGCTACGGCAGAAGGGTCGGTGAGCAGTACCGCGCCGAGGGCGGCGATGGGGGCGAAGAGGATAACGCTATAACCACGGTAGGCAGCCAGCATCAGCAGCACGAGGGCTGCAAGGGCGATGATCACACTCATCGAGTGTCTCCTTGGGTGCATCTTGTTTTTGTTGGGTTGCAGGAGATAGCGGGAATCGTGCCAGATTCATAACTGCTTGTTTTAAAACAGTATTTTTATATTTTATGAAACCGTTTCGAAAATTTGTCTCGAATATGAGACATAAACTGTGGGAGCCGGCCTTGCCGGCGATGGGGTGCGAAGCAGCCCTAGCTTGGCAAGGCTTTGCCTTGCATCGCCGGCAAGGCCGGCTCCCACAGGATTGATGTTTGTCTCTTAATTGAGATCGAAGTTTCTTTATTGAGACTTGATCCCCAGCGCAACCAGCTTTTTGTACAGGGTCGATCGTCCCAAACCCAGCTGCCTTGCGGCCTCAGGTACATTGCCGGCATGGCGCGCAAGGGTGCTGGTCAACAACTGCCGTTCAAATGCGGCACAGGCCTGCCTGTAATCCAATGGTTGTACCTGCGCCTCCGGTGGCGTCAGGTTACCCAGCGCCGCCTGCAAGTCCTTGACGCCCAGTCGCGGCTGATCGGCAAGCAAGGTGGTGCGTTCGAGCACATTACGCAGCTCACGGATATTACCCGGCCAGGCATGCCGGGCCAGCAACGCTTGGGCTTCGTCATCCAGCTCGTGCTGGCTGCCCAGTTCTTCGAGAATCGCCTCGCTCAGCGCCGGCAGGTCATCCAGGCGTTCACGCAGTGGCGGCACCTGGATCGGCAAGACGTTGAGCCGGTAGTACAAGTCGGCGCGAAACTCGCCGCGGGCCATGGCTGCGGTCAGGTCAGTGGAGGTCGCGGCAATGATCCGCACGTCGCTGCGCATCATCTGGTTGGAGCCCACCGGCTCGTATTCCTTTTCCTGCAGCACGCGCAGCAATTTGCTCTGCAACGGCAGCGGCATGTCGCCGATTTCGTCGAGAAACAGGGTGCCACCCTCAGCCAGTTGCAGCTTGCCCGGGCGGCCTTTGCGATCGGCGCCGGTGTAGGCACCCGGTGCGGTGCCAAAGAATTCGGCTTCAAGCAAGGTTTCCGGAATGGCAGCGCTGTTGATGCTGACAAACGCCTTGTGCGCCCGTGCAGAGGCTGCATGAATGGCATGGGCCAGCAGCTCTTTGCCGGTGCCGGTTTCGCCTAGCAGCAACACCGCCGAGTCACTGCTGGCGCCACGCCGGGCCCGGCGCTTGACTTCAAGGCTGGCAGCGCTGGTGCCGATGAACTGGGCAAAACTGTACTTGGCCTGACGGGCACGCAACAGCGAGCGGGTCGAGGCCAGCTCTTGCTGCATGCTGGCGTAGCGCTTGAGCAGCGGCGACAGGCTGCGCAGTTCGTCGAACAGGGCAAAGCCGATGGCGCCGATCAACGCGCCGTCAGCGTCATGCACCGGCAGGCGCATGACCACCAGCGGTTCTTTGGGCGTGTCGAGCATGTCCAGCAGAATCGGCCGGCCGTTGTTGACCACCTCGCGCATCAGGCTGCCGGGAATCACGCTTTCACAAGGCTGGCCAATGACACTGGTGGCATCTTCAAGGCCAAAGCGCCGGGCATAGCGCTGGTTCATCCAGACAATGCGCGCGTCGCGGTCAACGATCAGGGTGCCTTCGCTGGACTGCTCGATGATTTCGAACAGCGAACGGATCGCCAGTTGGCGTACCTGCTGATAATCCTTGAGGCTGTCATTGGCAGGCATGGGCCGCTCCCTGAAAATCAAAGGCTGCGATTATGCCCGTGGATCGAAGGCTTCGCGCAAGGCATCGCCGATGAACACCAGCAGCGAGAGGATCAAGGCCAGGGCAAAAAACGCGGTAAAGCCCAGCCAGGGCGCCTGCAGGTTCTGCTTGCCCTGGTTGACCAGTTCGCCCAGCGAAGCGCTGCCGGCCGGCATGCCGAAGCCGAGAAAATCCAGCGCGGTCAAGGTGGTGATGGCGCCGGTGAGAATAAACGGCAGGTAGGTGAAGGTGGCATTCATGGCGTTGGGCAGAATGTGCCGCAGGATCACGCCACTGTCCTGCAGGCCCAGGGCCCGAGCGGCTTGCACGTACTCGAGGTTGCGCCCGCGCAGGAACTCGGCGCGCACCACATCCACCAGTGCCAGCCAGGAAAACAGCGCCATGATCCCCAGCAACCACCAGAAGTTAGGTTCGACAAAACCGCTGAGGATGATCAGCAGGTAGAGCACCGGCAGGCCGGACCAGACCTCCAGCAAGCGTTGCCCGATCAGATCGACCCAGCCACCGTGGTAGCCCTGCAAGGCACCGGCGGCGATGCCGATGACGGTGCTGATCAAGGTCAGGGCCAGGGCAAACAGGATCGACACCCGCGTGCCGTACAACACCCGCGCGAGCACGTCGCGGGCTTGGTCATCGGTGCCCAGCCAGTTCACTGCCGACGGTGGACTTGGCGTAGGTTGCTGCAGGTCATAGTTGGGCGTGTCGGCGCTGAATGGCACCGGCGCGAACAGCATCCAGCCGCCCTGGTCCTTGATCAGCTGTTGCACATACTGGCTGCGGTAGTCCGGCTGGAACGGCAGCTGGCCGCCAAAGGTCTGTTCGGTATAACGCTTGAACGCCGGGAAATACAATTGCCCCTGATAACCCATGAGCAGTGGTTTGTCGTTGGCCACCAGCTCGGCGCCCAGGCTCAGCACCAGCAGCACGGCAAACAGCCACAGCGAGATCCAGCCACGGCGGTTGCGGCGAAAACGCTGCAGGCGTCTGCGTGAAACCGGCGACAGGCTGAACATCAGTGAGCCCTCGTGGCAAAGTCGATGCGCGGATCGACCAGGGTGTAGCACAGGTCGCCGACCAGGCGGATCAGCAGGCCGAACAGGGTGAAAATGAACAGCGAGCCAAATACCACCGGATAGTCCCGCGACACGGCTGCTTCATAGCTCATGCGGCCCAGGCCATCGAGGGAGAAGATCACCTCGATCAGCAGGGACCCGGCGAAGAACACACTGATCAACGCCTGGGGGATGCCTGCCACCACCAGCAGAATCGCGTTGCGAAACACATGACCGTACAGCACCCGACGTTCGCTCAGGCCCTTGGCCCGGGCGGTGATGACGTATTGGCGGGTGATTTCGTTGAGAAAGGCGTTTTTGGTCAGCAAGGTCAGGGTCGCAAAACCGCCGATCACCAGCGCGCCGACCGGCAGCACCAGGTGCCAGAAGTAATCGGCCAGCTTGCCCAGCAGGCTCAGTTGGTCGAAGTCCTCTGAGACCAGGCCACGTACGGGAAACCAGTTCAACGAAGTGCCACCGGCAAACAGCACGATCAGCAGCAAGGCAAACAGGAACGAGGGCAGGGCGTAGCCGATCACGATCAGGCTGCTGCTCCAGGCATCGAACGCCGAGCCGTGACGTATCGCCTTGCGAATGCCCAGGGGGATCGACACCAGGTAGGTGATCAAGGTCGCCCAAAAGCCCAGCGACAAGGTTACCGGCATCTTTTCCAGGATCAGGTCGGTGACCTTGGCGCCCCGAAAGAAACTGTTGCCGAAATCCAGGCGGGCATACTGGCTCAGCATCAGCCACAACCGCTCGGGGGCCGACTTGTCGAAGCCGTATTGGCGCTTGATGTCTTCGATCAGCTTGGGGTCCAGGCCGCGGCTGGCCCGCGAGCTGGCATGCAGGGTTTCGACGCTGGCCCCCGGTGCACCGCCGCCGATGCCTTGCAAACGGGCGATCGCCTGTTCCACCGGCCCGCCTGGCGCGGCCTGGACGATGATGAAGTTGACCAGCAGGATAATCAGCAAGGTCGGCACGATCAGCAACAGCCGGCGCAGGATGTACGCGGTCATGGCTGCTCCTTGAGGCGCTCTGCCATCTGTGCGTTGGTCAGCGCGGTCGGGCTGACTTCCCACCAGCTGTCCAGGCCTTCGTCGTTGCTCGGCTGCACCTTGGGCAGGCCGAAGCGGTTCCACCACACCGTCGACGAACCCGGCGGGTAATAGTTGGGAATCCAGTAGTAGTTCCAGCTCAGGACCCGGTCCAGGGCATGCGCGTGGCGGAGCATGTCGGCTTTGGTTTCAGCTTTGACCAGGCCGTCGAGCAAGCGGTCTACCGCCGGATCCTGCAAGACCATGTAGTTGTTCGAGCCCGGGTCATTGGCCGCAGCCGAGCCAAAGAAATTGTACAGCTCAAGCCCCGGCGACGGCGACACCGGGTAGCCGGTAACGATCAGGTCGTAGTCGCGGGCCATCAGCCGGTTGACGTACTGCGAGGCGTCGATGCGGCGGATCTCCAGGGTGATGCCGATTTGCGCCAGATTGCGCTTCCACGGCAGCAGCAGCCGCTCGAAACCGGCCTGGCCGTTGAGAAAGGTAAACCGTAACGGCTCGCCCTGAGCGTTGACCAGTTGATCGTCTTTGGGCTTCCAGCCGGCCGCTTGCAGCAGCGCCAGGGCTTGCAGCTGTTTGTCGCGAATGAGCCCCGAACCGTTGGTACGCGGTGCCTCGAATACCTGGCTGAACACTTCGTCAGGCACCTGCCCGCGCAGCGGTTCGAGCAGCTTGAGTTCCTGCGCATCCGGCAAGGCGCGGGCGGCCAATGCGCTGTTGGCGAAAAAGCTCTGCTGGCGGATGTACATGTTGCGCATCATCTGCCGGTTGCTCCATTCGAAGTCCCACAGCAAGGCCAGTGCCTGGCGCACCCGACGGTCCTTGAACACCGGGCGCTGCAGGTTGAAGACGAAGCCCTGGGCCGTCTGCGGTGCATCTTTGGCCAGGTGCGCCCGCTGCAACCGGCCATCGTCCAGGGCCGGGCTGTTGTAGCCGATCGAATAGCCGGTGGCGGAGAACTCGCGGTTGTAGTCGAAGCCCCCGCCGCGTAGCACCTGGCGCGCCACTTCGGTGTCGCCGAAGTATTCGATGCTCAAACGATCGAAGTTATAGCGCCCGCGGTTGACCGGCAGATCACGCCCCCACCAGTCGGAGTTGCGCTCGAAGGTGACGCTGCGGCCATTGTCGATCTTGCCGATACGGTAGGGGCCGCTGCCCAGTGGCGCTTCGAAACCGCCGCCGTTGGCAAAGTCGCGGTCTTTCCACCAGTGCTCGGGCAGCACCGGCAGGGTGGCCAGGTCCAGGGGCAAGGTGCGGTTCTGATTGCTCTTGAAATGAAAACGAATCTGGCGCGGGCCCTCGATCTCGACCCGTTCGACATCGGCGAACTGGGTGCGGTACTTGAGGTTGCCCTCACGTATCAGCAGATCGAAGGTGTAGCGCACATCTTCCGCGCGGATGGGTTGGCCATCGGCAAAGCGGGCACGGGGGTCGAGGTAGAAGCGCAGCCAGTGTCCTTCGGGATCCCGCTCCAGTTGACGGGCGACCAGCCCATAAACGGTGTAGGGCTCATCCTGGGCGCGCACGGCCAGGGGGGCATATAACCAGCCATCGACCTCGGCCACGCCGATGCCCTTGTCGATGTACGGCAACACATGGTCGAACTGGCCGATCTCGATAGCCGAGCGGCGCAGGCTGCCGCCTTTGGGGGCATCAGGGTTGGTGTATTCGAAGTGTTGGAAACCAGCAGGGTAGCGTGGCGGTTCGCCATAGACCGTGAGGGCGTGACCGGGGGCTGCCAATACGGCATGGGTCCAGGCCAGGGCCAGACCAAAAGCGATAAGAAGGGGGGAAAGACCGGTTTGCAAGCGCCTGACTACCTGTACCCACGATTGTGGCTGAAGCTTAGCAGGTGCTGAACCGGCCCTGGCGGGCCGGTTCAGTGATGGACTCAGTCCTGACGGCTGGTCACTTCCAGCAGGTGATAGCCGAACTGGGTCTTCACCGGGCCTTGTACGGTGCCGACTGGAGCACTGAACACCACGGTGTCGAACTCCTTGACCATCTGGCCCGGGCCGAAGGAGCCCAGGTCGCCGCCCTGACGGCTGGACGGGCAGGTGGAGTTGGCTTTGGCGATTTCAGCGAAATCGGCACCGGCTTCGATCTGAGCCTTCAGTTCATTGCACTTGTCTTCAGTGGCAACCAGGATGTGACGGGCAGTGGCTTTGGCCATGGGAGATACTCCTTTGCAAGAAAGTGCCGAGACTAACCGATTAGCGCCGGATTTTCCTGTGGAATGTCACGTAAGGCTGCTGCGGCCCGGCTTAACAGCATTTCTGTCGCGCTCCATCCCAGGCAGCCATCGGTGATCGACACACCGTATTTGAGCGGTGCCTTGCCCAGCGTCTGGCAACCGTCGAACAGATGCCCTTCGAGCATCATGCCGACGATTGAGCGATCACCTTGCAGGCGTTGGCGCAATACATCTTCGAACACCGCCGGTTGGCGCAGCGGGTCTTTGCCGCTGTTGGCATGGCTGCAATCGACCATGATCCGCGGCGCCAGTCCTGCTTTGAGCAAGCCCTGACGAGCTTGCGCGATGCTGGCCTGGTCGTAGTTCGGGCCCTGGTGGCCGCCACGCAATACCAGGTGAGTGTCGGGATTGCCCAGGGTTTCGATAATCGCCGGGAAGCCCTGCGTATCCATGCCGAAATGGCGGTGCGGATGCGCCGCACTGCGCATCGCGTCGCAAGCGATGGCGACGCCGCCGTCGGTGCCGTTCTTGAAGCCCACGGGCAGCTCCAGGCCGCTGACCATCTCACGGTGGATCTGCGACTCGGTGGTGCGTGCACCGATGGCAGCCCAGCTCAGCAGGTCGTCGAAGTAACCGGCAGCCATTGGCTGCAGCAGCTCGGTGGCAATCGGCAGGCCGCGTTCGAGCATACCCAGCATCAGGCCGCGGGACAGGGCGATGCCGGCGTGCATGTCATCGCTGCCGTCCAGGTGCGGATCGTAGGCCAGACCTTTCCAGCCTACCGTGGTACGTGGTTTTTCAACGTAGGCGCGCATCACCAGCAGCAGCTGATCGTTGACCTCTTCATTGAGGGCTTTGAGGCGATCAGCGTATTCCAGCGCCGAGCGCGGGTCGTGGATCGAGCATGGGCCGACGATTACCAGCAGGCGCGAATCGCGGCCTTCGAGAATGGCGCGCACGGCCTGGCGATGGTTTTCAACCTGATGGGCAAGGGCGGTGGTCAGCGGCATCTGCTGTTTGAGCAGGTGCGGGCTGGGCAGACGTTGGCTGACCGCAGAGTTGGCGGCTTGAGGCTGGGTCAGGGGCAGAGCGAGCGAAGACGATTGCATGGCGATTATTTCCCTGGGCGGACGGCGGGTTCAGGCCCGCGCGGTCGGCCCTATCGAGGTGTTCGACAAAGAGCCGGATTGAGATTCTGTGTGGTGCTGCCACCTGTGCTGGACCGATCGGAGGCGGCAAGCTGGCCCGAACGGGATTGGCTAAATCGCCAGGCAGTAAAGCTTGGGTAACGGTGGTAAGTGGCGTAGTTCATGGGGTAATCCTCGTTTTCTGTTCGGTTGTCTGGGGGCTGAAAAAACAAAACCCCCGGTCGGGGGGGCCGACCGGGGGTTGAGTATTCTCGTGTTCGGCGGCCCCTTGAAAGTGGGCGCCGGTGTGGGTATCAGCGGCGCCTGTGGCTAAACCAATACCCAAAATAAAACGCAGCAGGAGCGGCAGTCGCACACTCGGCCACAGCCAGCACGGGACGCGATAGGCGACCTGCGTGTTGAGCGTGAATGAGGGTGGATGGCGACATGGGACTCTCCAGTTGATGAGACCGAGCTTACTTCAGGCTTTGCTGTGGTTTCAATGGCTAATTTGCATCAGTGCGATTTGACGCGTCTATCGTCGCATCTGTTGCGCCCGGTTAACTGTGGGAGCCGGCCTTGCCGGCGATAAGATCGCCGCTGTGTCAGGTGTTGCGCGGCGTCTGTATCGCTGGCAAGGCCAGCTCCCACAGTTCGCTTTTTACAGTGAGTAGTGCTTGAGCTCCCGCGCAATCAGCATGCGCTGGATTTCGCTCGAGCCCTCATAGATCTGGGTGATCCGCGCATCGCGGTAGTAGCGCTCCACCGGGTAATCTTCCAGATAGCCATAGCCACCATGCACCTGGATCGCCTTGGAGCAGACTCTTTCGGCCATCTCAGAAGCGAACAGCTTGGCCTGTGACGCTTCGCTCAAACAGGGTTTGCCAGCACTGCGCAGGCGTGCGGCATGCAGGATCAGCAGGCGCGCGGCATTGATCTGCACCTGCATGTCGGCCAGCAGGTTGGCGATGCTCTGGTGCTCGTTGATCGCTTTGCCAAACTGGATCCGCTCACGCGAATAAACCAGCGCCGCTTCGAAGGCTGCGCGGGCAATCCCCAGTGCCTGGGCGGCGATGCCGATACGTCCACCTTCAAGGTTGGACAGGGCAATGGCCAGGCCCTTGCCACGCTCGCCGAGCAGGTTGGCAGCGGGGATGCGGCAGTTGTTCAAGGTCACCGCGCAGGTGTCGGAGGCGCGGATGCCCATTTTGTGTTCGCTGCGATCGACGACAAAGCCTTCGTTGTCGGTCGGCACCAGGAACGCCGAGATACCTTTCTTGCCAAGCTCCGGGTCAGTTACCGCAAAGACGATGGCAAGGCCGGCGCGACGTGCGTTGCTGACGAACTGCTTGGCGCCGTTGATGACCCAGTGATCGCCCTGCAACTCGGCACGGGTGCGCAGGTTGTGCGCTTCGGAGCCGGCTTGCGGCTCGGTCAGGCAGAAGCAACCGATCACCTGGCCAGTCGCCAGGCGCTCCAGCCAGGTCTGTTGCTGTTCGGCGCTGCCGTAGGCGAGCAGCGGGCCGCAGCCGACGGAGTTGTGGATGCTCATCAACGCACCGGTAGCGCCATCGCCAGCGGCGATTTCTTCAACCGCCAGGGCATAGGCGACATAGTCGGTGTAGCTGCCGCCCCATTGTTCCGGGACGACCATGCCGAGCAGGCCCAGCTCGCCCATCTTCTTGACCACTGCATCATCGATCCAGCCGGCTTTTTCCCAGGCCTGGGCATGGGGCGCAATCTCGCCACGGGCGAAATCGCGGGCCATGTCGCGGATCATGATCTGTTCTTCTGTCAGTTCCAGGTCTTGCATCTGCGTACTCCAGGCCTTACAGGCCTTCGAAGAATTGATCCACGCGCTGACGGCTGAGGCCGGCGAGGCTCGGAGGGTTCCAGCGCGGTTGTTTGTCCTTGTCGATGATCAGTGCGCGCACGCCTTCGATCAGGTCACCATGCTCGAACCATTGCTGGTCCAGATGCAGTTCCATCTTGAAGCAGTCTTCCAGGCTCAGGTGACGGCCTCGGCGCAGCATCTCCAGGGTCACGGCCATGGCCAGGGGTGAACGGGTTTCCAGCAGATCGGCGGTTTTCAGCGCCCATTCGTGGCTGTCGGCCACGGTCACTGCCCGTAGTTGTTCCACGATACTGCTGACGTCGGGCAGGGCAAAGAAGTGATCGATGGCCGGACGCAGTCTGGCCAGAGGGGCGTCTTCGAGCACCTGGGTACCGAGCTTGCTCAGCACACCTTGCAGGTCTTTGAGCGGGTGTTCGCTAAAGCTCAGGGTATCGAGACGTTCATCCAGCTGCGCCAGCTTGCTGCTGTCCAGGTACCAGTCGGCCAGGCCGCAGTACAGCGCGTCGGCTGCCTGCACCTGGACGCCGCTGACGCCCAGGTAGGTACCCAGCTCGCCGGGAACCCGCGAGAGGAAGTAGCTGCCGCCGACATCAGGGAAGTAACCGATGCCGACTTCCGGCATGGCCAGGCGGCTGCGCTCGGTGACTACCCGCAGTTCCGCGCCCTGGGCCAGGCCCATGCCACCGCCGAGGGTAAAGCCGTCCATCAACGCCAGGATCGGCTTGCGGTAATGGTGGATGCACAGGTCGAGGGCGTATTCCTCGACGAAGAAATCCCGGTGCAGGCTGTCACCGGCCTTGTAACTGTCGTACAGCGAACGGATGTCGCCACCGGCACAGAAGCCCTTCGGGCCTTCACCGCGCAGGACCACGGCGTGGACCAATGGATCGCTGGCCCAGGCATCAAGCTGCTGCTGCAGGCTGCGCACCATGTCCAGGGTCAGGGCATTGAGGCCGGCCGGGCGATTGAGGGTCAAGTGACCGATATGATTGCGAACCTGGGCCAGAATCGGCGCCCCGGTCGGCGTTTGAGCGTGCGCGGTCATCGCTGTCTCCCTGCTTTGTTATTGATTTTCCACGTGAAATATCACGATCTGGGTAGGCGCTAGAGGATCGCTGGATCCTATCAGTGCAAATTTGCTCAATACAATCGACAAAACTGCAGGCCGAATCTGCATTTTTGCATGCTCAGCGTGGCAGACGACCGCTGACGAAGTGCGCGACATCGTTGTAGCCGTGAGTCGAGGCGTGTCCCGGGGTCACCAGTGAGTCAATGAACGCTTCATCTTCAGCGGTGATTTTGACCTGCAGTGCGCCGCTGTAGGTGTCCCACTGCGCTTCGGTACGTGGCCCGACAATGGCCGAGCTGATCAGCTGATTATTGAGCACCCAGGCAATGGCGAACTCGACCATGCCGACGCCCTTGTCCTGGGTATAGGCGTGGATTTTCTGGGCGATGGCCAGGGATTCGGGGCGCCACTCGGTTTCCAGGATGCGCTTGTCCTGACGCCCGGCACGGCTGCCTGCATCAGGTGCGGCATTGGGTGCGTATTTGCCGCTGAGCACGCCGCGCGCCAACGGGCTGAAGGGCACAATGCCCAGGCCATGATGCGCCGCCGCCTGGAACTGCTCGGGTTCGGCCTGGCGATTGACGATGTTGTACAGCGGCTGGCTGACCACCGGTTTCGGCACGCCCAGACGCTCGGCCAGGTTGCAGATTTCGGCAATACGCCAGCCACGGAAGTTGGACACGCCCCAGTAACGGATTTTGCCCTGGCGGATCAGGTCGCCAATGGCGGCAACGCTCACTTCCAGCGGGGTGTTGTGGTCTTCGCGGTGCAGGTAGTAGATGTCCAGGTAATCGGTGCCCAGGCGCGTCAGGCTGGCCTCGATCGCATTGAAGATGTGCTTGCGGCTCAAACCGCTGCGGTTGGGCACGCCGTCAGCCGGACCAAAGCCGACCTTGGTCGCCAGCACCCATTCATGGCGGTTGCGGGCAATCGCTTCGCCGACGATCTCTTCACTGCGCCCGGCGCTGTACACGTCTGCGGTGTCAAAGAAGTTGATGCCCTGGTCCCAGGCTTTGTCGATGATATGCAGGGAATCTTCGGCGCTGGTGGGCTCGCCGAACATCATGCTGCCCAGGGTCAGGGCGGACACTTGCAGGCCGCTGCGGCCCAGTGGACGGTAGATCATGATCGAGAATCCTTGGCAGGTTGGATCCGATCTGTTTTACACAGTTCTAGCGGGGTTTGAAAGCATCGCGGGGCAAGCCCGCTCCCACCGGGTGGGAGCGGGCTTGCCCCGCGAAAGGCCCGCCTCAGTTCACCGATTCAGCCACCGAACCGGTAACGCGCGAACGGGAAACCCGCAGGGCCACCAGGCTGCCGACTACAATCAGGCCGGCCAGTGAATACAGCGCGGCATCGGTCGAACCGGTCTGGTCCTTGATGAAACCCACCAGGTACGGGCTGAGGAATCCGGCCATCTGCCCGACCGAGTTGATGATCGCCAGGCCCGCCACTGCTGTGCCGGCACTGAGCAGCGCAGTGGGCATCGGCCAGAACATTGGCAGGCCGGTGAGGGCACCCATGGTGGCGATGCTCAGGCCGACAATGGCAATCGCCGGGCTGTGCGCGAAGTTGACCGCGATCAGCAGGCCGACCGCGCCCATCAGCATCGGCACCACCAGGTGCCAGCGCCGCTCGTTGCGCAGGTCCGCCGAACGGCCCACCAGCAGCATGAACACACCCGCGAGCAGGTAAGGAATCGCGCTCAACCAGCCAATCAGCAGGGCATCGCTGAAGCCCAGGCTCTTGATGATCGACGGTAGCCAGAAGTTGATCGCGTACACGCCGCTCTGGATGCAGAAGTAAACAAAGCCAAAGGTCCAGATCATCGGGTTGGTGAACACCGAGAGCAGGCTGTCACTGGTGGTGACCTGCTTGCTGGCAGCATCGACAGCCAGGTCGTGCTTGATCATTTCGCGCTCTGCCGGGCTCAGCCATTTGGCTGTGGCGTAGCCGTCACTGAGCAGGAACACCGCCATGAAGCCGAGCAATACGGTTGGCAGCCCCTGGATCAGGAACATCCACTGCCAGCCGGCCAGGCCATGTTGACCGGCGGCGAAGTGGTTGAGAATCCAGCCGGAGAATGGCCCGCCGAGCAGCCCGGATACCGGGATCGCCGACATGAACAAGGCCATGATCCGCCCACGGCGCGTGGCCGGGAACCAGCGCGAGAGGTACAGCACGATACCGGGGAAGAAGCCCGCTTCAGCCGCGCCGGTGAACAGGCGCAGCACGTAGAACTCCATCGGCGTGGTGACGAACAGCAGGCACGTCGACAAGGTGCCCCAGACGATCATCATCAGCGCGATCCAGCGTCGCGGACCGAAGCGATTGAGCGCCAGGTTGCTGGGCAGGCCGCACAGCACATAGCCAATGAAGAAGATACCGGCACCGAGGCCGTAGATGGTTTCGCTGAACTTCAGTGCATCGAGCATCTGCAACTTGGCGAAGCCAACGTTGACCCGGTCCAGGTAGTTGAACAGGTAGCAGATAAAGATGAAGGGGATCAGCCGCAGGGTGATGCGCCGATACAGCGCATTGCGGGTGTCGTCTTGGCCTTGGTCAGGGGCAGGGCTGTATGACATGATTTGCTCTCTTCGTTTATTTTTATCGCCGCAGCCTGCGTCGAGGCGGCTGCTGCGATGAGTCTCGGTGAGCGGACCGTGGCTGTCTTTGTGCTTTTGCACAGCATTTTCGGCGGCCTGCTGTGCCGCGGACCAATCATTGCGACAACAAGGATCCTCCCATGTTCGAACTGGACCATGACCTGGCGCAAGATATTGTCGATCGGGCAATGGCGATTTTGCCGTGCAACGTCAACGTCATGGACAGTCAGGGGCTGATCCTCGGCAGCGGTGAGCCGGAGCGCATCAACACCCGTCATGAGGGGGCGCAATTGGTTCTGGCCAACGGCCGAATCGTCGAGCTGGACGTCGAGGCAGCCAAATGTCTGAAGGGTGTACAGCCTGGGATCAACCTGCCGCTGTTGCTCGATGGTCGATTGATGGGGGTGTTGGGCCTGACCGGCGACCCGCAGCAACTGCGTACCTATGCGCAACTGGTACGCATGACCGCCGAGATGCTCCTGGCCCAGCGCCATATGCAGGTGGAGCAGCAGTGGCGGCGCCAGCGTTGCGACGATTTGCTCGCCTTGTTGCTGGGCGGCTCGGGTGACTCACCCCGTTTGGTCGACGAAGCCCGGCAATTGGGGCTCAAGCCGCAGTTGCCGCGGGTCCCTTGCCTGTTCGAGCTGGATAGCGGTCCGGCTGCAGAAACCTTGGCCAGCTGGTTGATGAGCCGCTATCCGGACAGCTGGTGCGTAAGTCCTGCGCGCCAGTCGCTGCTGTGGTGCCGACCGGCCAGCGTGACCCTGGATGAACCGCGCTTGCTGGAGAAACTCCAGCGCCATGGCTGGCAGGTGCAGCGCCTTGCTACAGGTTCGGCCGCGCAGAGCCTTGAGCAATTGCGCCGTGGTTACCGGCGTGTCCGCGACTTGCAGGCCTATGGCCGCGAAGTGCTGCCGGACGAGCGAATTCTTACCCTTTCCCGCTACCGGCTGCCGGCACTGCTGTGGCGTCACCGCAACGATGATGCCCTGGACGAGCTGCTCGAACCCTTGCAGCGCATTCGCGCCAAAGACAACAGTGGTCAACTGTTGGCGACCTTGCGCGCCTGGTGTGCTCACGATGGCCAGAGCCAGGCCTGCGCCGACGCCTTGGGGATTCACCGCAACAGCTTGCGCTATCGCCTGGAGCGCATAGCCGAGTTGAGTGAGGTCGACCCCTTGCGTCTGGATGGCATGCTGAGCCTGTACCTGGGGTTGCAGTTGCTGCCTGCTGGCGCCTGATTGGGCAAACTGACCAACCCGGGGGCAGCGCTTTTGTGCATCCGACAGAAGCCCGCGCGTTGCCTAGCTGTCAGCATGCAACGATCTGGACCAGGAGAATCCCCATGAAAATCGTCATCGCCCCCGACTCGTTCAAGGACAGCCTCAGCGCCGAAGGGGTGGCCGATGCTATCGCCCTGGGCCTGGCTCAGGTCTGGCCGCAGGCGCAATTGCTCAAGTGCCCGATGGCCGATGGTGGCGAAGGTACGATGGAAGCGATTATCGCCGCCTGCAGCGGTGAACTGCGCCGCGAGCAAGTACAGGGTCCGCTGGGAGAACCGGTTCAGGCGGGCTGGGGCTGGTTGGCCGAGAGCCGCACGGCGATCATCGAGATGGCCCAGGCCAGTGGCTTGCAGTTGCTCAGCCTGGCGCAACGCGATGCCTGTCGCAGCAGCACATTCGGCACCGGACAGTTGATCGCTGCCGCCCTTGATGCAGGCGCACGGCGAATCATTCTGGCCATCGGCGGCAGCGCCACCAATGATGCTGGCAGCGGCATGTTGCGGGCACTGGGTTTGCGCCTGTTCGATGCTCAAGGACAGGCACTGGCCGAAGGCGGCCTGGCCTTGGCCCGGCTGGCACGCCTGGACGCCAGCGGGCTGGATCCGCGTCTGGCCGAGGTGCAGCTGGAAGTCGCCGCGGATGTCGATAATCCGCTGTGTGGCAATAACGGTGCTTCGGCTATTTTCGGACCGCAGAAAGGCGCCAGCCCCGAGCAGGTTCAGGCCCTGGATCAGGCACTGGGACATTTCGCCGATCATTGCGCGCGGTTGCTGGGTGAAGACGTACGCGACTTCCCCGGTTGCGGTGCGGCCGGCGGAATGGGCTTTGCCGCCAAGGCGTTCATGCAGGCCACGTTTCGCCCCGGTATCGACGTTGTCGCCGAGCTGGCCGGGCTGGAGCAGGCAGTGCAGGGCGCCGACCTGGTGATTACCGGAGAAGGGCGCTTCGATGCCCAGACCCTGCGCGGCAAAACCCCGTTTGGTGTTGCCCGGATTGCCCGCCGCCAGGGAGTGCCGGTGCTAGTGATTGCCGGGACCCTTGGTGAAGGTTACGAGCAACTCTATGCCCACGGTATCGATGCCGCCTTCGCCCTGACCAATGGCCCGATGAGCCTGGAGCAGGCCTGTGCCCAGGCGGCGCCGTTGCTGCAAGCCCGGGCGCGGGATATCGCGCGGCTATGGCGTTGCGCGCAGGCGACTCAGGGCTGAGCCAGCCGCGCCGGGAGGGCGATGCGGGTCGCTACACGCAAGGAAAGTTAATTCAGTCCTTGAGTTTCTTGTACAGCGTGGTCCGTGAGATGCCCAACTGGCTGGCGGTCGCCGAGATATTGCCGCCGTTTGCCTGCAAAGCCGATTCAATCGTCCGTCGTAAAGTGGCTTGCAGATCGTCAGGCTCAGGCGCTGAGCCGCTGCTTTGCAGGTCTGCTGGCAAATGGCAGGGCAAGGTCATGGGCTCGCCACTGGCCAATGCCGCGGCCAGGCGCAGCGTCTGCTCCAGCTGGCGGATGTTGCCCGGCCAAGTGTGATGCTGCAGCAGCTGAACCACGTCGGGGTGCAGCGGCGGCGCACCATGACGCAGGCGCAGTCGCTCGATCAGCAGGGGGAGGTCGCTACGCAGGCGTAACGGCGGCAGGTTGATGGTCAAGCCATTCAAACGGTAGTAGAGGTCTTCGCGAAACAGCTGCGAGATCATGCGTTGTGCCAGGTCGCAATGCGTGGCGCTGATCACCCGCACATCCAGTGGTCGGCGTACGGAACTGCCGAGGCTGGTGATCTCGCGTTCCTGCAGCACCCGCAGCAGCCGGGTCTGCAAGGCGGCGGGCATGTCGCCGATCTCGTCGAGCAGCAAGGTGCCACCATGGGCTGCCGCCAGCTGGCCACTGGAGCCGCCTTTGCGTGCACCGGTGAAGGTGCCTTCGGCATAGCCGAACAACTCGGCCTCGATCAGGCTTTCCGGAATGGCCGAGCAGTTGATCGCTACGAAGGGCGCTTGCGGGTTCCATTGCTCGTGCAAGGTGCGGGCGAAGACCTCTTTGCCGGTGCCGGTCTCTCCCAGCAGCAGAATCGGTACGCCAGCAGCAAAAGCTTTGTGGGCGTTAGCCAGTTGCTGGTTGAGCAGCGCATCGCTGCCCTGGGCCGTGGTAGGACGGGTGAGCCGCGCGGGTGCCGGGGCAGGTTTGCGCACAGCGGGTTCGATCAACTGGCCGTACAGCTTGGAACCGTCGGTGAGGATCAGCTGTTGCGCCACCGGTCGTGCGTCCAGCAGGTTGTTGGCATCGAACAGATGTTCTAGCTTGAGGTGGTCATGGTTGTAGCCGTTGAGCCCGAGCAGCCGCTGGGCAGCACGGTTGGCGCAGCGGATGCTGCCGTCGGCGGCCACCGCCAGCAAGCCCTGCAACGCGGTGCCGAGCAGGTGCGGGTCGTGTTGCAGCGAGAGTATCCGGCAGTCGCTCAAACCCGCGAACAGGCGATTCTCAACCGCCATGGCAGCATGGTTGAGTTGTTCTAGCACAGCGCCGGCCTGGCGATCGCCGATGCCGGTGATGTCCAGGGCGCCAAGCACCTCACCGCGCAGACCGCGTAACGGCACGCTGACACAGAAAAACCGCTCGAAATCGTTGAGGTAGTGCTGGTTGCCGGTCAGGATGATGGGCTTGTCTTCGGCCAGGGTGCAGGCGGGCGCCGTGGTGCCCAGATCCTGCTCCTGAAGCCGTCGACCGACCTGCAACGGCGACAGTGGACTGAGCAGGTCATAGGCCTGGCGGGCATGCACCAGCACGCCGTCGGGGTTGACGCAAAACAGGGCCCAGGAAGCGCCGCCGATGTGTTCCCACAGTCGGTCGATTTCCGGTTGTACGCAACTGGCCAGTTGCAGGTCCTGCTCGGCCAGTGGCTGCAAGTCATCATCGGGTCGTGCCTGCCAGCCATCTGAAGGCTGCACGCCGGCCGCCCGCGAGCGCACCCAGGAGTCTACGACGGCATCGGGCAACAGGTTTGCCGGCAGGTTTTCGCCTTCAGCAAAGCGTTGCCGGGCAATGGCCAGGCGTTGCTGATAGGCGGGCATTCGGGCATCCATCGAGACACCTGTGTTAAGAGTGGAGGCATGCCGTCTGGCCCTGGAGGGCTGACGGCCGCCTTTGGTTATACGCCGGTCTTGTTCAGCGTCAAGCCTAGAACAGCAGCACGGCGCGAAGGTTGACGCCTATCTCTTCCTGAAAGCCGCCCTCGGTTCTAACGTCATGGGTCAACTGAGTGCTGAACTGCACCCTTGGCGTCAGCATTTGCTGGAACTCCAGGCGTACTTGCTGAACCTCGGTCTTGGTGCCGTTGTAGTTGCCGTCCAGATACTGCTTGCCGCCGGTACTTGCGCTGTAACCCAGGGCCAGACGCTGACTGGGGTTGAAGTCGTAACGCAGGTTGGCCTGCAGCTGGTAGGTCTTGTCCTGTTCGAGGGTTTGCTGGCCAGCCTGCTGGTTGTCGCCATAGATGACCGCATCGGCATACCACTCCATCGCCAGCTTGCCCCACAAGGGTTCGATCCAGCCCAGTTGCAGGTCGAGCTTGTAGCGATTTTCACCAAGGTTGATCGCCTCATTGCGGTCATATTGGCCCCAGGGCAGGTACACCAGCGGGATGATACCGAGGTAGCGGCCGCTGACACCGGCGTGCGGTTGATTGATCAGCCAGAAGGTTGCGCCAATGATCGGGTCGGCCATGCCGCTGTTGCTGCCCAGCGACTGGCCGCCAATTCGTGCATCGTAGACGTGGCCAAACGGCAGGAGGATCTGCGGAGCGAAGGTGGTGCCGCCGATATCGACGTAGTGGATCAGACGCAAAATGCTGATGTTGGACCTGATCCCGGTGTCCTGCTTGGCATCGGGACCGCCGTCTGCGTTGTAACGCTCGGCGCGGCCATATTGCTGGTACCAGGCGGCGAGGTTGGTGCCGCTGGGAAAGGCGATGTAGTCACCGGAGTTGACGTCAACGGCCAATGATTTTGTCGAGACGAGCGCCAGCGCCAACAGGCCCAGGCGGGGTCGGGAAAGAGTGAACACAGAGCGATACCTTTTTTTGTTGTTATTAGCAGGCGGGGCGCTCGGCGCCCCGGGTCTGTCAGTTAGTTGTGGATGCGGATAACCGGTTTGAGGGTCAGGCCTTTTTCGCTGTCTTCAGCGGCCTGGTTGATGTCCTTGAAGCTGTAGAACTTCACCAGGCGATCGAACGGGAAACGGCCTTGCAAGTAGAGCTCGACCAGTTCGGGGATGAACTTTTGCGGCACACTGTCACCTTCGACGATGCCGCGAATGCTCTTGCCGCCGAGCAACAGGTCGTTGACGTCGAACTCGGCAGTGACGCCCAGCGCTGGTGCGCCGACCACCCCCAGGGCGCCACGGCTTGCGAGCGCATCGACGGCCTGGCGCAGCACGGCTGGCCGTCCGGTCGATTCCAGGGCGAAGTTCACCCCGCCAGCGGTGATTTCGCGGATTGCCGCCACCGGGTCGACGTCCTTGCTGTTGACCGCATGGGTGGCGCCCAGCTCCAGGGCCAGGGCAAGGCGTGACGGCACGACATCGACGGCAATGATGGTTGTCGCCCCCGCCACACGTGCGGCGAGCACGGCGCTGAGCCCGACTGCGCCACCACCAAATGCGGCAAAGCTGCTGCCCGGAGTGACTTTCAGCGAGTTGATCACTGCGCCCGCGCCGGTCTGGATGCCGCAGCCCAAGGGCCCCAACAGTTCCAGTGGTGCTTTCGGGCTGACTTTGACCGCATTGTTTTCGCGCGCCAGTGCCAGGCTGGCAAAGGACGACTGGGCAAAGAAGTGGTCGTTCAGCCGCTGTCCGCTTTCATCGCTCAGAGCACTTTCGCCCTGGGGATCGGCACCGCTGAAGTTGCGCCCGAAGAACTCCTGGCAGTACGCGGTATGACCGCCGCCGCAGGACAGGCAATGGCCGCAGTGGCCATAGCTGAGCACTACATGGTCACCGACCTGCAGCCCTTTGACCTGCGGGCCGATGGCTTCGACCACACCGGCGCCTTCATGGCCCAGCACTGCCGGCAGTGGCACCGGATAGTACTGGTCACGCACGATCATGTCGGTATGGCACATGCCTGTGGCGACGATGCGTACCAGTACTTCGTCCGCGCGCGGTGCACGGATACGTGCGGCTTCCAGGGTGAAAGGGGCTCCTCTGCCACGGGTGACGGCTGCGGTGACGGGATAGTAGGCAGTTGTATTCATTGTTATTGTCCTTTGCCGGTTAAAGAGGGTAGGCCGGGGCTTCGCCCTTGACCGTCAGCCATTGCCACTGGGTGAACTCTTCCCAGTTCGCCGGGCCGCCGATGCTGGCGCCATTGCCCGAGGCGCCGACACCGCCAAACGGGTTGACGACCTCGTCGTTGACGGTCTGATCGTTGATATGCAGCAGTCCGACACGCAGTTGTTCACCCAACTTCAACGCGCGGCCGACGTCTTGCGACAGCACGGCGGCGGAGAGGCCGTATTCGGTGTCGTTGGCCAGGGCGACAGCATCGGCATCGGTGTCGAACGGCACCACCACCGCCACCGGGCCGAAAATCTCCTCGTTGAACGCCGGGTTGTCGCGGGTCACACCGCTGAGCACGGTGGCCGGGAAAAACAGCCCCTGAGGTTCGCCGCCGACTTCCAGTTTTGCGCCCGCCTGTTGCGCGGCCTGCACGATGCGCTGGGCGTTCTCGCATTGCTGGGCATTGATCAGTGGTCCCAGATGCACCTGGCCTTTGGCCGGATCGCCGACGCTGAGGCTGCGGGCCTTGGCCACCAGGCGTTCAAGGAAGCGCTCGTAGATACCGCGCTGCACCAGCAGGCGGCCGGTGGACATGCAGATCTGCCCCTGGTGCAGATAAACGCCCCAGGTGGCGTTGGCCAGTGCGAGGTCAAGGTCGGCATCATCAAGAACGATCAGCGAATTTTTCCCGCCCAGTTCCAGCGAGACTTTCTTCAAGTGCCGGCCAGCCGCTTCGCCAACCTTGCGCCCGGCGCCGGTGGAACCGGTGAATTGAATCATCGCCACATGCGCATCGCTGGTCAGCGCCGCACCGGCGTCGGCCCCGCCGGGCAGCACGTGCAGCAGGCCGGCGGGCAGCCCGGCCAGTTCAAACACCCGGGCGATAACGAAGCCGCCGCACACCGCCGTGCGCGGGTCAGGCTTGAGCACCACGGCATTGCCGGTGGCCAGCGCCGGTGCGACCGCACGGATGGCCAGGTACAGCGGGAAGTTGAATGGCGAAATCACCCCGATCACACCGAGCGGGCGGCGACGGGCCAGGCTCAAGCGGCCGGGCACCGAAGGGAGCACTTCACCCTGACTGCGCGAAGGCAGGCTGGCGCTTTCGTGCAGTACCTTGATGCTCAGGCGGGTTTCGAATTCGGCTTTTTCCCGCGTGGAGCCGCTTTCACGCACCAGCCAGTCGGCGATTTCATTGGCATGGCGTTCGGCGACCTGGGCGGCCTTGCGAAATACCGCAGCGCGCTCGTCATAGGACAGTTGAAACCATTTGGTCTGGACGAGGTGAGCAGCCTTGGTGCTGCGCGCGACCTGATCGGCGTCGGCGTTGGCCAGGGTGCCGAGGGTCGTGCCGGTGGCCGGTTCCAGTACCGCTGTCGTTGGCGCTTGTCCGGCTTGCCATTGGCCGGTGAACAGATGCTCGTTCCAGAGTGCGGCGGGGAGCAGAGGTTGCAGTAAGGCAGAGGTAGTCATCGCAAGTGTTCCTGTTTTTTGTAGGAGCGTGACGATGTACAGAGCAGAAGCTGTGCCAATCGGTCACACCCGCGAAAACAGGGGCTGTTGACGAGAACTACCGGTGTTCGGTGTTCAGTTTCTGGACAGCGCCGGTGGCTGGGCTGTGCAGAAACTGGACGGTGTACGCGGCGGGCTCACGAACGGCGAGCGCGCCGCGCATACCCGGTCACTCCGCCAGTTGCAGTTCCGGCAGATTCAGACGGAAGGCTCGGGTAATCCCGATCAGGCAGATGAACCCTAGCGCCATCCAGCTCAGGCCGATCATGAACGACATACTCGACAGGCTGGTCCACAGCCAGATGGTGCTGAGGAAGCCGAGCGCCGGTATGGCGCCATACTTCAGGTAGTTGGCTGTGCCACGCAGTTTCTGGTCGACCAGGTAATGCTTGACCACGGCCAGGTTGACCATCGAGAAGGCGAACAGTGCGCCGAAGCTGATCATGTTGGCGACGGTGTCCAGGGTGATGAACAGGGCGATCAGCGAGAGCACGCTGACCAGCATGATCGCGGTGGCCGGTACGCGTTTCTTCGACACCAGCCGGCCGAACACGCGCGGCAACGCACCATCGCGGCCCATGGCGAACAGCACCCGCGATACGCTGGCCTGGGACACCATGGCCGAGGCGAAGCAGGCCGCCACGTAGGTGGCGGTAAACGCGGTCACCAGCAACTCACCGCCGACACGACGCATAACATCTACCGACGCCGAGTCCGGGTCGGCGAAGGTGTTCCATTCCGGAAACACCAGCTGGGCGAAATACGACACCAGCACAAACAGCAGGCCACCGATCAGCGACACCACCATGATCGCCAGCGGGATGCGGAATTTCGGGTTGCTGGTTTCCTCAGCCATGGTCGAAACGGCGTCGAAGCCGAGGAAGGACAGGCACAGCACGGCGGCGCCGGTCATCACCAGCGGAACGCTGAAACCTTCATGATGGAAGGGTTGCAGCAGCGATACCGGCTCCGACTGTGCGCTCAGGTTGTGGATCGACAAGGCGACGAAGACCACGATGAATACCAGCTGGACAACCACCATGATCCAGTTGACCCGTGTCACCGACTCGATGCCGATCAGGTTCAGGAAGGTCACCAGGGCAATTGAACCGAGCACCCACACCCAGGCGTGAATCGTCGGGAAGTACTCGGACATGTAGATGCCGATCAGCAGGTAACTGAGCAGCGGCAGGAAGATGTAGTCGAGCAGCAGGGTCCAGCCGGCCATGAAGCCGAAGTAGCTGCCAAAGGCCTTGCGGGTGTAGGTGTAGACGGAGCCTGAATACGGGTGGGCCTGGACCATGCGCCCGTAGCTGTAGGCGGTCAGCAGCATGGCGGCGAGGGTCAGCAGGTAGGCGGTGGGCAAATGCCCCTTGGTCATCTGGGTGACCAGCCCGTAGGTGGTGAACACCGCCAGCGGGACCATGTAGGCGAGACCGAAGAGCACCAGTGCGGTGAGGCTCATGGATTTGCGAAAGTGCCCCGAAGCGCTGGCTTGCAATGGGTCATGGTGGGGGTGAGTTTCTGCTGTGTTTGTTGTTGTATGCATTGCGAACTCCTGGAAATCGAATACAGGGCGCTGCGGCAGGCGAGGGGGCTCGCTACCGTTGATAAAGCTTCTTTGCAGGACATGGGGCTAGCCGCTTGCAGGCTGCCCTGGGTCAAACGCTGTGCACGCAAAGCGCCCACGCCGGCCGGCGTGGGCGTTCAGGTCAGAGTTTGCCGACCAGCCGCGCGGTGCGGTCGACGGCGATACGGGTCTTCTCGACCAGCTCGTCGAGTTCCGCGCGAGTGGCGACCAGGGCGGGCGCCATGATCATGCGGCCGAGGGTAGAGCGGATGATCACGCCTTCTTCGAAACCGAAGGTGCGGCACTGCCAGGCCAGGTCGTTCTCATTGTCGAAGCGCTTGCGGGTGGTCTTGTCTTCGGCAAACTGCAGGGCTGCCAGCAGCCCGGTCCCTTGAATGTCGCCAATCAGCGGATGCTGGGCGAACACTTCGCGCAGGATCTGCTGCAGGTACGGCCCGGTGTCGTCCTTCACCTGGCGGACGATACCCTCGTCACGCAAGGCCTTGAGGTTGGCCACCGCCACCGCCGCGGCCACCGGGTGCCCGGAGTAGGTCAGCCCGTGAGCGAAGACACCGCCACGCTCGACCAGCGCTTCGGCAATACGCTTGCTCAGCACCAGGCCGCCCATGGGCACATAGCCGCTGGTCAGGCCTTTGGCGATGGACAGCGTGTCCGGCTCGAAACCGAAGTGCTGATGGGCGAACCACTCGCCGGTCCGGCCAAAGCCACCGATCACTTCGTCCGCGCACAGCAGCACATCGTACTGACGGCAGATGCGCTGAATTTCCGGCCAGTAGCTTTCAGGCGGGAAAATCATGCCACCGGCGCCCTGGAAAGGCTCGGCGATGAACCCGGCGACATTCTCGGCACCCAGTTCGAGGATCTTCTCTTCCAGTTGCAGGGCGCAGCGTTTACCGAATTCGGCCGGGGTCAGGTCGCCGCCGTGGGCATACCAGTACGGCTCGTCGATGTGTGCGATGTCCGGAATCATCCCGCCCATCTCGTGCATGAACTTCATCCCGCCCAGCGCGGTGGCTGCCAGGGTCGAGCCGTGGTAACCATTCCAGCGGCCGATCATGATCTTCTTCTGCGGCTTGCCGACCACCTGCCAGTAACGGCGCACGGTGCGGATCAGCACCTCGTTGGCCTCGGAGCCGGAGTTGGTGTAGATCGCGTGGCTGTAGTGCCCTGGCAGCAGGCTGAAGAGCAGCTCGGAAAGCTCGATCACTGCCGGGTGAGTGGTGTGGAAGAACATGTTGTAGTACGACAGTTGATCCATCTGCGCGGCGGCGGCGGCGGTCAGGTCCCGGCGGCCATAGCCGAGCTGGGTGCACCACAGGCCGGACATGCCATCCAGGTAACGGTTGCCGTCGTTGTCCCACAGGTTCAGGCGCTCACCGCGGACCATCACCCGTGGACCTTCGGCATTCAGTGCCTTCTGATCGAGAAACGCATGGATATGGTGGGCAGCGTCGGATTTCTGATAGTCCTGGGTGTCGCGTTGCGGGGCAAAGGGTGCATTCATGGCTCTGTTCTCTTTCTTGATAAGCACGTGAGAGGGGAAGGCCGCGCTGATCCAGTGCGCATACTGGCGCCTGTCCTGGGCGCCGGGGTTGGAGAAATGCTCCCACACTCCCGGCGCCCCCGAAATCACCCGTTTTGGTGACATCACCCCGCCGATTCCCGAGTCGGCAAGGTGCCGGACTGCAGAGCTTTTTCGTATGACTGGAGAACATTTTTACTAATTTGCCTTGCTTCGATAGTGGCGCACCATCGACCCACATGAATAACAACAGACCGTGTCCACGGTCGATGTGGGAGTGCAGCGTGTTCGACCTTAACTTCTGGCAGCAGCGGGCCAAGCGCCAAACATTCATCGATACCGCCCTGATTGGTGGTCATCAGGTGAAGCCTTCCTCGGGGGCGACCTTCGATGCCATCAACCCGGCCACCAATCAGTTGCTCGCTCGTGTTGCGGCCTGTGGCGAGGACGAGGTCAACCTGGCTGTGCGCACTGCGCGTCGTGCATTCAACGAAGGTCCGTGGGCGCGCATGGCACCTGCGCAGCGCAAGAAGATCCTGCTCAGGCTTTCCGAACTGCTGCTGGAACACCGCGAAGAGCTGGCCCTGCTCGACTCCCTGAACATGGGCAAGCCAGTCATGGATGCCTACAACATTGACGTGCCGGGGGCGGCGGGCGTGTTCGCCTGGTACGGCGAAGCGCTGGACAAGGTCTACGACCAGGTCGCGCCAACGGCTGCCAATGCCTTGGCAACCATCACCCGCGAAGCATTGGGGGTCGTCGCCGCAGTCGTGCCATGGAACTTCCCGCTGGACATGGCGGCCTGGAAACTCGCCCCGGCGCTGGCGGCAGGAAACAGCGTGGTATTGAAGCCCGCTGAACAGTCACCGTTCTCTGCCCTGCGCCTGGGCCAGCTCGCGCTGGAGGCGGGCATTCCGGAAGGCGTGCTGAACGTTGTGCCGGGGCTGGGCGAGAGCGCCGGCAAGGCCCTGGGGCTGCATCCGGATGTCGATTGCCTGGTGTTTACCGGATCGACCCAGGTGGGCAAATACTTCATGCAGTATGCTGCCCAGTCGAACCTCAAGCAGGTCTGGCTGGAGTGCGGTGGCAAAAGCCCGAACCTGGTGTTCGCCGACTGCCAGGATCTCGATCTGGCTGCGGAAAAAGCGGCGTTCGGCATCTTCTTCAACCAGGGCGAGGTGTGTTCGGCCAACTCCCGGCTGTACGTGCAGCGCTCTATCCATGACGAGTTCATCGAGCGGGTGATCGCCAAGGCGCAAGCCTGGATCCCGGGTGATCCTCTCAATCCAGCCAGCACCGCAGGGGCGATCGTCGATAGTGAGCAGACCGCGCGCATCATGCGTGCGATCGGCCAGGCGAGTGAGGAGGGCGCGAAGCTGCTGAGCGGTGGCGAGCAGCTGACCTTCAATGGTTCTTCTAACTTCATCCAGCCGACTATCTTCGGCAACGTGAAGAGCGACAGCCGGCTTGCCCGTGACGAAATCTTCGGCCCCGTGCTTGCCATCAGCGCCTTTGATAGCGAAGAGGAGGCAGTGCGGCTCGCCAACGACAGCATCTATGGTCTGGCCGCTTCGGTATGGAGTGACGATCTCAACCGCGCCCATCGCGTAGCCAGGGCGCTGAAGGCCGGTACCGTCTCGGTCAATACCATGGACGCACTCGATACTGCCGTTCCGTTCGGCGGGGGCAAGCAGTCCGGGTTCGGCCGCGATCTTTCGTTGCACTCGTTCGACAAGTACACACAACTGAAAACCACCTGGTTCCAGCTGCGTTAAAGCCTGGCGCCAGCCGGCGCCTCAATAACAACAAACACAACTATAAGTCGTGAGGGCGTTTCCATGCGTACTTTCACCGCGTCGCTCAGCTTTGCAGTGCTTACCGCTGTCAGTCTTCCTGCGCTTTCCAGCACCTCCAGTCTGACGGTGATCTCTTTTGGTGGCGCTACCAAGGCCGCTCAACAGACCGCCTATTTCCAGCCCTTTGAAAACAGTGGGGCAGGGAAGGTGGTGGCTGGCGAATACAATGGCGAACTTTCAAAGATCAAAGCCATGGTCGACGTCGGCCATGTGTCCTGGGACGTGGTGGAGGTAGAAAGTCCTGAACTGATTCGCGGGTGTGAGGAGGGACTGTTCGAACGGATCGATCCGGCGCTGCTCGGCGATCAGGCCAACTACCTGCCCGGTACCGTGAGCGAATGCGGTGTGGCCAGCTATGTGTGGTCCATGGTCATTGCCTACAACACCCAGAAGCTCAGCACTGGGCCTGCGTCATGGGCTGATTTCTGGGATACCCAGCGTTTTCCGGGCAAGCGCGGTCTGCGCAAAGGTGCCAAGTACACCCTCGAGGTGGCCTTGCTCGCTGACGGCGTCTCCCGTGAGGATCTCTACAAGGTGTTGGGCACTCCTGAAGGCGTGAACCGCGCATTCCGCAAGCTCGATGAGATCAAGCAGAACATTCAGTGGTGGGAGGCCGGTGCGCAACCTCCGCAATGGCTGGTTGCCGGTGACGTGGTGATGTCCGCCGCCTACAACGGTCGCATCGCATCGGCCCAGAAGGATGGCTCCAAGCTCGGCATTGTCTGGCAGGGCAGCCTGTATGACCCTGATCACTGGGCAATCGTGCGCGGATCCGGGAACAAGGCGCTGGCGGAGAAATTCATCACCTTCGCCAGTCAGGCCGAGTCGCAAAAAGCCTTCTCCAGCCAGATTCCTTATGGCCCCGTGCGCACTGAAGCGCTCGCTCAATTGCCTGCCGATGTCCAGCATCAGCTACCTACCGCTCCTGCCAATCTCGCCGACGCGCAACTGGTGGACGCAGCGTTCTGGGTCGACCACGGTGAAGAGCTGGAACAACGCTTCAACGCCTGGGCTGCACGCTGAGGCGATAAAGAGTGATGGTGAGCCCGTCGCGGCAATGGAACAATGCTTCAGCGCCGATGCTGTATTACCTCGGCATTCCCGATGCAGGAGGTGAGACGCAAGATGGGCAGTAACCGGCTTCAATCCGAAGAGTGGTTCCAGCAGATCGCTCATGTGGTCGACTGCATCGGGACGTCAGGGTTTGTCGAGTCGTTGTTCGCAGCGCTCAACTCCCTGGCGCCCGCCCATGCCATCACCGTGTTCCTGTTTCCTCATGAAGGCCTGCCTTCGGCATTGTTCGAGCGCGACGAGGAGGGGCCATGGATGCCAGAAGGCAATGTGCGCAAATACCTTGAGGGTTTCTACCTGTTGTGCCCGTTCTACCGGGCCAGTATGGAGGGCATCGCGCCAGGCTGTTACCGGCTGAGCGATGTAGCACCGGACCACTTCAAACGTAGCGAATATTATCTGTCGTTCTACCAGCATGCGCGTCTTGAAGACGAGCTCAACTACATCGTGCCGCTCGGGCCGAAACTGACGATTGCAGTCGCCTTGGCGAGCACCTGTCGCATGAGCCGGCAACAGGTCGACGAACTCAAGCGTATTGCCCCTTGGGTGCTGGCGGTAGTGCGCCGGCATTGGGGCGACCTTGATGCTGATTCGCTCGGCGGCCGCTTTGAAAGCGCGCTTGGCCGGCAGATCAACGCAGCGCTGACCAAGTTCGGTTCTTCCTTGTTGACCGAGCGTGAGTGCCTGGTCGCTCAATACATGCTCCGCGGTCATTCCATCCGCTCACTCGCCGAACGCCTTGGTATCAGCGAGGACACCGTCAAGACCCACCGCAAGCACCTCTACGCCAAGCTTGATATCGCCAAGCAGTCGGAGCTGTTTTCGCTGTTCATCGACTCGGTGGCCCAAGCCCAGGAAGGGCTGAGCAAAGACCCGCTGGAAAGCTACCTGCGCCGCAGGCGCTGACATTCTGTTCAGCGATACCTCGAAAGCCGCGAAAATTGCATCTCAGATGCGATAAGCCGTGATTATTCAATCTCAGAAATGACTTTCTACAGCATCCTTTCAGGCATTGAGATACTATGTAAAAACATAGTACGTACCACATTACGAAATAGCAGGAGCAACCATGGCCCGAGGCGGAATCAACAAGGCTGTCGTGCACAAGGCACGGCAGGCGCTGCTGGCCCGTGGTGTACATCCCAGTATCGACGCGGTACGTATCGAACTCGGCAACACCGGGTCGAAAACCACCATTCATCGCTACCTGAAGGAACTCGACAACCAGTACCCAGCACAGCCATTGAGCACGCCGAATCTCAGCGATGCGCTGGCAACACTGGTCGAGCAACTGGCCGAGCAGTTGCGTGAGGAAGGGGAGGCGCGAATCGAGGAAGTACGCAGTACGTTCGAGGCGGAGCGGCAAACGCTGCTGGGCCAGGTACAGATCAGCCAGCAGGCATTGGCAGCGCTGCAACAGCAGCATGAAATCCAGGCCGCAGCCTTGGCCGGTGAGTCCGCCGCGCTGGCTACTACACGCAGTACCTTGCAGACTGAACAGACCCGCAACGCCACACTCAATCAGGCCGTTGGCGAATTGAACCTGCGCCTGGCCGACAAAGACGAGCAGGTGCAGCAGCTTCAGGTCGAACTGCGGCAGTTGCAGCAGACCTTGATCGTCAAGCAGGACGAACTGACGCGCCTGAACCGTGACAACGAAGGCTTGCTGGTACAGATCCGTACGCTCAAGGATGCCCAGCGCACGCTCAAAACCCAAAGCGAGCGGCGCCAGGCGCAAATTCAGGGGCTGGAAGTGAACCTGGCGCAACTCAATGGTTCGCGGGGCGAGCTGGAAAAGCAGAACCAGAACCTGGCGCTGAGCCTGGCCGAGCGGGTCACCGAATTGCGTCAGCAGTTGCAGCTGATCGGCAAGCTGGAGGCACAGCTACGTCAGGCTGAAAAACTGGCGCAGTAGTTTCAGGACGCGCCCTGAAGTTTCAGACGCATCGCGCACCGGTCAGTCAGCCCGTGAGCCTGTTCGGCAGCTAATTGGCGTTGCAGGAAATCGCTGCAGCTTTGCGCGTCGAGCCACTCAAAGCCCAGGCGTGCATAGAAGGGCGCATTCCATGGCACGCTGGCGAAGGTGGTCAAGGTCAGCCCGGTAAAGCCTTGCGCTTGCGCCCAGGCGCTGACCGTGGCGATCAACCGGCGACCTTGTCCTCGGCCTTGCAGCGCTCGCGCCACCGACAGCTCAACGATGTGCCAGTCCTCGCCACAGGCCTGGCCACAGAGAAAGCCCTGTGGACGATCCTGTTCGTCAACCACTACCCAGCTATGGCCCGCAGCGATAAATGCGCGATGCTGCGCGGCACTGAGCACGTCTTCGCTGGCGATCCACTGCAGGCCTTCGCAGGCAAGGAAGGCTTGCGCGGCAGAACGTTCGATAGCCGGGAGCAGGTCTGCGTCGTCGTCGCGGGCGCAACGGAGGGTGGTGGGCATGGTTGTACTGTCCGATACAAAAGGTGAGGCACGCCGCAAGGCCTGCTATATCCGCCTCTGCTATATCCACAATTCACAAACAATATTGGCAGTCTCTACCGTTGGATTGTATATATTGCTGCGGAACTCAATGTTAACAACCCATGCCCGAAAAAGTTAAGCGCTCCTGTTCAGGAGGGATTTAATCATGGGTATTCACAGGGTAAAACGGCGGTTCATCCCCGATAAATGGGGGGCTGATTTTTTAGCGTTGGTGCTGCTTGTTTTTGTTTTATTTTCGCCAGCCGCGCAATCGGCGGACTGTATCAAACTGTGCGAAGGCGGCAAGCAGGACTGCCTGAACGCCTGTTCAAACGCTCCAACTGCCTCAAAAATCGCCGCCTGTAGTAATGCCTGTTACTCGACGTACGACTGCCCCGCGCGGTGCGCCAACCCGAAATCGCCAATTCCGCAATCGCAACCTTCTGCACAGAAAAACCCGACGACCCAGTGCAATAGCACGTGCAATCAGCAATATTCACAGTGCGCGATGACCTGCCAAGGAAAAACATCGTGCTTTGAAACCTGTGGCAGCATGGCAAAAAACTGTTTTAGTGCCTGCGGAGGATTGTCGAACAGTACATCCTCTTCGCCATCTCCAGGGCAGTCAAAAACTCAGGAGGTATTAAATAAAGTTGATTCCTTGAACAAAGCGGTCCAAGGGATATTTGGAGCAGGAGAGTAAAATTCCGCGCATTTCAGCCGCCGCGGGGCTAGCGCATTGTCAGCACCAACCCCCGCCAACCGCCCTGGATCAATGAAATTTCCGGCGTTGCAGCTTTTTGCTTGCCAGCAACCACAAAAATCATAATTTCGTCATTTCCATCCTTTGCACAGAATGCGACCTACACCCACCCACGACGATCCGCGTGGGAAACCTCAGTAGGGCGCAGCGATGACAAACAATAAAACAGCAATAGACACGCTCGTAGTCGGCGCCGGTCAAGCCGGTGTGGCGATGAGCGAACACTTGAGCCGACTCGGCGTGCCGCACCTGGTTCTGGAGCGCAACCGTATCGCCGAAGCCTGGCGTACCGGTCGTTGGGATTCGCTGGTTGCCAATGGCCCGGCCTGGCACGACCGCTTCCCGGGGCTGGAATTCGACGGCCTCGATCCCGATGCCTTCGCCGGCAAAGACCAGGTGGCCGATTACTTCGAAGCCTACGCGAAAAAATTCAACGCCCCGGTACGCACCGGCGTCGAGGTGACCAAGGTAGAGCGTAATGTCGGTCGCCCTGGCTTCACCGTGGAAACCTCTGATGGAGTGATCGAAGCCAAAAACGTCGTGGTTGCCACTGGCCCGTTCCAGCGCCCGGTGATTCCGGCGATCGCGCCTGCAGACGGCAAGGTTTACCAGATGCACTCCGCCGAATACCGCAACCCTCAGCAACTGGCCGAAGGCGCTGTGCTGGTGGTGGGCGCCGGTTCTTCAGGTGTACAGATTGCCGATGAGCTGCAGCGTGCCGGAAAGCAGGTCTACCTCTCGGTCGGCGCCCATGATCGTCCACCACGCGCCTATCGCAACCGCGACTTCTGCTGGTGGCTGGGTGTACTGGGCCTGTGGGACGCCGAGGGCGTACAGCCAGGCAAAGAGCACGTGACCATTGCCGTCAGTGGTGCGCGTGGCGGTCATACCGTGGACTTCCGCCGCCTGGCCCAGCAGGGCATGACCCTGGTTGGCCTGACCAAGGCGATCAACAACGGCGTGGTGAGTTTCGAATCGAACCTGGCGGAAAACATTGCCCGCGGCGACGAAAACTACCTCGCCTTGCTGGACGCCGCCGACGCGTATATCGCCGCCAATGGCCTGGATCTGCCGCCAGAGCCGGAAGCACGGATCATGCTGCCGGACCCAGACTGCATCAGTAACCCGATCCTGGAGCTGGACCTGGCCAAGGCCGGCATCACCACGATCATCTGGGCCACCGGTTATTCGGTCGATTACAACTGGTTGCAGGTCGACGCCTTCAAGGCCGACGGCAAGCCGCAGCACCAGCGCGGTGTTTCCAGCGAACCGGGTATCTACTTCGTCGGCCTGCCTTGGCTGGCACGTCGTGGCTCGGCCTTTATCTGGGGTGTGTGGCACGACGCCCGGCATATCGCTGAACACATCATCAAGCAACGCGCCTATTTCGAATACCGCGATGCCTCGCAACGCCAGGCCGAAACCCCCGTAACCCACATTCAGTCCGCCAGCCTTATGGAAGTCCGTTGATGCCTACTCATACTCGTATCCGCATGTTCAACACCAAAGACACCTACCCGAACCAGACCCTGGACAACGACCTGTGCCAGGCGGTCCGCGCCGGCAACACCGTGTATGTGCGTGGCCAGGTCGGTACCGATTTCAACGGCCAGCTGGTGGGTCTCGGTGATCCACGGGCCCAGGCCGAACAGGCCATGCGCAACGTCAAGCAACTGCTCGAAGAGGCGGGCAGCGACCTGAGCCATATCGTCAAGACCACCACCTACCTGATCGACCCGCGCTACCGCGAGCCGGTGTACCAGGAAGTCGGCAAATGGCTCAAGGGTGTGTTCCCGATCTCTACCGGTCTGGTCGTCAGCGCCCTGGGTCAGCCGCAGTGGCTGATGGAAATCGACGTGATCGCAGTCATCCCCGAATAAGGAGCGTGCCATGACCTTTTCCATCGTCGGTCGCTGCGCCGAAACCGGCCAGCTGGGGATTGCCATCAGTTCGTCGAGCATTGCCGTCGGTGCCCGTTGCCCCTGGCTGCGTTCCGGTGTCGGTGCGGTTTCGAGCCAGAACATCACCTTGCCGGCCCTCGGGCCGCAGGTGCTCGATGCCCTGGGTGAAGGGCTGGCGCCGCATCAGGCGCTGGACCACGCACTGACCCGCAACGGCTACAGCCAGTACCGTCAGGTAGCGGTGGTCGATGCGCAAGGACGTACAGCGGTGTTCAGTGGCAATCATGCCCTGGGCACGCACAACGCCCTGGCCGGTGAGCAATGTGTGGCCGCTGGCAACCTGCTGGCCAACAGCGCGGTGATCGAGCGCATGGTCGAAGCCTTCGAGAACAGCGAAGGCTGCCTGGCGGCGCGCTTGCTGAGCGCACTGCAAGCCGGGCAGGACGCCGGCGGCGAGGCGGGGGCGGTGCATTCGGCGGCGCTGTCGGTGGTTGGCGAGCTGGTCTGGCCGATCGTCGATCTGCGCGTGGACTGGGCCGACGAGAACCCTATCGGCGAACTGCAGAAGCTCTGGAGCGCCTATGAACCGCAGCTGCAGGACTACCTGACCCGCGCCCTGAACCCGACCCTGGCCCCGAGCTATGGAGTGCCGGGCGATGAGTGAGCTGCGCAGCCGCGCCTTGCTGGCCAGGCTGATCGGTTTTGCCACGGTCAGCCGCGACTCGAACCTGCAGTTGATCGAGTTCGTGCGTGACTACCTGCAAGGCCTGGGGGTGAGTTGCGAGCTGATCTACAACGCCGAGCGCAGCAAAGCCAACCTGCTGGCCAGTATCGGGCCGGCAGTGGCGGGCGGCGTGGTGTTGTCGGGGCATACCGATGTGGTGCCGGTGGACGGTCAGCCCTGGACGGTTGAGCCGTTCGCCCTCAGCGAGCGCGATGGCAAGCTCTATGGCCGTGGCGCGGCGGACATGAAAGGCTATCTGGCTTCGGTACTGGCCGCGGTGCCGGTGTTTCTTGCCAGTCCGCTGCGTCGCCCCGTACACCTGGCGTTTTCGTATGACGAAGAGGTGGGTTGTCTGGGGGTGCGCAGTCTGCTGGAAGTGCTGCCGCAACGTATCCCACAGCCGGCCCTGTGCCTGATCGGCGAGCCGACAGAACTCAAGCCGGTGCTGGGTCACAAAGGCAAGCTGGCGATGCGTTGCCATGTGCATGGCGCACCGTGCCATTCGGCCTATGCGCCGTATGGCGTGAACGCCATCGAACAGGCGGCGCGCCTGATCGGTCGCCTCGGTGAGATCGGCCAGCGCCTGGCTGCACCGGAACACCACGATGAACGTTTTGATCCGGCGTTCTCCACGGTGCAGGTCGGAGTGATCCAGGGCGGCACGGCGCTGAACATTGTGCCGGCGGATTGTCGCTTCGACTTTGAGGTGCGCGCCTTGCCGGCGTTCGAGCCACAAGCGGTAGTCGATGAACTGCAAAGCTACGCCGAGCAGACGCTGTTGCCGGCCATGCAGGCGGTCAAGGCTGACACGGCGATTCGCTTTGAACCGATTTCGGCCTATCCGGGCCTGGCGACGTCACCTGAAAGCGCCGCCGCGCAGCTGGTAGCGCAACTGTGTGGCAGCGACGACTTCAGCACTGTGGCCTTTGGCACCGAAGGAGGTTTGTTCGACCAGGCCGGGATCCCGGCGGTGGTCTGCGGCCCCGGCAGTATGGATCAGGGCCACAAACCCGACGAATTCGTCAGTGTCGAGCAAATGGCGGCCTGCGACCGCCTGATGGACCGCTTGGCCGAGTACCTTTGCAGCAATTGATAACAGGCTGCGCGCTGAAATGATCGCGGGGCAAGCCCGCTCCCACCGTGTGAGCCTCGGTGGGAGCGGGCTTGCCCCGCGATGCTGTTGATGCTTATACCAGCCAGGCCGCAAACTGCTCCTTGCAGTAATCGACAAAAAACTGCGCAGGCTTGGTCAGCTGCGCACGCTTCAACCAGCCGGCCACCAGACCGGAGCCGGTAACCTCTTCAGCCAGTTCCACACAGACCAGCTCTTGCCCATCATAGGTGCTGGTGGTGTGTGGCCGGGTAACCAGCAGCGCAAAACCAAAGCCCTGGCCGACCATGCCGCGCACCATTTCAATTGAAGGCGAGCTGAAGATAATGTTCGGGCTCAGCCCCAGCTCTTCGAAAATGCTCACGAAATAGGTACGGCTGGGCTGCACATCCAGCAGGATCATCGGCTCCAGCGCCAGATCACGCAGCGACACCTGCGCCTGCTCGGCAAAGCGATGCCCGGCCGGCAGCAAGGCGTAGGGCCGTTGCGGCGCCATCAACGCTTCGGTCTCGATGGTGCTGTCCAGGTCATGATCGTAGAAGATCGCCAGGTCGTAACGCCCGCCCGTCAGGCCTTGCACCAGCTCCTGCTGCTCGCCGTCCTGCAGGCGGATCTCGACCCCCGGAAAGCGCTCGCGAAAGCCCTTGATCAGGCGTGGCAGGTAGAGCGGGGCGACGGTCTCGAAACAGCCGATATCGATCTGTCCGCAAACCACGTCGTTATCGGCCAGGGCGTTCTGTTCGAACTCGCGGGCCATGCGCAGCAGTTCCAGGGCTTTGCGATAGAAGCGTGCGCCACCGGGGGTAAGCGATACGCCCTGAGCGTGATGGCGGATAAACAGCTGCACGCCGAAGCTGTCTTCCAGGCCTTTGATTGCGGTTGAAATCGACGGTTGCGCGATGTACAGCTTGCGCGACGCCTCGGCGACGCTGCCACACTCCACGGTGGTGACGAAATACTTCAACTGACGCAAGGTATAGGACGCCACAGTGCACCTCTGGCTGATTATTTTGCTACAGGTTACCCCTTCGGGCGTCAGGCCCTGCAGCGGATTTTGCTGGGCATTGAGGATATTTTCGCTGGGCAACCGTTGATCGCCCAGACGGCACCGGGGACAAGGCCGCAGCCTCGAAACATCAAGGCCCGGATTTCTCCGGGCCGGTCTGAAGAGGTAGCTGCCATGAGCCATCCACGTCCTGAAAATGATCCGCTGTGGAAGGATCCACTGAACGATCCGCAACGTGAACATGATCCAGTCACCGATCCCAACGTCGATGGCGACCCGCAACGGCGTGAGCACCCGCAGGACATCGAACGCCTGCCCGATGCCCCGGATGAAAACACACGCTTGCCGGAACCCGATCAGCCAACCCCGCTTTCAGATGATCGCCGTTAGTCGGCCGTCAGCTCGTGCACCTGCCAGCGCACGGAGCTGACGCCTTTTTCCAGGCTCACCCGGCTGACCAGGCGTTCCAGCTGGGTCGGCGCGTCGGGGCTGCCGAGCAGTTCGGCGCGCACTTCCAGTTTCGCCGGGTTGGCCAGGTCTTCGCTGTGCAGTGACTGCAGGCGCAGACCGCCACTGCCGAAGCTGTGCAGCATCAGGCTGCGCACCTGGATTTCGTCTTCGGCGCGGCAGGTGATGCGCACCTCGAAACGCTGCTCGGCTTCATTGGCCGGCAGCACCTCTTGATGGTTCAGGCGCTGGGCAATGTCGCGCAACAGGATGTTGGCACAGAGCACCACACAGCTGCCGACTGCCGCCTCCAGCAGCAGCCCCATGCTGCACAGCACCCCGACAGCAGCGGTGCACCACAGCGTTGCGGCCGTATTCAGACCGCGCACATTCAGGCCATCGCGCATGATCACGCCTCCGCCGAGAAAACCGATGCCCGACACCACATAGGCGGCAATACGCGAAGCATCGGTGGCGGCCATGCCTGGCACGGCCTGGGTCATCAGCACGAACAGGCAGGCGCCGGTGCTGACCAGGGCATTGGTGCGCAGGCCGGTCAGGCGTTGGCGCAGTTGACGTTCCGCGCCGATCAGGGCGCCCAGTACGAGCGCGACGGTGACGCGCAGGAGAAATACTTTCCAATCCATGACAAACCTCGAATCCACGGCGCAAGGCCGCAACGCATCGAACGCAGACGATGCAGGTATGAATAAATGGATTGCGCAGGGTCACAGGCCAGGGCCACGAACAATCGTGTCGGGCTTGCAGGAAGGGAGAATGAAGCGTCGTATCCGCTGGGGACGTGAGGCACCACTGACCACCATGTACGGCGGGGCAGTGGCAGAAAGAGTCTGCTGAACTAGCGCGCCGTATGAACCTGTCGCAATCGACTAGAGCTACTGTCCAATGCAGGACTCCTGTATAGGCATGCAAAAATGCGGGCGAGAAACTAACGTTCAAAAGCAGCAGGGTCAAGGTTGTTTTCATGACAATTGCTTCCCCAACCCACTGGATCGCCACTGTTCCGGATTTGCAACGCTGTAGTGTGTGAACGCCGCTTCCGCCGGCCCGCCGCTGTGGCTAAGGTAAGCATCACGGCGCGGTGAGGGAGCGGTATGCAGCCACTGATCAATTATTTCAAGATGGTTGTGCATCCGGGGCCGGACACCTTCCGTTTTGCCCTGCGGACCATCGTTGCCTGTCTGCTGACCCTGTACCTGGCCTTTATCTTCGACCTCGACCAACCGAAATGGTCGATCATGGCGGTGTTTATCGTCAGCCAGCCGCTGGGCGGCATGACCTTGCAACGCAGCTTCGCCCAGGTGGTGGGTACCGCCGTCGGGGCCGCGGTGGCGGTGCTGATCATGGCGCTGTTTCCCCAGGCGCCGTTGCCGTTCATTGTCACCCTGGCGCTGTGGCTGGCCTTGTGCACCGCTGGCGGCACCTTGCTGCGCTATACCAGTTCGCATGCCTTCGTGCTCAGCGGCTTTACCGCCGTGGTGGTGGCCATGCTGGCAATCCCCGAGCAGGACAATACCCTGATGCTGGCCATTACCCGGGTCACTGAAACCCTGCTGGCGGTGGCCTGCGTTTGCGCGGTCAGCCTGCTCAGTGCCCGGCCGCAGGCGGTGGCCACAGGTTACTTCGGTAAAGTCGACAACCTGATCAAGCTGATGGCCACGCATGCTGCTGCAGCCATTCGCGGCGAAGAAAGCGCCGCAGCCTTCAGCCAGCGACAGATGCAGATCCTCGGTGAGATCAGCGCCCTGGAAGGTTTGCGCCGCCACCTGTATTTCGATGCCCCACACCTGCGCAGCGCCAACGACCTGGTGCAACTGCTGGGCAACCAGCTGGTGCTGCTCAGCTCGCGGCTGACCGTGCTGCGTAATCAGAAGCTGATGATCGCTGAACGTTGGCAGGGCGCGTATCCAGATTTCATCAACCAGTTGCTCAGCGACGAACTGGCGTTTCTCGATCAACTGGCGCAACAGGGCAGGGCCATGCCCGCCAGTGCGCGGGAACACTTCAGCGCCCTGCAGCGGCGTTTTGATCAAGCCGCCCTGCAAGCCGAGCAACTGGCGCCCGATCTGCCGCCGACCTTGCGCTCCCTGGCGTGGGCGTTGCGTTGGGAGCAGGCCAGGTTGCTTGAGCAACTGAGTGAAATGCTCGAACTCAGCGACGCCATTCAGGAAGGCCGTGCGGGCGACTGTCTGTACCGCCAGGCGCGGACCAATCCGCTGCATCTGGATTTTCGTCTGGCGGCGATGAACGCCAGTCGTGCTTTTGTTGCCTTGCTGGTCGCCGGGCTGATCTGGATCGAGACGGCGTGGGACGGAGCCCGCGCCGGGGTCATTCTGGTAGGCATTCTCTGTTCACTGATGGCGACCTTTCCGCGTCCGTTGATGGCGGCACAGAACTACGTGCGCGGCTTGGGCATGGCCTTGCTGGTCTCGGCGTTGTACCAGTTCTGGCTGATCCCCCAGGTGGTCGATTTCGAAATGCTCGCGCTGTTGTTATTGCCGTTGCTGTATGTGGTTGCGGTCGGGCTGTCGACGCCAATGACTGCGGGGATCGGCATGGGCCTGGGCTTGTCCAGTTTCCTGCTGTTCGGGCCGCAGAACATCGGCGCCTGGCAGAACACTGCGATTCAGTGGTTCGAGTTTGCCGGCGCCTATGTATGCGGCGGGGTATTGTCGTTGCTGGTGTATGCCTGGCTGTTTCCGTTTAACCCGCAGTTGCGTATCGAACGGTTGTTCCGTGAGACCCGCGAACAGGTCTATGCCTTGCTCAAGGGGCCGGGCTCCGATGAGCGCCAGTTCGCTTTTGAAAGCCGCATGGTTGACCGCCTGACGCTGATCATCGGCCTGTTGCCCGCCACACAGGACGCTCGTTCAAAGGGGCTGTTCGAAGTCAATCTGGCCTGCATGGCCCTGGGTGTGGCGTTGCGCCAGTTGCAGGAGCAGGGGCGGGCTAACCTGTTGCTCACCGAAAGCACCCGTACGCGCCTGGAACAGGTGCTGCGCGACACCGGTCGCTATGTGGCCGGGCGCACCCGGGGGCAACTGACGGTGCTGCTCGACACCCTGCAAGCGTTGGGCGAAGAACTCGATGCCCTGCACAGCGAGCAATTCGCGGCAGCGGCCGAGCAGTTGCGTTCGCTGTTTCGCATTCGCGTTGCGCTGTTGGTGATCGCCGGCTTCCTGCGTCACTACAACAGCTACCTTGATCCCGCCGTCGAAGGAGAGCCAGCCCTTGCCCATTGATTTCGAAGTCGGCGGTGTTTACCTGCCACCGATTGCCCAGGCGCTGTTGCTGGCCATGCCGTTGTTGTTTGCCCTGTTGTGGCTGTTGCAGCGCCTGGGCGTGATGCAGCGGGTGTGGCACCCGGCCTTGTTCGAGGGCGCGTTGTACACCTGCATTTGTGCCTTGATCATCCTGTTCATGGGGAGCTGAAACGGTGAAGAAACTTGTGGCCCAGGCGTCGACCCTGGCAATCGTGGCGCTGGCGCTGATCCTTGGCTGGTTCGCCTGGGAGCACTACACCCGTGCCCCCTGGACCCGCGATGCGCGGGTGCGGGCGGACGTGGTGACACTGTCGGCCGATGTCGCCGGGCGCATCGTCGCCCTGCGGGTCGCCGACAACCAGCACGTGGACAAGGGCGAGCTGCTGCTGGAAATCGACCCGGACCGTTATGCCCTGGCGGTCGAACATGCCCGTCGCGCCATCGAAGTCGCCCGTGCCAGCGAAGGCCTGGCCCAGGCGGCGATTATCGCCAGCCAGGCCTCGCTCAAGCAGCGTCAGAGCGAAGAGCTGCGGCGGCGCACCTTGAAGCAAACCGCGGCGATCTCCGGCGAAGAGTGGGAAAAGGCCAGCACCGATGTTGCCGTCGCCCAGGCCGAGCTGATGCGCGGGCAAGCCAACCTGAGCCTGGCCAGCGCCAACGTACAGCTGGCGACCGCAGCATTGACCCAGGCGGAACTGGACCTGCAGCGCACGCGTATCTATGCGCCGGTCAGTGGCTACGTCACCAACCTGTTGACCCGTCAGGGCGACTACGCCAGCGCTGGTGGTCCGTTGCTGGCCCTGGTGGACAGCAGTTCGTTCTATGTCAGTGGCTATTTCGAGGAAACCAAGCTGCCGCGCATCCAGATAGGCAATTCGGTGCAGATCGCACTGATGAGCGGTGAACACTTCGAAGGCAAGGTACAAAGCATCGCCTACGCGATCACCGATCGCGAAAATGCCCCGGGCAGCCGCCTGCTGGCCAACGTCAACCCGAGCTACACCTGGGTCAAACTGGCCCAGCGCATACCGGTACGGATCGAGATTGATCCCGGCTATGCCGGCAAGGACAACCTGCGCGCCGGCACCACAGCGACGGTGACCGTGCGCCAATAGCGTGACGAAATGCCTCCTGCCGGGCGGGTCAAAATGGTAGGCTCTTGGCCGTTTGTGCCCACCAGTCGATAGATGTCGCCATGATCCTCAACCTCGCTGTTTTTCTCTGCACCCTGACGGCCATGGAGGGCATCGGCTACCTGGCGCATCGCTACATCATGCATGGCTGGGGCTGGTTCCTGCACCGCTCGCACCATGAGCCGCACCTGGGGGCGCTGGAAACCAACGACGTCTACCTGCTGGCCCTGGCGCTGATCGCCTTCGCCCTGGTGGCTATCGGCCGCGCCGGGCATGCGCCGTTGCAGTGGGTCGGGGCAGGGGTGGCGGCGTTCGGGGTGATCTACGTGATCGTGCATGACGGCATCGTGCACCGGCACTGGCCGTTCAAACCGCGACCGCGTAACCGATACCTCAAGCGTTTGTACAAGGCGCACTTGCTCCACCATGCGCTGAAGGGGCGGGATAACAGTGTGTCGTTCGGCTTTCTGTATGCGCCGCCGATGCACAGGTTGAAGCGCCAGTTGCGTGCTCGGCGGCACCGGTAAAATCGGCCACCTTGCTCAATTTTGTGGGAGCTGGCCTTGCCAGCGATCGACCGTGCAACGGTCGCAATCCGGCCAACACTGGTGATGCAGGCTGTACTGGCCCCATCGCCGGCAAGGCTGGCTCCCACAATGATTGAGGTTGTCAGCAGCTGCGCAATTTCATACAAGATTGCCCGACACGTTAGGCGTACGCTGGAGTTGTTCCCTACATGGAGTAAGCGCATGAGCCTGCATATCGAAACCCCGCTGCTGGCATCCCGCCCGCTGAGCCTGGCCAGTGGCCTGGACGTCTGGCTGAAACTGGAAGCCTTGCAGCCCTCGGGCTCGTTCAAGTTGCGCGGTATTGGCGCTGCCTGTGAGGCCTATGCCAAACAGGGCAAGCGCCGTTTCGTGTCGTCGTCAGGCGGTAATGCCGGGATCGCCGTCGCCTACGCCGGTCGCTGTCTGGGCCTGGCGGTTACGGTGGTGGTGCCGGAAACCACCACCGAGCGCGCCAAACAGCTGATCCGCCAGGAACAGGCCGAAGTCATCGTCCATGGCAAAGCCTGGCACGAGGCCAACGCCCTGGCGCTGTCGCTGCTCGGCGACGACGATGCCTACATCCATCCCTTCGATGACCCGCTGCTCTGGCAGGGCCATGCCAGCATGATCGATGAAGTCGCCGCCAGCGGCCTCAAGCCGGATGCCGTGGTGCTCTCGGTTGGCGGCGGCGGTTTGTTCTCCGGCGTTTGCGAAGGCCTGGCCCGCAACGCTTGGGGGCAGGTGCCGGTGTTCGCGGTAGAAACCGCAGGTGCGGCCTCGCTGGCTGCCGCCATGGCACAGAAGCAGCTGGTCGCGCTGGACAGCGTCAACACCGTGGCCACGTCCCTGGCGGCCAAGCAAGTGTGCCAGCGTGCATTCCAGTGGACGCAAGAACGTCCGGTGCATAGCCACGTTATCAGCGACCGCGAGGCACTCGATGCTTGCGAGCGGTTCCTCGCTGACCAGCGCATCCTGGTCGAGCCGGCCTGCGGTGCGGCGTTGGCCCTGGCTTATGCGCCAACAGCAGCGCTCAAGCAGTATCAGAAGGTGCTGGTGATCGTCTGTGGCGGCGTCACCGCGACCATCGATCAGATTCGCCAGTGGCGGGCGGCCTGCTAGTTGGATAGCGTCATTCATCAAGCCCCCGGGCATCCAGGCGTACGCCTGATCGATGCGCGCTACCAGCAATTTGCCTTTCCGCGGCACTTTCACCTGGAATATCACATCGGCCTGATTGTCGCCGGCCAGCAGCGCTATGCCGCAGGCGGCGAGCAGCAGCTGGCCGGGGCAGGGGACATCCTGTTGATGGCGCCGGAGCACGTTCACGACGGCGCCAGTGCCAACGACCAGGGCTATGGCATTCGCATCCTGACCCTTGACCCGGGTTGGCTGGCCGGTGTCAGTCGTGACTTGAGCGACGGCCGTCAGGGCTTGCCGGTCCTCAACGCCGCGCAGTTACGTCATCCGCAGCTGCAACAGCTACTCAATGGTTTGCATCAGCAGCAGGACTCGCTGGCATTTCAGAGCCAGCTGTGGGAAGCCCTGGCGTTGTTGCTCGGGCTGGGTTCGACCCTCAAGGTCAGTGAGCCCGGCAACGGCTTCGATCCGCAGCGTTGGCGACAGCTGCGCGACTGGCTGGAATCACGCCTGGATCAGCCGCCAGGTCTTGAAGAAATGGCCGCGTTCGTCGATTTGAGCCCCTGGCAACTGCTGCGCCGCTTTCGCAACCATTGTGGGCTGCCACCCCAACAATGGTTGACCCAGCTGCGTCTGGAACGCGCCTTGCCACGGGTGCTGGCGGGCCAGTCATTGAGCGCAATTGCCCTGGACCTGGGCTTCTACGATCAAGCGCATTTCAGCCGTTTGTTCCGCCGCACTTATGGCGCGCCGCCGCGTGCTCTGCAGACGAAAAAAGCGCCCGGCAATATTTTTTAAGGTCTGAAGGAACATATTTAGTAATTTTCCTGGCTTCGCGCATTGCTCATGATCACTCCTACAAGAAAGCGCCTTTCGTGCCGGCGCGATCGAAGTACGTCCACGTACTCATCCTTGCCTTGGAGTTCGTCATGACCACCGCAACATCCGCTCCGCTTATCGAAAAACACACGATCGGATACGTGCCCCCGCAAGATCGCCATGGAAAGGTGAGAGATCTGTTTACCCTCTGGTTCGGCGGCAACATTGCGCCGCTGCCGATTGTCACCGGCGCCCTGGGCGTGCAGCTGTTCGGGCTGAACCTGGTCTGGGGCATCATCGCCATCCTCGTTGGCCATCTGGTCGGCGGCGTGCTGATGGCGCTGCATTCGGCGCAAGGCCCGCAGATGGGCATTCCGCAGATGATCCAGAGCCGGGCCCAGTTCGGCTCCTTGGGTGCACTGCTGGTGGTGGTGATTGCCGGGGTGATGTACATCGGCTTTTTCGCTTCCAACATTGTCCTGGCCGGCAAGTCGCTGCATGGCGTAGTCGACAGCGTGCCGGTGCCGGTGGGTATCGTCATTGGCGCCCTGGGATCAGGGATCATCGGCATCATTGGCTACCGCTTCATCCATGTGCTCAACCGTATTGGCACCTGGGTGCTGGGCGTGGGCATCGTGTTGGGTTTCGGCTACATCCTCACCCACATCCAGACCGCTGACTTCCTCACCCGTGGCAGCTTCAACATTTCCGGCTGGCTGGCCACCGTATCGCTGGCGGCGCTCTGGCAGATCGCCTTTGCCCCGTATGTCTCGGACTATTCGCGCTACCTGCCGCAGGACGTTGGTGTGGGGTCGACCTTCTGGGCTACCTACCTGGGGTCGGCGTTGGGTTCGAGCCTGTCGTTCGTGTTCGGTGCGGTGGCAGTGCTGGCCACTCCGGCAGGCATGGACACCATGGATGCGGTCAAACTGGCCACCGGCAGCATTGGCCCGCTGATGCTGGTGCTGTTCCTGCTCAGCGTGATCAGCCATAACGCGCTTAACCTGTATGGCGCGGTGCTTTCACTGATCACCCTGGTGCAGACTTTCGCCCACCGCTGGATTCCGACCGCCAAAAGCCGTGCAGTGCTGTCGCTGGTGGTGCTCAGTGGCTGCTGTGTAGCGGCGATTGGCGCCTCGGCGGACTTTATCGGGCACTTTGTCGATATGGTCCTGGCCCTGTTGGTGGTGCTGGTGCCGTGGACGGCGATCAACCTGATCGACTTCTATGCGATTCACAAGGGCAAGTACGACATCGATTCGATCTTCCGCGTTGATGGCGGTATCTATGGCCGCTACAACCCGCAGGCATTGCTGGCTTATGCCATCGGTATTGTGGTGCAGATTCCGTTCATGAATACGCCGTTGTATGTCGGTTCGGTCTCGGCGTATATCGATGGTGCCGACCTGTCGTGGCTGGTTGGTCTGCTGGTGACCTCGCCGCTGTATTACTGGCTGGCCAGCCGGGATTCGGCGTATCGCCGCCGGCAGATGTCGATGCAGTTGGCTATGCGTTAACACACCATACGGTGGGAGCGGGCTTGCCCCGCGATGCGATTTCCAAGTCACATCGCATCGCGGGGCAAGCCCGCTCCCAGGGCGTTGCGCAGCGCAGTGGTGCAAGGTTTTTTCATGGTGATCACTCGTAACTCAAGGCAAAGGTCATGGAGGCTTCGAAGTCGCCCAACCCAAGGCTGCGATTGGCTATGGTCTCGGGTTCGCCTTGCAGGTAAGCATTGAAACTGATCAGGTTATCGCCACTGGCCAATTCGCCCATGCGGTGGCTCTTGTGCAACGGCAATGCCGTGCCACCCGTTGTCTCCAGCCCCACCAGCAGGCCTTGTACGGTGGTGCTCTGAAGCACCAGTAGCCCCGGCGGTTCGCTGCTTTCGTTACCGCTGAAGGTGATGCTGACCATGCGTTTACCGACGTCCAGGTCGCAGTTTTTCAGGCGCAGCTCGATGGGGCGTCCCTTGGTTCTGCCGTTGAGGTAGAGGTCTTTGTCGATCACGCTTTTGAAGTCCAGTTTGATCAACTCGTCTTCCTCGGCCAGCACGCAAGGCTCATTCACCAGGGTGCCGGAGAAGTACAGGTTGTCTTCTGCTGCCTGTAGCGCAGGCAACCAGAGGCTGGCGGCGACCCAAGCGCTCAGGGTCATGGCCCACTTGCCCATAGATCCTCCTAGTAGAGCTCGGCCATCAGCAGCGCCGAAGCGGTAAAGTCAGTGCTGGGCAGCGCCGCCCCGGTAAGTTTTACCGGTACGGCTTCCAGCACCGGCGGTGTCGATGCGTTGACATCGATCTCTCGGGGTTGATTGGGAATCAGTGGGGTACCGCCAAGCAGTACCTTGATGCCCAGGTCGTTTACCGAGGTTTTCAGCGCCGCAGGTTCGAAATGGGCGTCTGCGCCCTTGAGGGTCAGACGCATGTGCCAGGTGATGCCCGCGTTGGCGGCACCCGGGCATTCGATCTGATAGGGAATCGCCTGGCGGTAGAGTTCGCCATCGATGCGGTTGACGGCGATATTGCGCTCGAAGCGCACCTCGATACGCCCACCCTTGTCGCTGACGGTGCAGCCGGGCGGGGCCAGCAGGGTGCCGCTGAACTGCAGGTTGTCCGCAGCAATGCATGGCAGGGGCAGGGCTGCGACTGAGAGTATTGCCAGCCTGCGATAGAGGGTGTTCATCGATAATCCACCACCAGGGTTGCGCTGGCGTTGAACGCGCCGGCCTTGATTTCGCTGTTTTCGCGTTTGACCAGCACGGCTTGCAGCACCGGCTGTTTGCGCGTGTCGAAGTCCTCCCAGGTATTGACCGCAAGTCGGTGACCGTCCTTTATCAGGGCGATGCCGAGGTTGTCATGCTCGCGGACCCTCAGCAGTGCCGGATCGAAAGCAGAGTCACCGCGCACCTGCATACGCAGCTCGTTGCTCGCCGAGCGGCTGCAATCGAGTGCGTACTCCAGGGTGATGGTCTTGTAGTTGCCATCGATGCCGGCGGTCTGCACATCGCCAAAGGGGCCACTGATGGGCGCGTTTCTATTGATCACGCAAGGAATCGCCGCATAGACGACACCTTTGATGGTCACCACCATCTGCTCGTTAGCCTGGGTCATGGATGCCCAGCCAAGCAGCGTGGCCAGCAGTGCGCGACGTGCGACAGTCATTGCAGGGGCCTCAGTCATACGCCAGGTTCACATTGAGGCTGGCGCGGAAGGCGCCCGCGCGCAATGGCGCCGCGGTGCGCTCAGGGCGGATGTAATAGGTCAGCTGGCTGTCGCCGGGCGAGACGAACCAGGCCGGGGCGGTGCGGCCCAGGCGTACGTCGTTGCCCTGGACATCAAGCAGACGCAGGCCGAAGCCCTCGGCGCCGACTACCTTGATCAGCTCTGGGGTATCCGCATCGGCCACTGCGTTGAAGGCCAGCGCTGCCACCGGCTCGATCGCGCTCCAGACCAGGGTGCCCTGTTGCTCATCACGGCGGCCACCGTCGCTGCGCACACAGCCTTGCAGCTTGAGGTGCAGGGCCACAGGCGTGCCCTGATCGCCGATGCGCACCAGGCGGGCAGTACTCAGATCGCCCAGCGACAAGGTCTGATAGGCGGAGCTGGGATCCAGGTAGCAGGCGCTTTCAAGCAAGGTACCGATAACCTGGAACTCGGCCGTCTGCGCAGGGCTGCCAGCGGCGTGAGACAAGGTCGAGACACTGGCGCTGCAGAGCAAGGCGGCAAGACAGCTACGGCTTCCAGGCATCATGATTTGCCCTCAGGTGGATGGATCATCGGATATCAGCGTTTGCTGGCGACGGGGCTGGCGGTGCAGGTGCTTGCCGCACAGCTGAACTGCAGCTGCGGGCGGCCGCCGTAGTCATTGACGTAGGTCAGCACTGGCTTGTCGCCCAGCGCCTTGCTGCTCACCCCCAGATCGAGCTGGCCCCTGGGCTCGATCATCAGGGGTTTGAAGTCGGTTGCGCTGGTGGCCTTGAGGTTGGGCGTGGCATCGATCAGCGTGACGTAGTAGGGCGTCGGGTTGTTCACCAGGTAGCGGTCGTTCTGCCGGGTCAGGGTCAGCTTTTCCTGCCAGGGCGCTGCGTTGATCCCGGCTCTCGGGGCGATCGCCGCAGGGCGATAGAACAGCTTGACCCGCGTTTGCAGGGCAATCTGCAAGGTATTGGGTTTATCGCTGCGTGGCGGAATCTCGCGCAGGTTGAAGTAGAACAGCGACTCGCGGTCCTGAGGCAACTGGCCCAGTTCGGGCAGGCCCTGGATCTTCACCTGGCTGTTGGCCCCGGCTTCCAGGCGCTGAATCGGCGGCACCACCACCAGTGGGCTGGTGATCTTCTCGGCCTGCTCATTCTCGATCCAGGCCTGGGCCAGATAGGGCAACTGGGTATTCTGGTTGCTGACGCTGAGGCTGATCGATTTCTCGCTGCCGGTGAAAATTACCCGGGTGCGGTCCAGCGACACGGCGGCCAGGCTGGTTTGTGCCGTACACGCGCCGATCAGGGCGAGCAGGGGCAGGGTATTGCGCTTGAAGCTGGTGTTCATAAAGGTACCTGTTGCAAATAGATTAAGCGGCGCGGTTGTCCGCCTCGCTGACGGGCTGGCACAGCAGCTCCAGTTGTCTTTCCGGCGATACCACCTGGTCGGGCAGGGTGAAACGGCAACGCGAACTGCCACCCCAATGCAGCGACATGGTTTCGCCCGGCTTCATGCCGCTCAGGTAAGTCGATCCTTCTTCACCGACGATGCCGGTTTCCTGGCCGCGGCGGTTCTGCGCGGTGGCACCGAAAGGCGGTGCACTGCGGTCGGCCATGCGAATGATGACCATGGCCTTGTGCCCGGCAATAACGTCGAACCGGCGGTAGCCAATCGCCCCTTCGGTCAGGGTCGCCTGGGTGATGGACTGGGTGGCTTCGACATCGTCGGCCAGGTCGTCCAGCACGATGCTGGCCTGATTGCGGTAGTAGCTGTTGACGTCGGTGACTACTGCCTTGCCGAAACGGTTGGTGCGGGTAGTCCCGCCGTTGCCGCGTACCGGTACGTCGGCCACGCCCTGGGTGTCGACCAGCAGTCGGGTGCCGCCCATGATGCTGCTGCGGTGCAGGGCCGCGCCCTGGCCTGTGAGGGTGGCGCCGCCTTGCAGGCTCAATCCGGCCGAGGTGTACTCACCGGCCTGGTAACTGGCGCTGGCAACGACCTGCGCCTGATTGCCGTCATGGGACAGATAGCCGCTGGCCGTTTCACCACTTGAGGCCTTGCCGGCGCTGAGCATGTAGTGGTTGCGCTCATCGATACGGTCGTAGTAACTCAGGCTATGGGTGGTATCGCCGCGGTTGACCGACGAGCTGTAGCTGAACGAGCTGGTGCTGCCCCAGGGGATGCTGACCGACAGGTAGGCGCCGTCATCGGAGGTGCCGTTCCCCTTGTTCTGGTACGCGGTCAGCGACAGGCTGAGGTTCTTCAAACCACCGACATCGAAATAGCGCGACAACGACAGGCTGTAGCGGTCGCTTGTCTGGCTGTTCCAGTAAGTCTGGTGGTTGTAGTTCAAGTACACGCTCAGCGCCGAATCGCGAAACTGTTTGCTCAAGGTCGCGGTGTACAGCTCCTTGCTCTGGTTCAGGGGCTGGCTGCCACGCCGGGCTTCGATGAACTCGTTCATGCTCAGGTAGTTCTCCTCGGAGAACCGGTAACCGGCGAAGGTGACCTGGCTGTCGTACTCGTCGAAACGCTTGGAATAGCTGGCACGGTAGGACTTGCCGCTGAGGGTGTCGCGCTCCGGCAGGGTCGCCCGCGACTGGGTCACGTCGAACGACAGCGCGCCGAACGCCATCAGGTCGCGACCCACACCGACAGCCAGCGAGCCATAGTCCTTGGCGCCGAGGCCGCCGCCATACAACGACCAACCGTTGCTCACCCCCCAGGAAAATTCACCGGTAGTGAAGGCCGGGCCATCCATCTGATGTTCCCAGTCGGAGGGTTTACCAGCGGCCAGCTTGTAGCGCACCGTGCCTGGACGGGTGAGGTAGGGGATGCTGGCGGTGTCCATCTGAAATTCCTGGACGCTGCCGTCCTGCTCTTCGACGCGCACATCAAGTTGGCCGGAGACCGCATCGTTAAGGTCCTGAATACGAAATGCGCCCGGCGGCACCTGGGTGTCATACAGCACCCGGCCTTGCTGGCGAATCACCACCCGCGCGTTGGTGCGGGCCACGCCGCTGACTTCCGGGGCATAGCCCCTGAGGTTGGGCGGCAGCATGTTGTCGTTGCTGCTCAGGTTGACGCCGGTGTAGCGGAAACTGCCGAACAGGTTGGAGTCCAGGTAGTCTTCGCCGACGATCAGGTTCGAGCGCAGCGACGGCACGGCGCGCAGCGCATAAAAACGGCTCCAGGCGAAATCGTTTTGGGACGGCTGGTCGTCACTGCGTTGCATCTGGCTCTGCCAGTCGCCGCGCAAGCGCCAGGCGCCCAGGTTGATGCCGGCGGTGCCGTTGCCGCTGAGGTTGTCGCTACGACCTTTACCGCGCTTGCGCTCGGTGGTCTGGGCGTTGAGGTTGTAGTCGAACAGCACCCCGGAAATGCCTTCGTCCCAGCGCGAGGGCGGGTCCCAGTTGGGCGCGGTGTATTCCAGCTGGTCCTGGGGGATGCTCAGGTACAGCGCGGAAGTGCCCAGGTTGCCACGGGCCTGCATGCCCGGAACGCTACTGAGGTCCAGGCAGGTGCCGTCGCGCCACCAGGTCAGCGACTTGACGACGTATTCTTTCAAACCCAGTTCTTCGACCAATGCCGGCGAAAGACAGGCCACGCTGCTTTTCGGATTATCCGCGCTCGGGAAATAATCAACCGGGAACTCCGTCAACGTATCGCGGTTCACGTGTACCATCAGGCTGTATTGGCCGGGCATGATGAAGTTGGCCGAAGCAAACACCCCAAGATCAAGGTTCTCGCGATCCTTGAGGTCAAGTACATCGGTGTTGAATTGGAATTCTTCGGCTGCACTTGCCCACGTCGCGGCACAACACAGCGCCGTGGTAGCCAGTACCTTACGGTGATTCACGTGACTAAATCCTTGAGCGACACTGCACACTGAGTGTCTGCAGTTCAGAAGTGCTGAATGCTCAGCTTGATCGTGGCGTGATAATCGCCTGCTTCCAGTGCATGACCGCTACCGACGAGTGACAGCGAGTAATTAAGCATCAGGCTGTCGCTAGACAGCGAGCTGTGCTCAAGTAACATGCCGGGTGAAATCAACTTTCCTTGTTCATCTTTTATCTGTAATGCAATGCCTTGTGCGCCGCCTTGAATACCGAAGTATTTACCTTCCGCTTCACCTTCGAACGCCAGCTTGAAACGCTGTGCAGGCTCGCTATTGCGGGACGCACTGGAACTGATGCAATCGCTGATATGGATGCTCAGGGATTGTTGAGATGAACTATCGCCGCTCACTAACCCATTAAGTGCGGTGGGTTTAAACGCCACGGTCTGATTGTCATTACCCACGCGGATGCTGCAGGCACTATCGACAATGCTCCCGGCCAGTTGCACGCGCCCCTTGAGTGCGCCGCCAATCGGCGGCTCAGCAGCACTGGCGGGCTGGCCCCAGGCGTACAGAAACAGCGGCATCAGCAGCAGCGCGGTTGAACGAATCATTTAGACCTCCGCTAGCTCCCCCGCAGTACGCAGTTTGTGCGTACTGCGGGGTACTTCAGTGACGTTAGACGTTACTGATAAGCGAGGGTGAAGTTGGCGAAGGTCTCGAAGTCGCCCGGTACGATTTCGGCCGCAGTGCTTTCGCCGCCGCCTTCCGGGGCAACCATGTCGCCCTGCAGGTAGGCATTGAACTGCAGATAGGTGTCGCCATTGGACAGCGTCTGTGCAGGCGAAGCATTGCCAAGCTTGATCAGCGCGCCGGTGTGGTCGGCGATGGCCAGGCTGGCACCTTGGGCAGTACCTTTGAGCGCCAGCAGGTCAGGGTTGGACGAAGGCGAACCGGTAAAGGTCGCGGTGGCCGCCTTCAGGGCGCCCAGCTCACAGCCGCGCAGCTCGATCTTGAAGGGGGTCGGGTTGGATTTGCCGCCGTTTTTCAGGGCGACGTTGGAGATTTGATCCATGTCGACCGTCTGGTATTGCGACTCTTGAGCGATGGAGCACGGCGAATCAATAATCGCGCCCTTGAAGGTAATGACACCGTGCCCCTGATCCTTGGCAACACTGACAGCAGAAGTTGCTGCAAGGGAAACTGCCATGATCGCGCCGGCCAACGTACTAAGTTTCATTTCACACTCCTAGTTATAAATTGATGTCCTTGAAGGGGACTCAAAGGAACACTCTTTCAGCTGCGGTATCTGTGCACCGTTGAGCTGGGATAAGTCTAGGAGTGAGCAGGGAAGAAGTGAGTAGGACGTTGCCGACGCAGGCCTAGGAAATTTCCTACAGGGTCATTGAGTGTCGCTCAGGGAGTCAATGCATTGCGTTTGGCGAACTCGGCAAGATCGACCAGTGAAGTAGCGCCCAGTTTTTGTAATAGCCGGGTTTTGTAGGTGCTGACCGTCTTATTGCTGAGAAAGAGCATTTCCCCAATCTGCTTATTGGAGTAACCCTGAGCCAGATACTGCAATACTGTTACTTCCCGGTCGGTCAGCGATTGAATCTGTTCGCGCTCAGTCAGTTGCTCCGCCGGATTGACACTGTCAAAGGTCAGGGCGGGAAAGAAGGTATAACCGGCGTCCACGGCTTTGATCGCGGTGATCAGGCTGCCGAGGTCTTCTTCTTTATTGACGAATCCGCGCGCGCCCAGCTGAATACAGCGTCGGCACACCGAATCGGCCGGTTGCGAAGTCAGTATCAGTATTTCGCTGCGCACATTCAGGGCTTTGATACGAGAGATAACAGTAAACCCGTCCAGTTTGGGAATACCAATATCGAGGACGACCACTTGTGGCGTCAGGTCGCGCACCAGCTGAACAGCATCGAGTCCATTGTCTGCTTCACCCACCACGCGCATGCCGTGCTTTTCCAGCAGGACCCTGACGGCAAGTCGAATGACCGGATGATCGTCAACTATCAGAACGCTATGCATAGTGTGATTTTTACCTTGAGAAAACGCTTGTTACGGAACGGTACAACCTGGGCTGTAAAAGGTTAACACCATTAGCCGGGCAGGGCGGGGCTGTACATTCTTGTAGTCTACCTTAGGAAATTTCCTAGGAAGCATGAGAAATCTCCCATGGAGATGTCGGAAGTGGGTCTCGCACACTGCTCCCTCCCATTTTGCGTGTAGACCTGCAATGCAAGATTTGACTGTTCTGGTCCTGGAGGATGAACCCTTCCAGCGCCTCGTCACCGTGACCGCCCTGGAAAAACACCTATCGAGTCCTGTCTTGCAAGCGGCGGACGGTGATCAAGCCATGGCGATGCTGGCTGCCAGCAGCTTTGTCGATATTGTTCTTTGTGACCTGAAAATGACCGGTATGGATGGCCTGGCCTTTCTGCGTCATGCCAGCAGCAGTGGCAAAGTCGGGGCGGTGGTGCTGTGCAGCGAACTGGACCCGATATTGCGTCAGGCCACTGTGGCGATGATCCACTGCCTCGGGCTGACGTATCTGGGTGATCTGGGCAAGCCGTTTCACCTGGAGGGTTTCAGCCCGCTGGTCAAGCGTTACCACGCACACCGCAACGCTGTGCCAAGGTTGCTGTCACCCGCGGAGCTACCGTCTCCAAGCGACGTACAGCGTGGCCTGGATAATGGCGAGTTCGAGGCGTACTACCAACCCAAAGTCACCCTTGAGGGGCAACGTCTGGTCGGGGCGGAAGTATTGGCGCGCTGGACCCATCCACAGTGGGGCGTGCTGTCGCCTGCGCATTTTCTGACGGTAATGGAACAGCACAATCTGATCGACCGAATGTTCTGGCATCTGTTTGAACAGGGCTTGGCGCTGCACCAACAGCTGGCGGCGCAAGGGCGGGTGGTCAACCTGGCGTTCAACCTGCACCCTGGACAATTGGCCTGTAACACCCTGACCGAACGCATACCGGTGCTGCTCAAGCGCGCCCGGGTAGCGCCGGGCAGGGTGATGTTCGAGATTACCGAATCCGGTCTTCTCAGTGCGCCTGCCAATAGCCTGGAGAACCTGGTGCGGCTGCGCATGCTCGGCTGTGGCTTGGCCATGGACGACTTTGGTGCAGGGTATTCTTCTCTGGATCGGCTCAGTGAGCTGCCGTTCAACCAGATCAAGCTCGACCGCACGTTCGTGCACAAAATGCAAAGCCAACCCCGAAGCGCCGCGATCATCAGCTGTTCAGTGGCGTTGGCGCGGGCGCTGGATATAACGCTGGTCCTTGAAGGCGTAGAGACGGTGGAGCAGCAAGCACGCCTGATTGAACTGGGTGGCACCCTTGCCCAGGGCTTTCTGTTTGCCCGACCCATGCCGGAAAGTCACTTTATCGACTTTTGCATGGCGCAGGCGCAAGCCACGGGAGGGGCAGGCACTGATGAGTGAACGACGGCAACGGCTTTGATTTATCATTGCACCAGCCAAGACGGCTATCCAGCATCTCGCCGTGTTTCTGGATGAACTGTCTTCAACCCACTGGCTCCCGTACTCCACCGGCTCTTACGGTCTCTGATCTCGCATGTATTTACGTTCTTTCTGCCTGTTCATCTGCCTGCTTTCCAGTAGCGCTGCGGTTGTGGCTGCATCGTTGCCCCTGGCCCCGCAGGTGCTGTCCAGCCAGCTGCGTATCGATCGCCACGATATTGAAATTTCCACCGAAGACTGGCATTGGCTGCGGCACAAGGCCGAGCTCAGGGTTGGCGTGTCGTCCAGCGAGTCAGCGCCGTATTCGGTCAATGCCGAAGACCACCAGTACGAGGGTATCAGCGCCGATGCAACCGCCCTGGTCGCGCAGTTACTGGGCTTGAAAGTAAAAATCGTTTCTTTTGTCAACGAAGACGATGCCGAGAGGGCCTTGCAAGACGGACGCGTCGACGTCATCAGCCGCCACGGTAGCCTTGCGCCGCGCGAGGATCTGCTGCTCAGCAAACCCTACGCCCGGGACCGCCTGGCCCTGTTCAAGCGCAGCGCCGAACCACGGCATTCATCGGTGAACCTTACCGGTTTGCGGGTAGCGATCACCAATGAACACAGTGCCGAGTTGAAACAACGCTATCCCAGGGCCGACCTACGGGTGTATGCCGACCATGACAAGGCGATTGCCGCAGCCGCCTTCGGTCAAGCCGACGTTTATCTGGACGATCTCTACAGCGCCTACTACCGCATCAATCGTGCGTTCTATGGCTACTTGCGCTTTGAGCGTTTCAGTGACCTGGCAGTAGGTGGCTACAGTTTTGCTTTGCGCACGGACAACACACGCCTGCAGCGCCTCATCAATGTCGCCATCGAGGCAATCGGCGATGATCAGTTGCGTAACCTGGCCAAGCGCTGGGTCGGCAACAGCTTCATCCCCAGTGAAGAACCCGTAGACCTCACCGTAGAGCAGTTGCGCTGGATCCAGCGCAACCCGGTAGCGCGACTGGTGATCAATGACGACATGGCACCGGGTGCCTACTTTGACTCGAACGGGGTTTTTTCCGGCGGCATCGCTGACCTGCTCGAAGTGATAACCCTCAGTACCGGCCTGCATTTCGAGATCGTTCTGCGTAGCGGCGGTTACCCGCAAATGATCGAGACGCTGCATAAAAACGAGGCTGATCTGGCCTTGATGACCGCCAGTCCCGAGCGTGAGGCATACCTGCGCTTTTCCAGGTCACTGATCGATAGCCCCTTTGTGTTGCTCAGCAGCCGGGAGCAGCAAGGCAAGCTGGAGAGTCTGATCGACAAGCGGGTGGCGATTCCCTCCGGGCATGTGGCTATGCAACAGCTACGCACGCGCTACCCTGAGGCCGCGGTGATAGAAGCCGGCACCACGCTGGATACGATGAACATGCTCTACAAGGGCGACGCCGATGCCGCCATGGTGGCGTTGCCCGCAGCGCGTTATTACATTGAACGCTTGTTTCGCGACAAACTGGTGATCAACCGGGTGCTTGACGTCGGGCCGTCCACGATGAACTTTGCGATGCGTCGCAGCGATGTTGAACTGCAATCGATCATTGATAAGGTCCTGCAGAGCATTGCCCCGGATGAGCTCAATGCGATCTCCAACCGCTGGCGCTCGCCACCCGGTATGAGCGGCCAGACCTGGATAAATTACCAGCGGGTGATCGTTGAAATTATCGCCGGTGCCGCGTTGTTGCTGCTGCTGTCGCTGGTCTGGGTGGTTTATCTGCGTCGGCAGATCAAGGCGCGGCTCAAGGCCGAACGCATGCTCAACGATCAACTGCAGTTTGTCGAAACACTCACCGACTGCATGCCGCCACCACTGTATGTGCGTGACCTCAAAGGGCGCATGCTGTCGTGCAACCGCAGCTACCTGAAAAGCGTCGGCCTGAGCGCCGAGCAGGTGCTGAACAAAACGGTGCGCCAGTTACCCAAGGAGAATTTCGAGAGCCTGCCGGACTTTCATCGCAACTACCTGCAGGCCATGCGCGACGGTCAGACGATCGAGTCGGTGCATGCCATTCAGTTGCAAGGCCGGGAAGTGTGGATCAACCACTGGGTGCAGCCGTTCCAGGATTCGCAAGGCGTCACCAAGGGCGTCATCTGCGGTTGGCTGGATATCACCGAACACCGCCAGTTGATTGAGCAGCTACAGGAAGCGAAGAACCTGGCCGACGACGCCAGCCGCGCCAAGACCAGCTTCCTGGCGACCATGAGTCATGAAATTCGTACGCCCATGAATGCCGTCATCGGCATCCTTGAACTCGCACTCAAGCGTGCCGATAGCAAACCGATCGACCGCGCCAGCATTGAAATCGCCCATACCTCGGCAAAAAGCCTGCTGGAGCTGATCGGCGACATCCTCGATATCGCGCGCATCGAGTCCGGACGCCTGAGCCTGTCGCCCAAACGTGCCAACCTGCGCGAGTTGGTCGAATCGGTGGCCAGGGTGTTCGAAGGACTGGCCCGACAGAAACGTTTGAGCCTGATCCTCGACATCGACTCGAGCATTAACTGTGATGTGTTGATCGATGCTCTGCGTTTCAAGCAGATCCTTTCCAATCTGGTCAGCAATGCCATCAAGTTCACAGAAGAGGGTTCGATCAAGATCAGCATTTCCGGTCTTTTGGTCAACGACAGCCTGCTCAATGTCAACCTCAGCGTCGAAGACACAGGCGTTGGCATCAGTTCTGGCGATCAGCAACGCCTGTTCAGACCTTTCGTCCAGGCCCAGCGCAATGTGCAGCAAACCGAAGGTACGGGCCTCGGCCTGGTGATCTGCCGCTCGCTGTGCGAAATGATGGGCGGCAGGGTGACCCTGACCAGTACCCTGGGGCGTGGTACCCGGATAGATGTTGAAATGCGCCTGCAAGTGCTTGAACACATTGATGTGCGCCAGGTGCCTGCGTTGATCCAGGCCCAGCCGAGGTACCAACTGCAAGTGTTGGTGGTGGATGACCACCGGATCAATCGCCAGGTGTTGCGTGAGCAATTGAGCTTTCTTGGCCATGAAGTCTGTGAGGCGGAAAATGGCCAGGTGGCGTACGAGCGCTGGAGCGAGCAACCCTTCGATATCATTATTACCGACTGCCATATGCCGGTGATGAATGGCGTCGACCTCACCCGGGCGATCCGTAAGACCGAACAGGAACAGGGGATGGAAGCGACGGTGATCATCGGCCTGACCGCCGACGCGCAACCGGAAGAGATCGACCTGTGCATCCAGGCCGGGATGATCGATTGTCTGATCAAACCCATTGGTCTGGATGAGCTGGACGCCCGTCTGCTGGCCCTTCAGCCGGGGTATGAGACGGACACTCCAGAGCTTGTCCATTTGTCGTCAGAGCCGTTGATACCGGCCCCTGAAGTATTGCGCCTGGTCGACCTGGGCCCTCTGGAGTTGCTGATCAGTAGTGAGCCGGTGAAGTTTCACCAGATACTCAACGAGCTGATCAACAACAACCGCAAAGACTGCCAGGCGTTGAAGGCATTGCTGCAAGCAGGGGACACCGACAAGCTCACCCACCTGGCGCATCGAATCAAGGGCGCGGCGCGGGTGGTCAAGGGCGAGCAACTGGTTGAACGCTGTCGGCAACTGGAAGCCGCTTGCCTGGACCCTCAGGTTTCGTTTGCGCAACTCGAGCACGCTGTGGCCGAGGTCGAAGCAGCCATCGGCGCGCTGGAAGATGCATTGCAAAGCCTCTAGCCGAGCCACCCGGTGGGAGCGGGCCTTGTCCCGCGATCGGGCGCGTAGCGGCCGCAAATCCTGAGTTCGCGATACTTATGATTCACCGCGTCGCTCGGGTTTACTGCCGCTTTGCGGCAGATCGCGGGGCAAGGCCCGCTCCTACAGGTTTTCTACTTCACCGACTGGGCACCTCACCGATAACCGTGGTACGGAACATCTCGCGGCGCATGCCGTGGTAGTCGGCGATCGGCAGGTGCCAGGTGCAGCGGTTGTCCCAAATGGCCAAGGTTCCCTGGCGCCAGCGCATGCGGCAGGTGAAGGCTGGTGCGGTGGCCAGGTTGAACAGGTAGTCGAGCAGCGGCTTGGCTTCTTCCGTGCGCAATCCCTGGATACCTGTGGTGTAGGCGGGGTTGATGAACAGCACCTTCTTGCCGGTTTCCGGATGGCGGGTCACCAGTGGGTGGCTGCGCAGGTCCTGTGAGGTATCGCGGCCATAGTGGATTGCCATGTTTTCCAGCAAAGCATTGTGGTTGGCGCCGACCCCGTAGGCCCGCTCAGGGCTGTGCAGCGCATCGAGGTTGTCCAGCAGCGCCTGCATGCCCGGTGACAGCCATTCATAGGCCAGCGCCAGGTTGGCGTAGCAGGTATCGCCACCGTAAGGCGGGATGTCGTGGCCGTAGAGCAGGGTGAAGGCCGGCGGGCGTTCCTGGAAAGTCCAGTCGCTGTGCCAGGCGCCGCCGAACACGAAGGGCGCTTTCTCGTCGGCTTCCTTGACCACGTGCACCACGTGTGGATGGTCCGCCATGGTGGTCACGTAGGGCTCGCGGCCGAACTCGCCAAACTGCAGGGTGACCCGCTCGAGGTCCGCGATGCTGAGGTTCTGCTCGCGGATGAACAGCACCTTGTGCGCAAGCAGCGCCTGGCGCAATTCGATGAAGCCTGCGGCATCCAGGCGGTTCAGATCGAAGCCATCGACATCCGCGCCGAGGGCCCCAGTGCTGGGCGTGACGCGAATATGGCGGTAGTCGGCTGCGTGGTTGTGGCTGGGATGGCAGTAGATGAATTCGCTCATGGCGGACACTCGTTTGGGGCAGGTTGTCACAGCATGGTGCCCTTGTGGGCTTTCGCAAGCTGCGATTCACGGGGCACTCATTGACGCTGAACTTGCCCTGACGTTGAATAGCGCCCATATACGCGCACCCACGAGCGTGACCAATTCACTTCCTCCTGACGAGAAGCCCGTGATCAGAAACATAACGGACATGGATCTGCGCTTGCTGCGGATTTTTTCCGTCGTCGTTAAATGTGGCGGTTTTACCGCGGCCCAGGCCGAGTTGAACATGAGCCAGTCCAACATCAGCACACATATCTCAGGCCTGGAGAAGCGCCTTGGGTATCGAATTTGCGAACGGGGTAAGGGCGGGTTTCGATTGACCGAAAAAGGTCAGCGCATCCTTAAGGCCTCGTCAACCTTGTTTGGCGCGGTGGATGCCTTTCGCGACGAAGCCCAGGACCTGGCCGGGTGCCTGGTAGGGGATCTGTATCTTGGTCTGGCCGATAATATCGCGACCTTGCCGACAGCCAGAGTTGATGCAGCTATCGCCCGTTTTTATCAACGCGCACACGATATGCATCTGCACATTTTCGTCAATTCGCCTACGGAGCTTGAATTAGCGGTGATTGACGGGCAACTGGACATGGCCATTTCCTATTTCAGCCGGCCGTTACCGACCTTGGCCTACCAGCCTTTGTACAAAGAAGAAATCGGCATTTTCTGCGGGCACCAACACCCATTGTTCGAAGTGCCCGAGCCAAGCGTCGAACAGCTGCAAGCCGTTGACTGGATCACGCATGGCTTTTTGCCGGCCAATGCCGTTCTGCCTGTCGTACCGATTCGGGCATCGGCCACCGCCCATCATATGGAAGCAGTGGCCCATGGGGTGCTGGCCGGGACACATTTGGGCTATCTCCCAGCCCACTATGCCCGGCCATGGCTGGCAAGCGGGCAAATGCGTGCGTTGCATCCAGCGACGCTGCGTTACGAAGTGCAGCACAGCATGATCACCCATGTCGGGCGCCATCAAAGTGAAGCGGTGCGTGCCTTCATCGATGATCTACTGGCCGAACACCCGCTGTAGGTATCAACCAAGACAGCGCGTAACATGCTTGACCGATTGATACGCGGACAGTCCCCACGGCCCCAATTCACGGCCAATTCCGCTGCCTTTGGTGCCCCCCCAGGAGGTCTCGACGAATACCGCCTGAACCGAGTTGATCCAGACGTGGCCAACGTCCAGGGCATCGGCGACGCGTTTTGCCCGAACCAGGTCGGCGCTGATGACGGTGGCGACAAGGCCGAAGCGGCTGTCGTTGGCCAACGCCAACGCCTCTGCCTCCGAAGCAAAGCGACGGGTACATAGCACCGGCGCAAAAATCTCTTCGGTCCACAATCGGCTGTCTGGCGGCACGTCCGCATAAATCGTCGGCTGAACGAACCAGCCCGGATCCTGCAACACGTCGCCGCCGGTTACGCACTGCAAGCCTTCAGTGCGGGCGATGGCGAAATACGTGTTCACCTTGGACCACTGCGCCTGGCTGGTCAGCGGCCCCATATCGACCTCGCCATTGAGTGGGTTGCCCAGTCGAAGCTTTTCGAACGCGCTCTTCAAACGCAGGATCAACGCATCAGCGATGCTGTCCTGTACTAGCAGGCGCGAAGTCGCCGAGCACATCTGCCCGGCATTCCAGCAGATACCGGCGACTATCCATTCAACCGCCTGGTCCAGGTCGCAATCGTCGAATACCAGGATTGCGGACTTGCCACCCAACTCCAGGGTGACAGGCCGGCAATGGGCGGCCGAGCTGCTCATCACCTGGCTGCCGACTGCGTTGCTGCCGGTAAACGACAACTTGTCGATGCCGGGATGGTTGCTGAGCGCTGCGCCTGTTTCGGCCTTACCACCAACGATGTTCAACACGCCCGCCGGCAGGCCCAGGGCATCGGCGATATGTCCGTAAGTCTGTTCGATCAGCGGAGTGATTTCCGATGGTTTGATCACTACGGTACAGCCGGCGGCCAACGCCGGTGCGAGCTTCCAGGCGCTGGTGACCAAGGGGAAGTTCCACGGCACGATCAAGCCGACAACACCCACCGCTTCAAAACGCGTGTGGGCGGTGAAACCGGGTACGGACAGCGGCACCTCACGATCCTGCAGATCATCCAGCCGTTCGGCCAGACCGGCGTAATAGCTGAACGTAGCGATGGCATCATCGATATCCACCACGGCTTCGTGGCGAGGCTTGCCGTTGTTTTGCATTTGCAACGCGATCAGTGCCTCGCGACGCAGTTCGATCTGTTCGGCGAAACCCTTCAAATAGGCTGCACGTTGGGACGCACTGCTGTTGCGCCATGCGGGAAGCGCCTGACGTGCAGCGGCGATGGCCTGATCGACCTGCGAGGGCGTTGCCGCAGTCAGTTCGGCAAAAGGCTCGCCCAGAGACGGATCGTAAACGGTGATGCAATCAGCACTGTCACCTGATACCCAGCGCCCTCCGATGTAATGCGCGGCGGTCATGGTTTCGCTCCCTGCAGAACGCCGTGAACGGCGTTGCGGAAAATTTGGCTGTAATCATCGGCGTCGAGAACACAGGCATTGGTATCGGAAGAGGAAATGTCGGCAAGCGCCTGCTCGCCGACCCATGCAGCATCGTCTGCATCAAGACCGATTTCACTCAGCGAGTGAGGTATGCCGAGGCGTTTGCGCAGCTCCAGTACCCAGTCGAGAAAACCTTCGAAATCTGGCTGAGGCAATTCCAGGTAGCGTGCAAGTCGGCCGATGTCTGTTTCGATGGTGTCCCGGTTGGCAAGCAAGACGTAGGGCAAGAGGATCGCGTTCAACAGGCCGTGATGCTTGTGATAGCGGGCACCCAGCGGGTGGGCGAGGGCATGCACGCCGCCCAGACCCTTCTGGAAGGCCACTGCGGCCATGGCGGAAGCGACCAGCATGCCTTCCCGGGCGACCATGTTCTGGCCGTCGTCATGGGCGTTGACCAAGTGTTGCTGGATCAGGCGAATACCCTCGACGGCAACGCCGGATGACATCGGGTGATACAAGGGCGAGCAAAAGGCTTCGATGTGATGGGTCAGGGCGTCCATTCCCGTCGCCGCCGTCAAAGCCGCCGGCAAACCGCGAGTCAGTACCGGGTCGAGGATTACCGTTGCCGGGAGCATCTCAGGGTGACTGATTACCCGTTTGATGCTGTCTTCGCTGCGCGTCAGCACAGCTTCGCGACCCAGCTCCGAGCCGGTTCCGGCGGTGGTCGGCAGGGCTATCAGGCGCGGAAGATCCAGGTGTGGAAAATCCGCCAGGGTGGGGTAGTGGGCAATGACCTGCGACCATTCGAAACGGTCCAGACCTTGAACATCGACGGCGGCAAGACTAATGCCCTTGGCCGCGTCCATGGCACTGCCGCCACCCAAAGCGATCAGCGAGTCGTGCTTGCCAGCCTTGAACGCTTCAACGCCTAGTGCGACGTCTTGCATGGTCGGGTTGCTGGCAACATCGCTGAATACAGCAAACGGTATATCGGCTTGCGTCAGGTGAGCCTTCAATAGCGCCAAAGGTTCCAGGGCCAGCATGCCGGGGTCGGTCACCAGCAACGGGTTGTGCATCCCCAGCAATTTGCACCGTTCGGCCAGTGCGCCAAGTGCACCGGATCCGCAGAAAATATCGGTGGGGTAATTCCAGTAGTGAACAGAGGACATTTGAAACTCCAGACCGGCCAGGCGCATGACTGATGCGCCTAACACGACAAGACAAGGGGGGTTATTGCAGGCTCGGTTGTGGATTGAGCGTTCGCAGATAAGGTTTGGCGTAAATCATGTAGATCAGGCCCAGTACCGCCAGGATCGAGAACACCAGGATTACCGCCCACACCTGGAACCAAGGGGCCCCGGGTGGTGCGAGCGATTCACGTGGCCACGCTACGTTGATGCTTTCGAATACCAGCCAGCAGAACGCTGCCAGGTTGATCGGTACACCCCAGCGGCCAAGGCTGAAGGTTCCCGTTTCGGCTTTCCATTTGCCGCTCAAACGAGCGAGCAGGGCGCAGGTCACTACGATCAAAAACACCACGAAGAAGCCGCCGCTACCAAACGCGATCAAGGTGCCAACGGCTGTGGCGTTCAAGCCCAGCGTCAAGCCAAAGCTGGCGAACAGGGTGCTGAACACCATCGCCACAAAGGGCACTTTGCGTTTGTCTACGCGGCGCAGGAAAGCCGAAGCAGGCAGGATTGAATCCCGTGCCATGCCGAAAATGGCGCGACCTATATAAGTCTGAACCGACACAACACAGGCAATGAACGCCACCAGTACAACGCCCACGAACGGTCGTTCCGACCAGGCGCCAAAAGCGTCGATAACGGCGGGTGTGACTGGATCGATGACCTGGCCGGAAACCATGGCGGCGGTATCGGTGTAGGACAAGGTGACGGCAAATGCGGTGAGCATCACGGTCAAGCCGACCAGAATCATCGAACGCAAGATGGCACGCGGGGTCGACGTCCGGGCATCCGCGGTTTCTTCGGAAACTTGCGAGCAGGCATCAAAGCCGAGGAAGGCCCAGCCGCCGACCGCCATAGCCGTCAGGAAACCCGACAAATATGAACTGTCAGTACCGGGTGCAGAGGTCAAACCTTCAAGCAACAACGAAAACGAATGGTTGCGGAAAAACACCAGCAACAACACGCCGATAACAACGGATGCGATGACTTCAGCAATAATGCCCGCGCTGACGAAGTACTTCAGCGGGTTGATACCGAACAGATTCACCCCAAGCCCCAGAAGCAACAGCACCGCGCCACTGAACACTTGCGCATTGGCTGAGGGCGCTTCGCCGGTGAAAAACAGCCATAACCAGAACCCGCCCAAATAGGCCACTGTGGTTAATGAGGCCAATGCCGAGGCCAGATACATGAACCCGGTAAACCATGCCCAGCGGTCACCCGCCAGGCGCTTGACCCACTGGTAGCAACCGCCGGCGAGCGGGTACTGCGAGGCCAGCTCGGCGTAGACCAGGGCCACCAGCAACTGCAATGCCAGGCACAGCGGGACCACCCAGACCCAGGAGGGGCCGACGCTCATCGCCCCCAATGACATCACCGAATAGATCCCGACCACAGGTGACACCGTGGCGAACCCGACGGAAAAGGATGACCAAAGGGAAAGCCCACGGTGCAATTCCTGGGAATAACCTTGGCTGTGTAACAGATGTTCATCGGCGCTTTGCCGAGATGGTGAAGCACTCATTGCCCACCTCCAGAAGAAGTGGAGCTGCTGACGCGTGTGCAACGACAGGCACGGTTAGGTGCGAACGAGGTTGACATAGGAATTCCTTGAGTCGGCAAACACATTATTTTTAGGATCGCCTTGTGTTCAGGCGTACCGACGAAACGTGCTCCTTGGGGAAAGGAGCGAATTAAGAGTAAAGGAGCCATACATCAGAATGAATCCATATGTTTGAAGGCTGACATCTAGATAAATTGATGTTTGGATGGCGTATGGGAGTGAGAACGCCCCCGCTGAATTCGTGGGCAGTTCCCGAAAGTAGAGGTTAGCGGTTGAAGCGTAGCGGCAGGCCTACACAGTCATCCTGTACGCGGCCTTGGTGCCAGGCTACTTGGCCGGACACCAGGGTAGTACGCACCTTGTGCCGCAGGCTTCGGCTCTGGAACGGCGTCCAACCGCAGTGCGCGAACAACGGCTCGGATAGCACCGGGTACGGTTCATTCAGGCGCTCGATCAGACACAGATCGGCCCAGTAGCCTTCACGCAGAAAGCCACGCTCTTCGACGGCAAACAGTTCGGCCACCGCATGGCTGGTTTTCTCCACCAGAGTGGTAAGTGGCAGCACGCCGTCGGTTACCAGTTCCAGCAAGGCGGGGAGGGCGTGCTGCACCAATGGCAGGCCGGCAGGAGCCTGAGCATAGGGCCGTTGCTTTTCTTCCAGGGTGTGTGGAGCGTGGTCGGTGCCGATTACATCCAGTTGGCCACAGAGCAAGGCTTGGCGCAGGGCATCGCGGTCGGCACGGGTTTTGATTGCCGGGTTGCACTTGATCAAGTGGCCGAGCAGCGGGTAGTCGCTGTCATCAAACAGCAGATGATGGGCGCAGACCTCGGCAGTGATGCGTTTTTCTGCCAACGGAGCGCTGCGAAACAGGCTCAGTTCACGGGCGCTGGTCAAGTGCAGCACATGAAGGCGGGTGTCGAATCGCCTGGCCAGCGCTACTGCCAGGCTGGAGGACTGGTAGCAGGCCTCGGCATCGCGAATCAGCGGGTGCATGGCTGAGGGTATCTCAGCGCCGTAGTGCGCGTGGAACTCGGCCTCACGCGCGCGGATCCGTGGGGTGTACTCACAGTGTGCCAGCAGCACTGTCGGGCAGTCGGCGAACAAGCGCTCAAGGGACGGCATGTCATCGACCAGCATGTCGCCGGTGGATGCGCCCATGAAAACCTTCACTCCGGCAACGCGCTTTGGGTCAAGGCCGGCGACGGTGTCGAGGTTGGTGGTGCTGACGCCGAAGTGAAAACCGTAGTTAACCCGTGAGCAGACGGCGGCCCGGCTTTCCTTGGCTGCCAGAGCTTCGAGGGTCAAGGTGGGTGGGTTGGTGTTGGGCATGTCCATCACGCTAGTGATGCCGCCGGCCACAGCCGCGCGCGACTCCGTGGCGAAGCTGCCCTTGTGCGGAGCACCGGGGTCGCGAAAGTGCACCTGATCGTCGATCATCCCAGGTAGCAAGTACTGGCCGGCGGCATCGATTTCGATGTCCGCGTTGCCCCCGACAATACTGCTGGCGATTTTCTCGATGCGACCGTTATGTACCCAGACATCGGCATCGAATTCTCGACCTTCGTTGACCAGGCGGGCGTTACGGATCAGTAGGCTACTCATGCTCAAAACTCGTTCTGCAGGGCTTTGTAGCCGCGCACCAGGTCGATATTGGTGCGGGCCACGTCCTCGGAGAATTCGCTGGCCGAGGCACTGACGCGCGGCAGGCTGGCAAGATCGGTGTTCGGCCCGATGCGCTGGGTTGAGGTGACGTGAAAGCCCGCAGGCAGATCGCAGCCGTCCACCACGGCGTTATGCCGTACCACGCAGCCATCACCTACGGCGCAGTTGAACAGCACGCTATTGAAACCGATGAATACGCGATGTCCCACTTGGCAAGGACCGTGAATGATCGAGCGGTGGGCAATGGAACTGTGTTCGCCAATGGTCACTGCAGCACCCGACTTGGAGTGGATCACCACGCCGTCCTGGATGTTGGAATTGGCACCGATGATGATCGGCTGCATGTCGCCGCTTTCATCTACCTCGTCGGCGCGAATAACCGCATAGGGGCCGACGAAGACGTTGTCATGGATAATCACCTTGCCACAGATGATCGCGGTTTTATCCACGTAGGCGGACTCGGCAATCACAGGCAGATGGCCGGAAGGGTTTTTGCGGATCATGGTGTGTGCTCTCGATGAATAAGGTATGTTATGTTATAACATCATTGCATCAGGTAGAGCCTCCATCCATGTCCACCGTATTCACCGAGGCCGAGCTGCTGGCTCAGCCGGCGAATGACTATATGAATGCCGCGCAGCAGCAGTTCTTCCGGACCTTGTTGCTTCGCCAGCGTGCCGAGCTGCAAAACCGGATCGACGAAGAATTCATAGCCCTGCGCGAGCGCGACACCAGCAGCGACCCCGCCGACATCGGTAGTGCCGAAGAGCAGCGCCATTGGCAATTGCGTCTGCTGGAACGGGAGAAAAAGTTGCTCGACAAAATGGATGAGGCCCTCGAACGCCTGGCCTGCGGCGAATACGGCTGGTGCCGGGAAAGCGGTGAACCGATCGGCTTGAAGCGCTTGCTGCTCAGGCCCACCGCAAGCCTGAGCATCGAAGCCAAAGAACGCCAGGAGCAACGTGAAAAACACCTGCGCCACGCCTGAACCTGACGGAGCCCGAAACCATGAATGATCGTCAGCCGTTACGGCAGGTAAGCAGCGAGCAGATCAACGTGCTCTGCGAGGTGCTGCGCGATGAGGTGAATCTGGCCGTCTGGCAGCGCCAGTTACCGGCGCAAATCAGCGATTTTGCCACGGCCTTGCTCGCTCAGGGCGAGTCGCTGGGGCAATCCATTGTGCTTGAGCTGGCCAGCCCGGAGCATACGCCGAACTTGAGTGGCCTGGTCGAGGGTTATAGTGATCTGCCCGGGCAGGGGGCGTTTGTGCAGGACCTGAGCTGGCTGGTCAGCGCCTTTGCCTGCCTGTTCGACAGCAAACGTATCGGCCTGCGTCTGCGTATTCTCGACAAGGCCATGTGCCCGCGCTTTCATGTTGACCATGTGCCTGTCAGGTTGATCACCAGCTACGCCGGGGCAGGCAGTGAGTGGTTGCGTGAAGGGGTGATGGCGCGCCATCGTCTGGGCGACGCGGCGGCCGAGCCCGGCGATGCGGGGTTGATAGAGCGGTGCAAGGCCGGCCATGTACTGCTGGCAAAGGGCGAGAAGTGGATCGGCAATGAGGGAGGAGGGCTGATTCACCGCTCGCCACAACCACCAATCGGCGAAAGGCGCTTGTTGGTGACGCTCGACTGGTTAGGCTGACTGAGTCTGAGGGGGCGCCTCGCCCCCCTCGGGGTTGAATGTCATCGCGCATCGCGGGGCAAGCCCGCTCCTACCGGGGCGGTTTCATGTCCGCGGCTCACCCACCAGCCAAACCCCGCCGCTGTGAAGAACATGATCAAACTGTAAATCGCCGCCGGAATCGCCATGGTCGAGTTGTTCAGCAAGCTCGGCGCAAGCGCCAGGGCTATGGCCAGGGTGCCGTTGTGAATGCCGATCTCCATGCCGATGGCAATCGCCTGACGCTTGGGGATCTGCAGCAAGCGCGGCAGCCAGTAGCCGATACTCAGGCTCAGCAGGTTGAACAACAGTGCCGCACCACCCACCACCGGGGCATAGTCAACGACCGTCTGCCAGTCCTTGACCATCGCCAGGACGATGGTGAACACCAGAAACAGCGCGGCAATGATCTTCATTGGCCGCTCCATGCGCGCGGCAAACCCCGGTGCCAGGCGGCGGATCAGCATGCCGATGGCGACCGGCACCAGAACAATGGCGAACACCTGCAGCACCTTGGCAAATTGCAGGGGAATGGCCTGGTCGGCGGTCATGAAGTAGGCCAGTGACAGGTTTACCAGCAGCGGCATGGTCAGGATCGCAATCAGCGAGTTGACCGCAGTCAGGGTCACGTTCAAGGCCACATCACCATGGGCCAGGTGACTGAACAGGTTGGCCGTGGTGCCGCCAGGGGAGGCCGCCAGCAGCATCAGGCCTACTGCCAACGCGGGAGCCAGGCCGAAACCTTTGGCGATCAGAAAGCAGATGAAAGGCAGGAGCAGAATCTGGCAGGCCAGGCCGATCAGTACCGGTTTGGGGAATTTCACCACGCGGGCGAAATCGGCCAGGGTCAGGGTCAGGCCCAGTCCCAGCATGATGAAGCCCAAGGCAATCGGCAGAAAAGCACTGAGCAGTGGCGATGCAGTCATGTCGGAGGCTCACAAAAAAGGGATGAACGGCAGTGTAGGCGAGGATTCTGAGCCGTGTAGTCCGCTCCCCGCTGATCCTTGTGGACCCAGGCGCCAGGCAGTAGCATTCACGCTTTACTTAAGGATCCGATCACCAATGCAATTCCAGCCAGGCGTTCTCGCCGCCCCGATTCCAGCACAAGCCCGTCACCTGTTCTTCACCTTGCACACGCCGGCCGCGCTGCCTGGTGTGCTTGACGTATTGCAACAGCAGGTCGATGGCAGCCGCGTGGTGGCCGGGTTCGGTGCGCCGCTGGTGCAAGCGCTGGGTCGTAGCATCGAGGGTTTGCGTGCGTTTCCGCAGCTGACGGCTGCGGTGGACAACCCGTGCACCCAGCACGACCTGTGGCTGTGGTTGCGTGGTGATGACCGCGGCGACCTGTGGTTGCTCAGCCAGGCCCTGGAAAAACTGCTGGCACCGGCTTTTAGCCTGGTTGAAGCCACCGATGCCTTTCGCCACAAAACCGGCTTCGACCTGACCGGTTATGAAGACGGCACCGAAAACCCGGTGGAAGACGCCGCAGTCGACGCCGCTATCCTGGCCACTGACGTACCTGGCCTGAGCGGTTCGAGCTTTGCCGCCTTCCAGCTGTGGCGCCACGACCTGGACTGCTTCAAGGCGCTGCCACAGGAAGAGCAGGACGACATCATTGGCCGGCGCAAGGCTGACAACGAAGAACTGGATGACGCGCCGGAGTCGGCTCACGTCAAACGCACGGCCCAGGAGAGCTTCGAGCCCGAGGCGTTTATCGTGCGTCGTTCGATGCCGTGGGCCGATGAGCGCGGTGCGGGCCTGGCGTTTCTGGCCTTCGGTCACTCGTTCGATGCCTTTGAAGTGCAACTGCGGCGCATGAGCGGCCTGGAAGACGGTGTGGTAGACGCTTTGTACCGGTTCAGCCGGCCGCTTACCGGTGGTTACTACTGGTGCCCACCGCTCAGCGCCCAAGGGCTTGATTTGAGCGCGTTGCTGGGCTAATTCAAGCGCGGGGCAAGCCCGCTCCCACAGACAACCACTGTGGGAGCGGCGGTGCGACGACTCGACTTGCCCCGCGATACAAAGTTAATTGTTAAAAAAAATTACGGACTCTTTACGAAGGCTCGTTACGCATAAAGGGATACTGGCAGCGTTTCCAGACCCTACGTTCCGAGACGTCCTACCGTGAGCCAAGCCGCATCCTCCGCAACCGCCCATTCCCCCGTAAAAAACTCATCAATCAGCCTGCTCATCGCTGCCGTCGGCGTGGTTTATGGCGACATCGGCACCAGCCCGCTGTACACCCTCAAAGAAGTCTTCGCCGGTCATTACGGCGTGCAGGCCAACCATGACGGCGTGCTGGGCATTCTGTCGCTGGTGTTCTGGTCGCTGATCTGGGTGGTGACGATCAAATACGTACTGTTCGTGCTGCGTGCCGACAACCAGGGCGAGGGCGGCATCATGGCGCTGACCGCTTTGGCGCGGCGCGCGGCGGCACCCTATCCGCGTTTGAGCCGGGTGCTGGTGTTGCTCGGCTTGTTCGGCGCGGCGCTGTTCTACGGCGACAGCATGATCACCCCGGCAATCTCCGTGCTGTCGGCAGTGGAGGGCCTGCAACTGGCGTTTGATGGCATCGGGCATTGGGTGGTGCCGATCGCCGTGGTGGTGCTGGTGGCTCTGTTCCTGATCCAGAAACACGGGACCGCACGCATCGGTATCCTGTTCGGGCCGGTCATGGTCCTGTGGTTCAGCGTGCTGGGCGCACTGGGTGTGTACGGCATCGTCCAGCGCCCGGAAGTGCTGCTGGCTATGAATCCAGCCTGGGCGGTGCAGTTCTTCGTGGTGCACCCGGGTATCGGGGTGGCGATTCTGGGCGCCGTGGTGCTGGCCCTGACCGGTGCCGAAGCGCTGTATGCCGACATGGGCCACTTTGGCCGCAAACCGATTGCCCGCGCCTGGATTCTGCTGGTGTTGCCAGGCCTGGTGCTGAACTACTTCGGCCAAGGCGCACTGATCCTCGGCAACCCCGAGGCGGTGCGTAACCCGTTTTATCTGCTGGCGCCGAACTGGGCGTTGCTGCCGATGGTCGGGCTGGCCACGCTGGCGACCATCATTGCCTCCCAGGCCGTGATTTCCGGCGCCTTCTCGCTGACCCGCCAGGCCATCCAGCTCGGCTATGTGCCGCGCATGTTCATCCAGCACACCTCCAGCCAGGAACAAGGGCAGGTCTACATCGGCACGGTGAACTGGGCGTTGATGGTCGGTGTGGTGCTGCTGGTGATCGGCTTCGAATCCTCCGGTGCCCTGGCGGCGGCTTACGGGGTGGCGGTGACGGGCACCATGCTGATCACGACATTGCTCTCGGCGGCAGTGGTGCTGCTGTTGTGGAAGACCCCGCGCTGGCTGGCAGTGCCACTGTTGCTGGGTTTCCTGCTGGTCGACAGCCTGTACTTTGCCGCCAACGCGCCGAAAATCTTCCAGGGCGGGGCGTTCCCGGTGATCGCCGGTATTGCCCTGTTCATCCTCATGACCACCTGGAAGCGCGGGCGCAAGATCATTGTCGAGCGCCTGGATGAATCGGCCTTGCCACTGCCGTTGTTCATCAGCAGCATCCGCTCGCAGCCACCGCACCGGGTACAGGGCACAGCGGTGTTCCTCACTGCCCGGGCCGACGCCGTGCCGCATGCGTTGCTGCACAACCTGCTGCACAACCAGGTGCTGCATGAGCGGGTGGTGCTATTGACGGTGGTGTCCCAGGATCGTCCGCGGGTGCCGGTGGCTGAGCGCTTTGAAGTGCAGGACTTTGGTGATGGTTTTTATCGGGTGAATCTCAACTTCGGCTTTATCGAAGAGCCCGATGTGCCGGCTGCATTGCAGCTGTGCCATGTACCGGCGCTGGACTTCAGCCCGATGGGCACGACCTATTTCCTCAGCCGCGAGACGGTGATCCCGACCAAACGCATTGGCATGGCGCGTTGGCGTGAGGGACTGTTTGCGTTCTTGCTGAAGAACGCAAACAGTAACCTGAAGTACTTCAATCTGCCGCTCAACCGGGTGATCGAGCTGGGGACGCAGGTGGAGATGTGATGGGGATCACTTGATGATGTGGGAGCCGGCCTTGCCGGCGATGGTATCGACGCGGTGTCAGCTAATTCGCGCCGTCTGCATCGCTGGCAATGCCAGCTCCCACAGTGCGATTGTTTATGTCGCTGTTTGCGCTTGCACCCCGGCAACCTGAGCATTACTGCGCACCAACCGGTGCATCAGGCTGGCCACCACAAAGCCAATCACCGCCAGCCCCATCATCGCCATGAACACATAGTTGTAACCCTGCTGCCCCGGGAAGTGGTCAAGAATGGCGCCGTAGCCCACATAGGCAAACATGCCCGGTGCATAGCCGATCAGGCAGCCAATACCGAAGGCTGAGCCCGTAATGTGCGGAGCAATCCCCACTTCACCCATAGGCGCCCAGAACACCCCGCGCATCGAGAACACGATAAAGGCGAAGGACAACGTCGCGGCCATGCCTGCATAGATGTAACCCGGGCTCTTGGGCACCATGAGGATGATCACCATCAACGGCAGCAGTGCCAGGAATGCCCATTTCAGGTAACGGCTGGGGCTCTTGAACTGTTTGTCGGCAATGAAGCCACCGGCCGGACCGCCAAGGATCTTCAGCATGTACTGGTTGATGATGCCGTAGGCACCGACCAGCGCGACCGGCAAGCCATAGACTTCCTTGAGGTAGGGAATGAAGTAGGTCAGGCCGCAGTAAACGATGTAGACCATGAACACGTTGCAGCTGACCACCCAGATCGCCGGGACCTTGATCGCTTCCATCAGGTTGGCCAGCGGGTTTTTCTTCGGGCCAACGATCGGTGCGCTGTGGTTGCCCTTGAGCAGGAACCAGGTCAGTACACCTGCGGCGATGTCGATGAGCGAATAGAACACGATGGCGGCTTTCAGGCCCGCTTCAGCAGCACCCATGACAATGAACACACCGAGCGCCGAGAACGCCACCAGGGTGTCGACCACCCCGCGACCGCCTTCGAGCAAGCCGAACAGGCGCCCCTGTTCCTTGTCATTGCCCAGCCCGCGAATGGCCTTGAGCAGCGCCGGCCAGTAGATGCAGTCGGCACACACCGCCAGCAGGCAAAAGACGATCATCAGGCTGCTGAACGGCGGGAAAGTCGCCAGATACAGGCCCAGCGCGCCAGTGCTGAGCAGGCCGACAGGAATCAGCTTACGGGTGTCGAAGCGGTCGGCAAGCAGGCCGCCGACCACGAACAGGCCGGTAGCGATGATGGCGTTGGCACTGAGCAGCAATCCGATCTCGGTATGGGACAGGCCCATGAACGTCTGCATCGGTACGTAGAACGCGTCCTTGAGGTTGGCCAGCTTGTAGATGGTGCCGCCACCGAGGATCAGGATCAGGAATTTGAACCATTTGGCCTTGTCTTGCGCAGTCATTGTTATTCTCCAGGCGTAGTGGGGTCGCGGTGTCAGGCGCTGGTGGCCAGGCTCAGTTCGGCCAGGGTGCGCAGCTCGGCGAGCAGGCCTTTGACGTAGCTGACCTGGTTGTTCGCCCAGCGCTGTTCGCCGGCCAGCATCTGTTCAAGGGTGAAGCCTGCAGGCAGCGGTGTGTCGCTCATTTCGCGGTAGGCGATAAAGGGGTCGGCAGGTTCGTTGGATTGCCGGAACGCCGGGGCGATGTAGTGGTTTTCCTGCTCAAGGATGAAGGCGATGACCTGCGGGTGCTGTTCGCCGAGCATCAACAGTTCGTACACCATGCGCGGGCTGGGCAGGTCGTCTTCGGCGCTGCCCTGAAGCACACCGTAATGGCCAAAGCCCTGTGCTTCCGGGACGACCCGCACGCCTTTGAGGTGTACCTGGCGAATGTGCGGGGCCAGGTTTGCCAAGGCCTCCAGCGGTTGCTCGCAAGCGTTGATCATGTTGCCGAAGTCGAACAGCGCATGCAGACGCGGATGATTGGCCTGCTTGAGCAACCGGGCGATTTCGTCGCTCTTGAGCTCTTCATGCTGCTCGAAGTCGAAGTTCAGGTTGTGCAGATCAGCTTGCTGGCCGAGGTAGTGCAGGTCGCCGGCGATGGTGTCCATGACCTGCGACAGCGTGCCTTCGTAGCGCGAGTACACACGGATATTGCGGGTGCCGATGGCATTGGCCACGGCGATCACCGAATCAACGTCCGGCTTCAGTGTGCTGCTGATTTCAAGGTGTACTTCAAGTTCGAGCTGGCGGGCCTTGTCGGCGAAGGCGCGCAATTGCCCGGCATTCATCTGCGAGAGGCTGTTGTGCTCGCCGTCGAGCATGTGCAGGCTCAAACCCTTGAGCTCATGGCGGTAGGCAAAGTCGAGCAGGTCGAAGGGCGTCAGGCGCCCGTGGGTGAGGTTGGTCAGTAACGGATAGGCATGGGCAAACAAACGTACCTGATCAATGCGTTCGATCAGGCGGGTGGCCAGTTCGCGGGTCAACAGCACCGGCGCTGCGGCGCCTTTAGTCTTGTTATCGAGCAACCGGGTGAAGCGTTCTTGGATAGCATTCATTCGAGTCGTTCCTGGTGCGGGCACCGGTTCTACCGGCGCGTTCTTTATCGCGCCGCTGGGGAACGCTCGATAGATCCATTACGAAGCAAATGATAAGGCCACTGGCCGACGGCTATACCGGCTGCCCCATGGCCTTGAGCGCCTGCACCAGGGCCTCGACCTTGGCTTCGGCCAGCTCCTGCGCGGTGCCGGCAAAGCCGATCAACAGGGCAGGGGGCAGGTAGCGCTGCAGGCAGTAGTCACTCAAGGCATAGGTGTGGACGCCGTGCTGGGCCAGTTGGCGGGCGATTTCCTGGTCGTCCAGGTGCTGCGGCAGCCAGGCAATCAGGTGCATGCCGGCTTCAACCGGTGCGATGGTGAAGAAGTGCCCGAGCCGGCGTTCAAGTACTTCCAGCAGGCACAGCTGACGGGCCTGGTAAAGCGCACGCATGCGCCGGATATGCCCGATGAAATGACCTTCCGCCATGAAGTCAGCGGTGACTGCCTGCAACAGGGTGGGCGGACTGCGGTCCATCACCGCACGAATAGTGCAGAACGGCTCGACCAAGGCCTGCGGCAGAATCACATAGCCCAGGCGCAGCGACGGGAACAGCACTTTGCTGAAGGTGCCGACGTAGATCACCCGATCGCTCTGGTCCATGGCATACAGCGCCGGCAATTGCCGCCCGCTGTAGCGCAGTTCGCTGTCGCAATCGTCTTCAATGACCCAGCGCTGGTTGGCCGCGGCCCATTCGATCAGCTCCAGGCGTCGGCCGTGGCTCAGGGTGACGCCCAGCGGGTGCTGACGCGAGGGGGTGGTGAACACCAGGCGGGCGTCGGGGCTGTCGGCGATGCCTTGCTGGACATCGATGCCCTGGTCGTCGATACGCACCGGTACGACCTGGCAGCCGTGGGCCTGGAAGGCGATGCGTGCGGCGATATGGCCGGGATCTTCCATCCATACCGGGTCGTCGGGGTTGAGCAGCAGCATGGCCAGCAGGTTGAAGGCTTGCTGGGCGCCGGAAACGATCACCACCTGGTCGGCACTGCAGTCGATGCCGCGGGCATCGAACACATAGTCGGCGATGGCCCGACGCAGATCCTCCAGGCCCTGCAACTCGCCATAGCCGAGCATCGCCTTGCTCGGTTTTTGCACATGACGGCTGATCAGACGCTTCCAGACAAGCTGGGGAAAGGCTTCGAATGCGCCGTGGCTGGGCAGAAAGGAGGTTGGCGTATCGGGGCTGTAGTGCGAGTAGGACACACCGCGAAAATGATGACTGCGCAACGACAGCATCGACTGGCTGAGGTCGGACAGTCGCGGCGCTGCAGCTGTTGGCGGCGTGCTGCCCTGGCCTGAGCGCTCCCACTCGTCACCGACATAGGTGCCGGCACCGGTGCGCGACACCAGAAAACCTTCGGCGATCAGTTGATCGAAGGCATTGAGCAGGGTGATGCGCGAGAGGTTCAGCTCCTGGCTCAAGGTGCGCGTCGACGGCAGGCGGATGCCGCCTTGCAGGCGCCCGGTGAGGATCTGTTTGCGAATCTGCAGGTAGAGCTGGCGGTAAAGCGGGGTGGCACTGTCGCGATCCAGCTCAATACCCGATAGCAGCAAACCGGAGGGGGACTTCATTGGGTGCTCGTTGGCAGGTGAAAAAGGCCTGGTAATCGTACGAGAAACCCTTGCGGGCAGCCAGCGGCGCACGCTGTGTCATCAAATGAAAACACCTTGTCGCTGGATGCGAAGCACCCCGCAGGCGTTGCGCATAGAGTCCAATCAACAAAAACAGACGCAACGCGTCCGAATGGATGATTGGAGTGACAAGCATGGCCAAAGTCGTACGCTTCTATGAAACCGGTGGTCCCGAAGTATTGCGCTATGAAGACGCTGAAGTCGGCGAGCCTGGTCCGGGGCAAGTCCGCCTGCGCCAGGTTGCCGTTGGCCTGAACTACGCCGACACCTATTTCCGTAACGGTACCTACCCGATTCCGATGCCCAACGGCATGGGCGTGGAAGCGGCCGGTGTGGTCGCTGCGGTAGGTGAGGGGGTGACCAATGTGGCGGTCGGCGACCGCGTGACCTACACCGGTTTTCTCAACACGCTCGGCGCTTATTGCACCGACCGTCTGATCGGTGCCGCGGCGCTGATCAAGCTGCCGGAAACCATCGCCTTTGAAACCGCAGCGGCAATGACCATGCGCGGCCTGACCTCGGCCTACCTGATGCGCCGCCTGTATGACTTCAAAGCCGGCGACACGATTTTGCTGCACGCCGCTGCCGGTGGTGTTGGCCTGATCGTTTCGCAGTGGGCGCGCTTGCTCGGCGTCAACGTGATCGGCACCGTGTCCACCGAAGCCAAAGCCGAAGTGGCCAAGGCCCATGGCTGCACCCACACCATCAACTACAGCCATGAAGATGTGGCCAAGCGCGTACGCGAGCTGACCGACGGTGTCGGCGTCAACGTGGTGTTCGACAGCGTTGGCAAAAGCACCTTCATGGCCTCGCTCGACTCGCTCAAGCGCCGTGGCCTGATGGTTTGCGTCGGTACTGCGTCCGGCACCATCCCGCCGTTCGATCCGCAGATTCTGGCGATGAAAGGCTCGCTGCATCTGACCCGCCCGGCACTGGCTGACTATATCGCCGACCCGGCGGAGAAGGCCGACCTTGCCGGTGAGCTGTTCGATCACGTCAGCAGCGGCCGCATCAAGATTGAAATCAACCAGCACTACGCCCTGCAGGATGCAGTCCAGGCGCACCGAGACCTGGAAGCACGCAAAACCACCGGTTCTTCGATCTTCGTCATCTGAAGAGGGCTGTAGCATGCACATCGAACAATTGACCTGCGCCATCGGCGCTGAGGTGTCCGGGGTTAACCTGGCGGATGCGGTTCACGATGACGACCTGTTCGACCAGCTCCGGGCGCAATTGCTCAAGCACCGGGTGCTGTTTTTGCGCGACCAGAACATCAGCCGCGCCGAGCATGTGGCCTTTGCCCGGCGTTTCGGCGAGCTGGAAGACCACCCGGTAGCCGGCAGCGACCCGGAACACCCGGGCCTGGTGCAGATCTACAAGCGCCCGGACCAGCCCGCCGACCGCTACGAGAACGCCTGGCACACCGATGCCACCTGGCGCGAAGCACCGCCGATGGGCTGTGTGTTGCGCTGCGTGGAGTGCCCGCCGGTAGGTGGCGACACCATGTGGGCAAACATGGTGCTGGCCTACCAGAACCTGCCGGATGAGGTGAAGCAGAAGATCGAAGGCCTGCGCGCCCGGCACAGCATCGAAGCCAGCTTTGGTGCGGCGATGCCGATGGAAAAACGCCTGGCGCTCAAAGCCCAGTTCCCCGACGCCGAACACCCGGTGGTGCGCACCCACCCGGAAACCGGCGAACAGGTGCTGTTCGTCAACGCCTTCACCACCCATTTCACCAACTACCACACGCCGCAGCGGGTACGTTTTGGCCAGGACGCCAACCCCGGTGCCGGCGATCTGCTGCGCTACCTGATCAGCCAGGCGTACCTGCCCGAGTACCAGGTGCGCTGGCGCTGGAAGCCCAACAGCATCGCGATCTGGGATAACCGCAGCACCCAACACTACGCGGTCATGGACTACCCGGCCTGCCATCGCAAGATGGAGCGCGCCGGGATCAAGGGCGACCGGACCTACTAAGCATTAGCCATCCGCTATCTGGCGGAGCAAGACAATAACAAGACCGAGGACCATAGAATGCAATTCTTCGATGATTCGTTGCACCCGGAAAACATGGAAAAGGTGGTAATCACCGTCGCCCCTTACGGCCCGGAATGGATGCCAGAGGACTTTCCAGAAGACATTCCGCTGACCATGGACGAACAGGTCCAGAAGGCCGTTGACTGCTATGAAGCGGGCGCCACTGTGCTCCACCTGCATGTACGCGAACTCGATGGCAAAGGCTCCAAGCGCCTGTCCAAGTTCAATGAACTGATTGCCGGTGTGCGCGAAGCGGTACCGGAAATGATCATCCAGGTGGGCGGCTCGATTTCCTTCGCCCCTGAAAGCGACGGCGAAGCGGCCAAATGGCTGTCTGATGACACCCGCCACATGCTCGCTGAGCTCACGCCAAAGCCTGACCAGGTCACCGTGGCGATCAACACCACGCAAATGAACATCATGGAGCTGCTGTATCCGGAGTACCTGGAAGGCACCTCCCTGGCCAACCCGGCGATTCAGGCCGCCTACAGCGAAATGACCGTACCGGCCGGCCCGGCCTGGGTCTGCGAACACCTGCGCCGCCTGCAGGCGAGCAACATCCAGCCGCACTTCCAGCTGACCGGCATGCATGCCCTGGAAACCCTCGAGCGCATCGTGCGCCGCGGCGATTACATGGGCCCGCTGAACCTGACCTGGATCGGCATCGGTGGCGGCTTCGACGGCCCTAATCCGTTCAACTTCTTCAACTTCATTCACCGCGCGCCGGATGGCTGCACCTTGACCGCAGAATCGCTGCTCAAGAACGTGCTGCCGTTCAACACCATGGCCCTGGCCATGGGCCTGCACCCACGCTGCGGCAACGAAGACACCATCATCGACCACAGCGGCAAGCGCTTCGGCTCGGTCGAGCAGATCAAGCAGACCGTGCGCGTTGCCCATGAACTGGGTCGTGAAATCGCCAACGGTAAAGAAGCCCGTGCCATTTACCGCATCGGTCAGCAGTACAGCAGCATCGAAGAAACCCTCAAAGCCAACGGCATGGCGCCTAACCGCCTGCCGGGCCAAAAGGGTGTACCGCAGCGCGGCTGACCGGACAGGGTCGGCCTGTGACGGCGGGTCGACCCATTCCAGCCCAAAGCGCTGTTAGTCAGGCTTCTGATAACAACAAGACTTACGCCAGACAACAGAGGAGGCAGCATGGCCGCCTATATCGCCAGCGCCGCAGATGACGGTGCCGACACTTCACGTGGCATTCCACGGCGTTATGCCTGGATTGTCTTCGCCTTGACCTTTGGCCTGCTGATTTCCGACTACATGTCGCGCCAGGTGCTCAACGCGGTATTCCCCCTGCTCAAGAGCGAATGGGCTCTGAGTGACAGCCAGCTCGGCCTGCTCAGCGGTATCGTTGCGCTGATGGTCGGGCTGCTGACTTTTCCCCTGTCTCTGCTGGCCGACCGTTTTGGCCGGGTCAAAAGCCTGGTGCTGATGGCCGTGCTCTGGAGCCTGGCCACCCTGGGGTGCGCCCTGGCGGAAAACTACCAGCAGATGTTTATTGCCCGCTTTCTGGTGGGCGTTGGCGAAGCGGCCTATGGCAGCGTCGGCATCGCCGTGGTGGTCGCGGTGTTCCCCCGCGACATGCGCGCAACCCTGGCCGGTGCCTTCATGGCCGGTGGCATGTTCGGCTCGGTGCTGGGCATGGCCCTGGGCGGGGTCATGGCCCAGCATCTGGGCTGGCGCTGGGCATTTGCCGGCATGGCGTTTTTCGGCCTGATGCTGGCGTTGTTGTACCCACTGCTGGTCAAGGAGGCGAAGATCTCGCCGCCACGCTCGACGGTACCGTGCAAGGTAAGCCGGCCGTTGCGCACCTTGTATAGCAGCCGCTCGGTGATCGCCGCTTATGTTGCCAGTGGCCTGCAATTGTTCGTAGGCGGCACAGTAATCGTGTGGATGCCCAGCTACCTGAACCGCTACTACGCCATGGGCACCGACAAGGCCGGGGTAGTCGCCGCGATTATCGTGCTGTGCAGCGGTATCGGCACGATTCTCTGCGCGATGCTCTGCGACCGCCTGGGCCGCCAGCGTCCGGACCGCAAGATCAGCCTGGCCATCGCTTACTGCCTGGGTAGTTGCCTGTTGTTGTCGGTGGCCTTTGCACTGCCTTCGGGCACTGGGCAATTGGTGTTGATCTGCCTGGGTATGATGATTGCCGTCGGCACCAACGGGCCGTCCAGCGCCATGGTCGCCAACCTGACCCACTATTCGGTGCATGGCACCGCTTTTGCCACCCTGACCCTGTCCAACAACCTGTTGGGCCTGGCCACCGGGCCGCTGATTACCGGCCGGGTTTCCGACATCATCGGCCTGCATGCCGCGTTCCAGTTGGTGCCGCTGATCAGCATCGGCGCCGCTGCGGTGTTTTTTATTGCCAAGCGCCACTACCACAGCGACATGGCTCGCTTGGAGGGGAAGGTGCAACCAGCACCTGACGCGGGGCAGATTCAAGAGGTAAAACCGTGAAACAAACGTTATCCATCGATGTGTTCTTCGACTTCATCTGCCCCTGGTGCCTGATTGGCCAGCGTCATTTGCAACGTGCGCTTGAGCTGTTGCGCCTTGAGCAGCCTGAAGTTGAGGTAGACCTGCGTTGGCGGGGTGTGCAACTGCTGCCGGATATGGCCAGGACTGGCCAGCCGTTCGAAGCCTTCTACCGCAAGCGTCTGGGCAGCGAAGAGGCGGTGCGTCAGCGTCAGGCTCAGGTACGTGCGGCGGCTGAGGCTGCGGGCGTAAACATCGATTTTTCCCGTATCAGCCGCATGCCCAATACCGCCGATGCCCACCGCCTACTGCAGCGCGCGGTGGCCCTGGGCGAACCTGAGCGTGTCGAGGCGTTGTTGGCAGAACTGTTTGCGGCTTACTTCCAGCAGGGCAAGGACCTGGGCGATCCGGTCACCTTGCTGCAGATCGCCCAGGCCTGTGGTTTGAGTCCGGCGCAGGTCGCCGATTGCCTGCGCGGTGACGCCAGCCCGTTTATCGGCGCAGACGACTACGCAGGCGAGGGTGTGCCGTGTTTTCGCTTCAACCGGCAGCAGGTGGTGAGCGGTGCCCAACCGGCCGAAGTGCTGCTCGGCTGCATGCGTGAAGCGCTGGGCCAGGCGGCATTGGCATGAGTTACCGATACCCCGTGCCGCTGGCCAAGGTGCCGGCGCGCGGCAGCCGTGTGCTGCTGAATTTTGATAACAAGAGCCTGGCGCTGTTCAACGTCGCCGATGTGTTTTATGCCATCGATGACAGCTGCCCGCATCAGGGCGCGTCTTTGTGTGGCGGGCGCCTGGATGGGCGGGTGATCCAGTGTTGCGCGCATGGCCTGCGCTTCGACCTGGCCAGTGGTTATCTGCTCAATTCCACCCAGCTCAAGGTTGCCAGTTACCCGGTCGAGTGGCAGGGCGAGCAGCTGTTTATCGTGATCGAGTCCGAGGAGTCTGGCCAATGAGCAGCATGGCAATTGCCGCCGTTAACAACCGGGTGCGAGCACTTGCGCCAGGTTTTGTCGTGAGCCTGATCGCGGCGGGTGCGGCGAGTTTTCTCAGCGAGCATTACGATGCGCCGGTGATGTTGTTTGCCCTGTTGCTGGGCATGGCGTTGAACTTTCTCTCTGCTGACGGCAGCTGCAAGGCCGGGATTGAATTTACCGCGCGCACGGTGCTGCGCATCGGTGTGGCGCTGCTGGGCATGCGTATTACTCTGGAGCAGATTGCCAGCCTTGGCTGGAAGCCGGTGGCGTTGGTGGTCATTATTGTGGTGGTGACCATTGGTGTGTCGATGGTGGTTGCCAAGGCCATGGGCTTCAATCGGCTGTTCGGTATGCTCACGGGCGGTGCGACGGCAATTTGTGGCGCGTCGGCGGCGTTGGCGCTGGCTGCGGCGTTGCCTGCGCACCGGCAGAAGGAGCATGCGACGCTGTTCACGGTGATCGGGGTGTCGGCGCTGTCGACCCTGGCGATGATTCTTTATCCGATGATTGCTGATTGGTTGCAGCTGTCACCGCCGCAGGCCGGGGTGTTTCTTGGTGCCACTATTCATGATGTGGCGCAGGTGGTGGGGGCGGGGTACAGCATGTCCACCGAGACCGGGGACATTGCCACGGTGGTCAAGCTGATGCGGGTGGCGATGTTGCTGCCGGTGATTGTCTGTGCGGCGATGATTACCCGGCGGGCAGGGGATGATGCCTCCGGGCAGCGGCCGCCGCTGTTGCCGTGGTTTGCGGTGGGGTTTGTGCTGCTGGCCTGTCTGAATAGTACGGGGTGGGTGCCCACTGTGGTCCAGGGCGGGGTCAATGATCTGTCGCGCTGGTGTCTGGTGGTGGCTATCAGTGCTCTGGGGATGAAGACGCAGCTCAAGGAACTGGCCAAGGTTGGGTTCAAGCCCATTGCGTTGATGGTGGGGGAGACGGTGTTTCTGGTGCTGTTGGTGTTGGCGTTGATGCACTGGGGACTGTAGGGATTTTGGGGATATGCCCTCGGGTTTGAGGGCATATCCATTGGCGGTGGTGGCGCTTAGTCACCTTTGCGCCCTACAGCAGCCTGATCAACCTGGCATCTGTCGCTCTTCCAGCCCATCCAGCAACGCATCAAGCAGCGCCATGGCCATCTCCACCGAATGCTGGGTGGACCAGGCCAGGCCTCGTCCTTCCTTGTTGGTATGGCGGACGGCTTCGATAACGGTAGTACGGGCGCACTTGAGGTAAAACGAAGCATGTACCAGTGCATCTTCAACACTGACGCCAGCGCGTACGCTGAACAAGGGCGGATGTTCCGGGCAAGAGGGGACGTCGGTCTCGAGCGTTTCAATGAGGTGCAGGCTGGGGGGATCGGGGACGGGCTTTTTCATGGTCAACTCCGAGTGTAAAAGGAGCTGCCACGCTTTCGTCGCCAAACTAATGGGTGGCAGCTGTACGCGGGTTGGCGAACCGGAACACTCGGAAACCCGGCAGGGCCGAAACCCTCCCGCGCACAGCCGCCATGACACATGACGACTTACTGGGAACTACACGAGTGCTTGTCCGGGTCGCCAAACCCGATCACCGAATATTCAGTGACCGAGCGAGCCTAGTGTGAAGACCTTCCCCGGGCAAGCTACTGAGGCCGACAGATTGCGTAGGATAGGTCCTAGGACCAGGTGCTGGCTAGTCAGGGGAATCTGATCTGCTCGGTGGGAGCGGGCTTGCCCCGCGATGAGGCCCCTCGGTTTGTGGGCATATCCATTGGCGATGGTGGCGCTGAATCACCTTTCCGCCCTTACGGCGGGTTACTTTGGCAAACGCCCCAAAGTAACACAAAGGTCTTGCCCCACCAGGGGCCCTACGCTGCGCTTCGGGTCCCCTCGCTGCGGC
>Ga0247819_10000037_pt1 | contig 88159 bp, 76 predicted proteins | sample 13C_Xylose_Day6_FD_193428 | JGI IMG/M metagenome (GOLD analysis project Ga0247819, IMG submission 193428) | Soil microbial communities from agricultural site in Penn Yan, New York, United States - 13C_Xylose_Day6 | ecosystem: Environmental > Terrestrial > Soil > Agricultural land | place: USA... | reverse complement strand
GACCGCCATGCAGGGCAATGCCGTTCATGATCGCGGTCATGCCGAATTCGCGCACGCCGTAGTACATGTAGTTGCCGCTGGCATCTTCAGCGCTGACGCCCTTGCAACCTTTCCACAGGGTCAGGTTGGAGCCGGCCAGGTCTGCCGAGCCACCGAGGAATTCCGGCAGCAGTGGGCCGAAGGCATTCAGGGTGTTCTGGCTGGCTTTACGGCTGGCGATGGTTTCGCCTTTGGCCGCGACTTCAGCGATGTAGGCAGTGGCCTTTTCGGCGAAGTCTGCTGGCAGTTCGCCGCTCAGACGACGCTTGAGTTCGCTGGCCAGTTCCGGGAAGGCGGCAGCGTAGGCGGCGTAGCGCTTGTCCCACTCGGCTTCAACGGCTTTACCGGCTTCCTTGGCGTCCCACTCGGCGTAGATGTCGGCCGGGACTTCGAACGGACCGTGGTTCCAGTTCAGCTCTTTGCGCGCCAGGGCGATTTCGTCGTTGCCCAGCGGAGCACCGTGGCAATCTTCCTTGCCCTGCTTGTTCGGCGAACCGAAACCGATGATGGTCTTGCAGCAGATCAGGGTCGGCTGCGCGCTCTTGCGTGCAGTGTCGATGGCGGTGCGGATTTCGTCGGCGTCGTGGCCGTCGACATTGCGGATCACCTGCCAGTTGTAGGCTTCGAAACGCTTCGGCGTGTCGTCGGTGAACCAGCCTTCGACTTCGCCGTCGATGGAGATGCCGTTGTCATCGTAGAAGGCAATCAGCTTGCCCAGGCCCAGGGTACCGGCCAGGGAAGCGACTTCGTGAGAAATGCCTTCCATCATGCAACCGTCACCCAGGAACACATAGGTGTGGTGGTCGACGATGTTATGGCCAGGGCGGTTGAACTGGGCACCCATGACCTTTTCGGCAATGGCGAAACCAACAGCATTGGCCAGACCCTGGCCGAGCGGACCGGTGGTGGTCTCGACGCCTGGGGTGTAACCGAACTCCGGGTGGCCCGGGGTGCGGCTGTGCAACTGACGGAAGGCCTTGAGGTCGTCGATGGTGACGTCATAGCCAGTCAGGTGCAGCAGCGAATAGATCAGCATCGAGCCGTGACCGTTGGACAGCACGAAGCGGTCACGGTCAGCGAAGTTCGGGTTGCTTGGGCTGTGTTTCAGATAGTCGCGCCAAAGAACCTCGGCGATATCCGCCATGCCCATAGGGGCACCTGGATGGCCGCTGTTGGCCTTTTGCACGGCATCCATGCTGAGGGCACGAATGGCGTTGGCACGCTCACGACGGCTGGGCATCGCTTATCTCCTGGGGCTTGAATTAATTACGAAACGAAAAAAGGCGGCCATTTTCGCCCAGGCACGCCCCCGGGGGCAATGACGGATGGTCGATGCAGCATGATTTTCCTGTGATTGAGCGAAGAATCAGGCGTTAAGCCGGGAAAACAGCAGGATCGGTCGTGTCGTCCTGCGACGAATTGCCCCGCTTATCGTGCAATATCAAAACTTTTTGATATTGCTCTTGCGACGCTGCCACAGCCTGACTAGACTGCCGTCCCATGAATCTACCTGTGCCTGCAATCCGTCCCGAGCAAAGCGAAGACCTGGCTGCCCTGTGCAAAGCCAGTGGCGACCCGCTGCGCCTGAACGTATTACGGGCACTGGCCAGCGACTCTTTTGGCGTGCTGGAGCTGGCGCAGATCTTCGCCATCGGCCAGTCGGGCATGAGCCACCACCTCAAGGTGCTGGCCCAGGCCGGACTGGTGGCAACCCGCCGCGAAGGCAATGCGATCTTCTATCGTCGCGCCCTGCCCGATGGCCTGCGCCTGGGTGGCAAGCTGCATGCGGCGCTGCTCGAAGAGGTCGATGGCCTGAGTCTGGCGGATGAAGTGCAGGCGCGCATCGGTCAGGTCCAGCAACGCCGGGCCGCCACAAGCCAGGACTTCTTCCTGCGTGTCGAAGAGAAGTTTCGCGCCCAGCAGGACCTGATTGCCGGGCTGCCGCAGTACCGCGAAAGCCTCCTGGCGTTGCTCGACAAACTCAGCTTTGCCGCTGACGCCTGTGCCCTTGAAGTGGGCCCTGGCGATGGCGAATTTCTTCCCGAACTGGCCCGGCGGTTTGTTCGGGTCACCGCACTGGACAACAGCCCGACCATGCTCGAGCTGGCACGCCAGGTCTGTCAGCGCGAAGACCTGGCTAATGTGAACCTGCAGTTGGCCGATGCACTCAGTGCAACGGATGTGGAAGCCGACTGCGTAGTGCTGAATATGGTCCTGCACCATTTCAGCGCCCCGGCCGAAGCCCTGCGGCAGCTGGCCAACCGTGTGAAAGCAGGCGGCAGCCTGCTGGTAACAGAGTTGTGCAGCCACGACCAGAGCTGGGCCAGAGAGGCCTGTGGCGATATCTGGCTGGGCTTTGAGCAGGACGACCTGGCCCGCTGGGCCAGCGCTGCGGGACTGGCTCCCGGGGACAGCCTGTATGTGGGCTTACGTAATGGTTTCCAGATCCAGGTCCGCCATTTTCAGCGACCGGCTGGCGACACTCAACATCGGTAAATTTTAGGAACCCGTCGAGATGAGCGAATACTCCCTTTTCACCTCCGAGTCCGTGTCTGAAGGGCATCCGGACAAAATCGCCGACCAGATTTCGGACGCCGTGCTGGACGCCATCATCACCCAGGACAAATACGCACGCGTAGCCTGCGAAACCCTGGTGAAAACCGGTGTAGCGATTATCGCAGGTGAAGTCACCACCTCGGCCTGGGTAGACCTGGAAGAGATCGTCCGCAAAGTCATCGTCGACATCGGCTACAACAGCTCCGACGTCGGCTTCGACGGCGCCACCTGCGCCGTGATGAACATCATCGGCAAGCAATCGGTAGACATCGCCCAAGGCGTTGACCGCAGCAAGCCGGAAGATCAGGGCGCTGGCGACCAGGGCCTGATGTTCGGTTATGCCAGCAATGAAACCGACGTGCTGATGCCAGCACCGATCTGCTTCTCGCACCGTCTGGTGGAGCGTCAGGCCGAAGCACGCAAGTCCGGTCTGCTGCCGTGGCTGCGTCCGGATGCCAAGTCGCAGGTCACCTGCCGTTACGAAGGCGGCAAAGTGGTCGGCATCGACGCCGTGGTCCTGTCGACCCAGCACAACCCTGAAGTCTCGCAGAAAGACCTGCAGGAAGCGGTGATGGAGCTGATCGTCAAGCACACCCTGCCTGCCGAACTGCTGCACAAAGACACCCAGTTCCACATCAACCCGACCGGCCAGTTCATCATCGGCGGCCCGGTGGGTGACTGTGGTCTGACCGGTCGCAAGATCATCGTCGACAGCTACGGCGGCATGGCCCGTCACGGCGGTGGCGCGTTCTCCGGCAAAGACCCGTCCAAGGTTGACCGTTCCGCCGCTTACGCCGGTCGCTACGTGGCCAAGAACATCGTCGCCGCAGGCCTGGCCGAGCGCTGCGAGATCCAGGTTTCCTACGCTATCGGCGTAGCCCAGCCTACCTCCATCTCGCTGAACACCTTCGGCACCGGCAAGATCTCCGACGACAAGATCGTCCAGCTGGTACGTGAGTGCTTCGACCTGCGTCCGTACGCAATCACCACCATGCTCGACCTACTGCACCCGATGTACCAGGAAACTGCCGCCTACGGTCACTTCGGCCGTATCCCGCAGCAGAAGACTGTCGGCGACGACACCTTCACCACCTTCACCTGGGAACGTACCGACCGCGTCGACGCCCTGCGCGCTGCTGCTGGTCTGTAAGCCCCGAGGCTGCAAGCAAAAGCCCCAGCCGAGCGATCGGCTGGGGCTTTTTCATGACATATCGACTGACAACTGACGACGCTGCCCTGAGCATCCATTGCCTAGGCTAGGGGTTCCATACCGCCAAGCAAGGATGCTGGCCATGTTGCTCAAACTGCTCGTTTACCTTCTGCTTACCCTGCACTTATCCACAAGCCATGCCGAGGAATGCCCCGCCTGGCCAATCGACCAGGCGCGCAACGAGACCGATCGGTTGCGTGAGACCCTGGCCAACTGGGATGAGCATTACCATCGTCTGGGCCTCTCACTGGTGGCAGACGAGATCTACGACCAGAGCCGACAGCGCCTGAAACATCTCCAAGGTTGCTTCAACCTGCAGACCGTCGACAACCCGCTCGCCAGTGCCCGCGGGCCGATAACCCATCCCATCGCGCACACTGGCGTCGACAAGCTGGCCGACGATCAGGCAGTCGCTCAATGGATACAGGGCAAACAGAACATCTGGATTCAGCCCAAGGTGGATGGTGTCGCTGTCACCCTGGTGTTTCGCCAGGGCAAGCTGCTGCAACTGCTCAGCCGTGGGAATGGCGTTCACGGGCATGACTGGAGCCGGCACATTCCTTATCTCGATGGCATAACCCGGCAACTTTCCCAGCCACTCGATCTCACCCTGCAAGGCGAACTGTACTGGCGCCTCGACGACCATGTGCAGTCGGCTGCCGGAGGTCTTAACGCTCGCGGCACTGTGGCCGGATTGATGTCGCGCAAACAGTTGAGCACCGAGCTGGGCGGCGGAATCGGTCTGTTCGTCTGGGACTGGCCCGAAGGCCCGAACACCCAGGCCGAGCGCCTGGCCAGGCTGGCAGCGCTGGGTTTCGCCGACAGCCAGCGCTACAGCGTTGCTATCGCTACTCATGACGAAGCGGCCCACTGGCGCCAGCACTGGTACCGCTCGCCGCTGCCCTTCGCCACCGACGGCGTAATCCTGCGCCAGGACAGCCGCCCACCCGCCGAGCGCTGGCAGCCTAACGCGCCCTATTGGATCGCTGCCTGGAAATACCCCTTCGCCCAGGCACTGGCCGAGGTCCGTGAGGTACGTTTCCGGATCGGACGCACCGGCAAGGTCACGCCTGTGCTGCTGTTAAAGCCGGTTATGCTCGATGACCGGCGCATCACCCAGGTCAGCCTGGGCTCATTGCCACGCTGGCGGTCCCTGGACATCCGCCCGGGTGACCAGGTGGCGATCAGCCTGGCCGGGCTGACCATCCCGCGCCTGGAGCAGGTGGTGCATCGCAGCGTTCATCGCCAGCCGTTGGCGCCTCCGGCAATCGGGCAATTTCATGCCTTGAGCTGCTGGCAGGCCAGCCCCGGTTGCGAAGAACAGTTCATCGCCCGACTCGCCTGGCTAAGCGGCAAGCAGGGGCTGGATATACCGCGAGTGGGCGTTGCGACCTGGCGCAACCTGGTGCAGGCGGGCCTGGTCAACACCCTGGCCGACTGGCTGACCGTAACCGACGACCAACTGCGCCAGCTACCCGGTTTCAGTGCAGCCAGTGCCGAACGGCTGTTGCAAGGCTTCGACAGTGCTCGCTCCCGCCCCTTCCAGCAGTGGCTGCACGCCTTGGGGATACCCGCACCACGCGACGCTGATCTGAGCGCGGGCTGGTCTTCACTGGCGGCCAGGACTGCCGAGCAGTGGTCTCGCGAATCCGGTATCGGAACCACGCGCGGCGAACAACTGCTGGCTTTCTTCAGGCATCCGCACGTGCAGGCGCTGGCTGCGCAACTGTTGACTCAAGACATCGAAGGATTCCCGAACGCCCTCTAAAATCAGGCATCTGCAGCTGTAGGATTTTTCCTCCAGTGCAATTGAAAAGCCTACCAAGGGTTCCTTAATTGAGGAAATCAGGGCAGGATTCCCCCAACTTTTTGCTGCCCTGCCCCGACCAAGGAGGCCCCCATGAAACTTTTCTCTCAACTCGTATTGCTGACCGCTATCGGACTTGCAGCGACTTCGCTACAGGCCGCCGAGTCAGATCAAGTCCTGACGGGTTGCGCTGCAAAGAAGGCGGATATTCAACAGCAGATCGACAAGTCCATTAACCCTTTCGAAAAAGCAGGTCTTGAGAAAGCGCTGAGTGAAGTCAACGAGCACTGCACCGATGCCGGCCTGAAGAAAGAGCGCGAACAGAAAGTGCTCGACGCCCGTCACGAAGTGACACAGCGCACCAAGGACCTGGACAAGGCCATGAAGAAGGGCGACGCCGAGAAGATCAACAAGCGCAAAGACAAGCTGGCTGAATCCAAGAAGGAACTGCAGCAAGCGCTGGACGAACTCGAAAAGTAAGTCGCTGGACTAATCGCGGGGCAAGCCCGCTCCCACCGGCCCGGTAGGAGCGGGCTTGCCCCGCGATTGTGTAGTCAATGGTTACGAAATTCGGTATGACAAGCTTTGCATGCTGCTTCAACCTTGTCGGTCGGCGCGGCCAGATCCGTAGCCTTCAGCGGCTGGTTGCGAGTGACAGCGACCAACTCACCGGTAGCCACTTCCAGCTGGCGAGCCAGGTCCTGGAAGCGTGCCTGTTTCTCCCAGACCTCTGCACGAGCGCTGGTTTCATCGTCCTCGCGAACCTGCGGAAAATGCTTCCACGGCTCACGGGACAAGTTGTCGAGCTTGACCGCGCCGTCGGCGAACTTCTGCCCGTCAAAGGCCAGCCGCCCACGCAGCATGCCGCCCAGGTCTTCACTGGTCTTGAGCATCTGTTTGAAAATGGTCTTGCGCTGGCCCAGCGGCGAGTTGGGATCGACACCGCCACAGGCGGTCAGGGTCAGGCAGGCCAGCAGTACAACAGAAAGGCGCTTGAGCATCATGGTAACGTCGGCTCACGGAAAAAAGGCGGCCAGTATCCTCGCCTCATCGCCAAAGACCAATACCCTTAATAAAACTACGGGTTGCCTGGACAGCTGAAGCTCAGGCAAACCGCCAAGGAAACCCTGTTCATGAAATTTTCCCTGCGCCATCTGGGATGGTCACTCTCGGTACTGGCGCTGCTCGCCGGCTGCAACGGCGGCGGTCCGGAAAAACCCAAGCCTCACGCGCTCGCCACCTACGTCAGCAGTACCTGGAAAGACCTGCCGCAGGTCAGCGACAGTGATCTGCTGGCCGGCTTCGAAGCCTGGCGCAGCGCCTGCGAACGCCTCAAGCGCGACGCAATATGGGCCAATACCTGCGCGGCAGCAGCCAAAATACCTGGCGACAGCACCGAGGTGCGCAACTTTCTCCAGGCCCAGCTGGACGTCTACAGCATGCGCTCGGGCGAAAACAACGCCAACGGCCTGATCACCGGTTACTACGAACCGGTCTACCCCGGCAGCCTGACCCAGACCGACAGCGCGCACGTCCCCGTCTATGGCGTACCGGACGACATGATCGTGGTGGCCCTGGACAGCGTCTACCCGGAGCTCAAGGGCAAGCGCCTGCGCGGCCGCATTGAGGGCCGCACCCTCAAGCCTTACGACACCGCCGAAGTGATCAATCAGCAAGGCGTACCGGCACCCGTTCTGGCCTGGCTCACCGACCCCATGGACCTGCAGTTCCTGCAGATCCAGGGTTCCGGGCGGATCCAGCTCGACAACGGCCGCCAGCTGCGCGTTGGCTACGCCGACCAGAACGGCCACCCCTATCGCCCAGTGGGTCGCTGGCTGGTCGAACAGGGGCAGCTGAAAAAAGAAGAGGTCACCATGGGCAGCATTCATGCCTGGGCCCAGGCCAACCCGACACGGGTACCCGAACTGCTGGCGAGCAACCCCAGTTACGTGTTCTTCAGCACCCGCCCGGACAGCAACGAAGGTCCACGCGGTTCGCTCAACGTGCCGCTGACAGCGGGCTATAGCGTAGCCATCGACCGCAAGGTGATTCCACTGGGCAGTCTGCTGTGGCTCTCCACTACCCGCCCCGATGGTGCCCCGGTGATACGCCCGGTTGCCGCTCAGGACACTGGCGGCGCGATCACCGGCGAAGTGCGCGCCGATCTGTTCTGGGGTACCGGTGCCGAAGCGGGCGAGCTCGCAGGCAACATGAAGCAACAGGGGCAGATCTGGTTGCTGTGGCCTAAAGGCGCGGCGTTGCCCGAAGTGCCCAAGGTGCCCTGAGTCAGGCCGAGACCACAAAGAACGAAACGATCAGACCCAGGCCGACGAACCAGACCAGCGAACGCAAGGCGGCCCAGTCGGCCAGGTAGCAAATGATGTAGAGCAGGCGGCTGGTGATGTACAGCACCGCCAGTACGTCCTGGGTCACCTGCTCGGCATTGCCGACGATGTCGGCGATGATCACTGCCGCGGCAAAGGCCGGAAAGGCTTCAAAACTGTTCAACTGGGCGGCATGGGCACGCCGCGGCAAGCCTTCGAGCTTGTCGAGAAACGCCCGCGGATCGTGGTTCTGCCGCAGATTGAAACGACCGCTGCCGAACTTGGCGATGCTGGTACACAGGATCGGCAGAATCAACGCAATCAGTACACACCACAAAGCAACGGTCATGGCTAAATCCTTGTCGGTTGGAACATCAAAGTTTCATGATCAGCATGCCGATCAGCACCAGGGCACAGGCTAAGAGCCTCGGACCGCCAAAAGGTTCTTTGAGGTAGCGCATGCCGAACAGCACCACCAGTATCACGCTGACTTCACGCAACGCCGCGGCTTCGGCCACCGACCCCAACTGCATCGCCCAGAGCACCAGGGCATAGCTGAGCAACACGCATAAACCGACCGTCAAGCCGAGCCGCCACTGCAGGCGCCAGAACAGGATGAAGGGCGCGCGCCGGGCGACACTGGCCAGCAACGGGAACGGCCAGGCACTGAGCAGCGTCAACCAGACAAGATAGTCCAACGGTTGCGACCAGAGCCGGATCGCCTGGCCATCGAACCAGGTGTAGCAACCGATGCACAGCCCGATCAGGGCCACCACCGGCAACATCGACCAGGGCAGACGATCGCCGCCACCGCCTTGCCAGAGCAGACAGGCCATGCCACAGGGGATCAGCAGAATGCCGATGATCTGCTGGCTGCTTAAGGTCTCACCGGCGAAGGTCAGCGTCAGCGCCAGCACGACCAAGGGTGAGAGGCCGCGCATCAACGGATAGACCAGTCCCAGGTCACCGACCCGATAGGCCTGGATCAACAGAAAGCGATAGAACTGCTCGAACAGCGCAGAAGCCAGTAACCACGGCCAGACTTCGGCGGGCGGGAACTGCACGAAAGCAACCATCACCAGGGCAAACAGCAACGCCACCGCGTCCATGCTGGCGATGACCAGCAGGCGCTCGCCGCTGAATTTGATCAGGGTGTTCCAGGTTGCATGCAGCAGTGCGGCAACCAGTACCAGAGAAGTGGCTAACACGCGAAGGTCCTTGGCAGTGCAGGTCGGGTCATCAATGGCCAGCCGCTATCTAAGCATTTCCCTCGGCGCCGCGTCGCGCACATTCGAGCAGCGTGGAAACGAAATCGGCACATTGCGGTCAACGCATGCAGTCAAAAAACTGTGTCCCCAAGCCATCGCCAGACCATCCAAGGGCTGCCCGATGGGATCGGGTGCCAAATCGAAAGCCATTACAGGACCCGGAATGCTTGAGCTTGTTGCTGCGTTTATCTGTCTGACGACCCTCCTCACTTATCTGAACTACCGCTTCATCGGCCTGCCGCCGACCATCGGCGTGATGGTCACTGCGCTGTTCTTTTCCCTGTTGCTGCAAGGCCTGAGCGTCATTGGCTACCCGGGACTGGAAGAACGTGTGCAAGGCTTGATGAGCCAGATCGACTTCAACGACTTGCTGATGCACTGGATGCTGTCGTTCCTGCTGTTTGCCGGCGCCCTGCACGTCAACCTCGCCGACCTGCGCAGCTACCGCTGGCCGATCGGCCTGCTGGCCACGGTCGGTGTACTGATCGCCACCGTGGTCATCGGTTTTCTCGCTCACTGGATCTTCGCGCTGTTCGGCTGGCACGTCAGCCTGCTCTACTGCCTGCTGTTCGGCGCACTGATTTCGCCGACCGACCCCATTGCGGTACTCGGCGCACTGCGGACCGCCAATGCCTCGAAACCGCTGAAAACCACGATTGTCGGTGAGTCGCTGTTCAATGACGGCACCGCGGTGGTGGTGTTTACCGTATTGCTGGGCATTGCCCAGCTGGGCGAAACCCCGAGCATCACCGAAACCGCCATCCTGTTCGCCCGCGAAGCCATCGGCGGCGCGCTGTTCGGCGGGCTGATCGGCTACGTGACCTACCGCATGATCAAAAGCATCGAGCAGTATCAGGTCGAAGTCATGCTGACCCTGGCCCTGGTCATCGGTGGCTCGGCCATGGCCTACGAACTGCACGTATCAGCACCGATCGCGATGGTGGTGGCCGGGCTGATCATCGGCAACCTGGGGCGCAACCTGGCGATGAACGACATGACCCGCCGCTATATGGACGGTTTCTGGGAACTGATCGACGACATGCTCAACGCCCTGCTGTTCGCCCTGATCGGCCTGGAGCTGTTGCTGCTGCCGTTCTCCTGGATGCACCTGGCGGCGGCCGGTGTGCTGGCCGTGGCAATTCTGCTGTCACGCCTGCTGACTGTGGCCCCGGCAATCCTCATGCTGCGCCGCTGGCGCACAGTGCCGCGCGGCACCGTGCGGGTACTGACCTGGGGTGGCTTGCGCGGTGGTGTGTCGGTTGCTCTGGCCCTGTCGTTGCCGCCGGGCACCGAGCGCGACCTGTTGCTGAGCATCACCTACATCGTGGTGCTGTCGTCGATCCTGTTGCAGGGGCTGACGATCGGGCGGGTGGTGCGCGGGGTTACCGAGCAACCTTGAGATCGCAATCGCCGGCAAGCCCGGCGCCCACAAAAGCCCGATATATACAGGACCTGTGGGAGCCGGCCTTGCCGGCGATGGACTCATTACTCGACTGCTGAGTCCGGGAACTGATCCTGGACATACTTGATCTCGGTCCGCCCATGCGCCGCCGGCAAGCCGTCTTCACCAAGGTTGACGAAGACCATACGGTCAACGGTCAGGATGCTCTTGCGGGTAATCTTGTTGCGCACTTCACACTTGAGGGTGATCGAGGTGCGGCCGAATTCGGTGGCGGTGATACCCAGCTCAATGATGTCGCCCTGGCGCGAGGCGCTGACGAAGTTGATCTCCGAGATGTACTTGGTCACCACACGCTGGTTGCCCAACTGGACGATCGCATAGATCGCTGCTTCTTCATCAATCCAGCGCAGCAGGCTGCCGCCGAACAACGTGCCGTTGGGGTTGAGATCTTCGGGCTTGACCCATTTGCGGGTGTGAAAATTCATATCTACTCCTGAGCGTCTTGCCATTCGATGAGGGTAATGATGGCAGAGGCAGCCCCCCTCCTCCATTTAACATCGACTATCGTCTCGATTAATCGACAGAAAACCTTGGGCAGATGCGCAGGCGCGGCTATAATCGCCATCGCTTTAAAACGGTCATCTGCACTTGATACCGTTCCCGCCACCTGTCCGAGGGGCGCTGCAGCAGGTTCAACCTGTCAGGCTCGGATGGGGCGTTGTCTGGCCAGGCCTGCCTGCCGACACTAAACGCACAACGGCGCCCATTCGCACACTACGAATGGAGGCTCTTCATGAGCGCTGTAAACACGCCTGCCGGTTTTACCGATTTCAAAGTCGCTGACATCTCCCTGGCTGCATGGGGCCGTCGCGAAACCATCATCGCCGAATCGGAAATGCCTGCACTGATGGGCCTGCGCCGCAAGTACCTGCAAGAGCAACCGCTCAAGGGTGCCAAGATCCTCGGCTGCATCCACATGACCATTCAGACTGCCGTGCTGATCGAAACCCTGGTTGCCCTGGGTGCCGAAGTACGCTGGTCGTCCTGCAACATTTTCTCCACCCAGGACCAGGCCGCCGCCTCGATCGCCGCTGCCGGTATCCCGGTGTTCGCCTGGAAAGGCGAAACCGAAGAAGAGTACGAGTGGTGCCTGGAGCAAACCATCCTCAAGGATGGCGCGCCATGGGATGCCAACATGATCCTCGACGACGGCGGTGACCTGACCGAGCTGCTGCACAAGAAATACCCGGCCGTTCTCGAGCGCGTGCACGGCGTGACCGAAGAAACTACCACCGGCGTTCACCGCCTGCTGGACATGCTGGCCATGGGCGAGCTGAAGATCCCGGCCATAAACGTCAACGACTCGGTCACCAAGAGCAAGAACGACAACAAGTACGGCTGCCGTCACAGCCTGAACGATGCGATCAAGCGTGGTACCGACCACCTGCTGTCGGGCAAGCAAGCGCTGGTCATCGGCTACGGTGACGTGGGCAAGGGCTCGGCTCAGTCGCTGCGCCAGGAAGGCATGATCGTCAAGGTCACTGAAGTCGACCCGATTTGCGCCATGCAAGCCTGCATGGACGGCTTTGAGCTGGTTTCGCCGTTCATCGACGGTATCAACAACGGTACCGAAGCAAGCATCGACAAAGCGCTGCTGGGCAAGATCGACCTGATCGTGACCACCACCGGTAACGTCAATGTCTGCGACGCCAACATGCTCAAAGCCCTGAAAAAGCGCGCAGTGGTCTGCAACATTGGTCACTTCGACAATGAAATCGACACCGCTTTCATGCGCAAGAACTGGGCCTGGGAAGAGGTCAAGCCGCAGGTACACAAGATCCACCGTACCGGCGCCGGCGATTTCGACCCGCAGAACGACGACTACCTGATCCTGCTGGCCGAAGGCCGTCTGGTGAACCTGGGTAACGCCACCGGCCACCCAAGCCGCATCATGGACGGTTCGTTCGCCAACCAGGTGCTGGCGCAGATCTTCCTGTTCGGCCAGAAATACGCCGACCTGCCAGCCGCTCAGAAAGCCGAGCGCCTGACTGTCGAAGTGCTGCCGAAGAAACTCGACGAAGAAGTGGCCCTGGAAATGGTCCGCGGCTTCGGCGGCGTGGTGACCCAGCTGACGCCTCAGCAGGCCGAATACATCGGCGTTACTGTTGAAGGGCCGTTCAAGCCACACGCCTACCGCTACTGATGGGCCAAAGCCGGTGTCGCTGCCAAGCGTCACCGGCTTTTTTCTGTACGCCAGCCGCAGGGCTGGCCTGCTTGATCGGTTTACCAGGATTTCGCCATGTCTCAGGAACGTCGTTACAGCTTCGAGTTCTTCCCGACCAAGACCGATGCTGGACATGAAAAACTGCTCGCCACTGCCCGCCAGCTGGCCAGCTACAACCCGGATTTCTTCTCCTGCACCTACGGTGCCGGTGGTTCGACCCGCGACCGCACGCTGAACACCGTGCTGCAGCTGGAAAGCGAAGTGAAGATTCCTGCCGCACCGCACCTGTCGTGCGTCGGTGACAGCAAGGAAGACCTGCGCAGCCTGCTGAGCCAGTACAAGGCCGCCGGCATCCAGCGCATCGTTGCCCTGCGCGGTGACCTGCCCTCGGGCATGGGCATGGCCAGCGGCGAGCTGCGCTACGCCAACGAACTGGTCGAGTTCATTCGCCAGGAAAGCGGCGATCACTTCCATATCGAAATCGCCGCCTACCCGGAGATGCATCCCCAGGCGCGCAACTTCGAAGATGACCTGAAGAATTTCGTGCGCAAGGCCAACGCCGGCGCCAACAGCGCCATTACCCAGTACTTCTTCAACGCCGACAGCTACTTCTACTTCGTCGAGCGCGTGCAGCAGATGGGTGTGGATATTCCTGTGGTTCCGGGGATCATGCCGATCACCAACTACAGCAAGCTGGCGCGCTTCTCCGACGCCTGCGGCGCCGAGATCCCACGCTGGATCCGCAAACAGCTGGAAGCCTATGGCGATGACGTCAACAGCATCCAGGCGTTCGGTGAAGAGGTCATCACCCGCATGTGCGAACAACTGCTGCAAGGCGGCGCACCAGGGCTGCACTTCTACACCCTGAACCAGGCCGATCCGAGCCTGGCGATCTGGAACAACCTCAAGTTGCCGCGTTGATCGACGCGCGACTGCCGCTGCCAGCAAATGCGGCAGGGTACTGAAAGGGTCTTGGCTTACGCCAAGGCCAGCGTACGGCTACTAGCCATAGCCGTGCGCACATCGTACTCTCCAGCCATGCCTGATTTCTCCCGCTTATTGACCGCCCTGCTGCTCACTTGCCTGAGTGCATTTGCCCACGGCGAGAAGCTGCGTATCGTCACCGAACCCTGGGCCCCCTACGTCTACGTGGAAAGCGGTCAGGCCAAAGGTATCGACTACGACGTCACTGTCGAAGTGTTCAAGCGCCTGGGCGTGGAAGTTGACTGGCAGTTCCTGCCCTGGAAACGTTGTCTGGCGATGATTGATCAAGGCCTGGCAGACGGCATCCTGGATATTTTCTACACCGAACACCGTGCCAATCAGCTCCTCTACCCCAACGAACCGTTGTCCGATGTGGAATTCGTGCTGTTCTATGCCAATGCCCGGCCCCATCCGGTCAACAGCCTGCAAGACCTGCGCGGCCTGACCGTCGGCACCTCTCCTGGCTACTCCTATGCGCCAGCGTTCAGCGATTCGCCACTGTTCACCCGCGAGCCGGCACCAACCCACGAAGCCAACTTCGGCAAACTGCAGCGCGGGCGTATCGACTTGCTGATCACCGACCGCCGCGTCGGACGCTACCTCAGCAAATATCTTGGCCTGGATCAGCAGATCAGCGAGTTGCCATTGGTAGTCAGCCGCCAGAGCCAGTACCTGGCGGTACGCCGCGATGTCGGCATGGACGCGCTGATTCAACGCTTTAACGCCGAGCTGAACCGTTTCAAGCAAGAGCCGGCCTATGCGGCCCTGAACGCCCGCTATGCCGGTGCCGAAGAAAACTTTCGAACCACCGTTGAGCAGCAGGAACGCAGCACGCCCTGAATGCTCTGTTATACTCGGGCCTTCCCGCCAGGCTTACGCCCGGACGCTCGGCCTTGCAAAAGGCATCCCGACGGCAGGACAGCGCGGCCAAGAGCCCGCCCGCCATACTCCGGATGTGCATTGAAGACCCTGCTGGACCGGACGCGATAGCATCACCCGATGCCCGTCGCGCCAGGCAAGATTATCCCATCGGGCTTAGCCCCCACTAAGAACAGGATTGCTCATGTCCTTTGCTTCCCTCGGTCTCTCCGAGGCTCTAGTCAGTGCCATCGAGGCTGCTGGCTATACCCAGCCCACTCCGGTGCAACAGCGGGCCATTCCCGCCGTGTTGCAAGGTCGCGACCTGATGGTTGCCGCCCAGACAGGTACTGGTAAAACCGGTGGTTTCGCCCTGCCGATCCTCGAGCGCCTGTTTCCAGGTGGTCACCCAGACAAATCCCAGCGTCATGGCCCTCGCCAGCCGCGGGTTCTGGTACTGACCCCGACGCGCGAACTGGCCGCCCAGGTGCATGACAGCTTCAAGGTTTATGCCCGCGACCTCAAATTCGTCAGCGCCTGCATCTTCGGTGGCGTCGGCATGAACCCACAGGTTCAGGCCATGGCCCGTGGCGTTGATGTGCTGGTGGCCTGCCCGGGCCGCTTGCTCGACCTCGCCGGCCAAGGCAGTGTCGACCTCTCCCACGTCGAAACCCTGGTACTGGACGAAGCCGACCGCATGCTCGACATGGGCTTCATCCACGATGTGAAGAAAGTCCTCGCACGCCTGCCGGCCAAGCGTCAGAACCTGCTGTTCTCGGCGACCTTCTCCAAGGACATCACCGACCTTGCCGACAAGCTGCTGCACAACCCCGAGCGCATCGAGGTTACCCCGCCGAACACCACGGTCGAGCGGATCGAACAGCGTGTCTACCGCCTGCCGGCCAGCCATAAGCGCGCCCTGCTGGCCCACCTGATCACCACCGGCGCGTGGGAACAGGTACTGGTCTTCACCCGCACCAAGCATGGCGCCAACCGCCTGGCCGAATACCTGGAGAAGCACGGCCTGACTGCCGCCGCGATCCACGGCAACAAGAGCCAGAATGCCCGCACCAAAGCCCTGGCCGACTTCAAGGCCGGCACTGTGCGCATCATGGTTGCCACCGATATTGCTGCCCGCGGCCTGGACATCGATCAGCTGCCGCATGTGGTCAACTTCGAGCTGCCCAACGTCGAAGAAGATTACGTGCACCGGATCGGTCGTACCGGCCGTGCCGGTCGCTCGGGTGAAGCGATCTCGCTGGTCGCTCCGGACGAAGAAAAGCTGCTCAAGAGCATCGAGCGCGTCACGCGCCAGAAGATCCCGGATGGCGACCTGATGGGCTTTGATGCCTCCAAGGTTGAAGCCGAGAAACCTGAAGTCCGCGAACGTCCGCAAAACAACCCGCGCGGTGGCCGTGGCCAGCGCGCCGACGGCACCAACACCGGCAACGGTGGCCGCAAGGACAAAGGCAAGGATCAGGGCAAGGAAAAAGGTCGCGACAAAGACAAGGAAAAAACCGCAGAGAAGTCTGCCGGTGGCCGCCAGGAACGCAAACCACGCGACAACAAAAAGCCGCGCCCGCAACAGTCCGCACAAGCCGGCGTACCATCGGTACCCGCTAATCGTGACCCAGAAGAGTTCCTGGATGACGAAGTGGACAACTTTGGTAACCGCGCCGACTACGTCAGCCCTTACCAGAACAAGGGCAACCAGGGTCGCAACCGTCGCCCTGGCGCACCTGCCCAGGCAGGTGCCGGTGCTAGTGGCCAGCCGCGTAGCGGTGGTGGCCAAGGCCGCAACAACAATGGCCCGCGCACCGGTACAGGTGGTTCGGCCAGCGGCGAGAAACGCGGCGGTTCGCGTAATGGCGGCGGTGGTCAGCCGCGCCGTGACGGCGGCGGAGCCCGCAATCGTCGTCCGAACAGTGACAATCAATCGGGCGAGCCAGCCGTGCGCAATCCGCGTGAAGGCCAGCCGCAACCGAAGATCATGCACAAAGAGTCGAAGATCGACCGCTTCCCGACTGCCGAACAGCTTGAGCAACTGCCAAGCCGTCCACGTGGCGAGAAACCTGCACTGTTGACGCGTAATCGCTGATCCAGTCATGCAGATACAAAAACGCCGCCCCTAGGGGCGGCGTTTTTGTATCTGTGGCAACAATTACTTCTGCTTGATGCCTTCGATCGAGATATCCAGGTCCAGGGTCTGCGAAGTAGCACCCGGGCCTTTGATGCCGAAATCGTTCAGGTTCAGCGTGGTGGTAGCGTTGAAACCTGCACGCTCACCGCCCCATGGATCCTTGCCTTCACCGTTGAAGGTAGCCTTGAAGGTTACCGGCTTGGTTACGCCGTGCATAGTCAGGTCGCCAGTCACGTCAGCGGTTTTCTCGCCAGTCGGCTTGACGCTGGTGGAGACGAACTTGGCCTCTGGGTACTTCTTCACATCGAGGAAATCTTTGCTGGCGATGTGCTTGTCACGCTCGGCGTGGTTGGACCACAGGCTGGCGGTTTTCAGGTCGACAGCGATCTTGCTGGCTTCAGGCTTGGCTGCATCCCAGCTGAAGGAACCGTCGAAGTCCTTGAAGGTACCGTGGATGAAGCTGTAACCCAGGTGGCTGATCTTCCAGTCTACGAAGGCATGCTGGCCTTCCTTGTCGATCTTGTAGTCTGCAGCCATGGCCTGGCCAGCCGAAAGCAGTGCGGTACCGAGCGCCAGAGCGGCAAAAGTCTTTTTCAACATGCGTCTATATCCCTTTGGAGTGGAGGTTGAACATCAAGCTTTGCGGCCCAGCATGCGCTTGAGGGTCGCGTCACGGTCGATAAAGTGGTGCTTCAGGGCAGCCAGGCCATGCAGACCGGCAAAAATCACCAGGCCCCAGGCCAGGTAGAAATGGATTACGCCGGCGACATCCGCCTGATCGGGCAAGTCGCTGACCAGCGCTGGCACTTCAAAAAGTCCGAACACCGGGATACCCACGCCATCGGCGGTGGAAATCAGGTAGCCGGCGATCATCACCGCGAACAGGCCAAGATAAAGCAGACCGTGCCCGGCTTTGGAAGCTATGCGTGTCAGCTTGCCGTGGTTCGGCAGCGCCGCTGGTGGCGGGCTGATAAAACGCCAGGCCACACGCGCCAGCATCACTGCCAGCAATACCAGGCCGATGCTCTTGTGCAGGTCGGGGGCTTCTTTGCGCCAGGGACTGTAGTAGTCCAGGCCCATCATCCACAGACCCAGCCCGAACAATCCGAACACTGCCAGTGCCACGCCCCAGTGCATGACGATGCTGACCAGGCCGTAGCGAGAAGATGAATTGCGCAGTTGCATTGCCGTGTTTCCCTGTAAGAACTGTGCTCAGACTAACAACTTATTTATCGAATTAAAGCGGAAAAATTTGCTTCGAAATATCGAGAAAAACGATGAATAGTGTGTAACAGCGTTATTAAGGAAACATTAACTGTAGGGGAAGGCGTAGCGACATCGCGGGGCAAGCCCGCTCCCACAGGATTGATTCTGATCCTGTGGGAGCGGGCTTGCCCCGCGATAAATGCAACGCAATTACTGCGCTTTAGCCTGCACGTTGGCCACCGGCTTCTTGACCGGCGCAGGTTTGGCGGCGGCCTTCTTCGCTTGCTCGGCCTTGGCCACCGGCTTTTTCACCGGTGCTGGCTTGGCTGCCGCCTTGGCGGGCGCTGCCTTGACCGGTGCGGGCTTGAGCGGCTCTTCCTTGGCAACCGGAGGCACTGCTGGCGCAGGTGCTGCAGCCGGTGCCTGAGCAGCTTCTGCCGGCTTGGCCGCAGGTTTTTCAACAGGCTTGTCGTCACTGCCGAACATCCGCGAGAAGAAGCCTGGCTTGCTCGCGTCCTTCTTCACCGGCTCCGCTGCCTTGGCGGGCTTGTCGGACGACCCACCAAACAGGTTGGAGAAGAAGTTGCCCTTGCTGGCCGCCACTGCAGTAGCGGCTGCTGCGGCTGGCGCCGCGCTGACCGGATCAAAGGACTTGCCCGCCGCCAGGTCCTGGACCTGGCTGGCTGCACGCTGGCCACTGCGCAGAGCGCCTTCCAGAGTGCCCGGGTAAAGCGCATCGGTGTGCTCACCGGCAAAGGCAATACGCTGCACCGGACGCTCCCACAAGCGCCAGAATTTGCTGATCTGGCCCGGACCATAGGCCAGGTAGGCACCGCCCATGTTGGCGTCGGTGCTGTAACGGCGGACTTCGTAACCGGTGAAGGCACCGCGGGCCTGCGGGTAGAACGCATGCATGCGGATCAACACCTGGTCGACCATCTGCTTGTCGCCGAAAGCCTGCAGCAGACGTGCGTTGTCACCGGACAGGTTGATGACGACGTTGGCGCCGCCTTTGAGCGCAGGCTCGACCCACAGCATGCCAAGACCGGTGTTGCTGTAGATCTCGCCGGACATGCGCGCACGGCTCTCCCACACCGGGTGCTTGAACTTCAGCAACAGCTGGTCACGCCAGCCATAGTTAGTGCCCTTCAAGGCGGCCAAGTGTTTGGTGTCCAGGCCGGGGGTCATCTGAATCTTGGCCAACGCGCGCAGCGGCACGGCCAGGACCACGTAATCGGCCTGATAACCGACGCTGCCGACTTTGACAGTCACGCCGTCCTTGTCCTGGGTAATGGCACTGACCGGCGAGCTGGTCTTGATGGTCTTCAGTTGCTTGACGAACGCCTGGGCCAGCACCGGGCTGCCGCCTGGCAGGCGTGCGGCGCGCAGGTCACGGTCGCTGACACCGCGATAGACGCGGGTCTGCTGGGCGAAATAAAGCAGCGACAGGCGCGATGGCTCGTCGTAGCGGGTGCGGATCTGCTGGTTGACCAACTGACGCGCGGTGGTCGGCAGCTGCAGCTTGTCCAGCCAGCTGGACACGTTCAACTGGTCGAGGGCGAACAAGGTGCTGTTGGCCGCCGGGTTCTGCGGGTCGTCAATCGAGCGCGCCAGATCGTCGAGGGTCTTTTCATAGCGCTTGAGCGCCTCGGCGGTCGCCGGCTGCTTGGTCGCAAGGTCGGTCGAGCTGAAGTACTCGCCATCGATCAGGTAACCCGGTGTACGGACGAACTCCGGTGCCGGCAGGGTGCTGATCTTGAAAGTATCGAGATACTGGTTGAGGATCGGCTGGGCCTTGCTGTTACCGATCCATTCACTGGTGGCCAGCCCGGAACGCCCGCCCATCCCCGATTTGGCTTCGAGCAGGGTTACCTGCCAGCCCTTGCCCTGCAATTCATAAGCGGCAGTCAGGCCAGCCAGACCACCGCCGACGACGATTGCCGTCGGGGTTTTGTCCTTGGCCAGCGCAGCGCCGCTGAACAGTCCTATCATTACCAGCGCACAGGCGCGCAGCCACCCAGCAGACATGTTGGCGAACTCCGGATCAAAGCAGAAAGATGGGGGGATTCCCCCTGGAAAGAGTAGCCGAAGAATACGCGAGGCCAAGTCCCCCGGCTAGCGACGCCAGCGGCTGATTGCATGTCACGGGTTGTCCTCGACCGACGCATTGCATAGGCTTGCGCCGCATGTCCGCGCTGTCGTCGCCAGGAGAAGAGAAATGGGCCTCAACCAACAGTGGATGCAACGTGACCTGAAGGTCCTGTGGCACCCCTGCACCCAGATGAAAGACCATGAACAACTGCCGCTGATCCCGATCAAACGCGGCGAAGGCGTGTGGCTGGAAGACTTCGAAGGCAAACGCTACCTCGACGCGGTCAGCTCCTGGTGGGTCAACGTCTTCGGGCATGCCAACCCGCGGATCAACCAGCGCATCAAGGACCAGGTCGATCAGCTTGAGCATGTGATTCTCGCCGGATTCAGCCACCAACCGGTGATCGAGCTGTCCGAACGCCTGGTGCAGATTACGCCCGAAGGGCTGACCCGGTGCTTCTACGCCGATAATGGTTCGTCCTGCATCGAAGTGGCGCTGAAAATGAGCTTTCACTACTGGCTCAACAAAGGCCTGCCAGAGAAGAAGCGCTTCGTCACCCTGAGCAACAGCTACCACGGCGAGACCATCGCGGCGATGTCGGTGGGCGATGTGCCGTTGTTCACCGAAACCTACAAGGCGCTGCTGCTCGACACCATCAAGGTGCCAAGCCCCGATTGCTACCTGCGCCCTGAGGGCGTGAGCTGGGAAGAGCACTCGCGCACGATGTTCGCGGCCATGGAGCAGACCCTGGCCGAGCATCACGACACGCTCGCTGCAGTGATCGTCGAGCCGCTGATCCAGGGCGCTGGCGGCATGCGCATGTACCACCCGGTGTACCTCAAGCTGCTGCGCGAGGCCTGCGACCGCTATGGCGTGCACCTGATCCACGACGAGATCGCCGTTGGTTTCGGCCGTACCGGGACGATGTTCGCCTGTGAGCAGGCCGGCATTCGCCCCGACTTCCTCTGCCTGTCCAAGGCCCTGACCGGCGGCTACCTGCCGCTGGCGGCGTGCCTGACCACCGACGAGGTGTACAACGCTTTCTACGACGACTACTCGACCTTGCGTGCCTTCCTCCACTCGCACAGCTACACCGGCAACCCGCTGGCCTGTGCGGCGGCACTGGCGACCCTGGACATCTTCGAACAGGACAACGTGATCGAGAACAACAAGGCCCTGGCCTCGCGAATGGCCAGCGCCACGGCGCATCTGGCCGATCATCCGCACGTCGCCGAAGTGCGTCAGACTGGCATGGCCCTGGCGATCGAGATGGTCCAGGACAAGGCCAGCAAGGCCGCTTATCCGTGGCAGGAACGGCGCGGCCTGAAAGTCTTCGAACACGCCCTGACACGCGGCGCCCTGCTACGTCCGCTGGGTAGCGTGGTGTATTTTCTGCCGCCGTATGTGATTACCCCGGAACAGATCGACTTTTTGGCCGAAGTGGCCAGTGAAGGTATCGATATCGCTACCCGCGACAGTGTCAGCGTGGCGGTCCCGGGTAATTTCCATCCAGATTTTCGCGATCCGGGCTAGCAAGCATCGCGGGGCAAGCCCGCTCCCACAGGCTTCACACATCCCCTGTGGGAGCGGGCTTGCCCCGCGATAGACCAACACATATTCCGAGTTTTGAAATGAGACTGTCCCGCTTCTTCATCGACGCCCCCCTGAGCCTCGGCGAGCACGACCTTCCCGAAGCCCAGGCCCACTATATCGGCCGGGTACTGCGCATGGCCGCTGGCGATGCCGTACAGCTGTTCGACGGCAGTGGCCAGGAGTTCCTCGGCCAGCTGCTCGAAGTCGGCAAAAAAAACGTGCGGGTGCAACTGCACGAGTCCTTCACCGGGCAGGCAGACTCCAGCCTCAAGGTCCACCTCGGCCAGGGCCTGTCGCGCGGCGAGCGGATGGACTGGGCGATCCAGAAAGCCACCGAACTGGGGGCCAATGTCATCACCCCGATCGTCAGCGAGCGCTGTGAAGTACGCCTCAAGGACGAACGCGCCGACAAGCGCCTGGCCCACTGGCGCCAGGTGGCAATCAGTGCCTGTGAGCAGTGCGGCCGCTCAAGCGTGCCGCAGATCAACCCACCGGTATTGCTGGCCGACTGGCTCAAGGCCTGTGATGAACAGCTCAAGCTGGTCCTGCACCCGGTGGCCGAGCCGCTGGTCAGCCACCAGAGGCCGCAGAACCTGGCATTTCTGATCGGCCCGGAAGGCGGTTTGAGCGAGGCCGAAGTCGAGCAGGCCAAGGCCGCCGGTTTTCATGCCGCGCGCCTCGGCCCACGGGTCCTGCGTACTGAAACCGCTCCGGTGGTGGCCTTGGCGGTTGCCCAGCAGTTGTGGGGCGACTTCTAAAGCACGTAGAAAAATACGGCGATGAAGTGCAACAGGCTGCCGGCGATAACAAACAAGTGCCAGATGCCATGCCAGTGGCGAAAGCGACTGTCATAGGCAAAGAAGATGATGCCGATGGTGTAGAACGCACCACCGGCCGCCAGCCAGGCAAACCCGGCAGCCCCGAGACTGGCCAGCAGCGGCTTGACTGCGACCAGCACGATCCAGCCCATCAGCGCATAGATGATGATCGACAACACCCGCGCTTCGGAGCGCGGTTTGATCTCCTGAAGCATGCCGATCACCGCCAGCCCCCAGACCACCCCGAACAGGCTCCAGCCCCACGGCCCGCGCAGGCTGACCAGGCAAAACGGCGTGTAACTACCGGCAATCAACAGATAGATCGACAGGTGATCGAGCTTGCGCATCACCACTTTGGCCTTGCCGCGCACGCTGTGATAGATCGTTGAAATGCTGTAGAGCAACAGCAGGGTAAAGCCGTAGATCGCCAGGCTGACGATCTTCCAGGGATCGCCCTGCAGAACGGCCACCACCAGCAGCCAGACTGCGCCGATACAGGCCAGCACCGCGCCGACCAGATGCGTCCAGGCATTGAAACGTTCACCGTGATACATGCAACAGGGTCCTCCGAACGACGGCCAGGCTTCCTATCCTACCCAGGCAAATGTTTCAAACCAGCCCGGCGTCTTCCAGCAACTGTTCAAGGGCCGGCAGGTCGGGCACCCTGGCGACCTGATCGCCGACCTGCACTGCCGCCAGTTCCAGCGCAGCCAGGGGTACATCGACGTAGTTGAGCTGGCTGTCGAGCTTGCATGAGCGCGGAATGCCCTGCACCAGCACGGCAATGAAGCGCAAACGGCTGCCCCCCAAGGCGTTGAGCACGACGATGCGCGCCCGCTCCCCTACCCGTAGCTGTCCACCACAAGCCGCCTCGAAGCTGAGCAGCGGCAGACGCTGGTTACGCCAGTCGATCCAGCCGAGCATCCAGTCGGGCTGTTCAGGCGCCGGGGTGCCGGCCTGATAGCCGATCAGTTCAGCCACCGCGACGTTGGGCAGTACCAGGCAACGATCGGCCAACGCCAGCAGCAAGCCAGTCAAGCTGCTGCGACGGCCATTGCGGGCAGACTGTTCAAGCATGGCGGTTACTCCAAAGCGCAATACTCTGCAGCAACACCGACTCCTGATAGGGTTTGCCCAGGTAGTCGTTGACCCCGATGGACATCGCCCGGTCACGGTGTTTCTGCCCGGTCCGCGAGGTGATCATGATGATTGGCAGGTCCTTCAGGGCCGGGTCGTGACGGATCTGCGTGGCCACCTCAAAACCATCCATACGCGGCATTTCGATGTCCAGCAGCAACACATCCGGACGATGCTCCTGCAGCAGCGTCATCGCATCGACGCCGTCCTTGGCGGTCAGCACGTTCATGCCATGACGTTCAAGCAGGCGGCCGGTAACCTTGCGCACGGTCACCGAGTCATCGACCACCATCACCAGCAATGGCCGCTTCGGCGCCTGGTCGAGCTGTTGCGCCGGCAAACGTGCGGAGCTGCCCGCTTGTTGGGCGTGATGCTGCTGCAAGCCACGCAGCTGGCCTGGCAAGTCAACAATCAGCACTACCCGGCCATCGCCCAGCAAGGTCGCTCCGGATAACCCCTGGACACTGGCAAACTGCGGCCCGAGGCTCTTCACCACGATCTCGCGGCTGGCCGCCAGGCTGTCGACCTGAATCGCGAACTGTTGTTCATGAGAATGCACCAGCAACACCGGCAGCGGCAGGCTCTGGCCCAGCAGACGCGGTTGCACGGCACCTTGCAGCAGCTCACCGAGGTAACGCAGTTCGTAGCGACGCCCGGCGTATTCATAGTGCGGCGGATCAAGCTGATAGCAGGCTTCCAGCTCGGCCGGCGGCACGCGCACAATGCCTTCGATGGTGTTGAGCGGCACCGCGTACTGCTCTTCGCCGTACTGCACCATCAGCGCGCGGTTGACCGACACGGTAAACGGCAAGCGAATCAGAAAGCGCGCGCCCTTGCCCGGACTGGACTCGATCACCATCGAGCCACCGAGTTGCTTGACCTCTTCATGGACCACGTCCATGCCCAGGCCCCGCCCGGAGATCTGGGTAATTTTCTCGGCGGTGGAGAACCCCGGCTGGAGGATGAACTGCATCACCTCATGGTCGCTGAGGACCGCCGCGGGGTCGAGCAAGCCACGCTTGATCGCCTTGCTCCGCACCGCGTCCAGTGGCACACCGGCGCCGTCGTCGGTCATTTCAATGACGATATCAGCGCCTTCGTGCAACAGGGTCAGTGAAATCAGCCCCTGCTCCGGCTTGCCGGCGGCCAGGCGGATTTCACGGGACTCCAGACCATGGTCGACGGCGTTGCGCAGCATGTGCTCCAGCGGCGCCACCATGCGTTCCAGCACGCTACGGTCCATCTCGCCTTCGGCATTGCCGACCACAAGCTCGACCTGTTTGCCGAGCTCGCTGGCCACCTGCCGCACCACCCGCTGCAACCGTGGCACCAGACGTTCGAACGGCACCATGCGCGTGCGCATCAGGCCCTCTTGCAGCTCGCTGTTGACCCGCCCCTGCTGCTGCAGCAGGCTTTGCGCTTCCTGGGCACGCAGGGTCAGGGTTTCCTTGAGATCGAGCAGGTCGGAAGCCGACTCGAACAAGGCCCGCGACAGCTGTTGCAACTGGGAGTGGCGATCCATTTCCAGCGGGTCGAAGTCGTCATAGACCTGGCCATCGCCCTCCCCCTGCTGACGACTGAGGATCCGCCCCTGGGTTTCAGTATCCAGACGGCGCAACTGGTCGCGCATGCGCTCCAGGGTGGTTTCCATTTCGTTCAGCGCGACCTGGGCATCATTGACCTGCTGTTCGATGCGCCCGCGAATGATCGAATGCTCGCCCGCCAGGTTGCCCAGGTCATCCAGCAGGTCAGAGGCCACCTTGACCATGTCCACCGGCCCGCGTTCGGGGGCTGCCACCGGAGCTTCCACCGCCGTGGCCGCTTCAGGATGCGACTGCTGGGCTGCGGTATCGGCCAGCGCCGCACTGCTGAAGTTGCGAATGTAGTCGATCAGCGCTGTCGCCGCGTGCAACGGCTGTTGCAGGCGCACCGCGTCGAGCATGTGCGCCAGGCGGTCATGGCAGTTCTGCAACAGGCTGAACAGCGCCGCACTGGGCTGCAATTGTCCGGCAGCCAGCAGCTCATAGAGAAACTCCAATTCGTGGGCCAGATCGCCGATCGGCGCAATCTCGACCATGCGCGCACCACCCTTGAGGGTATGCAGGTCACGCAGCAGGTTCTCCACCTCGACCGCATTACGCGGTTCGGCCTGCCAGCGCAGCAAGGCGGCCCCGGAGCTTTCGACAATATCGAAGCTCTCTTCGAGGAAAATCTCCAGCAGCTCCTTGTCGCCGGCTTCCTGCACCGGGTCGGCAGGCTTGTCCGCTGCCGCAACGGGCGGTGCGCTGTGACGATACTCACGCAGCGCCGCCAGCAACGCCACCGCCGACGAGGGCGCGCGGCCCGCCTGGAGCTGTTCAAGCACCTCGGCCAAGTGGGCATGGCTGCTACGGAGCAAGCTGAACAGCTCGGCGCTCGGGGCGAAACGTCGATCCACCAGGCCTTCGTACAACAGCTCAAGTTCCTGGGCGAGCACCTCGACCGCACCGATGGCGGCCATCTGCGCACCACCCTTGAGGGTCTGCAGGTCGCGGTGCAGCGACGATAACGCCGAGGCATTGTCGGCATCGGCCAACCAGCGTTCCAGCGCCTGGTTGGCGCTTTGCAGCACATCGCTGGCCTCTTCGAGAAACAGCTCGATCACGGCAGGATCCATCGCCAGCGCTGCCGTTGCAGCGCTCAGGTCGGCGATCTGCGCCTGCCCCTGACGATGGCTGATCAGCCCCGTAGCCTCTGGTGCCAACGCTTCGTCGAGCAGTTCACGCAAGGCTTCAAGGCGCTCAGGATGGGCATCCACCTCCTGACCTGCGGCAAGCTGGTCGAGCATGTCGATCAGCGCCTCGTGGGCGCGCTGCGCCTGTTCGAAAAAGCGTGCACTGACGGCCAGGCTGCTTTCCTCGACCGCGCCATACAGGTCCAGCAGGGCTTCACAGAGTTCATCCACCTGCCACAGGTCAGCCAGGTGGGCGCTCTGGCCCAAGGTGGTCAATTCATCGAGCAGCGCCGTGAGTTCCTGACGTTCGCTCGGGTGCTCTTGCCAGCGCAACAACAGCGATTCGGCATCGAGCAGGATATCCATGCCCTGGGCGAGAAAGCTGGCAATCAGCTGCGGATCGCGCTTGATCCGCAGGCCCTGGCTCGGCGCCTGAAGCAGGGACTGCAGACGTGCTTCAACCACCTGATGGATTTCCTCGATCAGGGTCGAAGCACCGCTGATCACCGCCAATGGCGCACTGGACAACTGGGCCAGGCCTCGGCGCAATAGCGGTTCGGCGCTTTCCAGCAGGTAGATTTCTTCAAGGTCGAAGGCCAGCTGATGGGCCTTGAACTCTCGGGCCAGCAGGTCGAGCGCGGCGGCAAGCTCGGCAATCGGTAACACCCCGGCCATGGCGGCACTGCCTTTGAGGGTGTGAAACGCGCGCTGCAGACTGTCACTGACCGGCTGCGGCAACTGCTGATCGGCGGCGGCCAGAAAGCTGTCGAGACTGGCCAGATGCCCCTCGGCCTCGTTGCGGAAAATCTCCAGTAGCTGCGGGTCGATGGCCTCGCTGGCGTCGGCCACATGGGGCGCGTCATTCATCGCCAGGGCGTGCAGATGCAAGGCCAGCTGTTCGACGTCTTTGCCCGCCTGCAGCTGACCGTTGGCAAAGGCCACCAGCAAGCCGGGGATCAGCGCCAACGCCTGCTGCAGACTGGCCAGCGGCGCAGCCCCCACTTCGACGCGGCCCTCAAGGACCCGATTGAGCAGGTGCTCGGCCGCCCAGGCCAGCTCCGCCAGGCCTTGCGCGGCGACCATCCGCCCGCTGCCCTTGAGGGTGTGCAGGCCCCGACGCAGTTCCACCAGGGCGTCGCGGTCGCCAGTGTTGGCCTGCCAGCGCGCCCATTGTTGATTGAGCTGAGGCAGGAGCTCATCTGCCTCTTCGAGGAACACCTCGCGCAGCTCGTCATCAACCACCGGCTGCTCGATAACCGCCGCCTCGACCTCCGCCACCTCAGGTTCGGGTTCGGGCTCCGGCTCAGGCATATAACCCAGCGCCGCCAGGCTGGCCTGGGCAGCATCGAGAAACTGCCGGGGATTGGCTTGTGGATCAGCGAGCAACCATTGCAGATAGCACTCACCGGCGCTCAAGGCATCGGCCAGGTGCGCCAGTGCTGTGGCATCCGGTGGCGCCGCGCCGAGCAGGTGACGCTGGGCATAGTCGGCACACTGGCCAATCAGAGCAGCCGCGCGGGGCAGCATCAGCATGGCCAGGGCGCCGCGGATCTGCTGCAGCAAGTTCGGCAGTACCAGTAGGCGCTGGGGTTGCCAGCCGGCATCAAGACAATCACCGAGCTGATCCTTGACCTGCTGCAACACCGAATGGGCCTCTTCCAGCACAAGCTGACGGATTTCGGCCAGGTCGGTGCCAGGCAGCGAGCTCTGGTTCGGGTGCTGCTCCAGCGGGCCGACCATGCCTGCCAGGGTTGCTTCGACATACAGCAGCGCGCCGGCGATATCCATCAACACCGCATCGTCTGGCGCGCGCTGGCCCTGGGCCAGACTTTGCAACACCAGCACCTGGTCGATAATCACCCGCCGGGGCTGGCTGAAGCCGAGCACCGCCAGGGTGTCGGCAATCTGCCGCAGGGGCGAAAGCAAGGGCTGCAGGTCATCGATACGCTGACGGTCACTGCGGACAAACAGGTCTAGACGCTCCTTGACCCGCATCAGGTCCTCACACAGCGCCGCCACCACCGATCGCAAGGCATCGCGGTCGGAACCTGCCTGCAGACGCTCGCGCAGGGAACCCAGGGATAAATCAAGATTGGCCAGTTCCTCGGCCGCCCCCGGCGCCGTGCCGGACAGACTGCCGACAGCCAAAGGTTCGACACCACGCTCGGCCCGCAGCTGGTTGAGCACTGGCAGCACCACCAGCGGCAGGTCGCGTCGGGCGCTACGCAGCCGTTCCAGATACAGCGGCAACTGTTCGAGGCCGCGAAACAAGGCCCCCAGGGCTTCGCCGCGCTGGCTGACACGCTTTTCCTTCAGGGCTATGCCCAACTGCTCCAGCTCTTCGGCGAGCAATGCGGCGCCACTGAGTTCGAGCATCACCAAGCAGCCGCGCACCTGGTGCAGGTTGTCGATAAACCCGAGCAGGTCATCCTCATCGCCGGGTTCCGCGCAGAAGTGTTCCAGCGCCAGGCGTGCCTGGGCCAGGCAGTCGGCGATGGCGCCCTTGACCCAGGTCAGGGCTACCGTGTCGTGGCGCTCAGCCATATCTGCTCCCGTTGCCATGCTCACGTGCGGGCGCTCAACGTGGTGGGTTCGGTGGCAGGGTGAAACCGGACACCGAGCGGCGCATTTCACTGGCCATGCGGGCCAGGTTGCCAATGCTTTCGGCGGTCGCGCTGGATCCTGCCGAGGTCTGTGAGGTGATTTGCTGGATTATCGCCATGGTATGCGAGATCTGCCCGGCCGATGAGGTCTGGAGCTGGGCGGCGTCGGAGATGCTGTGGATGAGTTCGGCGAGGGTTTGCGACACCCCTTCGATCTCCTCCAGGGCGACGCCGGCATCCTGGGCCAGGCGCGCACCGCGCACCACTTCAGCAGTGGTCTGCTCCATGGAAATCACCGCCTCGTTGGTGTCGGTCTGAATGGTGCGGACCAATGCCTCGATCTGCCGGGTGGCCGAGGATGAGCGTTCAGCCAGACGCTGAACCTCGTCGGCGACCACGGCGAAGCCGCGCCCCGCCTCGCCCGCCAGCGACGCCTGGATCGCCGCATTGAGGGCGAGAATGTTGGTCTGGTCGGCAATGTCATCAATCAGGCTGACGATGTCGCCGATCTCCTGGGACGACTCGCCCAGACGCTTGATCCGTTTGGCGGTGTCCTGAATCTGTTCGCGAATGTTGTCCATGCCGCGGATGGTGTTGTGCACCACTTCATTGCCCTTGTTGGCAATGGCCACCGAGCGCTCGGCAACCTTCGCCGACTCGTAGGCATGGGTGGAAACCCGGTCGATGGACTCGGCCATGTCGCCGACTGCCACCGAGGCTTCGGTGATCTGCTCGGCCTGGTGTTCCGAGGCCTTGGCCAGCTGGTGGGCGGTGTTCTGGGTGTCCTGCACGGCGCTGGCCACTTCCTCGGCACTGAGGTTGATGGTGGCCACCAGATCACGCAACTGGTCGATGGAGTAATTGATCGAGTCGGCAATCGCACCGGTGAAGTCTTCCGTCACCGACACCATCACCGTCAGGTCGCCATCGGCCAGGTCTTCAATTTCGTCGAGCAAGCGCATGATCGCTTGCTGGTTGCGCTCATTCATCTGCGCGGTTTCACGCAGCTGGCGATGGGTTTCACGGACCATTACCAGGCCGATGAGGATGATCGACGCCAGTGCCAGCAGCCCCAGCACGTAGCCACCGACGGTATCCAGGGTGCGCCCGCCGGCAAGGTTCTCGAAGCCGTTGGCCAGGCGTGAGGCTTCATCGAGCAGGGTCTGCGACTGGTTGAAGATGTTCCCGGCCGCCTCACGCACGCGGAACAGTTCTGGCGAGGTTTCGAGAATCTCATCCACAGAACCGGCAACGAACTGGAACAGCTCGGCGATATCCGCCAGCCGCGCCCGGGCATCGAGGTCTTGAACACGGGTGATATTCAGGGTCGGGTTGCCGCCGAGCATGCCTTCGAGCACCTGGCCGAATCGGCTGGCATCGCGACCAAAGGCGTCGGCGGCCTGCACTGAAGTCTCGTCACCGGCCAGCACGGTATTGACCGAACCCAGGATACGCTCGGCCAGCAGCGACTGGCGCTGGGCCACCGCCACCTGATTGGCCGGAGCGCCGCTCTGCAGCAGGATTTCGACGACTTTTTCGTACTCAACCTGCAGTTGCGGCACGGTCTCGGCCAGGGTTGCGGCAACCTGGTGCAGCGACAGTACCGTCTGCTCACTGGCCAGAATGGTATCGGTGTTCTTGCGCAAACCTTCCCAGTCGCGCAGCACCGCATCCATTTCGTTGCGCACCGCCGGTGGTGCGGCAGGCAGGCCAGTGGCCGCGTCACCTTTGTTCAGGTAGCCCCAGCGCTGTTCGAAATCGTTACGCGCCTCGCTGAGCAGGCGAAACGCCCGCGCCTTGCCCGCTGCCGCCTCGGTGGCGTTCTTGGCAATGCGCTGGGACAACACCCGCAACTCACCGGCGTGGCCGATGTACTGCTTGTCGTAATTGGCCTGGGTGTTGAGGTAGGCGAAGTTGGCGAACAACAGGATGATCGACAGGATCAACACGACGAACAACGCCGCGATCCGGGCGCTGCTGCGCGAGCCTGGGGTTGAAGAAGCGGTGGTGGTCTTGGTCACGAATCCGGCATTCCTTTACAACGCCACGTCGAGAAAGCCCGGCGCCTGGGCCAGGGCCAGCGGGCTGAAAATGGCCCAGCAGCGTTGCTGCTGGAAATGGCCCTGGACAAAGGGTTCCGCACCGTTGAGCAACGGGGTGGGCGGCGACAGTTCGAGGCTGTGCAAGGGAAAGTGTTGCAACCCCAGCACCTCGTCGACCAACAGCCCGGCAAACAGCTCTTCATGATCGAGCACCAGCACCCGTCGCTGCTTGCGCGGTGCCGACAGCCCGAGGCCAAAAAAGCCGCACAGGTCCATGACCGGCAGCAGCCGCCCACGCAGGTTGGCCACCCCGCTGACCCAGGGTTTTACCCCGGGAATCCGGCTCAGGCGCGGCTCATGCAGGACTTCGGCGACCTCGCCCATGGGCGCGACGAACCACTGCTCGCCGATGCGAAAGCCAATACCGCTCCAGCTCTGCAGGCGGGTTTCCTGCAACGGCAGATCGGCCGCCAGCAGCCGGCAGCGCCGGTCAATGTCCAGCAGCAGTTCGAAGGCCGTCAGCGACTCGCCCATGGGTTGGGTGGTCAACCTTTGAGTACGCCGTTGAGCACCTTGATCAGGGTCTCTTCATCCACCGGCTTGGTCAGGTAGTCGCTGGCGCCTTGGCGCTTGCCCCAGACCTTGTCGGTTTCCTGATCCTTGGTGGTCACGATGATCACCGGGATGGCGGCAGTTTCCGGGTCTTTGCTGAGCTGGCGGGTCGCCTGGAAACCGTTGACACCGGGCATGACGATATCCATCAGCACCGCGTCGGGCTTTTCGTGACGCGCCAGCGCCACGCCATCGGCGCCATTCTCGGCCTTGAGCACCTGATGCCCGTGTTTTTCGAGCATTCCGGTCAGTTTGTACATTTCGGTCGGCGAATCGTCGACGATCAGAACTCGGGCCATGCTGTTCCCCATCAAAGGACTGGACGCCGCTGCCGGGGCGCGGCGTCAGGGTGCGTGTTGTTCTTCTGCGGCGAACCCGGGCACGTGGGCCCTGATTGCGTCCAGCAGTTCTTCCTTGCTGAAAGGTTTGGTCAAAAATTGATCGGAGCCGACCACGCGGCCCCTGGCCTTGTCGAACAGGCCGTCACGGGACGACAGAAGAATCACCGGCGTGTCCTTGAAAGCACTGTTGTGCTTGATCAGGGCGCAGGTCTGGTAGCCGTCCAGACGCGGCATCAGCACGTCGACGAAAATGATCTGCGGATGCTGGTCGACGATCTTGGCCAGCGCATCAAAGCCGTCGGTGGCGGTGATGACCTCGCAGCCTGCTTCATTGAGCAACATTTGTGCGGTGCGACGGATCGTTTTCGAGTCATCGATCACCATCACCTTCAGTGCCGCGCCGGGCTGTTCCATAATTGCTCTACCATCGCTGCTCAAGCGTCGCCTGGAAAGGCCGTGCAGGCCACGTGCCAGGCCTTTTTAGCACACTCTGGGGGTGCATTCCATCGGCCCGCGCCACGGCCCGCCGCAGCGCCGTCCAGGATGCGTTTTTCCCTTGACCGCCAGCGCTGCGAGCGCCACCCTGACGCCACTTTTCATTCGAGCTACTGCGGCATAGCGCCGCCGAGAGGAACTACCCCATGAGCGTTCGCCTCGGGATTGTCATGGACCCCATCGCGTCCATCTCCTACAAAAAGGACAGCTCGCTGGCCATGTTGCTGGCAGCCCAGGAACGCGGCTGGTCGCTGTTCTACATGGAACAGCAGGACCTCTACCAGGGCAAGGGCCAGGCCCGCGCGCGGATGCGCCCGCTGACGGTGTTCGCCGATCCGCAGCACTGGTTCGAGCTGGAAGCCGAGCAAGACAACGCCCTGAGCGATCTGGACGTGATCCTGATGCGCAAGGATCCGCCATTCGACATGGAATTCGTTTACAGCACCTACTTGCTGGAACAGGCCGAAGCCGCTGGCGTGCTGGTGGTCAATCGTCCGCAGAGCCTGCGCGACTGCAACGAAAAACTGTTCGCCACGCTGTTCCCGCAGTGCACGCCGCCGACCCTGGTCAGCCGTCGCCCGGACATCATTCGCGAATTCGCCGCCGAACATGGCGACGTGATCCTCAAACCGCTGGATGGCATGGGCGGCACCGGGATCTTCCGCCATCGCGCAGGCGACCCGAACCTCTCGGTGATTCTCGAGACCCTGACCCTGCATGGCGCCTCGCAGATCATGGTCCAGGCCTACCTGCCGGCGATCGTCGACGGCGACAAGCGCATCCTGATGATCGACGGCGAGCCGGTGCCTTACTGCCTGGCGCGCATTCCGGCCAGCGGCGAAACCCGTGGCAACCTGGCCGCTGGCGGCCGTGGCGAAGCCCGCCCGTTGACTGACCGCGACCGCTGGATCGCCGAACAGGTCGGCCCGACCCTGCGCGAGAAAGGCCTGTTGTTCGTAGGCCTGGACGTCATTGGTGAGCACCTGACTGAAATCAACGTCACCAGCCCGACCTGCATCCGCGAAATCGACAACGCCTTTGGCACCCGCATTGGTGTGCAGTTGATGGATGCCATTGATCGCAAGCTCAAAGCGCGCTGACCGCCGACGCGGAGCAACCGCGCAGAGTGGGGTATCATGCCGGTCGTTTTTTTGACCTGTGCACCCGTTCTGCCGGTTTTCCCCCGGCCTCGCGGCTGCTGGATACCTGATGACGCTGCCTGCTGACATCCCCGCCGACTTCACCCCGCCCCGCGTTCGCCCGGCGGATCGGCTCGGCTTTACCTTGTTCCTGGCAGCGCTGGTGCACCTGGCGCTGATCCTCGGCGTGGGCTTTTCCATTGCCAAGCCGGAAGAAATCCGCCGCACCATGGAAATCACCCTGGCGACCTTCAAAAGCGAGAAAGCCCCGCAGAAGGCCGACTTCCTGGCCCAGGATAACCAGCAAGGCAGCGGTACCCTGGACAAGAAAGCGGTGCCCAAGACTACCGAAGTCGCGCCGTTCCAGGACAGCAAGATCAACAAGGTCACGCCGCCCCCGGCCGCCAAGCCCGAAGTGCAGCCGCAACCGGCACCACCCAAGGCCGTAGTCGCCACCCAGGCGCCAAAGCCGCAAAAGGTCGAAACCCGGCCCAAAGAAGCCAAGCCGCAGCCCAAACCCAAGGCTGCGACCCCGGATTTTGACAGTTCGCAGCTGTCCAGCCAGATCGCCAGCCTCGAAGCCGAGCTCTCCAACGAGCAACAGCTGTACGCCAAACGCCCGCGCATCCATCGCCTGAATGCCGCCTCGACCATGCGCGACAAGGGTGCCTGGTACAAGGATGAATGGCGCAAGAAGGTCGAGCGCATCGGCAACCTCAACTACCCCGACGAAGCCCGTCGCCAGCAGATCTACGGCAGCCTGCGGCTAATGGTCTCGATCAACCACGACGGCTCGCTCTATGAAGTGCTGGTGCTGGAGTCTTCCGGGCAACCGCTGCTCGACCAGGCAGCCCAGCGCATCGTTCGCCTGGCGGCGCCATTTGCACCGTTTACCGGCGATCTGGCCGACATCGACCGGCTGGAGATCATTCGTACCTGGCGTTTCGCCCGCGGCGACCGTCTGTCCAGCAATTAACCGGTGGGAGCGGGCTTGCCCCGCGATACGATGTGACTGGCAGATTGCAATCGCGGGGCAAGCCCGCTCCCACAGCAAGCCCGCCCACACTTCAGGCTTGTCAGTCTGCCGTACCGACGCCACACTAATAGCCATGAAAAACCTCAGCCCGAGTTACCTCAAGCATCAGTTCCTGATTGCCATGCCGCACATGGCCGACCCGAACTTCGCGCATACCTTGACCTACATCGTCGAGCACAACGCCAATGGCGCGATGGGGCTGGTGGTCAATCGGCCCCAGGAGCTCAACCTGGCCGATATCCTCGAACAACTGCGCCCGAACGTCGAACCGCCGGCCAGTTGCATGCACATACCGATCTATATGGGCGGCCCGGTACAGAGCGATCGCGGCTTTGTCCTGCACACCAGTGACAAGAGCTTCCAGGCCACCGTCGAGCTGGACGGCCTGTCGCTGACCACTTCCCAGGATGTGCTGTTCGCCATCGCCGATGGCGGCGGGCCGAAACAGAGCCTGATCACCCTCGGCTATGCGGGCTGGGAAGCCGGTCAGCTGGAAGCGGAACTGGCCGACAACGCCTGGCTCAACTGCCCGTTTGACCCCGAGATCATCTTCGGCATGGCCTGCGAGCAGCGTCTGGCCGCCGCAGCGGCGAGCCTGGGCATCAACCTGAGCCTGCTGACCAGCCAGGCGGGGCACGCCTGATGGCCGAACTGCGTCTGCTGCTGGGCTTTGACTACGGCACCAAACAGATCGGTGTCGCCGTCGGCCAGGTCATCACCGGCCAGGCCCGCGAGCTGTGTACCCTCAAGGCCCAGAACGGTGTACCGGACTGGACCCAGGTGGAAAAACTCATCCAGGAGTGGAAGCCCGACGCCATCGTCGTTGGCCTGCCACTGAACATGGACGGCACTCCCAGCGAAATGAGTGCCCGCGCCGAGAAATTCGCCCGGCGCCTGAACGGCCGTTTCAACCTGCCCGTGCATACCCACGACGAACGCCTGACCACCTTCGAAGCCAAGGGCGAGCGCATGGCCCGCGGCGGCCAGCGTGGCAGTTACCGCGACAACCCGGTCGACGCCATTGCCGCCGCCCTGCTGCTGCAAGGCTGGCTGGAGGCCAATACCGGGCAATCCTGATCATCGGATTCAAGCCGGGCCAGCGCTGCGCCCCCGGCCTCTTGAGGAGCAAGCATGAGCCTACCCAATCCCGCCGAACTGATCCGGCAGATGGCTGTCGACCTTCGTGCCCATCTGGCCCGGCGCAACATTAGCGAGCCACGCTTCATCGGCATCCGTACCGGGGGCATCTGGGTTGCCCAGGCCCTGCTCGAAGAACTGGGCAGCGATGCCGCCCTCGGCACCCTCGACGTTTCGTTCTATCGCGATGACTTCAGCCAGAACGGCCTGCACCCGCAAGTGCGCCCATCGGAACTGCCATTCGAGATCGAAGGCCAGCATCTGATCCTGGTCGACGACGTGCTGATGAGCGGTCGTACCATCCGCGCCGCCCTCAACGAATTGTTCGACTATGGCCGTCCGGCCAGCGTGACGCTGGTGTGTCTGCTCGACCTGGATGCCGGCGAATTGCCGATCCGCCCGAATGTGGTCGGCGCGACGCTGTCGCTGGCCGCCCATGAACGGGTAAAATTGACCGGACCCGCACCGCTCGCCCTCGAGCGCCAAGACCTCGCTTCCGCTTCCGCCCTTTAAGAGTCCCTCGCGATGACGCCAATCGACGCCAAGCGCCCGCTGCAGCTCAATGATCAGGGCCAGCTGCGCCACTTCCTCTCGCTCGACGGTTTGCCCCGCGAACTACTGACCGAGATCCTCGACACCGCCGACTCCTTCCTGGAAGTCGGCGCCCGGGCCGTTAAAAAGGTCCCGTTGCTGCGCGGCAAGACCGTCTGCAACGTGTTCTTCGAGAACTCCACCCGTACCCGTACTACCTTCGAACTGGCCGCCCAGCGGCTGTCGGCCGACGTCATCACCCTGAATGTGTCGACCTCCTCGACCAGCAAGGGCGAAACCCTGTTCGACACCCTGCGCAACCTTGAAGCCATGGCCGCCGACATGTTTGTCGTGCGGCATGCCGACTCCGGCGCCGCGCACTTCATCGCCGAACACGTCTGCCCGGAAGTGGCGATCATCAACGGTGGTGACGGCCGTCACGCTCACCCGACCCAGGGCATGCTCGACATGCTGACCATTCGTCGGCACAAAGGCGGCTTCGAGAACCTCTCGGTGGCCATCGTCGGCGACATCCTGCACTCGCGGGTAGCGCGTTCGAACATGCTCGCCCTGAAGACTTTGGGCTGCCCGGACATCCGCGTGATCGGCCCGAAAACCCTGCTGCCGATCGGTATCGAGCAGTACGGCGTGAAGGTCTACACCGACCTCGAACAGGGCCTCAAGGACGTCGACGTGGTGATCATGCTGCGCCTGCAGCGTGAGCGCATGGCCGGCGGCCTGCTGCCCAGCGAAGGCGAGTTCTACCGCCTGTTCGGCCTGACCACCGCACGCCTGGCCGGGGCCAAGCCCGATGCCATCGTCATGCACCCGGGGCCGATCAACCGCGGCGTGGAGATCGAATCGGCGGTGGCCGACGGTGCCCACTCGGTGATCCTCAACCAGGTCACCTACGGTATCGCAGTGCGCATGGCCGTACTGTCGATGGCCATGAGCGGGCAGACCGCGCAACGTCAATTCGAGCAGGAGAACGCCCAGTGACCCTCAGTATTCTCGGCGCCCGGGTCATTGATCCACAGAGCGGCCTGGACCAGACCACTGACGTGCATATCGATGCCGGCAAAATTGTCGCCATGGGCGCAGCGCCTGCTGGCTTCAGCCCGGCACGCAGCATCGATGCAACAGGCCTGATCGCGGCCCCCGGCCTGGTCGACCTCAACGTTGCCCTGCGCGAGCCGGGTTACAGCCGCAAAGGCAGCATCGCCAGCGAAACCCGCGCTGCGGCTGCTGGCGGCGTCACCAGCCTGTGCTGCCCGCCGCAGACCAAGCCGGTGCTGGACACCTCGGCAGTGGCTGAGCTGATCCTGGATCGCGCTCGCGAAGCCGGGCACAGCAAAGTGTTCCCGATCGGCGCCCTGAGCAAAGGCCTGGAAGGCGAACAGCTGGCAGAGCTGATTGCCCTGCGTGACGCCGGTTGCGTGGCGTTCGGCAACGGTCTGAATGCCTTCGCCAACAACCGCACCCTGGCCCGTGCCCTGGAGTACGCGGCAACCTTCGACCTGACGGTGATCTTCCACTCTCAGGACCGCGACCTGGCCCAGGGCGGCCTGGCCCACGAAGGCGCCATGGCCAGCTTCCTCGGCCTGCCGGGCATCCCGGAAACCGCCGAAACCGTGGCCCTGGCGCGCAACCTGCTGCTGGTCGAACAAACCGGCGTGCGCGCGCACTTCAGCCAGCTGACCAGTGCCCGTGGTGCGCGCCTGATTGCCCAGGCCCAGGAGCTGGGCCTGCCGGTCACCGCCGACGTGGCGCTGTACCAGCTGATTCTCACCGACGAAGCGCTGCGCGACTTCTCCAGCCTGTACCACGTACAGCCGCCGCTGCGCACCCGCACCGACCGTGATGGCCTGCGCGAGGCGGTGAAGTCCGGAGTGATCCAGGCGATCTCCAGCCATCACCAGCCGCACGAGCGTGATGCCAAGCTGGCACCGTTCGGGGCTACCGAACCGGGCATCAGCAGCGTCGAACTGCTGCTGCCACTGGCGATGACCCTGGTGGAAGATGGCCTGCTCGACCTGCCAACTTTGTTGCAACGTTTGTCCAGCGGCCCTGCCCAGGCCCTGCGCCTGCCGGCCGGACAAGTGAAAGTCGGCGGGGCCGCCGACCTGGTGCTGTTCGATGCCATGGCCTCGACCGTGGCGGGTGAACAGTGGCGCTCCAAAGGCGACAACTGCCCGTTCATCGGCCACTGCCTGCCGGGTGCGGTGCGTTATACCTTGGTCGATGGGCACATCAGCCACGAAGCCTGATCATCGCGGGGCAAGCCCGCTCCCACCCTATCCGGTGGGAGCGGGCTTGCCCCGCGATAAAGTCCTACCGCTCATCCTTCAAGGTTGAAATCCTTCCCACCACCCCCATATGAGTCTGCATCAGGCATTTTCGCCCCGCTGCGTGGAGACTCTCCCTTGACCACCATCGTTTCAGTTCGCCGCCACGGCAAAGTCGTCATGGGCGGCGACGGCCAGGTTTCTCTCGGCAACACCGTGATGAAAGGCAACGCCAAGAAAGTCCGCCGCCTGTACCACGGTCAGGTCATCGCCGGCTTCGCCGGTGCCACCGCCGACGCATTCACCCTGTTCGAACGTTTTGAAGGCCAGCTGGAAAAACACCAGGGCCATCTGATCCGCGCCGCCGTCGAGCTGGCCAAGGAATGGCGTACCGACCGCTCCCTGAGCCGTCTGGAAGCCATGCTGGCGGTTGCCAACAAGGACGCTTCGCTGATCATCACCGGCAACGGTGACGTGGTCGAACCCGAAGACGGCCTGATCGCCATGGGTTCCGGTGGCGCCTACGCCCAGGCCGCCGCCCGCGCCCTGCTGCAAAAGACCGACCTCTCGGCCCGTGAAATCGCCGAGACCGCCCTGAATATCGCCGGTGACATTTGTGTGTTCACCAACCACCACCTGACTATCGAGGAGCAGGACCTGGCCGAGTAATTCAGCTGTTCTGGCGCCCGGCCCCGGTGGCCGGGCTTTTCCACGCTGACTTATCGAGCCCAAGGACCATCACAACCATGTCCATGACCCCCCGCGAGATCGTCCACGAACTCAATCGCCACATCATCGGCCAGGACGACGCCAAGCGCGCCGTCGCCATCGCCCTGCGCAACCGCTGGCGGCGCATGCAGCTCCCAGCAGAGCTGCGCGTTGAAGTCACGCCGAAGAACATCCTCATGATCGGCCCGACCGGCGTCGGCAAGACCGAGATCGCCCGCCGCCTGGCCAAACTGGCCAATGCCCCGTTCATCAAGGTCGAAGCGACCAAGTTCACCGAAGTCGGCTACGTTGGCCGTGACGTCGAGTCGATCATTCGTGATCTGGCCGATGCCGCGATCAAGATGCTCCGCGAGCAGGAAATCGTCCGTGTCGGTCACCGTGCCGAAGATGCCGCCGAAGAGCGCATCCTTGATGCCCTGCTGCCACCGGCACGCACCGGCTTCAACGAAGACCAGGTCAACACACAGGACTCCAACACCCGCCAGTTGTTCCGCAAGCGCCTGCGCGAAGGCCAGCTGGATGACAAGGAAATCGAGATCGAAGTGGCCGAAGCCATGGGCGTCGACATTTCCGCGCCACCGGGCATGGAAGAGATGACCAACCAGCTGCAAAACCTGTTCGCCAACATGGGCAAGGGCAAGCGCAAGAGCCGCAAGCTCAAGGTCAAGGAAGCGCTCAAGCTGGTGCGCGATGAAGAAGCCAGCCGCCTGGTCAACGAAGACGAGCTCAAGGCCAAGGCCCTGGAAGCGGTCGAGCAGCACGGCATCGTGTTCATCGACGAAATCGACAAGGTTGCCAAGCGTGGCAACGTCGGCGGCGCCGATGTCTCGCGCGAAGGCGTACAGCGCGACCTGCTGCCGCTGATCGAAGGCTGCACGGTGAACACCAAGCTGGGCATGGTCAAGACCGACCACATCCTGTTCATCGCCTCCGGTGCCTTCCACCTGAGCAAACCAAGCGATCTGGTCCCTGAGCTGCAAGGCCGTCTGCCGATCCGCGTCGAACTCAAGGCCCTGAGCCCGGAAGACTTCGAGCGCATCCTCAGCGAACCGCACGCCTCGCTGACCGAGCAATACCGCGAGCTGCTGAAAACCGAAGGCCTGCATATCGAGTTCGCCGCCGAAGGTATCAAGCGCCTGGCCGAGATCGCCTGGCAGGTCAACGAGAAAACCGAGAACATCGGTGCCCGTCGCCTGCACACCCTGCTCGAGCGCCTGCTTGAAGAGGTGTCGTTCAGTGCCGGTGACCTGGCCAGCGCCCACAACGAAGCGCCGATCCGTATCGACGCCGAGTACGTCAACAGCCACCTCGGCGAATTGGCGCAGAACGAAGACCTTTCTCGTTATATTCTGTAAGCCTCACTCTCTTACAGGCAGGGCCGCTTGCGGCCCTGAACCACATGGCCAGAATCCCCAGCGGCATCAACCTGCACAAAGCCTCCAAGACCCTCACCCTGACCTACGGGCCAGACGAGGTGTACCACCTGCCCGCCGAATTCCTGCGGGTGCACTCGCCTTCCGCCGAGGTCCAGGGCCACGGCAACCCGATCCTCCAGTACGGCAAGCTTGGCGTCGGCCTGAGCGGCCTGGAACCTGCCGGTCAGTACGCTCTGAAGCTGACCTTCGACGACGGCCACGACAGCGGCCTGTTCACCTGGGAATACCTGGAGCAACTGTGCCTGCGCCAGCAGGAGCTCTGGGACGACTATCTCGCCGAACTGGCCAAGGCCGGAAAATCGCGCGACCCCAACGAGTCCATCGTCAAGCTGATGCTCTAGTTCAAGCCTTTCAGGGTTTAGAGCGCATTTTCTAATTCTATTTGCTTGAATGCCTGCTCAGCGGCCAATGAATGGCCGTCTTGCGCAACACTCGAAAGTCGGGTAACCAATGGATCTGGCAAGTTCCCTGCATTGATTTGAAGCAGGGTCGAGCCGGTATGCAGAGGTCGCGAGCGAAAGCAGGCAGTCTTCTCCAGCAGAAAATACCCGCAGGGCTCATCGTCGTTTGCATCCGGCAGCAGGACCGCAGTTCGTTATTACTGGTCACCCGAGCAGCAGTACCGGGCACTCGTCTGTGTAACGCACAGCAGGCCGGTACTCGTCTCAGGACAACGGAGCGTCGTAGATGAGTAACAAGAACAACGATGACCTGCAGCGCCAAGCCTCGGAAAACACACTGGGCCTGAACCCGGTGATCGGCTTGCGCCGTAAGGATTTGCTCACATCTGCGCGAATGGTGCTGGGCCAGGCCGTTCGCCAACCGCTGCACAGTGCCAAGCATGTCGCGCATTTCGGCTTGGAACTCAAGAACGTGATCTTCGGCAAGTCGGCCCTGCAACCGGAGAGCGACGACCGTCGCTTCAATGACCCGGCCTGGAGCCAGAACCCGCTTTATCGCCGCTACCTGCAGACCTACCTTGCCTGGCGTAAAGAACTGCACGACTGGATCGATACCAGCAACCTGTCGGACCAGGACATCAGTCGCGGTCACTTCGTCATCAACCTGATGACCGAAGCCATGGCCCCGACCAACAGCGCGGCCAACCCGGCGGCGGTCAAACGTTTCTTTGAAACCGGCGGCAAAAGCCTGCTCGACGGTCTGTCGAACCTGGCCAAGGACATGGTCCACAATGGCGGCATGCCCAGCCAGGTGAACATGGAGGCCTTCGAGGTCGGCAAGAACCTCGGCACCAGCGAAGGCTCAGTGGTGTTTCGCAACGACGTGCTGGAACTGATCCAGTACCGGCCGATCACCGAACAGGTGCATGCCCGCCCGCTGCTGGTGGTGCCCCCCCAGATCAACAAGTTCTATGTCTTCGACCTGAGCCCGGAGAAGAGCCTGGCGCGCTTCTGCCTGCGCTCCAATGTACAGACTTTCATCGTCAGCTGGCGCAACCCGACCAAGGCCCAGCGCGAATGGGGCCTGTCGACCTACATCGATGCCCTCAAGGAAGCCGTCGACGTGATCCTGGCGATCACCGGCAGCAAAGACCTGAACATGCTCGGCGCCTGCTCCGGCGGCATCACCTGCACCGCCCTGCTCGGTCACTACGCAGCGCTGGGCGAAACCAAGGTCAATGCCCTGACCCTGCTGGTCAGCGTCCTCGACACCACCCTCGACAACCAGGTCGCACTGTTCGTCGACGAACAGACCCTGGAAACCGCCAAGCGCCACTCCTATCAGGCCGGTGTACTTGAAGGCCGCGACATGGCCAAGGTGTTCGCCTGGATGCGCCCCAACGACCTGATCTGGAACTACTGGGTCAACAACTACCTGCTCGGCAACGAGCCGCCGGTATTCGACATCCTGTTCTGGAACAACGACACCACGCGCCTGCCGGCCGCCTTCCATGGCGACCTGATCGAAATGTTCAAAAGTAATCCACTGACCCGTGCCGATGCACTGGAAGTGTGCGGTACGCCGATCGACCTGAAGAAAGTCACCGCCGACATCTACAGCCTGGCCGGCACCACCGACCACATCACCCCCTGGCAGTCCTGCTACCGTTCGGCCCAGCTGTTTGGCGGCAATGTCGAGTTCGTGCTGTCCAACAGCGGGCATATCCAGAGCATCCTCAACCCGCCGGGCAACCCCAAGGCACGCTACATGACCGGTAGCGAGATGCCGACCCTGGCCAGCGACTGGCAAGAGAATGCCCACAAACACACCGATTCCTGGTGGCTGCACTGGCAGACCTGGATGGCGGCACGCTCCGGGGAACTGAAAAAAGCACCGGCGCGCTTGGGCAACAGGGCCTACCCCGCTGGCGAAGCATCGCCGGGGACCTACGTTCACGAGCGTTGATTGCAGCGGCCGCCGCGGCCAGTTGCTGGTCGCGGCGAACTCTCCACCACAGGGCTTCGCGCATGCCGCAACCGTACATATTCAGAACCGTCGACCTGGGTGGCCAGACCATCCGCACCGCGGTTCGCCCCGGCAAGCCGCACTTGACGCCCTTGCTGATCTTCAACGGCATCGGCGCCAACCTGGAGCTGGTGTTCCCGTTCATCCAGGCCCTGGACCCGGACCTGGAGGTCATCGCCTTCGACGTGCCGGGTGTCGGTGGCTCGTCAACGCCCAGACATCCCTACCGTTTTCCCGGGCTGGCCAAGCTCACCGCGCGCATGCTCGATTACCTCGACTATGGGCAAGTCAATGCCATTGGCGTGTCCTGGGGTGGTGCACTGGCCCAACAGTTTGCCCATGACTATCCCGAACGCTGCAAGAAACTGGTGCTGGCAGCTACCGCGGCGGGCGCAGTCATGGTGCCGGGCAAGCCGAAAGTACTGTGGTTGATGGCAAGTCCCAGGCGCTACATCCAACCGTCGCATGTCATCCGCATCGCCCCGCAGATCTATGGCGGGGCCTTTCGCCGCGACCCGGACCTGGCCATGGCGCACGCCGCCAAGGTGCGTTCCTCAGGCAAGCTCGGTTACTACTGGCAGCTGTTCGCCGGGCTCGGCTGGACCAGCATCCACTGGCTGCACAAGATCCAGCAGCCGACCCTGGTGCTGGCCGGTGACGATGACCCGTTGATTCCACTGATAAATATGCGTCTGCTGGCCTGGCGTATTCCCAATGCCCAGCTACACATAATCGACGATGGTCACTTGTTCCTGATCACCCGGGCCGAAGCGGTGGCCCCGATCATCATGAAATTTCTCGAGCAAGAGCGCCAACGCGCCGTCATGCACCCACGCCCAGCCCCCGGTTAAGACGCTGACATGAGGTTGGTGTCGCTCTTGCATTGATCTGTTTGTAGATGGCCTGACGACGGAGTGTTGCCTGATGAAAGACAAGCCCGCAAAGGGGCCGGTACCGGTCCCCGCTTCGTACATGAACGTGCAGAATGCAATCACCGGCCTGCGCGGGCGCGACCTGCTGTCCACATTGCGCAATGTCAGCCGCCACAGCCTGCGCCACCCATTGCACACGGCCAAGCACATGCTCGCCCTGGGCAACCAGCTGGGGCGCGTGCTGCTCGGCGACACCCCGCACCAGCCCAACCCGCGCGACAACCGTTTCAAGGACCCGGCGTGGAATCTCAATCCCTTTTACAGCCGTGGTCTGCAGGCGTATCTCGCCTGGCAGAAACAGACCCGGCAATGGATCGATGAAAGCCAGCTGGAGCCCGATGACCGCGCCCGCGCGCACTTCCTGTTTGCCTTGCTCAACGATGCGATGTCGCCGAGCAACTCCCTGCTCAACCCCGCTGCGGTCAAGGAGCTGTTCAACTCAGGCGGCCTGAGCCTGGTGCGCGGACTGAACCACCTGGTCGATGACCTGCGCCACAACGATGGCTTGCCGCGCCAGGTCAATCCGCATGCCTTCGAGGTCGGTCGCAACCTGGCCACCACGCCAGGTGCAGTAGTGTTTCGCAGCGAGCTGCTGGAGCTGATCCAGTACAAACCGATGAGCGAGAAACAGTACGCCCGGCCGGTGCTGGTGGTACCGCCACAGATCAACAAGTTCTACATCTTCGACTTGAGCCCGGCCAATAGCTTCGTGCAGTACATGCTCAAAAATGGCCTGCAGACCTTCATGATCAGCTGGCGCAACCCCGACCCGCGCCATCGTGAATGGGGCCTGTCGAGCTACGTCGAAGCCCTGGAAGAAGCCATGAATGTCTGCCGGGCCATCACCGGCAGCCGCGAGGTCAACCTGATGGGCGCCTGCGCCGGGGGCCTGACCATGGCTGCCCTGCAAGGCCACCTGCAGGCCAAGCGGCAATTGCGCAGGGTCAGCAGTGCCACCTACCTGGTCAGCCTGCTCGACAGCCAGATCGACAGCCCCGCCAGCCTGTTCGCCGACGAGCAGACCCTGGAAGCGGCCAAGCGCCGCTCCTACCAGCAGGGCGTGCTCGATGGCCGGGAGATCGCCAAGGTATTCGCCTGGATGCGCCCCAACGACCTGATCTGGAACTACTTCGTCAACAACTACCTGCTCGGCAAGGCGCCACCGGCCTTCGACATTCTCTACTGGAACAACGACAACACCCGCCTGCCCGCGGCCCTGCACGGCGACCTGCTGGACTTCTTCAAGCACAACCCGCTGGCGCATGCCGCCGGCCTTGAGGTCTGCGGCACACCGATCGACCTGCAGAAAGTCAACGTCGACAGCTTCAGCGTGGCCGGCAACAACGACCACATCACCCCCTGGGATGCGGTCTACCGCTCGACCCTGCTGCTGGGCGGCGACAAACGCTTCATCCTGGCCAACAGCGGCCACGTGCAAAGCATCCTCAACCCACCCGGTAATCCCAAGGCCAATTATGTCGACAATCCGCGCCTGAGCAGTGACCCGCGGGCCTGGCTCTACGATGCCAGGCAGGTCGAAGGCAGTTGGTGGCCGCAATGGCTGGAATGGATTCAGGCGCGCTCCGGCGCGCAACGCGAAACCCTGATGGCTCTGGGTAACCAGAACTACCCTCCCATGGACCCCGCGCCCGGCACTTACGTGCAGGCGCGTTGAACAAGTAGAACGGATGAAAACCCGCGACCGAATTCTCGAGTGTGCCCTGCAGCTGTTCAATCAGCAGGGCGAACCGAATGTCTCGACCCTGGAAATCGCCAATGAAATGGGGATCAGCCCGGGCAACCTGTACTACCACTTCCACGGCAAGGAGCCGCTGGTTCTGGGTTTGTTCGAGCGCTTCGAAGACGAGCTGACACCGCTGCTCGACCCGCCCCTGGAGGTGCGCCTGGATGCCGAAGACTACTGGCTGTTTCTGCACCTGATCGTCGAGCGCATGGCCCAGTACCGCTTCCTGTTCCAGGACCTGTCGAACCTGACCGGACGCCTGCCCAAGCTGGCCCGTGGCATGCGCAACCTGCTCAACGCCCTCAAGCGCACCCTGGCCGCCCTGCTCGCCAGTCTCAAGGCTCAGGGCCAGGTGGTCAGCGACACGCGGGCGTTAGGGCAACTGGTGGAACAGATCACCCTGACGCTGTTGTTCTCCCTCGACTATCAGCGTGTGCTAGCGCGTGAGGGTGAGGTCGGGGTGGTGGTGTATCAGGTGATGATGCTGGTGGCGCCGCATCTGGAGGCCGGGTCGCGGCATGCGGCCGAGCAGATCGCCTTGCGATATCTGGATGGCTGAAATGCATCGCGGGGCAAGCCCGCCCCCACCGATTACTACGGTGGGAGCCGGCTTGCCCCGCGATAAAGCCTGAATCAGGACTGGCTGATCGGGCTTACCGACGCCGATGGTGCTGGCGCGATCGGTGCTGCAGTTACCACAGGTGCAGCGCTGGGTGCCGGGGCCGCACTGGCCGCCGGGGCTGCTGGTTTGGCAGCAGGCTTGGCCGCTGCTTTTTTCACCGCGGGTTTCTTCGCCGCTGCAGGCTTGGCTGCTGCCGGTTTGGCTGCTGCTTTGGCCGCAGGTTTGGCCGCTGCGGTTTTCGCTGCCGCCGGTTTCGCTGCAGGTTTGGCAGCCGCTTTCGGCGCCGCCTTGGCCAGTGGTTTGGCGGCAGCCTTGGCCGCTGCCGGCTTGCTGGAGGCCGGCTTGACCGAAGCACCGGTCAGTTTCTCGATCTGCTTGGTCAAGGTGTCGACCTGCTGATGCAGCGCCTTGACTTCATTGCGGCTCGGAACGCCCAGACGCGAAATGGCACTGTTCAGACGCTTGTCGAAAGCCTCTTCGAGCTCGCTCCATTTGCCCAGTGCACGGTCTTTGACATCGCCCACCCGCGAGGTGGCCGACTTGGCCGAAGCCTTGGCCGCGTCTACGGAACTCTTGGCCTGTTTTTCAGCCTTCTCACCATCCTTGACCAGGGACTCGAACAGCTTGTTGCCGTCCTGGTCGATCTTGGAGTAGATACCCAGTCCAGCCAGCCAGATCTTGCGGGAATACTTCTCGATCCCCCCGACCCAGGAGCTGCTCTCTTTTTCGCTATTCTTCTTGCCAGCCATCCCGCTCTCCTTATTGTTTACGTGCGACACGTTCAAGCAATGCCGTCAGCTCATCGAGCTTGGCAGAGAGTGCCTCCACGTCATGTTTAGACGGAATGCCGATGCGATTCAAGGCGCTGGCAACCCGTGTGTCGAAAGCCTTTTCGATTTTATCGAGCTGGACTTCGACCTTACCCTTGACGCTGCTGATCTCGCCTTTGACCGAATCGATCTGAGTGTTGGCTGCATCAAGCTCATGATCGATGCGTTTCTTGCCACGTTTCTCGACGGTTTCACCGGCCTTGACCAGCTCTTTCAGGTAGTCGGCACCTTCCTGACCGACCCGGGCATAAGCACCCAGACCTGCCAGCCAGATCTTGCGCGCGTAGCCGCGCACCTCACCCAGCGCGCGCTGGGTGTCGTCTTTTTTCTTCAGAATCACTTTGGCCATGCTCTGCACCTCACGCTCGAATAGATATGGAGGAACTGCCCATGGATGTTGGGCTTGAGCATAAGGTAGGGAGAAAAATTAGAATCCTCACCCTAAGGCAGGAAAAAACTGTGGGAACTGGCCACTGTGGGAGCTGGCCTTGCCAGCGATACAGGCAACGCTGATCCGCTGACACCGCGCTGATACCATCGCCGGCAAGGCCGGCTCCCACAAGACTCACGCCAGGGCTTTGTCCAGCGCCCGCTCGATCTCGCTCTTGATGGTCGTGCTCATCATCGACAGCATCATGCCCAGCTTCAGCTCGACCCTGATGGTGTCTTCACCGATCTGCACGCTGCCACTGGCGCCGCTGCGTTTGACCTCGACCCGGTCACCAACCCAGCGGGCGCTGAGGTCGTACTCGCGGGCCAGCTTGTCGACCAGGGTCTGGGCCTTTTCCCGAGCCGCTTCGCGGCCCAGGCTGTGTTTGCGCTCAACGCTGATCTGGGTCATTCATTCAATCCTGGGTTCAAAGGCATACTCCTATTATGCCCGCGCCCCGACCTGCGACACACCCCGCCAAGACAAATCCGACCGTACGCCCTAGAATGGCCAGTAATTTTTTCCGGTGAAGCGATATGAACGATCAGCGCAAAGGCGACCACGCCGAACCCACCACCCATTTCGGCTACCAGAACGTGCCGGAAAGCCAGAAAGCAGAGAAAGTCGCTGAGGTTTTCCATTCGGTAGCCGCCAAGTACGACTTGATGAACGATGTGCTTTCCGGCGGCATGCACCGTCTGTGGAAGCGCTTCACCATCGAACTGTCCGGCGTGCGCAGCGGCAACCGGGTCCTGGACATTGCCGGTGGCACCGGCGACCTGGCCGCCAAGTTCTCGCAACTGGTCGGCCCGACCGGTCAGGTGGTACTGGCCGACATCAACGAATCGATGCTCAAGGTCGGCCGCGACCGCCTGCTCGACCGCGGTGTGGCCGGCAACATCGAATTCGTCCAGGCTGATGCTGAAAAGCTGCCGTTCCCGGACAACCACTTCGATTGCGTGACCATCGCCTTCGGCCTGCGTAACGTGACCCACAAGGAAGACGCCATCCGCTCGATGCTGCGGGTCCTCAAACCAGGTGGCCGTCTGTTGGTGCTGGAGTTCTCCAAGCCGACCAACACATTCATGTCCAAGGTCTACGATGCCTATTCGTTCGCCTTCATGCCGCTGGCCGGCAAGCTGATCACCAACGACTCGGAAAGCTACCGCTACCTGGCCGAATCGATCCGCATGCACCCTGACCAGGAAACCCTCAAGGCGATGATGGTCGAGGCCGGTTTCGACCGCGTCACCTACCACAACATGACCAGCGGCATCGTTGCCCTGCACCGGGGTATCAAACCCTGATGCTTCTGGCCGGCCTTCTTGCCAGCGTCGAACACGGTCTGAACCGTGTCCTGCGCCTGGACAGCACAGCGCTGCCGCGTTTGCGCCCGCTCGATGGCAAGGTGATCGCCATCGACTGCCGCCAGCCCGCACTGCAACTGTTCATTCTGCCCAGCGACGACGGCCTGATGCTTGCCGCGCACTGGGCCAATGAGGCCGACTGCACCCTGCGCGCCCCGGCCAGCAGTCTGATGCGCCTGGCCCTGAGCCAGGACAAGAGCGCCGTGCTGCACAGCCCACAGGTCGAGCTCGAAGGCGACAGCGCCGTACTGCTGGACCTGGTCGCGGTGCTCCAGGACCTGGAACTGGACTGGGAGTACGAAGTTTCGCGCTGGCTCGGACCGATCGCCACGCAGCTGCTCAGCGGCCATCTGCGCAGCCGCGCCAGCTGGACGCGCCAGGGCCTGGCCGCACTCAACCAGAACCTTTCCGAATACCTCGCCGAAGAGGCCCGGACCCTGGTTGGCCAACGCGAAGCCGAAGCCCGTTTCAGCGAACTCGACACGCTAAAAGTCGACATCGAACGCCTCGAGGCGCGCATTGAGCGCCTTGCCCGATCCCTTGATACCAGCGATAACGCATGAAGCTGCTTGCCGTCCGCCGTCTGTTTCGCATCCAGCGTGTGGTTATCCGCTACCGCCTCGATGACCTGCTGTTCGAACTGCCGCTGCCCTGGTGGCTGATGGCCCTGCGGCACCTGATGCCCTGGCGCTGGCTGCCACGCAAGACCCTCGATCTCAGCCGCGGCGCGCGCCTGCGCCTGGCCCTGCAAGACCTGGGGCCGATTTTCATCAAGTTCGGCCAGTTGCTTTCAACCCGTCGCGACCTGCTCCCCGAAGACATCGCCGACGAGCTGATGCTGCTGCAGGACCGGGTACCGCCGTTCGATCCGCAACACGCCGTGGCGCTGATCGAAGAACAGCTCGGTGCGAAGATCAGCGAGGTGTTCAGCCGCTTTGATGTCGAACCACTGGCCTCGGCCTCGGTGGCCCAGGTCCATGCGGCCAAGCTCAAGAGCGGTGAAGAGGTGGTGGTCAAGGTCGTGCGCCCGGGCCTCAAGCCGGTCATCGCCCAGGACCTGGCCTGGCTGTTCCTGATCGCCCGTGGCGCCGAGCGGGTGTCGGCCGATGCCCGCCTGCTGCACCCGGTGGAAGTGGTCAACGATTACGAAAAAACCATCTACGACGAGCTCGATTTGCTCCGCGAGGCGGCCAACGCCAGCCAGCTCAAGCGCAACTTCGAAGGCTCGGAGATGATGTACGTGCCCCAGGTGTACTGGGACTGGTGCCGCCCCAAGGTGCTGGTGATGGAACGCATCTACGGCATCCAGGTCACCGACCTGGCGACCCTGGCCGACCAGCGCACCGACATGAAAATGCTCGCCGAGCGTGGTGTGGAGATCTTCTTCACCCAGGTGTTCCGCGACAGTTTCTTCCATGCCGACATGCACCCGGGCAACATCTTCGTCAGCACCGTAAAACCGTGGAGCCCGCAGTACATTGCCATCGACTGCGGCATCGTCGGCAGCCTGACGCCGGAAGACCAGGACTACCTGGCGCGCAACCTGTTTGCCTTCTTCAAGCGCGACTACCGTCGCGTCGCCCAGCTGCATATCGATTCCGGCTGGGTACCGGCGCATACCAAGCTCAATGAATTCGAGGCGGCGATCCGTACCGTTTGCGAGCCGATCTTCGAAAAACCATTAAAAGATATTTCTTTCGGTCAGGTGCTGATGCGCCTGTTCCAGACCGCGCGACGCTTCAACATGGAAGTCCAGCCGCAGCTGGTGCTGCTGCAAAAAACCCTGCTGAACATCGAAGGCCTGGGCCGTCAGCTGTACCCCGAGCTGGACCTGTGGAGCACCGCCCAGCCGTTCCTGGAACGCTGGATGCGCGAGCGGGTCAGTCCGAAGAACCTGCTGCAGAACCTGCACGGCCAGGTCGAACAGATCCCGCACCTGGCCGGCATGACCCGCGACCTGCTTGAGCGCATGTCGCAGCCGCACCAGGCCGAGCCGCCCGGCGCCTGGCAACAGAAAGGCGATGGCTGGGCCTTGCGCCTGCTCGGCGCCGGCCTGCTCGGCGGTGGCGCGACCCTCGCCGCAGGGGCCGTCAGTCTCAGCGCTCCGGCGGCCTGGCCGGCCTGGCTGATGCTCGCGGCCGGTCTTTACCTGATCGTGCGTCGATAGCCAGCCGCGCCGCTGACTGGCACACTAGCGCAAGGGGTCGGCAGAGGATCGGGCCTCTTGTTTTGGAGTCGTACATGAAAGACTGGCTGGACGAGATCAACTGGAACAGCGATGGCCTGGTACCGGCTATCGCCCAGGACCACAAAACCGGGCGCGTGCTGATGATGGCCTGGATGAATCGCGAGTCGCTGGCCCTGACCGCCGCCGAGCAGCGGGCCATCTACTGGTCGCGTTCGCGTGGCAAACTGTGGCGCAAGGGCGAAGAATCCGGGCACGTGCAAAAACTGCATGAAATGCGCCTGGACTGCGACGCCGACGTGATCATCCTGATGGTCGAGCAACTGGGGCATATCGCCTGCCATACCGGTCGCGAAAGCTGCTTCTACCGTGTTTACGAAAACGCCGAGTGGAAGACCGTCGATCCGGTTCTCAAAGACCCCCACGCCATCTACAACGCAGGACACTGACATGAGCGACACCCTGACCCGCCTGGCCGAAGTGCTGGAAGCGCGCAAAGGCGCCGAACCTGACAGTTCCTACGTGGCCAGCCTGTACCACAAAGGCCTGAACAAGATTCTGGAAAAGCTCGGCGAAGAGTCGATCGAGACCATCATTGCTGCCAAGGATGCCGCCCATAGCGGAGATTACAGCGATGTCATCTACGAGACCGCCGATCTGTGGTTCCATAGCCTGGTCATGCTCGCCCAACTGGGCCAGCACCCACAGGCGGTGCTGGATGAGCTGGACCGCCGTTTCGGCCTGTCCGGGCACGCCGAGAAAGCAGCGCGTCAGCCATCGGCCTAACTGAATTATTTCGAGGGATTGCACCATGGGTATTTTTGACTGGAAACACTGGATCGTTCTGCTGGTGGTCGTGGTACTGGTATTCGGTACCAAGAAGCTGAAGAACTTCGGCAGCGACCTGGGCGAATCGATCAAGGGCTTCAAGAAAGCCATGAACGAGGAAGAGTCCAAGCCTGAAGAGCAGACTCCACCTCCGGTGCAACCCGTACAGCCACAGGCCGCTTCGCCACTGAACCAGCCACAGACCATCGACGGCCAGGCGCACAAGGTCGAAGAGCCGATCAGGAAAGATTGATCAATGTTCGGGATCAGCTTCAGCGAACTGCTGCTCGTGGGCCTGGTGGCCCTGCTGGTGCTCGGCCCCGAGCGTTTGCCGGGCGCCGCGCGTACTGCCGGGTTGTGGATCGGCCGCCTCAAGCGCAGCTTCAATGCGATCAAGCAGGAAGTCGAGCGCGAGATCGGCGCCGATGACATCCGCCGTCAACTGCACAACGAGCACATCCTCTCCATGGAGCAGGAAGCGCGCAAGATCCTCAACCCGCAGAGCGTGACGCCCGAGCCACCTGCGCCCACGGTTGCCAGCAGCGAAACCGTTGCGACCCCGAGCACAGCCCCTGCCGAGGCCAAGCCGGTCGCCAGCGCAACCACCGAACCGACACAGCCCCCGCGAGCCCCATGAGCGATATTCCGGAAAACGACCAGCCAATGCCGCTGGTTTCGCACCTCACCGAGCTGCGTACACGCCTGCTGCGTTGCGTCGCGGCCATCTTCCTGATCTTCGCCGGGCTGTTTTCCTTCGCGCAGCAGATCTACACCCTGGTTTCGGCGCCGCTGCGTGAGCACCTGCCGGCCAACGCGACGATGATCGCCACCGACGTGGCCTCGCCGTTCCTGACGCCGTTCAAGCTGACCATGATCGTCTCGCTGTTCCTGGCCATCCCGCTGATCCTCCAGCAGATCTGGGGCTTTATCGCGCCGGGCCTGTACCGCCATGAAAAGCGCATCGCCATCCCGCTGCTGATCTCCAGCATCATCCTGTTCTACGCCGGAATGGCCTTTGCCTACTTCCTGGTGTTCCCGCTGATTTTCGGTTTCTTTGCCAGCGCCACTCCGGAAGGGGTGTCGATGATGACCGACATTGCCAGCTACCTCGATTTCGTCATGACCCTGTTCTTCGCCTTCGGCGTGGCCTTCGAGATTCCGGTGGCCGTGGTCCTGCTGGTGTGGATCGGCGTGGTCGATGTGAAGTACCTGAAGAAAATCCGCCCTTACGTGATCATCGGCTGCTTTGTCGTCGGCATGATCCTCACGCCGCCGGACATCTTCTCGCAGACCCTGCTGGCCGTGCCGATGTGGCTGTTGTTCGAGATCGGCGTGCTGTTTGGCGGGCTGATCCGCAAGCGCAGCGAACACCATGATGACGCCGCCGACGACCACAACGACCAGCCGCCAGCGACTCAACCGTGAACCTGCTGTTACTCGAAGAAGCCGACTTCATCGCGGCCGATCGCGTCGTTCTGGCTGATCGGCGCTTTACCCACATGCAGGAAATCCACCGGGTGGCGGTGGGTGACAGCCTGCGCGTCGGCCGCATTGGCGGGCTGATGGGTGAAGCCCGGGTGCTGCGCCTGGAAGGTCACGAAGCCGAGCTGTCGGTCAGCTTCGAGCGTGAACCGCCGGCCAAGCTGCCGCTGACCCTGGTGCTGGCCCTGCCGCGCCCGAAGATGCTGCGCCGGGTGTTCCAGACCGTCGCCACCATGGGCGTGCCGAAGCTGATTCTGGTCAACAGCTACCGGGTCGAGAAAAGCTTCTGGCAGACCCCCTTCCTCGAACCCGAGGCCATCCGTGAGCAACTGATCCTGGGCCTGGAACAGACCCGCGACACGATCCTGCCCGAGGTCATCATCGAGAAGCGCTTCAAGCCCTTCGTCGAAGACCGCCTGCCAGCCATTGCCCAAGGCACCCTCGGTCTGGTCGGCCACCCTGGGCCGTTCCCGCCCTGCCCCCGCGGCCTGGACCAGCCGGTAACCCTGGCCATCGGCCCAGAGGGCGGCTGGATCCCCTACGAAATCGACCTGCTGGGCAAGGCCGGGCTGACCCCGGTGCAGCTGGGCGAACGCATCCTGCGCGTGGAGACGGCGGTTACCGCCCTGCTCGCTCGTCTGTTCTGACTTCAGTTTTGCGATCCGGCGCCGATGCATGGGCACCAGAACAATAAATCGCCTCTGCCGATCGCAATGGAGTCCCGCCATGTACCGTTGGTTAGCCCAGCACCTGGGTAACGTTAGCGTCAATCGTAAACTCGGTATCGGCTTCGGCCTGGTCCTGCTGCTGACCTTGAGCATTACCCTGACCGGCTGGCAGGGCATCAGCGGCGTCACCGAGCGTGGCGACACCCTGGGGGGCGTCTCCCAGGTGCTGGAGGCCACCCTGGAGCTGCGCATCGCCCGGCAGAACTTCCAGATCAAGGGTGATGAGAGCGCCGCGCAGAGCCTCAACAATGCCCTGGCCAACCTTGATCGCCAACTGCAGCATGTCGAGCTGCGCATTGTCTTGCCGGAAAACAAACGCCGCATCGAGCAGCAGAAAGAGGCTGCACGCCAGTACCGCCAGGCACTGGACAGTGCCGACAAAGCCGCCCGCCAGCGCGAAGCCAGCCGCGCGGTACTCGGCAGCAGCGCTGACGAGGCCGCAAACCTCACCGCCGAGGTCGAACAGCAACTGCTCGGTGGCAGTGATATAAACCTGTTCAACAGTGTCGTCGGTGCCAGCAAGCTGCTGCAGCAGGCGCGCTTCCAGGTCCGCGGTTACACCTACAGCGGCAAGGCCGAACTCCAGCAGACCGCCCTCGCGGCCATCGACCAGGCCATCTCGCAGCTCAAGACCCTGGCCGAAGTGCTGCCGGCGAACTACACCGGCAACCTCAACCAGGCAGCACGCGCCCTTGGCAACTACCGGGCGGCGGTGATCGATTTCGGCACGGCGCAGACGGCCTCGGAACAGGCCGCCCAACAAATGATGGCGCAGGGCCAGATCCTGCTTGATCAAAGCCAGCAACTGACCCAGACCCTGACCCAACTGCGCGATGACGAATCGCAGCACGCCAGGTCGATGCTCACCCTGGCCACCGTCCTGGCCCTGGTGTTCGGCCTGCTCGCCGCCTGGGCCATCACCCGCCAGATCGTCATCCCCCTGCGCCAGACCCTCAACGCCGCCGACCGGGTCGCCAGCGGCGATCTGCGCCACGACCTCAACGTCGAGCGGCGCGACGAGCTGGGCCAGCTGCAACGCAGCATGCAGCGCATGACTGTCAGCCTGCGCGAGCTGATTGGCGGCATTGGCGATGGTGTCACACAGATCGCCAGTGCCGCTGAAGAGCTGTCGGCGGTGACCGAGCAGACCAGCGCCGGGGTCAACAACCAAAAGGTCGAGACCGATCAAGTGGCCACCGCCATGAACGAGATGGCCGCCACCGTGCAGGAAGTCGCGCGTAATGCCGAAGAGGCCTCCGAGGCCGCGCTGGTGGCCGATCAGCAGGCCCGCGAGGGTGATCGGGTAGTCGCAGAGTCGATTGCCCAGATCGAGCGTCTGGCGACTGAAATGAATCACTCCAGCCAAGCCATGGGCCAGCTCAAGAGCGAGAGCGACAAAATTGGCAGCGTGCTCGATGTGATCAAGTCGGTGGCCCAGCAAACCAACCTGCTGGCCCTCAACGCAGCGATCGAAGCCGCCCGCGCCGGGGAAGCCGGGCGTGGTTTTGCCGTGGTCGCCGATGAAGTACGCAGCCTGGCCCAGCGCACCCAGCAATCGACCGAAGAGATCGAGGCGTTGATCGCCGGTTTGCAAAGCGGCACCCAACAGGTCGCCAGCAGCATGGATGCCAGCCGCGAGCTGACCGCCAGCAGCGTCGAGCTGACTCGTCGCGCCGGTACCTCGCTGGAGACCATCACCCAAACCGTTTCCTCGATCCAGGCGATGAACCAGCAGATCGCCGCAGCGGCCGAGCAACAAAGCGCAGTGGCAGAAGAGATCAACCGCAGCGTGATGAATGTGCGCGATGTGTCAGACCAGACCTCCGCCGCCAGCGAAGAAACTGCAGCCTCCAGTGTCGAACTGGCTCGCCTGGGCACCCACCTGCAGGGCCTGGTCGGCAAATTCCAGCTCTGAGGTTAAACAACCTGTGCTGCTCGCTCGGGCAGCGCAGGTTGGGATACTGCCAATCTTCTGCTGTCTGCCCTTGGGCAACCGTCCTACTCCCCCCGCCGCTTCACCCAATTTCCCTAGGTTAACCGCCGAACTTTCCTACATCGTTTGCAGGTCCAGCTCGCCCGTAGCCCGCCGATGAGCAAGGGGCGGCGCCCTGACCTTCGTCCTGGCGCCGGTCATTCCTCAATTGCTGGAGACCCCCATGTTCGGACCTGTGAATCGGATGCTAGGCAACATGAGCGTCAGACTGAAGCTGACCCTGGCCTTTGCCTTGGTGCTGTTACTGACCCTATTGATCACCCTCAGCGGCTGGCGTGCACTGGACGACGCCATCCTGCGCTCGGAAAAGCTCCAGGAAATCGCCCGCCTCAATGACATCGGCAAAGACCTCAGGGCCGAGCGCATCACCTTTCGGGTACTCAATGATGCACACAGCAAGGCTCAGATCGAGCTGTCGCTGAAGGCCCTGCAGGAACTGCTCACGGCAATGCCGGGGCGTTATGCAGCGCCCGAAGACCGGCAGATGATCGTCGGCAAGTTGCAAACGGTGCAGCGCTTTACCCAGGATTTTGCACAGCTACAACAGGCCGTGGCCTTGCGCCAGACACGCCAGCAGGCCATGCAAGGTGCCGAAAAGCGCCTGGCCCAGCTGATCGATGAGGTCGCGGACCAGGCACTGGAGAACATGCGTAGCGAGAGCCAGCAGGCCAGTCAGAACCGGCTCCTGAACCTGGCCGAGGCCCTTGCCCGGCATGTCGAAGTTGCCAATCAACAGAGCCTGGTGCCGGCCTATACTTTCGAACCCCTGGAGCAGTTCGCCAGCGTTGGTCAGGCGGCGCTCGATGCCAGCCGGCAGACCTTCGAGCAACTGGCGCAGCTGATGCAAACCCATGGCCTGGCCGCCAGCACCCGGGAAAACCTGCGCGCGGCACTGAGCCGCTACCAGGACAGCCTCGATCAGTATCGCCGGGCCGCCATCACCGTGGAGAGCGTGCAAGGCACGCTGGAACAGCTAGGCATTGAGCTTCGCGATGCCAGCCGCAAACTGAGCGACCGTCAGATCGAGCAGCGCGACGCCGAAGCCGTCAAGGCCCAGAGCGTACTGACCGGCGAAGCCATGCTGGCTTTGCTGTTCGGCAGCCTGGCGGCCTGGTTGATCACCCTGCAGATCACCACACCGCTGAAACAGACCCTGGCCCTGGCCGCCCGTATTGCCCAAGGCGATCTGCAGTTGACCGGGACCGTGCAGCGCCGCGACGAGATGGGTCAATTGCAAAACAGCATGCAGGCCATGACCCTGAGCCTGCGCGAGCTGATTGGCGGGATCGGCGGGGGCATCACCCAGCTGTCCTCGGCGGTCGAACAACTGGCTGCGGTCAGCGAGCAGACCAAGGTCCGGATCGCCCAGCAAAAAGACGAAACCGATCAGGTCGCCACAGCCATGAACCAGATGAGCGCAACGGTTCACGAAGTGGCGCAGAACGCCGAACTCGCCTCGCAGGCGGCGACCACCGCCGACCAGCAGGCGCAACTGGGCGACCAGGTGGTCGGTGAGGCCGTGGAACAGATCGAACAGTTGGCCCGGCAAATGGACCACTCGATCGATGCCATGCATCAACTGGCCGGCGAGAGCCAGCGCATCGGCAGCATTCTTGATGTGATCAAGTCGGTCTCCGAGCAAACCAACCTGCTGGCCCTGAACGCCGCCATCGAAGCGGCGCGGGCCGGCGAGGCCGGTCGCGGATTTGCCGTGGTCGCCGACGAAGTCCGCGGCCTGGCCCAGCGCACCCAGCAGTCAACCGAGGAGATCGAACAACTGATTGGCAACTTGCATGACGGCACCGATCAGGTCACCCGCCTGCTCGACAGCAGCAAGATCCTGACCCACGACAGTGTCGATCTGAGCCGCAGGGCTGGTGATGCGCTGGGACAGATCACCCGCACGGTGTCGAATATTCAGGGCATGAACCAGCAGATCGCTACCGCCAGCGAGGAACAAAGCGCGGTGGCCGAGGAGATCAACCGCAGTGTGATCAATGTGCGCGAAGTGTCGGACCAGACCAGTACGGCCAGTGAAGAGACAGCGGCGTCGAGTGTCGAGTTGGCGCGGCTCGGGCGCCAGCTACAGACATTGGTGGGTCGATTCAATCTGTAATCCAGGTACCATCTTTTCTGGAGCGGGCAGGTCCCGCTCCTGCAGTCAATGCCTTGCCAGTCACCTGGTATTTTTGTCAGTTGTCTCCCACCCGGCATCCCCCTACGCTAGCGCCTGCCTGGGCTTCAAATCAATCGTATCGACGTCCTGACCTTCTCCCCGCTTGCGGCGAAGCAGGTACTGACACGCCTGAAGAATGCCCGAGGTCTTACCATGCACAAATATTTGCTACTACTGATCAGCATCCTGCTATCAGCCTGCGCAACCAAGGCACCGCCCCCATCAACAAGCGCCGCGATCACTGTCGTCGATGGTCCGGCGACTGCTACGGAATTGAACGCACGCTACCGGGATACACCGCGCAATTGTGGAAATGACAGCAGGCCCGCGTTCCTGTGCAGCGGGGTCATCCTTCGCACAACGACGTATTCGGACGCCTATGACTCATGGGACCCAAGCCCCAATTCGCTCAACAAAGGCAGCATATCCTTCTCCTACTTGCGCAAGGACAACAACTTCGCGGCCTTTGGCTGGAAGCTTACCAATGGCTATGTGATGTACCCCATCCTCAAGGCCCCGCCAGATAAGTTAAAAGTCCCTATCCTGTGCATGTTCCCCATGGATGGTTGGACCGATGGTCGCTTGGAGAGACAAGGCTGTGGCATCTACGGGACCATTGCTTCCAGTAAGGCATGCCATCAATTAAGCGTCACCACCGGAGCCCAATGGCGAGCCAACTACCCTCCAGGAACCCAAGGCAGCAACATCTGTGGTTTCGACGTTCGCGATGAACTCAATGATTACGCCGGACAAAATTTCTATGCGGCTATGCAAGCCAAATGGCAAGACTCGCGATACTTCACCGAGCACAACGAGATGCTCCTAAAGGTGTGGAGCGCGGGACAAGGGAGCGTGCTGCCTATACAGGCATTCTTCTACGCGGACGCGGCGGGGTTGGCGAATGCCAGGAAAGACAAGCTGAGATTCCTAACCAAAACAAGAATTGACCTACCGCTGATAAAAATCACGTTGCCGGCGCAGCCCCAAGGTAATGCGAGCTTCCAATATCTGGCGGGGGACCAACGCTAACCTTCGGGTTACATCGTGATCGGTCGCGGGGCGAGCCCGCTCCTACAAAGTCTGTGGAGCGGGCGAGGGTCAGAGCACCTGGCGCAGGAACGCCTGGGCACGCAGGTCTTTCGGCGAGGTGAAGAACGCCTCGGGCGGCGAGTCTTCCAGCAGTTTGCCATGATCGAAGAACAGCACGCGGTCCGCCACTTCGCGGGCAAAGCCCATTTCGTGGGTCACGCAGACCATGGTCATGCCTTCCAGCGCCAGGGTCTTCATGACATCGAGCACTTCACCGACCATTTCCGGGTCGAGCGCCGAGGTCGGCTCGTCGAACAGCATCACCTTCGGGTCCATGGCCAGGGCCCGGGCAATGGCGACCCGCTGCTGTTGGCCACCGGACAGGCGCGAAGGGTATTCATTGGCTTTCTGGCCAATGCCAACCTTCTCCAGCAACGCCCGGGCCTTGGCCTCACGCTCGGCCTTGCCGCGCTTGCGCACCACCTTCTGCGCCAGGCACAGGTTCTCCAGCACGGTCATGTGCGGGAACAGGTTGAAGTGCTGGAACACCATGCCGACTTCACGGCGGTAGGCGTTGACGTCGGTCTTCGGGTCGGCCAGTTGCAGGCCGTCGATGGCCACGGTGCCCTCATCGAACGACTCCAGGCCGTTGAGGCAGCGCAGGAAGGTTGACTTGCCCGAGCCCGACGGCCCGAGTACAACCAGCACTTCACCCTTGGCCACGTTGGTGCTGACGTGATCGACCGCGCGCACCACCTGGCCACGGGTATCGAAGACTTTTACCAGATCACGAACTTCAATCACTTTGCGCAAGCCTCCGCTCGAGCCGGCTGGCCATGTGCGACAGCGGCAGGTTGATCAACAGGTACAGACCGGCGACGCAAAACCAGATCTCGAAGGTCGAGAACGAGGTAGTGATCGCTTCGCGCCCGCTCTTGGTCAGTTCGGTAATGGCGATCACCGACACCAGCGAGGTGTCCTTGACCAGGCTGATGAACTGCCCGGCCAGCGGCGGCAGCACGCGTTTGAACGCTTGCGGCAGCACCACGTGACGCATCGACTGGCCAGCGCTCAAACCCAGCGAGCGAGCGGCTTCGCCCTGCCCCTTGGCAATCGACTGCACACCGGCGCGAACGATTTCGGCCACGTACGCGCCGGTAAACAGTGCCAGTGCAGCCACCCCGGCGAACTCGCGGGACAGGTTGAGCACGGTGCCGATGAAGAAGTAGAAAATGAAGATCTGTACCAGCAGTGGCGTGCCGCGCACCAACTCGACGTAGACCGTGGACAGGTCACGCAGGGTCGGGTTGTTCGACAAGCGGCAGAGGCCGGCAAACAGGCCGATCACCAGGCCTAGCACGCCAGAGGCCACCGAGATCCAGACAGTGGTCCACAGCCCCCAGGCCAACGGGCCGGCAGCCCAGTGATGGGTGACGCCGATCAGGTCACCTTCGGCGACATCGTCGCCACGGGACAGCAGCACACTGGACAGCTCGACGTCGAACACCTGCTCGGCACCGCTCTCGTCACGCAGGATGACACTTGCCATGTCACCTTTGGGGGTAATCGATTCGATGGTGCCATTGTCGCTGGCGCGCTGGGCGACTTCGGACTGGTAGGCGAAGTACTGCGGTACCCGGTTCCAGCTCCACTCGTAGGAAATCATCGAGGTCGCGTAATACAGGCTCAGCGCCAGGCCCACCAGGACCAGCGCGGTCAGCCCGTGCCAGGGCCACTGGGCTTTCTTGTGTTTGATCACTTGAGGGTACTTCCGTAAAAGCGAACGCGCAGGACCAGCCTGCGCGTCGGGTTTCAAGCCGGGCGTGGTGCCGCGGCCTTATTCCATGTCCTTGAGCCAGGCGGTGTCCTTGAACCACTTGTCGTGGATTCGATCGTAGGTACCGTCGTGCTTGATCTGGTGCAGGAAGTTGTTGATGAAGTTCAGGCTGTCGTAGTCACCCTTCTTCAGGCCGAACGCCAGTGGCTCGAAGGTGAACGGCTTGTCGAGGAACAGCAGCTTGCCGGCACCGGCCTTGTTCACCGCAACCACGTTGTAGGGGGCGTCGTAGACGAAGGCGTCAGCCTTGCCGTTGACCACGTCCATCACCGCTTCCTGCTCGTTGTCGTAGCCGTGGTACTTGGCTTTGCCGATCAGCTTCTTGGCAACCATTTCGCCGGTGGTACCGAGCTTGGAGGTCAGGCGGTACTTCTCGTTGTTCAGATCCTTGTAGGACTTGATCTCGCCCGCCAGCTCCTTGCGGATCAGCAGGGTCTGACCCACAACGATGAAGGGTTCGCTGAAGTTCAGCTTCAGGTTGCGTTCCTGGGTCAGGGTCATGCCGCTGCTGATGATGTCGAACTTGTCGGTCATCAGGGCCGGGATGATGCCATCGTAGGAAGTGGAGACCATCTCCAGCTTGACGCCCATGGACTTGGCCATGGCCTTGAGGATGTCGACTTCGAAGCCGACTATCTCGCCACGCTTGTTGGTCATCTGGAACGGCATGTAGGTAGGGTCCATGCCTGCACGCAGCGTACCGCGCTTGACCGCTTCATCAATAGCGCCGGCTGCCTGGGCAGCACTGACTGCCATCAGCGCGGTGACGCCGACCAGCAGCATCGACAGATATTTTTTAAACATCACCAGATCCCCCAGCAAGAAAGCTCGAATTTTATTTTTGGCGCGAACCGTCCTACAGACGGGTGCGAGATATTCGGGGGGGATGCTAACGCATGGGCGGCGTTGTGGGTATCAGAAAAAGGGCTGAAAAAAATCGCGGGGCAAGCCCGCTCCCACAGGGACACCATTGACTGGTGCAGTCCTTGTGGGAGCGGGCTTGCCCCGCGATAAATCAGGCACTGGCCAGCGAAGGCTGCGCCACAGGCTCCGGATGCAACGGCAACAACGGCGAGTGCGGGTCGTTGGCGATCGACTGACGCCAGACGCCCAACCAGGCCTCGTTATGCTCGGCCCAGACCCGCGTATGCAAGCGCGCCAGAGCGACCGGATCGCTGAGCAACGCCAGCCGGGTATTGCCGTCCAGGCCGCTTGGACCGAGGTCCAGCGCCTTGTCGATTCGCTCGGCACGCAGCGACTCAATCGGTGCCGCGACACCATGACGCGCGGTAGCCAAGGCACAGGCCAGGGCATTCTGCTGCGGGTCGACCACGGCCCGGACGAAACCGTCATGCATGGCATGCCAGCGGTTTTCGTGGGTGTACTGGTCGGTTGCCAGCAACTCGTGCGGCGTAGCGTATTCCTCAGGGATCAGGAACAGGCTCTCGTCCTTGGCACGCAGGCCCAGGTGAACCCGGCTGGAGATCACCGACACCGGGATCGACAGCATCAGCGAGCCGACAATGGGCACCAGCCACCACAGGAAGCTCGGGTTCAGCCACGCCACCAGCAAGGCCCAGGCCACGCCCAGCAGGGTCTGCGGACCATGACGGCGCACCGCTTCGCTCCACGGCGTCGAGTCATCGTCACGCTGCGGCGAGTTCCAGGTTGCCGCCCAGCCGAGGAACGCAGCCAGGACGAAACGGGTGTGGAAAATCATCCGCACCGGTGCCAGCAGCATGGAGAACAGCATCTCCAGCAGCATCGACAGGGTCACCTTGAAACGCCCGCCGAACTCTTTCGCACCCTTGGCCCAGATCAGGATGATGCTGAGCAGTTTGGGCAGGAACAACAGCACGATGGTGGTCGAGAACAGCGCAATGGCCTTCTCCGGGTGCCACTGTGGCCACAACGGATAGAGCTGACGCGGTTCGAGGAAGTACTGCGGCTCCATCAGGGTGTTGGTCGCCAGCAACGCCGTCGACAGCACCAGGAAGAAGAACCACAACGGCGCCGACAGGTACGACATCACCCCGGTGAGGAACACCGCGCGGTGCACCGGGTGCATGCCCTTGACCAGGAACAGGCGGAAGTTCATCAGGTTGCCGTGGCACCAGCGCCGGTCGCGCTTGAGCTCGTCGAGCAGGTTCGGCGGCAATTCTTCATAGCTGCCCGGCAGATCGTAGGCAATCCACACGCCCCAGCCGGCACGGCGCATCAGCGCGGCTTCGACGAAGTCGTGGGAGAGGATCGCACCGGCGAACGCACCTTTGCCCGGCAACGGCGCCAGGGCGCAGTGCTCGATGAATGGCTTCATGCGGATGATCGCGTTGTGGCCCCAGTAGTGCGACTCACCGAGCTGCCAGAAGTGCAGACCGGCAGTGAACAACGGGCCGTAGACGCGGGTCGCGAACTGCTGCATGCGCGCATACAGGGTATCCATGCCCGAGGCTTTCGGCGCGGTCTGGATGATCCCGGCATCCGGGTTGGCTTCCATCAAGCGCACCAGGCTGGTCAGGCATTCGCCGCTCATCACGCTGTCGGCGTCGAGGACCACCATGTAACGGTAGTCACCGCCCCAGCGACGGCAGAAGTCGTCGAGGTTGCCGCTTTTGCGCTTCACCCGGCGGCGACGGCGGCGGTAGAAGATCCGCCCGAAGCCCTTGGCCTCGCGACAGACTTCCAGCCACGCCTGCTGTTCAGCCACAGCAATATCGCTGTCGTTGGTATCACTGAGCACGAAGAAATCGAAGCGGTCCAGGTCACCGGTGGCAGCGACCGACTCGAAGGTCGCGCGCAGGCCGGCAAACACCCGTGGCACATCTTCGTTGCAGATCGGCATGACGATGGCGGTACGCGCGCCAGCCTCGATCGGCTCGTTACCGGCACTGCTGCCGGAGATGCGGTACTTGTCGCGACCGGTCAGCAGCTCGAGAAAGCCCATCAACGCGGTCCAGAAACCGGCCGAGACCCAGCAGAACAGGATACCGAACAGGATCAGGATGCTGGTCTGCAATGCGTACGGCCAGACCTGAGTGGCGGTCTGCAGCAGCGACTGGTGGGTGATTTCGTCGAGATCGACGAACGACCAGCCCTGGTACGGCAGGATACCTTTCATGTACCAGCCGGCAACGATGGTCTGACCGAGCATCAGTGCCAGCAGGATGTAGCGGCGCATGGAGCCGACCCAGCGCCAGCGCGCCTTGGGCAGCTCGCGCTTTTCCGGTGCCGGGGCGTTGCGCCGCCCGGTCAGGCGGCGCCAGCCACGGATCAGGATGTTGGTGCGCCATGGCTCGGGAATCACCCGGGTACGGCGGATCGGCGGCGTCGCCTTGAGACAGACCCGGCCACTGCCATCCACCGCAAGCATCTCGGCGTCGTGCATGTCCTGGGCGCTGTTCAGGGTCAGGCGCTCACCCACCGAAGCCTGCACGGCTTCGGCATCGCGAGTGCCCGGCTGGGCCGACAGACGTTGATGCAGCTCGCTGAACGAGGTGCAGCTGGCAAGTTCTGCCCGCTGCTCATCGCTCAGTGGTAAATGGGCCAGGTATTCGCCAAGCGATTCTGGCCGTGCTTGAGAGTTACTCATCGGCAGGCAACTGATAGCTCCAGGTCTCGGTCAGCACCTGTTCGGTGGTGGCCGGTGCCCCGGTGGTGGATGCCGCGTCGGCGGCGGGTTGCTCGGCAGGCTTCTCGGCCTTGGCAGCCTTGGCAGCTGCCTTGTCCTGTTTAGCCGGTTTTGCTGGCTTGGCAGGCTCGACCGGGACGTCACGCAGCAGCGCTGCACGCATTTCCACGGACTTGCTCGGGTCTTTGACCTTCATCCGCAAGGTCAGGCGCCAGCCTTTGATTTCCGGGTTGTAACGCAGGTTGTTCTCGACCAGCTCGGCGTTGTCACCGATGCTGACCTGACTACGTACAGCAGTGTCTTCTGGCAGTTTAGCCAGCACCGGGCCTTCGAAGTCGACCAGGAAGGCCACGCTGCCGTCCGGCTGACGGATCAGGTTGGACTGTTTGACGTCACCGGTAGAGCGCAGGGTCTGCTTGACCCAACCGAGGTTCGGCGAGTGGAATTCGGACTCGTCGATGGTCCAGTGCAGGCGGTAGGCGTACTCGAACGGCGTGCCCGGCTCCGGCAGTTTTTCCGGGCTCCAGAAGGCAACGATGTTGTCGTTGGTTTCATCGGCGGTCGGAATCTCGACCAGGTCGACAGTACCTTTGCCCCAATCACCAACCGGCTCGATCCAGGCGCTTGGACGCTTCTGGTAGTTGTCATCGAGGTCTTCGAACTGGCTGAACTCGCGCTGGCGCTGCAGCAAGCCGAAACCACGCGGGTTCTCGACGCTGAAGTTGCTCACGGCCAGGTGTTTCGGGTTGTTCAGCGGACGCCACAGCCACTCGCCGTTACCGGCATGGATCGACAGACCCTCGGAGTCGTGCAGGGCCGGACGGTAGTTGAGCACTTTCGAAGGCTGGTTGCCGCCGAACAGGAACATGCTGGTCAGCGGGGCAATGCCCAGACGGCTGACGTGGTCACGCAGGAACACCTTGGATTTGACGTCGACAATGGTGTCGCTGCCCGGACGCAGGGTCAGCTTGTAGGCACCGGTGGAACGCGGCGAGTCGAGCAGCGCGTAGATCACCAGGTGTTTGTCGGTGGCCTTGGGCTTTTCAATCCAGAACTCGGTGAACCGCGGGAATTCTTCGCCGGACGGCAGCGCGGTGTCGATGGCCAGGCCACGGGCGGACAGGCCATAGACATGGCCCTTGCCAACCACGCGGAAATAGCTGGCGCCAAGCAGGGTCATGATTTCATCCTGCTTGTCGGCCTTGTTGATCGGGTACAGCACGCGGAAACCGGCGTAGCCAAGGTTCTCGGTGGCCTTTGGATCAAACTGCACGCTGCCGAAATCGAAGCGGCTCGGGTCGTACTTGATCTCCTCGACCTTGGTCGAGGTGACTTCGTTGATTTTCACCGGCGTGTCGAAATGCATGCCCTGGTGATAGAAGGACAGCTTGAACGGGGTCTTGTCCTTGGCCCACTCGGCCTTCTCCGGCAAGAAACGAATCTGCTGGTAGTCAGCGTACTTCATGTCACGGAACACAGCTGGCAGATTGCTTTTCGGCGCTTCGTACTTCTGTCCGGCAAGATCCTTCGCCTTGGCCGCAACATCGTCAAGGTTGAACGCCCAGAGCTGACCTGCGCTGAACAGGCCTACCAGCGTTGCGCCTGCCAAAAAGGCCTTGCGCAGCCGATTGCCAGGGGTTCTTGGTGCATTACAGGGACTAACAATCACGAGCAACCCTCGCCGAAAACAGATCAATAAACCAACGGCCAGCGACATATGCCAGGTTGGCGAGCACTGTTCGGACTCCGAAAGGGCGCAATGATTCCCCAAACGGTTCCGGACAGTCTCAAGTCAGAGTAAAACGAACCCACGAACGCAGGTTCACAATAGCGCGCGATTATCCAGCAGGCCGCGTTACAACGCATCAGGCCAAACAAACTATTTATGCTACAAAACCCCTTGTTTTCCTGCAAACAGGGGTTTTTTGCCATCAGATTTGTAACATAAATGTTACGGGGCCATCATTGACCAGGTGCACCTGCATGTCAGCCCCGAACTGACCACTGGCAACCGTGCCGTGCAGCGTCTGGGCCTGGGCCAGCAAATAGTCGAAAAGCTCCGCGCCGAGGGCTGGTGGCGCCGCAGTGGAAAAGCTCGGGCGCAAGCCGCTCTGGGTATCGGCAGCCAGGGTGAACTGCGATACCAGCAGCAGACCGCCGCCAATATCCTTGAGCGACAGGTTCATCTTGCCCTGGGGATCGCTGAACACCCGGTAGTTGAGCAGCTTGTGCAGCAATTTATCGGCGTGTGCCCGGGTATCACCGGGTTCCACCGCGACCAGCACCAACAGGCCCTGGTCGATTGCCCCTACCGTTTTGCCCTCGACATCCACCCGTGCACCACGTACACGTTGCAGCAGCCCCTTCATGCTTCTTCCAGAGGCAGGTCGAGCAAGCGCCGGGCCATCTGGTCGGCGGCACGCACCAGGGCGTCGGTGATACCGGGCTCCGAGGCGGCGTGACCTGCGTCGCGAATCACCTTCAGCTCACTGTTCGGCCAGGCCTGATGCAGTTCCCAGGCATTGTCCAGCGGACAGATCACGTCGTAGCGGCCATGCACGATGACCGCCGGCAGATGGGCGATCTTCGGCATGTCGCGGATCAGCTGGTCCGGTTCGAGGAAGGCATTGTTGGTGAAGTAGTGGCATTCGATACGGGCGATCGACAGCGCGCGCTGCGGCTCGGAGAAGCGATCGACCACCAGCGGGTTGGGGCGCAGGGTTGCAGTGCGCCCTTCCCAGGTCGACCAGGCCTTGGCCGCATGCATCTGGGCAATCTGGTCGTTGCCGGTCAGGCGCTTATGGAAGGCTTTGACCAGGTCACCGCGCTCTTCAGCCGGAATCGGCGCGATGTAGTCCTGCCAATAGTCCGGGAACAGGCGACTGGCGCCGGCTTGATAGAACCACTCGATCTCCTGCGGACGGCACAGGAAAATCCCGCGCAGGATCAGGCCATGGACGCGCTCGGGGTGGGTCTGGGCGTAGGCCAGGGCCAGGGTCGAGCCCCAGGAGCCGCCGAACAGCAGCCACTTTTCGATCCCCAGGTGCTTGCGGATACGCTCCATGTCTTCGATCAGGTGCCAGGTGGTGTTGTTTTCCAGGCTGGCATGCGGGGTCGAGCGACCGCAGCCGCGCTGATCGAAGGTGATGATCCGGTACAGGTTGGGATCAAAGTAGCAACGGCTCTGGGCATCACAGCCAGCGCCCGGGCCACCATGGATGAACAGCACCGGCAGACCTTCCGGCGAACCGCTCTCGTCGACGTACAGCACATGCGGTGCTTCCACGGCCAGATCGTGCCGGGCGTAGGGTTTGATCTGCGGGTACAAGGTCTGCATTACGCACTCCGTGTGGGAATTATTCTGCCGTTGGGCATCATAAACCTGAATTGCGCTTTGAGCATGTACCTGTGTTGGTCTTACGGGTCTCATCGCGGGGCAAGCCCGCTCCCACAGAGGTGGTGATGACGCCTGTGGGAGCGGGCTTGCCCCGCGATAGCTTCAACGCGAGTAGCGCTCCTGCCCCCACGCCAACACTGTCTCCAGCAATTTCTTCAACACCACCTGGGTCGGCTGCGCCAGATCCTCGCGATACCTGAACGGCTCGACCTCTTCCATATAGGTACTTTGCGCCAGCTCCAGCTGCACCGCATGGATGTTGTTGGCCGGATCGCCATAGTGACGGGTGATATGCCCGCCCTTGAAGCGGCCATTGAGCACATGACTGTACTGCCCGGCCTCAGCGCAGACACCCTGCAGGCGCTCAGCCAGCTGCGGATCGCAACTGGCGCCATTGAAGGTGCCGAGGTTGAAGTCCGGCAGCTTGCCTTCGAACAGGTGCGGGATGTGCGAGCGGATCGAGTGCGCATCCCACAGCAGTGCGTAGCCAAACTGCTCGCGCAGGCGCGCCAGCTCACGACGGATCGTGTCGTGATAAGGGCGCCAGATGCCCTCCAGGTACTCCGCCCGCTCTTCTGCCGACGGCTCCTTGCCAGCCTGGAACAGCGGCTCGCCCTCGAACAGGGTAGCCGGGTACAGGCCCGTGGTAGCACCGGCATACAACGGCTTGTCATCATCTGGACGGTTCAGGTCGATGACAAAACGTGAGTACTCGGCGGCCACCACGCTGGCCCCCAGCTCACGGGCAAAATCGTACAGCTGCGGAATATGCCAGTCGGTATCGGGCAGGCTCTGCGCCTGCGCCACCAGCCCGGCCTTGACCACCGGCGTCAAACGCAGGCCGGCATGCGGCATGCTGATCAGCAGTGGCAGGTCGCCTTGGTGAAAACTCAGTACCTTGTCCATAGGCCCTCCTTCAATTGAAAATTTCGCGGCCCATACGTACCACCCGCTTGGGCAGATCGCCGCCCAGCCAATAGCACAGGTCCGCCGGACGCTCGATCTGCCAGGCAATAAAGTCCGCCAATTTACCCACCTCCAGCGTGCCATGGCTGTCGCCCAGCCCCAGTGCCGTTGCGGCGTGGGTGGTGACGCCGGCCAGAGCCTCTTCCGGAGTCATGCGGAACAGGGTGCAGGCCATGTTCAGCATCAGCCGTAGCGACAGCGCCGGCGAGGTGCCAGGGTTGAGGTCGGTGGCGATGGCAATCTTCACCGCGTGTTTGCGCAAGGCATCCATCGGTGGCAGTTGGGTCTCGCGCAAAAAGTAGAACGCGCCGGGCAACAGCACCGCAACGGTGCCGGCCGCGGCCATGGCGATGGCATCGTCCTCGGTCATGAACTCCAGGTGATCGGCCGACAGCGCCTGATAGCGCGCCGCCAGGCTGGAGCCGGCCAGAGACGACAGTTGCTCGGCATGCAGTTTCACCGGCAGCTTCAACTCACGTGCCTTGATGAACACCCGCTCGACCTGGGCCGGGGAGAACGCCAGGTATTCACAGAATGCATCCACGGCATCGACCAGCCCTTCGGCCGCCAGTGCCGGAAGCATCACCTCGCAGATATGGCTGATGTAATCGTCAGCCCGGTCCTTGTACTCCGGCGGCAAGGCATGCGCCGCCAGGCAGGTACTGCGCACGGTCAGCGGCAACTCTTCACCGAGGCGGCGAATGACCTTGAGCAGCTTGCGCTCGCTGGCCAGGTCCAGGCCGTAGCCGGACTTGATCTCCAGGGTGGTGACGCCATCACGCATCAACGCCTGGACCCGCTGGCGGGCACTGCTGAACAGTTCATCTTCGCCGGCCGCACGGGTCGCCCGCACGGTGCTGGCAATGCCACCACCCTGGGCGGCGATCTCGGCATAGCTGACCCCTTGCAGGCGCTGCTCGAACTCGCCGCTGCGATTGCCACCGAACACCGCGTGAGTGTGGCAGTCGACCAGCCCCGGAGTGACCCAGGCGCCGCCCAGGTCCACGGTTCTGTCAGCGCTCAGGGTCGGCAGCGACTGGCGCGGGCCGATCCACTCGATGTGGCCGGCGCTGGTGATGATCGCCGCGTCCTCGATGATCGAGTACGTGCCTTGGGCCATGCTCGCCACATGGCAGTGCTGCCAGAGGGTTCTCATGCAATGTCTCCGTTTCTAGCGGTGAAGTTGGGACGGATCCTGGGCCAGCGGCGCCTCGCCTTTCGCTGCCCGCGGCTTGCACCACAGCAGGTAGGAGGCGACCAGGAACAGCACCCAGACCACGCCGACCAGCAGCGCTGCCTGAGTATCAGGGAAGTAACCGAGCACGCCGAACACGAACAGCATGAAGGCAATCGCCGCCGCCGGACCATAGGGCCAGAACGGCACCGGGAACTTCAGCTCGGCAACTTCTTCGCGGCTCATGCTGCGACGCATGGCAACCTGGGTCACCAGGATCATCAGCCACACCCAGACGGTCGCAAAGGTGGCGATCGAGGCGATCAGCAGGAACACGTTTTCCGGGATCAGGTAGTTGAGTACCACGCCACCGAGCAACGCTGCACCCATGACCAGCACGGTCATCCACGGCACGCCGTGACGGGAGATTTTCGCGAAGCCCTTGGGCGCATGCCCTTGTTGGGCCAGGCCGTACATCATGCGGCCGGCGCCGAAGATATCGCTGTTGATGGCCGACACGGCTGCCGAGATCACCACGATGTTCAGCACAGTCGCCGCCGAGCCGATCCCGAGGTTACTGAAGATCTGTACGAACGGACTGCCCTGGCTGCCGATCTGCGGCCATGGGTACAGGCACATCAGCACGAACAGGGTCAGTACATAGAACAGCAGGATGCGCATCGGCACCGCATTGATCGCCTTGGGCAGCACGCGCTGCGGGTCCTTGGCCTCACCGGCGGTGATGCCGATGATCTCGATGCCACCAAAGGCAAACATCACCACGGCGAAGGACGCGATCAGGCCGCCGATGCCATTGGGCATGAAACCGCCATGCTCGAACAGGTTACTGATGCCCACGGCGTTGTCGGCACTGGCGTTGTTCAGGCCGAAAATCATGATGCCGAAGCCGGCCAGGATCATCGCGACAATCGCTCCGACCTTGAGCAGCGACAGCCAGAACTCCATCTCGCCGAAGACTTTGACGTTACACAGGTTCAGGCCGCCAATGAGGAAGACGATGCCCAGCACCCAGATCCAGCGGGCAACTTCGGGAAACCAGAAGCCCATGTAAATGCCGAAAGCGGTCACGTCGGCAATACAGACGATGATCATTTCAAAGGCATAGGTCCAGCCCAGGATGAACCCCGACATCGGTCCCAGGTAGGTGGTGGCATAGCTGCCGAACGAGCCGGAGACCGGGTTGTGCACAGCCATCTCGCCGAGGGCGCGCATGACCATGAACACCGCGGCGCCACCGATCAGGTAGGCCAGCAACACGGCCGGGCCGGCCATCTGGATCGCTGCGGCAGAGCCATAAAACAACCCGGTACCGATTGCCGAGCCTAGTGCCATAAAACGAATGTGTCGCGCGGTCAGCCCGCGCTTGAGACCTTGAGCTTCTTGCATGTCACGTCCTTATTTTTGTTCTGGTCGTGAGAATGGTCGGGCCGTTTGTCGAACATCGCGGGGCAAGCCCGCTCCCACACTGTGGGAGCGGGCTTGCCCCGCGATGAATAACGCAACGACCCCAGAGGCATTACAGGCTAGGCAGGACCTTGGCCGGCAGCAGAGCGGTCAGCGAACCTTCGGCCAGCAGGGCGATAGCCGCCTCGATGTCCGGCGCGAAGAAACGGTCCTTCTCGTAGAACGCAACCTTGCCACGCAGGGCCTTACGCGCCTGCTCCAGCTTCGGCGAGGTTTTCAGGCCTTCGCGCAGGTCCAGGCCCTGGGCTGCAGCCAGCCACTCCACGGCAAGCACACCGCGGGTGTTTTCAGCCATTTCCCACAGACGCTTGCCGGCAGCCGGAGCCATCGACACGTGGTCTTCCTGGTTGGCCGAGGTCGGCAGGCTGTCGACGCTGTGCGGATGCGCCAGCGCCTTGTTCTCGCTGGCCAGCGCGGCCGCAGTCACCTGGGCGATCATGAAGCCGGAGTTGACCCCGCCGTTGGCCACCAGGAACGGCGGCAGCTGGGACATGTGCTTGTCCATCATCAGCGAGATGCGACGCTCGCTCAGCGAGCCGATCTCGGCAATCGCCAGGGCCATGTTGTCAGCGGCCATGGCCACAGGTTCTGCGTGGAAGTTACCACCGGAGATCACATCACCTTCGCTGGCGAATACCAGCGGGTTGTCGGACACGGCGTTGGCTTCGATCACCAGTACTTCGGCGGCCTGACGGAACTGGGTCAGGCAGGCGCCCATGACCTGTGGCTGGCAGCGCAGCGAGTACGGGTCCTGGACCTTGCCGCAGTTTTCGTGGGAGGCCGAGACTTCGCTGCCATCGCCGAGCAGATCGCGGTAGCAGGCGGCGGCATCGATCTGGCCACGCTGGCCACGGGCGGCATGGATACGCGCATCGAACGGCGAACGCGAACCCAGCACCGCTTCGACCGTCAGGGCGCCGATCGAGGTCGCTGCGGCGAACAGATCCTCGCCTTCGAACAGACCGCGCAGGGCATAGGCGGTGGATGCCTGGGTGCCGTTGAGCAGCGCCAGACCTTCCTTGGCCGCCAGCGTCAGCGGCTCAAGACCGGCAACCGCCAGGGCTTCGGTGGCCGACAGCCATTGACCGTTGTGACGCGCCTTGCCTTCACCGAGCAATACCAGCGACATGTGCGCCAGCGGAGCCAGGTCGCCGGAAGCGCCCACCGAACCTTTGAGCGGGATGTGCGGGTAGACCTCGGCGTTGATCAACGCGATCAGCGCGTCGATCACCTTGCGACGGATGCCGGAGAAACCACGGCTCAGGCTGTTGACCTTGAGCACCATGATCAGCCGTACCAGAGCATCGTCGATTGGCTGGCCAACGCCGGCGGCGTGCGACAGCACCAGCGAACGCTGCAGGTTTTCCAGGTCATGGCTGGCAATGCGGGTCGACGCCAGCAGGCCGAAACCGGTGTTGATGCCGTAGGCAGTGCGGTTTTCCGCGAGGATCTGCTCGACACAAGCGACGCTGTCGTCGATCTGCTGATCGGCGCTGGCATCCAGCTTGAGTTTTACCGGCTGCTGGTAGATCGCACGCAGCTGAGCCAGGGTCAGGGTGCCGGGCTTCAGGGTCAATTCAGTCACGTTAATGCTCCGTACTCGTGAGGCGTATGCGCCTGCATAGATATCAGTATCAACCATTTACCGCAGATCAGCCTGTGATCATCGGCAGGTTCAAGCCTTGTTCTTTGGCGCAGTCGATGGCGATCTGGTAACCGGCATCGGCGTGACGCATGACACCGGTGGCCGGGTCGTTGTGCAGGACGCGGGCGATACGCTCGGCAGCCTCGTCGGTACCGTCGCAGACGATGACCATGCCCGAGTGCTGCGAGAAGCCCATGCCGACGCCACCACCGTGGTGCAGCGAGACCCAGGTCGCGCCGCTGGCGGTGTTGAGCAGGGCGTTGAGCAGCGGCCAGTCGGAGACAGCATCGGAGCCATCCTGCATCGACTCGGTTTCGCGGTTAGGGCTGGAGACCGAGCCCGAATCGAGGTGGTCGCGGCCGATCACGATCGGCGCCGACAGCTCGCCGCTACGGACCATTTCGTTGAACGCCAGGCCGAGCTTGGCGCGCAGGCCCAGGCCTACCCAGCAGATACGAGCCGGCAGACCCTGGAAGCTGATGCGCTCGCGGGCCATGTCCAGCCAGTTGTGCAGGTGGGCGTCGTCCGGGATCAGTTCCTTGACCTTGGCGTCGGTCTTGTAGATGTCTTCGGCATTGCCCGACAGCGCCGCCCAGCGGAACGGACCGATACCGCGGCAGAACAGCGGACGGATGTAAGCCGGTACGAAGCCGGGGAAGTCGAAGGCATTGCTTACGCCCTCTTCCTTGGCCATCTGACGGATGTTGTTGCCGTAGTCGAAAGTCGGCACGCCCTGCTTCTGGAACTCGAGCATGGCTTTGACGTGTACAGCCATCGATTGCTTGGCGGCTTTGACCACTGCGGCCGGCTCGGTCTGCGCGCGGTCGCGGTACTGCTCCCAGGTCCAGCCGGCAGGCAGGTAACCGTTGAGCGGGTCGTGGGCGCTGGTCTGGTCGGTGACCATGTCAGGACGCACGCCACGCTTGATCAGCTCAGGCAGGATTTCGGCGGCGTTGCCCAGCAGGGCGATGGAGATGGCTTTGCCTTCGGCGGTGTACTTGGCGATACGGGCCAGGGCGTCATCGAGGTCCTTGGCTTGCTCGTCGACATAACGGCTGCTCAGGCGGAAGTCGATGCGGCTCTGCTGGCATTCGATGTTCAGCGAGCAGGCACCGGCCAGGGTCGCGGCCAGTGGCTGGGCGCCGCCCATGCCACCGAGGCCGGCGGTCAGTACCCACTTGCCCTTGAGGCTGCCGTTGTAGTGCTGGCGACCGGCTTCGACGAAGGTTTCGTAGGTGCCCTGAACGATGCCCTGGCTGCCGATGTAGATCCAGCTGCCGGCGGTCATCTGGCCGTACATGGCCAGGCCCTTGGCATCCAGTTCGTTGAAGTGCTCCCAGTTGGCCCAGTGTGGCACCAGGTTGGAGTTGGCGATCAGTACGCGCGGAGCGTTGCTGTGGGTCTTGAACACGCCGACCGGCTTGCCCGACTGCACCAGCAGGGTTTCGTCTTCGTTGAGGTTGGTCAGGCTCTCGACGATCTTGTCGTAGCACTCCCAGTTACGCGCGGCACGGCCGATACCGCCGTAAACCACCAGTTCTTTCGGGTTTTCTGCGACTTCCGGGTCGAGGTTGTTCATCAGCATGCGCAGCGGCGCTTCAGTCAGCCAGCTCTTGGCGGTGAGCTTGTTGCCGCGTGCAGCGCGGATTTCGACGTCACGGAATTTTTTGAAGTTGTTGTCAGTCACGGAAATGGCTCCTAAGCGATCAGTCCAAACCAACCCAGGCATTGGGTGTGTGATGGTGCTTATACAAACACATCTTTACTTGTATGTACAAGCATAGGCAATTGAAATGCCAACTCGTCGAAGCAAGCCCTATCCAAGCTGAAACGCAGGCGCCAGAGCCCCGCAGGGCCTGGCTTTGATCAGCAGAAAATATTTTTCAGGGGATAAACGGTGAAGTGAAGCCGACCAGTGGCGTTGCACCACTTTGGGACAATCGGTAACAGCCTCGGCCGAAGTGCCCGGCCGAGGCGTAACGATTTCAGTGCGGCGTCAGCTCGATCAGGCAGCAACGGCCCTGCACATTCAAGGTCTGCAGGCTATCGTTGCCTTGCAACTGCAAGCAGTCGTAGCGGCCGAGCCGGTGCTCGCCCTGCCCGGTCAGCGTTACCTCCACCTGGGAAGCGGCAGCGAACAGCAACAACGTCGAGGCCGAGCTGAACACCCGCTGGCTGCCATCCAGCCATTGCAGGCGCGCACGGTAACGTTCGGGGGCATAGATCAGGTTGAAATCGCGAATCGAACCACCGAGCAAGGTGCAGCTGACCTGGCTTTCGCCATTGAAAGCAAAGGCATCGTAAGGCAACAGCGGCCGGGTGGCCTGGCCATCGACCTGCAAACGCATGCCCTCGCCTTCAAGCACGGTGATGATCCGCTGATACCCGGCGAAACTGGAAAACCCGCCCGACTCGGCGATATCGGCTATCGACAGTCGCCAGCCGAAGCCGTCCAGGCCTTCGCCGGCATCGCGGGTGATTTCTTCGGTACTGCCGCCGCCGTTCTTCCACGGCATGCGGGGGTAGTCTTTGGCGCGTAAAACCTGCAACTGGCTCATTTGCTGAAGCGTCCTTCCAGACGATGACGGGAACCGGGATGAATCAGACGAGCGGCAGTCACTGGCTGGCGTCCCGACCAGGTGCGGCGACGGATCAGCAGGCAGGGCTCGCCTTGTTCGATTTGCAACAGACGGCACTCTTCTGGCTCGGCGAGGATCGCCTCGACCACATGCTCGCCTTCGGTCAGCGGCGCCACCTGGGACAGATAGGCGTATGGTGTCTGTTGGGTGAAGTCCTGCTTGAGGTAGTCCGGGGCGATCTGCGCGTTAACGAAGCGGTCTTCGATCTGCACGGCAATACCGTTTTCGTAATGCACGATCAGCGAATGGAACACCCGCTGGCCTTCGCGCATGTCCAGGGCCAGGGCGCGCTCGGAGCCGGCAGTTTCCTCGGCGAGGGTGATCACCTTGCACGTGTGTTGATGGCCGCGGGCGGCGATCTCATCGGCAATGTTGTTGACCTCGAACAGCGCCGAGCGGGTCTTGGGCTCGGCAACGAAGGTACCGACGCCCTGCATGCGCACCAACAGCCCCTCGGCGGTCAGTTCGCGCAAGGCGCGGTTGATGGTCATGCGGCTGAAGCCCAGCTGGCTGACCAGCTCGCTTTCCGACGGCACCCGATGGTGCGGCGGCCAGCTGCCATTCTGGATCTGCTGGGCAATCATCTGCTTGACCCGGGCGTACAGCGGCGCCGGCCCCTCGCCCATCTGGGCAACCAGCGCGGAGACAGGAGGTGTCGGCACGGAAAATGTCCTTGTTCGGTTGAATGAACGGTAGCTTGCCGGAGTTTACCCAGCAGGCAAACGTCTGTATATGTATATACAAATAATCACAATGAGGTGTTGCGTCGATGTCCGTCTTCTTTGCCGAGCGCGCTCTGCTGCCTACGGGCTGGGCCGAAAACGTCCGAATCGAGGTCGGCGCCGATGGCCTGCTGGCCAGCATCCAGACCGGTGGCTCGGCTGAAGGCGCCGAGCGTCTGGCCGGTCCGCTGCTGCCAGGCATGCCCAACCTGCACTCGCATGCGTTCCAGCGCGCCATGGCCGGGCTGGCCGAAGTGGCTGGCAATCCCAATGACAGCTTCTGGACCTGGCGCGAGCTGATGTACCGCCTGGTCGGCAAGATCAGCCCCGAGCAGTTGCAGGTCATCGCCCGTCAGCTGTACATCGAAATGCTCAAGGCCGGTTACACCTCGGTCGCCGAATTCCACTATGTGCATCATGACACCGAGGGCCAGGCCTATGCCGATCCGGCCGAGTTGTCCTTGCGCATCAGTCAGGCCGCCAGTGCCAGTGGCATCGGCCTGACCTTGTTGCCGGTGCTGTACAGCCACTCCGGTTTTGGCGGCCAGGCGCCCAATGAAGGCCAGCGCCGCTTTATCAACAGCACCGAACAGTATCTGAATCTGCAGTCGCGCCTGGCGCCGCTGCTGGCCAAACAGCCGGCGCAAGCGCTGGGCCTGTGCTTCCACTCCCTGCGCGCGGTCACCCCGGAGCAGATCGCCGAGGTTATGGCCGCCAGCGACAAGGCCTGCCCGGTGCATATCCATATCGCCGAGCAACAGAAGGAAGTCGACGACTGCCTGGCCTGGAGCGGACGCCGTCCGCTGCAATGGCTGTACGAAAACACCGAAGTCGATCAGCGCTGGTGCCTGGTCCACGCCACCCATGCCGAGCCCGATGAAGTCGCGCTGATGGCCCGCAGCGGTGCAATCGCCGGCCTGTGCCTGACCACCGAAGCCAACCTCGGCGACGGCATCTTCCCGGCGGTGGACTACCTGGCCCAGGGCGGTCGCCTGGGGATTGGCTCCGACAGCCATGTGTCGCTGAGCGTGGTCGAGGAGCTGCGCTGGCTGGAATACGGCCAGCGCCTGCGTGACCAGCGGCGCAACCGCCTCTATCGCGGCGACCAACCGATGGTCGGGCGGACCTTGTATGACGCGGCGTTAAGCGGCGGCGCGCAGGCACTGGGGCAGCCGATTGGCGAGCTGGCGGTAGGCAAGCGGGCGGATTGGCTGGTGCTCGATGGCAACGATCCATATCTGGCTACCGCCAGCGAGGACGGCATTCTCAACCGCTGGTTGTTCGCCGGTGGCGATCGTCAGGTGCGGGATGTGATGGTCAACGGCCAGTGGGTAGTACGTCAGGGGCGGCATGCCCAGGAAGAAGACAGCGCGCGGGAATTTGCCGGGGTGCTGCGCAGCCTGCTGGGCTGATCCGAAATCGAGGTGCGGCTATCGCTGGCAACGCCAGCTCCCACAGGGATTGTGATCATCACTTGAACTACTGTGGGAGCCGGCCTTGCCGGCGATGAGGCCCTCAAGGCTTATGCGCAAGCATGTCCTTGTCCGCCACCCGCCAGATCAGGCGGTTGGTGTCATAACCCTGCTGACGCGCTTTGGCCAGCAGGCTTTCCCGTTGCCAGGCCGGCACCGTCGGCTTGCGCGAAAGTATCCACAGGTATTTGCGATCCGGGTTGCCGACCAGCGCGGTCTGGTAGTCGTCACCGACATACAGCACCCAGTATTCGCCCTTGGTTACCCCCGGCAGCACCGTCGAGAACCAGTTGTCGAACTCCACCCAGAGCTTGTCGGTCTTGCCGGGCACCTGTGGCGTGGCGTTGCCGCTGGCTTCCTGCCACTCACCTTCAAGGGTCTGGCAGCGGTTCAGTACCCCGACCGAGCCATCAGGCTTGAGGTTGTAATGAGCCTCGGACTGGGCGCAGTCGCGCTGGAAAAACATCGGCAGGCGCGCCAGTTCAAACCACTTGCCCTGGTAACGCTTGAAGTCGACGCTATCGACCGTCTTCGGCGGAATCGGCCCGGTGTCCGAGCTGGCACAGCCGCCCAGGATCAGGCCGATACACAGGGCCAGCAGCAGGTGTAGCGGTTTCATTTGAGCCCCTGTCCTGAGTACATCAGCACTTTGTCGGCGGCGTATTGCACGCTGATAAAGCTCTTCTCGTCACCCCAGGTGCAACTGGACATGCCCAGTGCGCCGGAGCACTCCTTGGGCGTGCCGAGCAGTTTTTCGACCTCGGCCTTGGCCATGCCAGCCTTGAGCTGTGAATAGTTTTCCTGGTTGATTTTGTTGCACGCAGTCAGAAACACGCACAAGGACAACAAGGCGAGGGAACGCAACGACATGAAAGGTCACTCCTGGACATGAGGGTGCAGGCACGGTGGCCTACCGACAGCTTAGAAGGGTAAAACCGCGTCTGGTTCCCCGCCTTCAGCGCTTTCCTGACGTCAAATCACTGCCTTTGGTCGTATTGCGCCACTTGCGCATTAATCTTTTGCCCAAAGCGGACGACACAGGGGCGCGCTGCGACGTATTGCCGCGCCCTCCCCGTTGACCCGCCTTGTGCAGACAGACCCGCAATGACAAAAAACCTGAAGTTCAGCCACAAGATTCTGCTCGCCGCCGCTCTGGTGGTCGCTGTCGCCTTTACCTGCTTTGTCCTGTTCAACGATTACCGCCAGCGCCAGACCCTGCGCAGCAATACCGAGGCCTCCATGCAGGAGCTCGGCAACCTGACCAGCAGTAATATCCAGACCTGGCTGCAAAGCCGCCTCCAGATCCTGCAGTCGCTGTCTCAGCAAGTGGCCGTCGATGGCGCCAGCAAGGACAGCCTGACCCGCAGCCTCAACCTGCCGGTGTACGGCAACAATTTCCTCCTGACCTATTTCGGCGGCCAGGATGGCTACATGCAGTCTGTCCCCCTGGGCAGCCGCCCTGCCGATTACGATCCACGCGTACGCGGCTGGTACAAGGCTGCCAGCAGCGCCGGCCAGACCATCGTCACCGAACCGTACATTTCGACTTCCGCCAACAAGCTGGTGATCACCCTGGCCACGCCGGTGCAGCATCAAGGCCGGCTGATCGGCGTCAACGGTGCCGACACCGACCTGGACAGCATCAGCGCAATCATCAATGCGCTGAACTTCGACGGTCACGGCCAGGCCTTCATCGTCAACGGCGACGGCAAGATCCTAGTCCACCCCGACAGCAAGCTGGTGCTGAAAAACCTCAGCGAAGCCTACCCGAAGAACACCCCGCAGATCGGCAGCGGTCTCAAGGAGGCTGAACAGGGAGGTCAGCAGCAGTTCATCACCTTCACCAAGGTCAATGGCGTGCCCTCGGCCGACTGGTATGTGGCGTTGGTGCTCGACCAGGATTTCGCCTTCGCCATGCTCAGCGAACTGCGTACCTCGGCGATTGTCGCCACGGTGATTGCGGTATTGATCATCATCGCCTTGCTGGGCCTGCTGATCCGCGTGCTGATGGAACCGCTGCACGTCATGGGCCGGGCGATGCATGACATCGCCGAAGGCGAAGGCGACCTGACCCGCCGCCTGCGTATTCACGCTCAGGATGAATTCGGCAGCCTCGGCCTATCGTTCAACCGCTTCGTCGAACGCATTCACGAGTCGATCCGTGAGGTGTCCTCGGCCACCGGCCAGGTCAACGAAGTGGCCTTGCGCGTCATCAGCGCCTCGAATGCCTCGATCCATAACGCCGACCAGCAATCGAGCCGCACCAGCAGTGTTGCCGCAGCCATCAACCAGCTCGGCGCCGCCGCCCAGGAGATCGCCCAGAACGCTGCCCTCGCCTCGCAGCATTCCAGCGACGCACGCAACCTGGCTGCAGAAGGTCAGCAGGTGGTCGAGCAGACCATCGAGGTGATGAACCAGCTGTCGACCAGGATCAGCGACTCGTGCGACAACATCGAGACACTGAACGCCAACACGGTGAACATTGGTCAGATCCTCGAAGTGATCAGCGGCATTTCCCAACAGACCAACCTGCTGGCGCTCAATGCCGCCATCGAAGCGGCGCGTGCCGGTGAGGCCGGGCGCGGCTTCGCAGTGGTGGCCGATGAGGTGCGCAACCTGGCCCACCGCACCCAGGATTCGGCGCAACAGGTGCAGCGCATCATCGAAGAGCTCCAGGCCGGCGCCCGCGTCGCGGTCAGCACCATGACCGAAAGCCAGAGCCACAGCCAGCACAGCGTCGGCATTGCCAACCAGGCCGGTGAACGCCTGGGCAGCGTGACCCAGCGTATCGGTGAGATCGACGGCATGAACCAGTCGGTGGCCACCGCAACCGAAGAGCAGACAGCCGTGGTCGAGTCGATCAATGTCGACATCACCGAGATCAATACGCTGAATCAGGAAGGCGTGGAGAACCTGCAAGCGACCTTGCGGGCCTGCAATGACCTGGAGAATCAGGCCAGCCGCTTGAAGCAATTGGTGGGGAGTTTCAGGATCTGATCTGAAATTTATCGCGGGGCAAGCCCGCTCCCACAGGATCGGTGGGAGCGGGCTTGCCCCGCGATTGAATTCAACTCAAAACCGCGAGCCGGGTTCCAGCAGAAAATCCATCTCTTCATCGGTACTCGGCCGATTCAGCAGCAGATTGCGATGCGGAAAGCGGCCAAAACGGGCAATCACCCGCTGATGCTGCTCGGCATAGTCGAGAAAGCCTTCGAACAAGCGTCGGTCGCTGTCCGGCTGCGCATCGAGCAACAGCTGATAACGTTCGACACTGATGTTCTGCCAGTCGAGCACTTCGGCATGCTCCAGCACCAGCAGGATGAACACCCGCTGGATCGGCAGCAGTTGATAATCCCAGGCCTTGTCCAGGCCCTGCATCACCAGGACCTGGGCACGCCGGTCGCCATCGAAGGCATGCGGCGTGTCGCGGTGGATCATGCGTGGCAACTGGTCGAGCAGCAGAACCAGGCCCAGCCAGCCCTGCGGGCTTTGCAGCCACTCGTCCAGTCCGCCCGCGAGTGCCTGGGCAACCAGATCGCCGAAGCGCTCTTGCGCCTCGACGTCGTGGTGCTTGCCGAACCACAGCGTACTCTTCTCGTCAGCGACGTCCTGAGGGCTGGTGCCCCATCCGAACCACCACTCCAGTAACGGCTGCCAAGGTGCGAGCATGACTTACTCCTGGTGATAACCGGTAACGCGCTCGACTTCCTGCTTGGAGCCGAGGAACACTGCCACGCGCTGGTGCAGGCTCTCGGGCTGGATGTCGAGGATGCGCTGTTTGCCGTCGGTGGAAGCACCGCCAGCCTGTTCGATGATGAACGACATCGGGTTGGCTTCGTACATCAGACGCAGCTTGCCCGGCTTGGACGGCTCGCGCGCGTCACGCGGGTACATGAACAGGCCGCCACGGGTCAGGATGCGATGCACATCAGCAACCATCGAGGCGATCCAGCGCATGTTGTAGTTCTTTTTCAGCGGACCGGTCTCACCGGCCAGCAGTTCGCCCACATAGCGGGTTACCGGCTCTTCCCAGTGACGCTGGTTGGACATGTTGATGGCGAATTCGGCGGTGGTTTCCGGTACCTGGATGTTCTCGTGGGTCAGAACGAAGCTGCCCAGCTCGCGGTCCAGGGTGAAGCCTTTGACGCCGTTGCCCAGGGTCAGGATCAGCATGGTCTGCGGACCATAGATCGCGTAACCGGCGGCAACCTGCTTGGTGCCTGGCTGCAGGAAGGCCTGTTCGTTGAGGCTTTCGTTCTGGCTCAGGTACTCGTTAGGGCAACGCAGTACCGAGAAGATGGTGCCGACCGACACGTTGACGTCGATGTTCGACGAACCGTCCAGTGGGTCGAATACCAGCAGGTAGGCGCCTTTCGGGTATTTGCCCGGGATCTGGTAGGCGTTGTCCATTTCTTCGGACGCCATGCCGGCCAGGTGACCGCCCCACTCGTTGGCTTCGAGCAGGATGTCGTTGGAAATCACGTCCAGTTTCTTCTGGACTTCGCCCTGCACGTTTTCAGTGCCCATGCTGCCCAGAACACCGCCCAGGGCGCCCTTGGAAACGTTATGGCTGATCTCCTTGCACGCACGCGCCACCACTTCGATCAGGAAGCGCAGATCGGCAGGGGTACTGTTGCTGCGGGTCTGCTCAATCAAATAGCGACTCAGGGTAACGCGGGACATGTATGGCTCCGAAGGATGGGGGGTAGTAAAAACCCCCGCAGTTTACAGGGAGAGTGCAGCGCTAGCGAGCTATCCGACACGCTTGCCCGATCAGACGGCAGTTTGGCCCGAGAGTTCAGCGCTCCCGGGCCGTCATGCACAGCTTAGTCGAGGGCTTTCCAGATCTGCGTGGCGTACTCGCGAATGGTCCGGTCCGAGGAAAACCAGCCCATGCGCGCGGTGTTGAGCACTGCGATGCGCCACCACTGCTTGGGATCATGCCAGAGCGCTTCGACGCGCAACTGAGCGTCCCAATAGGCATCGAAGTCGGCGCAGACCAGGAAGCGGTCATGGGCCACCAGCGAGTCCACCAGCCCTACGTAACGGGCCGGGTCATCCGGGGAGAACACGCCGCTACGAATGGCCTGGAGCACGTCGTTGAGCCGGTACGAGGCGCTGATCGCGGTATGGGCACCAAAGTCGCCACTGCGCTTGCGCGCCTCCACCTGCTGCGCGGTCAGGCCGAAGATGAACATGTTCTCGGCCCCAACCTGCTCGCACATCTCGACGTTGGCACCGTCCAGGGTGCCGATGGTCAGGGCGCCATTGAGCCCGAACTTCATGTTGCTGGTGCCGGAGGCTTCGTAACCGGCCGTAGAGATCTGCTCGGAAAGATCGGCCGCCGGGATGATGCTCTCCGCCAGGCTGACGTTGTAGTTGGGCAGGAACACCACCTTGAGCAAGCCGCGCACGGTCGGGTCGTTGTTCACCACCCGGGCGATGTCGTTGCTCAGTTTGATGATCAACTTGGCCTGGTGGTAGCTGGCCGCCGCCTTGCCGGCGAAAATCTTCACCCGCGGTGCCCAGTTGGTACCGGGCTCGGCACGTATCGCCTGGTACAAGGCCACGGTGTGCAGCAGGTTGAGCAACTGGCGCTTGTATTCGTGGATGCGTTTGACCTGCACATCGAACATCGCTTGCGGGTTGACGGTAATACCCAGGCGCTCCTGGATCAGGCTGGCCAGGGCTTTCTTGCTGTGCAGCCGTTGCTCGGCGAACTGTTTGCGGAACGCTGCCTTGTCGGCAAACGGGTCGAGATCGCGCAGACGGCCTTGCGGGTTGTCGAGCACGTCTTTACCCAGCGCCTCGACCAGCATGCCGGTCAGCTGCGGATTGGCCTGATACAGCCAGCGGCGGAAGGTGATGCCGTTGGTCTTGTTGTTGATCCGCTCCGGGTAGAGCTTGTGCAGTTCAGCGAATACCGTGCTGCGCATCAGCTTGCTGTGCAACGCCGACACGCCATTGACGCTGTGCGAGCCGAGAAACGCCAGGTTGCCCATGCGCACACGCCTGCCGTTGTCTTCCTCGATCAGCGACACCGCGCGCAGCACGTCAAAATCATGGATGCCCTTGGCCCGCAGGGCATCAATGTGAAACGCGTTGATCAGGTAGATGATCTGCATGTGCCGCGGCAGCATGCGCTCCATCAGGCTGACCGGCCAGGTTTCCAGAGCCTCGGGCAGCAGCGTGTGATTGGTGTATGCCAGGGTATCGACGGTCAGTTGCCAGGCCGTGTCCCACGGCACCTCGTGCTGATCGACCAGCAGACGCATCAACTCGGCCACGGCAATCGAGGGGTGGGTGTCGTTGAGCTGGATCGCCGCAGACTCATGCAGGTTGAGCAGACTGTCGTGCATGTTCAGGTGGCGACGCAGCAGATCCTGCAGCGAGGCGCAGACGAAGAAATACTCCTGGCGCAGACGCAGTTCCTGGCCGGCCTCGGTGCTGTCGGCCGGGTACAGCACCCGCGAGATACTTTCGGCGCGGGCCACCTCGGCCACCGCGCCCAGGTGGTCACCGGCGTTGAAGCGTTCCAGATGCAGTTCTTCCAGCGCCCGTGCCCGCCACAGGCGCAAGGTGTTGACGCTGGCGCCACGCCAGCCGACCACCGGCGTGTCATAGGCGACCGCCCGTACGGTCTCGGCCGGCGACCACACCTGGCGTTGCTGGCCATTGGCGTCATGCACGGTTTCGACGCTGCCACCAAAGCTGATCGGATAGATCACCTCGGCCCGCTCGAACTCCCAGGGGTTGCCGAAATCCAGCCAGTTCTCGGTCTGCTCCTGCTGCCAGCCATCGACCACCGCCTGGCGGAACAGGCCGTGCTCGTAGCGAATGCCGTAACCATGGGCGGCAATCCCCAGCGTCGACATGCTCTCCATGAAACAGGCAGCCAGCCGCCCGAGACCACCGTTGCCCAGGGCCGCATCGGGCTCCAGCAGGCGAATGCGCTCCAGATCGACATCCAGGCCACTGAGCGCCTCGCGGGCGATGTCCAGCAAGCCCAGATTGCTCAAGCTGTCGTACAGCAAGCGGCCGATGAGAAATTCCAGCGACAGGTAGTACACCCGCTTCTGGCTCTTGCGATAAATCTGCCGGGTGTGGTCCATCCAGTGATCGACCATATGATCACGGGCTGCCAGGGCAATGGCTTCGAACCAGTCATGGTCGAAGGCGTGTTCCGGGTCTTTGCCGACCGCGTAGGTCAATTTGTCCAGTACAGCGGTGCGAAAAGCGGCCACCTCTGCGTCACGAGCGAGTGGTTCCTGAGACATGCGACGTCCTCGACCAGGTTGACGAATGCGGATGGAGATTTCTCAGCCTAGACCGTTCGACACAGAGCGAAAGCGCAGGTTCGGGAGTTTCTGCGTAAAAACAGCGGCCATGGCTGGCGGAACCGGCAAATGGTTGTTCACATTTTGACCAACTCCGGTATGATCGCGCGCCCACCCGAACATCTAAAACCTGAACCTGATGAAACCGACCCTGATTGCCGCCGCCGAAGTCGACCGCCTGGAAACCTGGCAGAAGTACCAAAGCCATATGTGCGGAGGCTGCAACTCGACCTGCTGCACCTTGCCGACGGAAGTGAAAATCAAAGACCTGATCCGCATGGGCGTGGTGGATGAGTTCGAAGTGGGCGAGCCGCCGAAGAACATTGCCAAGCGCTTGCAGAAGGACGGGATCATCCAGCGCTTCAACCAGAAGTCGGGGATCTTCACCCTGGCGCAGATGAGCAACGACGATTGCCTCTATCTGGATCGTAAAAGCCGCATGTGCACCATTTATGACAAGCGCCCGGACACCTGCCGTAATCACCCGCGAATCGGACCGCGTCCAGGGTATTGCGCCTACATTCCCAAGCCAGCAGCGCGCCGCTAAAAGCATCGCCGGCAAGGCCGGCTCCCACACATGCCCTTGTGGGAGCCGGCCTTGCCGGCGATTGGCGTGCGCAGCGCGCCCCGAGCGCACAAACAAAAACGCCCCCGGCCTTGCGACCGGGGGCGTTTTCGTTTTAGCCGGGCTTAGTTAGCCTTGGCTTTCTTGGCAGCGCGGGTACGCTCGCCTTCGTCGAGGATCTTCTTACGCAGACGGATCGACTTAGGAGTCACTTCGCACAGCTCGTCGTCCTGGATGAATTCCAGAGCCTGTTCCAGGGTGAAGCGAACAGGTGGAACCAGGGCGATGGTTTCGTCTTTACCCGAAGCACGCATGTTGTCGAGCTTCTTGCCCTTGGTAGGGTTGACGCCCAGGTCGTTGTCACGGCTGTTCAGACCAACGATCTGACCGTTGTAGATCTCCTGACCGTGCTCAACGAACAGCTTGCCGCGAGCCTGCAGGGTTTCCAGCGAGTAGGTCAGTGCCTTACCGGTTTCTACCGATACCAGTACACCGTTCTGACGGCCGGACATGTGACCGGACTTCATCGGCGCGTAGCGATCGAAGATCGAGGTCAGGATGCCTGCACCGTTGGTCAGGGTCAGGAACTGGTTACGGAAACCGATCAGACCACGGGCTGGAATGTTGTATTCCAGACGTACACGGCCCTTGCCATCCGGAACCATGTTGGTCAGGTCGCCTTTACGCAGACCCATTTCTTCCATGACCTTGCCCTGCGAATCTTCAGGGATGTCGATGGTCACGTTCTCGAACGGTTCGTGCTTGACGCCGTCGATTTCGCGGATGATCACTTCCGGACGACCAACACCCATTTCGAAGCCTTCGCGACGCATGGTTTCGATCAGAACCGACAGGTGCAGCTCACCACGGCCGGAAACCTTGAACTTGTCAGCCGAGTCGCCTTCTTCAACGCGCAGTGCAACGTTGTACAGCAGCTCTTTGTCCAGACGTTCCTTGATGTTACGGCTGGTGACGAACTTGCCTTCTTTACCGCAGAACGGCGAATCGTTGACCTGGAAGGTCATCGAAACGGTTGGCTCGTCAACGGTCAGCGGCTTCATCGCTTCGACTGCGTCCGGGGAGCACAGGGTGTCGGAGATGAACAGCTCGTCGAAACCGCTGATGCAGACGATGTCGCCAGCCTGGGCTTCTTCGACGTCAACGCGGTGCAGACCGTGGTGACCCATCAGCTTGAGGATACGGCCGTTGCGCTTCTTGCCGTCGACGTCGATAGCGACAACCGGGGTGTTCGGCTTGACGCGGCCACGGGCGATACGGCCAACGCCGATAACACCGAGGAAGCTGTTGTAGTCCAGTGCCGAGATTTGCATCTGGAACGGACCGTCACGGTCAACAGCTGGCGCTGGAACGTTGTCGATGATCGACTGGTACAGCGGGGTCATGTCTTCGGCCATTTCGGTGTGGTCCAGACCGGCAATGCCGTTCAGGGCCGAGGCGTAGACGACTTTGAAGTCCAGCTGTTCTTCGGTAGCACCGAGGTTGTCGAACAGGTCGAAGATCTGGTCCAGAACCCAGTCAGGACGCGCGCCCGGACGGTCAACCTTGTTGATAACGACGATTGGACGCAGGCCGGCTTCGAAAGCCTTCTTGGTCACGAAACGGGTTTGCGGCATAGGGCCGTCTTGGGCGTCGACCAGCAGCAGCACCGAGTCAACCATCGACATTACACGCTCAACCTCGCCACCGAAGTCGGCGTGGCCGGGGGTGTCGACGATGTTGATGTGGTAGCCGTTCCAGTTGA
>Ga0247819_10000036_pt1 | contig 88268 bp, 78 predicted proteins | sample 13C_Xylose_Day6_FD_193428 | JGI IMG/M metagenome (GOLD analysis project Ga0247819, IMG submission 193428) | Soil microbial communities from agricultural site in Penn Yan, New York, United States - 13C_Xylose_Day6 | ecosystem: Environmental > Terrestrial > Soil > Agricultural land | place: USA... | reverse complement strand
AGCGGGCTTGCCCGCGAAGAGGCCAGAGCATTCACTACACCTGCCACTATCGCCAGATAACGCCAGTCCAGTCGCCGCCACTAACTTCGCGACTTCAGGAGGCCGAGCGTAGGTGTCTGTAGGGCCAGGTGCGCAGCACCCTTCGGCGTAGCCGAAGGCGCGAGATGTAGATTTGCGTAGCAAATCGTAGGCCGCGCGGGCCCGAAAGGCACCGAAGCGAGGGGACCCGAAGCGCAGCGTAGGGCCGGATGGTGGAGCGCAGACTTTTTTGGTTACTTTTTGGGGCGTTTGCCAAAAAGTGACCCGCCGTAAGGGCGGAAAGGTGACTCAGCGTCGCCATCGCCAATGGATATGTCCAAACTTCTACAAGCCCAAACCCAAACCCAACCTCAGTTCAAAATCACCACCGCCGGATACTCATGCAACTGCGCCGAAGTCATATGAGCCAACGCCCGCAGCGTCTCCAGCGGCTGATCCAGCCGATAATTCCCGGTCACCGCCACATGATCCAGTTGATCATTGCGATTGATGATCCACCCAGGATAGTACCGCCGGACCTCGGCAAGCACCTGGCTCAACGGACAGTTCTCGAACACCAGCCGCCCATCGACCCAGGCCAGATCCTTGTGCATGTCAGGCCGCAACCGTTCACCGAAGCCCTGCGGACCAACGCTGATGCTGTCACCGGCCGTGAGCCGGATACGCTGGTCACTCGCCGCCTGCAGATCGACATCCCCCCGCTGCACACGAACCTGCGCCTCGCCATCCAGGTAACGCACCGCAAAATCAGTGTCGCGCACCTGCGCCCGCAGCGGTCCGGCTTGCACTTCAAGAGGCAATTGACTGCCACCGCTCACCTGAAAATATGCCTCGCCCTGCAGCAACCGGGCGACCGGTCGGCCATCGCGCAGATCGCTGGCAAACGCCGAGTTAGTGTTGAGCAACACCTTGGCCCCCTCATCCAGCTGCAAGCGCTGGCGTTCGCCAACCACGGTCAAGTGATCGGCCTGCAAACGCACCGGCAGGTTGCCAAAGGTGAACAGCCCGACCAGCAGCACGGCCGCCGTCGCCAGCGGTTTCCAGTGGCGGCGAACACGTGCGCTCAAGGCGTTGCGGCGGCTTTGATGAATCTGCACGGCGGCCTGGCGCAGGGGCGCGCCATTCCACAAGGCCTCAGCCTCGACGTAGGCCTCGGCATTCTCCGGCGCGGCACTGAGCCAGGTCTCGAACTCATGGGTGTCTGCTTCGCTGGCGCATTGCAGGCGCACCAGCCAGTCCAGCGCCTCGTCCATGGCACGGGCGCGGGCATCGGGCCCGGCGGGTGATGGGCGGGGGGCATGGCTGTCAGTCACGGGTGATCCTTGCGATGAGCGTTTTTTGCAAATGATCATGGCTGCGCCGGGGCAAGGCAAGCGCTTTGCCAAACCCAGGCGGCGAGCGGTCGGCTCACTTGAGTCGATCGGCTACACCCATGCAGATGGCCATGATCAGTTTCAGTTCCTTCTGAACCGTGCTGGCCGAGACGTTCAACTGCTCGGCGATTTCCATGTAGCTGGCGCCATGCAGGCGGCTGAGGATAAAAATTTGCTGCTGGCGCGAGGTCAGCTGGCTGAGGCTCACACTCAGGTGCTTGAGCAGTTGCTCGGCGTGGGCGGCGTCCTCGCTGCTGCTGGCCGGTGCGGCAACGTTGTGCAGCACTTGCTCGGGCACGTCGTCGACCAATGTCCGCGCCTGCACCCGGCGGGCGCGCAAGTGATCGAGGGCGAGGTTGCGCGCCGTCTGGAAGACGAACGGCTCCAGATGCTCGATTGGCCGCTCGCCCAAGGCCCGAGTGACCCGCAGGTAAGTCTCCTGCAGCAGGTCTTCCGCCGTGCTGGGGTTGCCCACCATGCCCTGTAGCGTACGCAGCAGGCTGAGACGCTGGGAGAGGAAAACGGTGTTGAAGCGAGACTGACTCACGGGGAAACCTGACCGATGCGGATGAATGATAATGCTTATCATCCATGCTGTTGGTCAAGCCTTGGACAGGTAAAGAATTGGTAAGGTGATGTTTGCAGGGGTGGGTTCGGGCAGGTGTGTGAGAAGAGGCTCGCCCGCGATAGCGCTGGATCGGACAGCGCTATCGCGGGGCAAGCCCGCTCCCACGTGGCTCCCACGTACCCTGGCTTGCGCCTAGCGTGCGCTACACAGCGCCAGGCAGTTATCCAGCATGCGGTTGGAGAAGCCCCATTCGTTGTCGTACCAGGCCAATACCTTGAGCATGCGGCCATTGGCGCGGGTGTGGTTGGCGTCGAAAATCGACGACAGCGGGTTGTGGTTGAAGTCGCACGACACCAGTGGCAGGGCGTTGTAGCCCAGTACACGGGAGTGGCGGCTGGCTTCGAGGAACAGCTGGTTGACCTCTTCGGCGCTGGCCTCGCGCTTGAGGTTCACGGTCAGGTCGACCAACGACACGTTGATCACCGGCACCCGCACGGCCATGCCGGTGAGCTTGCCGGCCAACTCCGGCAGGACCAAGCCGACCGCCTCGGCGGCGCCGGTCTTGCTGGGGATCATCGACTGGGTGGCCGAGCGCGCGCGGAACGGGTCGCTGTGGTAGACGTCAGTCAGCACCTGGTCATTGGTGTAGGCATGGATGGTGGTCATCAGGCCTTGCTCGATGCCGAACTCACGGTGCAGCACCTGGGCAATCGGCGCCAAGCAGTTGGTGGTACAGGAGGCGCTGGAGATGATCTGGTGCGAGGCGCGCAGCACGTCATGGTTGACGCCGTACACCACGGTGGCATCGACGCCCTTGCCCGGCGCCGAGATGATCACTTTGCCCGCGCCGGCACTCAGGTGAGCAGCGGCCTTGGCCCGCTCGGTGAACAGCCCGGTACATTCGAACACCACATCGATCGCCTCGGCCTTCCACGGCAGTTCGGCCGGATTGCGGATGGCGCTCACGGCGATTCGGTCGCCATTGACGGTCAGGCTCTCGTGATCGGCCTCGACCTGGGCGTCGAAGATGCCGTGCACGCTGTCGTACTTGAGCAGGTGGGCGTTCATCGCGCTGTCACCCAAGTCGTTGATTGCGACGACCTGCAGGTCCTGGCGGTAGCCTTGGGTATAGAGTGCGCGCAGGACGTTGCGTCCGATGCGGCCGAATCCGTTGATGGCGATGCGAAGGGTCATGGCAATACCTCTGGCAGTCGGGTGAAGGCTGTGGCACAAGGACTGTAGCCAAAAAAAGCATCTTCACTGAAACGGTTTTGTTATTGGAATTACAAGATTATGCGTTGCGGGATAGAAAACAAGCCCTTTTGATGGCAGTATTTTGTTTAAACATACAACGAGTGGTCGGGCGAGCTGTTTCCGCGTTGCACCAGGCACCTTTACCTTGAGCCTAGGTCGCAATCGTTTGGAGGGGAAATGCCGCTTCAGACCACCCTTACAGTCAGCCTGGAGTCCAGTACATGCACCCGCGCATCCTTGAGGTCACCCAACGGCTGACCGAACGCAGCCGTCCCACCCGTGAGCGCTACCTGCAACTGATTCGTGGCGCGGCCAGTGATGGCCCCATGCGCGCCAGTCTGCAGTGCGCCAACTTCGCCCATGGTGTGGCCGGTTGCGGTGCCGAGGACAAGCACAGCTTGCGCATGATGAACGCGGCCAACGTGGCGATCGTCTCGGCCTATAACGACATGCTCTCGGCGCACCAGCCGTACCTGCATTTCCCCGAACAGATCAAACAGGCGCTGCGCGAGATCGGCTCGGTCGGCCAGTTCGCTGGCGGCGTGCCGGCCATGTGCGATGGCGTGACCCAGGGCGAGCCGGGCATGGAGCTGGCCATCGCCAGCCGCGAAGTGATCGCCATGTCCACCGCGATTGCCTTGTCGCACAACATGTTCGATGCCGCGTTGATGCTCGGCATCTGCGACAAGATCGTCCCGGGCCTGATGATGGGCGCGCTGCGCTTCGGCCATCTGCCGACCATTTTCGTCCCCGGCGGGCCGATGCCTTCGGGCATTTCCAACAAACAGAAGGCCGACGTGCGCCAGCGCTATGCCGAGGGCAAGGCCAGCCGCGAGGAACTGCTCGAGTCGGAGATGAAGTCTTACCACAGCCCTGGCACCTGCACCTTCTATGGCACCGCCAACACCAACCAACTGGTGATGGAAGTGATGGGCCTGCACCTGCCCGGCGCCTCGTTCGTCAACCCCTACACGCCACTGCGCGACGCCCTGACGGCCGAGGCGGCGCAGCAAGTGACGCGGATGACCAAGGCCAGCGGCAGCTTCATGCCGTTGGGTGAGATCGTCGACGAGAAGGCGCTGGTCAACTCGATCGTCGCCCTGCACGCCACTGGCGGCTCGACCAACCACACCCTGCACCTCCCGGCGATCGCTCAGGCAGCAGGCATCCAGCTGACCTGGCAGGACATGGCCGACCTCTCCGAGGTGGTGCCGACCCTGTCGCACGTCTATCCGAACGGCAAGGCCGACATCAACCATTTCCAGGCGGCAGGCGGTATGTCGTTCCTGATTCGCGAGCTGCTCGATGCCGGGCTGCTGCATGAAGACGTCAACACAGTGGCAGGCCACGGCCTGCGCCGCTACACCCAGGAGCCGTTCCTTGAGGATGGCCGTTTGGTCTGGCGCGAAGGCCCATTGCAGAGCCTGGATGAAGACATCCTGCGCCCGGTATCTCGGCCATTCTCCGCTGAAGGCGGCCTGCGGGTCATGGAGGGCAACCTTGGCCGCGGGGTGATGAAAGTCTCTGCCGTGGCGCCTGAGCATCAGGTCGTCGAAGCGCCGGCGCGGGTGTTCCATGACCAGCAGTCGCTGGCCGATGCCTTCAAGGCTGGCGAGCTGGAGCGCGACTTCGTCGCCGTGGTGCGCTTCCAGGGGCCGCGCTGCAATGGCATGCCTGAGTTGCACAAGCTCACGCCGTTCCTCGGGGTGTTGCAGGATCGCGGTTACAAGGTGGCACTGGTGACCGATGGACGCATGTCCGGCGCATCGGGCAAGATCCCGGCAGCCATTCACGTTTGCCCGGAAGCCTATGATGGTGGCCCGCTGGCGCGCGTGCGTGATGGTGATATCGTGCGGGTCGATGGTGTCGAAGGCACCTTGCAGCTGATGGTCTCGGCCGACGAACTGGCCAGCCGCGAGCTGCCAGCCGCACCGCTGGGCAATGACCTGGGCTGTGGTCGCGAGCTGTTCGGCTTCATGCGTGTGGCGTTCAGCCCGGCCGAGCAGGGCGCCAGCGCCTTTACCTCTGGCTTGGAGAACCTCAAGTGAAAGACCTGCTGGTTGGCGACATTGGCGGTACCAACGCACGTTTTGCCCTGTGGCGCGACAACCAGCTGCACGCCGTGCAGGTGCTGGCCACCGCCGACTACACCAGCCCCGAGCAGGCAATCGAGGCCTATCTAAGTGAGCAAGGCCTAGCCCGTGGCGGCCTGGCCGCGGTGTGCCTGGCGGTGGCTGGACCGGTGGATGGCGATGAGTTTCGCTTCACCAACAACCACTGGCGGCTGAGCCGCAAGGCGTTCTGCCAGACCCTGCACGTCGAGCATCTGCAACTGATCAATGATTTTTCCGCGATGGCCCTGGGCATGACCCGCCTGCGCGATGGCGAGTTTCGCCAGGTGTGCGGCGGCGCTGCCGACCCGAGCCGTCCGGCGCTGGTGATCGGGCCTGGCACCGGCCTTGGCGTGGGCAGTTTGCTGCGCTTGGGTGAGCAGCGCTGGCTGGCGTTGCCAGGGGAGGGCGGCCATGTCGACCTGCCGGTGGGCAACGCGCGCGAGGCGGCCATTCACCAGGAGATTCATCGGCAGATCGGCCATGTCAGTGCCGAGACCGTGCTCAGTGGTGGTGGGTTGGTGCGCTTGTATCAGGCGATCTGTGCCTTGGATGGCGACGTCCAGCGGCACAAGACCCCGGCTGAGATTACCGATGCGGCTTTGTCCGGTGAGCCACGGGCGTTGGCGGTGGTCGAGCAGTTTTGCCGGTTCCTTGGACGGGTAGCGGGGAACAATGTCCTGACCCTGGGCGCGCGAGGTGGGGTTTATATCGTTGGTGGCGTGATTCCGCGCTTTGCCGAGTTGTTTTTGCGCAGTGGTTTTGCCGCGAGTTTTGCCGACAAGGGGTGCATGAGTGGGTATTTCAGCGGTGTGCCGGTATGGTTGGTGACGGCTGAGTTTTCCGGCTTGCTGGGGGCCGGTGTCGCTCTGCAGCAAACGTTGGAACATTGATATCTTGGGTCCGCTTTGCGGCCCTTCGCGGTCACACAACAACAGCGGGCATTCAGACCCGCGCTGAGCAGGGGAAGGGATTTTTGTGAGCACTGCCGCCCGATCGATCCTGATGGTCGATGACGACCAGGAAATCCGCGAACTGTTACAAACCTACCTCAGCCGCTCGGGCTTTCAGGTCCGTGCCGAAGCCGATGGCCAAGGCTTTCGTCAAGCCCTCGACAGCGCACCCTGCGACCTGGTGATCCTCGATGTCATGCTCCCCGACGAAGACGGCTTCAGCCTGTGCCGTTGGGTCCGCCAGCATCCGCGCTTGTCGCGGGTGCCGATCATCATGCTCACCGCCAGCTCCGACGAAGCCGACCGCGTCATCGGCCTGGAACTGGGCGCTGACGATTACCTCGGCAAACCGTTCAGCCCACGCGAGTTGCAGGCCCGCATCAAGGCCCTGCTGCGCCGCGCTGAATTTGGCCAGGCTGCACCGAGCAGTGCGGTGCTGGCTTTTGACGACTGGCGTCTGGATACCGTCAGCCACCGCTTGTTCCACCGCGACGGCGAAGAGGTGATCCTCTCCGGCGCCGACTTTGCCTTGCTCAAGCTGTTTCTCGACAACCCGCAGCAGATCCTCGACCGCGACACCATCGGCAATGCCACCCGTGGGCGCGAGCCGATGCCGCTGGACCGCATCGTCGACATGGCGGTCAGCCGCTTGCGCTCGCGTCTGCGCGATACCGACAAGCCGCCGCGCTTGATCCGTACCGTGCGTGGCAGCGGCTACCTGTTGGCGGCACATGTCTGCCCCGCTAACTGAGCGCCGTTGGCGCCTGCTGCCGCGCTCGTTGCTCGGAAGGATGCTGCTGCTGACGTTGTTGGTGGTGCTGCTCGCCCAGGGTTTGTCGAGCCTGATCTGGGTCGCGCAACTGCGCGCCAGCCAGCTGCAGGGGCTACGGGCCAGTGCCAGTAGCCTGGCCCATTCGATGAGTGCCAGCGTCAGTTACTTTCGTTCGCTGCCCGTGGCCTACCGGCCGATGGTGCTCGACCAATTGCGCAGCATGGGTGGCACGCGGTTTTTCGTTTCGCTCAACGATAAGCCGCTGGACATGGCCGTGCTGCCGATCACCCCACGCAAGCAGGCCGTGATCGAGGTGTTCCAACAGGTGCTGCATGAGCGGCTCGGCCAGCAGATCGAAGTGTCCGTCGAGTTCGTCAGCCCCGATGAGCTGCGCATCTTCAACAGCGGGCTCAAGCTCGATGAACTGCCGCGCTCGTGGGCGCATTATTCGCTGACCCTCGAGCCGCTCAATCCGCCGGTGTTGGTGACGCAGATTCGCCTGGGCCAGGGCGAGTGGCTGTATATCGCCTCGCTGCTGCCCGAGCCCTATACCAGCCTTGAGGCCGAACGGCTGCCCCGTCAGCAGATGGGTTTCATCGCCCTGACCACCGCCCTGCTGTTGCTGTTCATCGGCCTGCTGGTGCATTGGCAAAGCCGGCCCTTGAAGCGCCTGGCGCGGGCGGCGCGAGAGTTGTCGCTGGGCGCCGATGTAGCGCCGGTGGTCGAAGGTGGCGGCAGTGAAGTGGTCGAAGTGGGGCGCGCGTTCAACAGCATGCGTGAACGCATCAGTCGCTACCTGACGGAGCGCAGCCAGCTGTTCAGTGCCATTTCCCATGACCTGCGCACGCCAATCACCCGCCTGCGGCTGAGGGTCGAGTTGCTCGAAGACGAGCGCCAGCAAGCCAAGTTCAGCCGTGATCTGGATGAGCTGGAGCTGCTGGTCAAAGGTGCCTTGCAGTGCGTGAAGGACACCGATATTCACGAGAACATCGAGCCGATCGACCTCAATCAAATGCTGGAGATCCTGGCTGAGCCGTATCTGGGTGATGGCCGCATTACCCTGGAGGGCAGTGCCCAGGCGCCTTATCCAGGCAAGGCGCTGGCGCTGCGCCGGTGCATTGGCAACCTGATCGATAACGCCATCAAGTACGGCGAGCGCGCGCATTTGCGCATCATCGATGGCGCCGAAGGGTTTGTCTTGCAGGTGGATGATCAGGGCCCGGGCGTGCCGCAGCAGCAGATGGAGCAGGTGTTCGAGCCGCACTTTCGCCTGGCGGGCAAGCAACAGGGTTATGGCTTGGGGTTAGGGATCGCACGCAACATTGCCCACAGTCATGGGGGCGAAGTGAGCCTGTTGAATTTGCGTGAGGGCGGGCTGCGGGTGACCTTGTGTCTGCCACGTACGCCTGAGTGACCTGACACTACAAAGCCCAGAAATGTCACCACCAGGTGACATTCGCACAAGCCTTCGTGACATGGCAGCCACCGAGCGCTGGCTAGAATCTCGCTTCACGACAGGCATCTGGCCTGTCCTCGACAAGGACGAAGCAGATCGATGAGCACCGATCAATTTCCGCTCACCCGTTCGCTCGATTCACCCGCGCATCTCACCTGGTTGCTGGCTGAAGGGCAACGGTTGGTCTCATTCGCCAAGGCTTCGCGACTTGCCGAAGGCTTCGCCGGCCTCGATGCACAAGGACGTTTGCCCAACGAGGCCATCGCCGAAACCATCATCACTGCGCGTATGACCCACTGCTTCGCCATGGCCCATGTGCAAGGCATTCCAGGCTGTTTGGCCCTGGTCGAACATGGTGTGGCGGCCCTCAGCGGCCCACTCTGCGACGCCCGCTTCGGCGGTTGGTACGCTAAGCCCGCTCGCTATGGCGATACCGGCAAGGCGGCCTACCTGCATGCCTTCGTCGCCCTGGCGGCCAGCTCTGCAGTAGTCGCCGGCAGCACCGCTGCGCCGCAGCTGTTACAGGCGGCAAGCGAGATCATCGAAAGGCATTTCTGGAGCGACGAGGAGGGCGCCCTGCGTGAAAGTTTCAGCCGCGACTGGCAGCAGGAGGAAGCCTACCGCGGTGCTAACAGCAACATGCACGCGACCGAGGCGTTCCTCGCCCTGGCCGATGTCACCGGCGATAGCGTCTGGTTGGATCGCGCGCTTAGGATCGTCGAACGCATCATCCATGGCCAGGCGCGGGCCAACGGTTACCAGGTCATCGAGCATTTCGACCCGCGCTGGCAAGCACTGGCGCAGTACAACGCGGCGAACCCTGCCGATGGCTTTCGTCCCTATGGCATCACCCCCGGGCACGGCTTCGAATGGTCACGCTTGCTCTTGCACCTGGAGGCCGCGCGCCAGTTGGCCAGCCTGGCCACGCCTGACTGGCTGCTGCCCGCCGCCCGTGTCCTGTTCGACAGCGCCTGTGAACACGGTTGGCACGCCGACGGTGCCCCAGGCATCGTCTACACCCTGGATTGGGATAAGCGCCCGGTAGTGCGCCAGCGCCTGCACTGGACCCACGCCGAAGCCAGCGCTGCCGCCGCAGCGTTATGGCGGCGCACCGGCGAGGCCCATTACCAGGGCTGGTACCACTGTTTCTGGACGTTCATCGATAGCCACTTGATCGACCGCGCCGCTGGCAGTTGGCACCACGAGTTGGACCCAGATAATCGCCCCAGCGCCAGCATCTGGGGCGGCAAACCCGACCTCTACCATGCCTACCAGGCCGTGCTGCTACCTGCTTTGCCGCTGGCGCCCAGCCTGGCTACTGCACTCGCCCGGGCCAATGTAACCAAGTGATGACATTCGCACAGCGCTTCGTTACCTGGCGCCATCCAAGGCGTTATTACACTGCTCTGCAACGCAAGCGACAGTCTTGCACTGCATAACAACAAGAAAGGTACTCCGATGAATTCGACTCTCCGCCTCGCCGCCGCGATCTCTCTTGCCTCGTTATTCCCCCTCAGCGCCCTGGCCGCCGATTCCAAAGGCAGCGTGGAAGTGGTGCATTGGTGGACTTCGGGCGGCGAGAAAGCCGCGGTCGACGTACTCAAAGCCCAGGTCGAGAAAGATGGGTTCACCTGGAAAGATGGCGCAGTCGCAGGCGGTGGCGGTGCAACGGCCATGACGGTGCTCAAAAGCCGTGCAGTCGCCGGCAACCCGCCAGGCGTCGCCCAGATCAAGGGGCCGGATATCCAGGACTGGGCCTCCACCGGGCTGCTCGACAGCGACGTACTCAAGGATGTAGCCAAGGCCGAGAACTGGGACGCTCTGCTGGAGAAGAAGGTCGCCGACACCGTCAAGTTCGACGGCGACTACGTGGCGGTGCCGGTGAACATTCACCGGGTCAACTGGTTGTGGATCAACCCTGAAGTGTTCAAGAAGGCGGGTATCGACAAGCTGCCGACCACCCTCGAAGAATTTTATGCCGCTGGTGACAAGCTCAAGGCCGCAGGCTTCATCGCGCTCGCCCATGGTGGCCAGCCGTGGCAGGACAGCACCGTATTCGAAGCGGTAGTGCTGTCGGTGATGGGGGCGGACGGCTACAAGAAAGCCTTCGTCGACCTCGATAACGCCACCCTGACCGGTCCGGACATGGTCAAGTCGCTGACCGAGCTCAAGCGAGTCGCAACCTACATGGATGTCGACGGCAAAGGCCAGGACTGGAACCTGGAGGCGGCCAAGGTCATCAATGGCAAGGCCGGCATGCAGGTCATGGGCGACTGGGCCAAGAGCGAATGGACCTTGGCCAAGAAGGTCGCCGGCCAGGATTACCAGTGCGTGCCGTTCCCCGGCACCGACAAGGCCTTCACCTACAACATCGACTCGTTGGTGGTGTTCAAGCAGAAGGATGCCGGTACTTCCGCCGGACAGCAGGACATCGCCAAGGTGGTCATGGGCGAGCACTTCCAGAAACTGTTCAGCACCAACAAAGGCTCGATCCCGGTGCGCAAGGACCTGCTCGCCGACATGGCCAAGCATGGCTTCGATGCCTGCGCGCAAACCTCGGCCAAGGACTTCCTTGCCGACGCCCAGAACGGCGGCCTGCAACCGAGCATGGCGCACAACATGGCGACCAACCTGGCGGTGCAGGGCGCGTTCTTCGATGTGGTGACCAACTACATCAATGACCCCAAGGCCGATCCTGCGGATGCTGCGAAGAAGCTGGGTGCAGCGATCAAGGCGGCGCAATAGCACGCCTCTGAAGCCATCGCCGCTGCAACTTGCCCTTGCTATCCACTGAGGGGGGGGGGCGGGCCGGCCTCTTCGCGGGCCGGCCCGCTCCCACAGGGATCGTGCTGCCTAGGCAATAGGCGCGCTTGCTGTGGCATCACTGACTGACAGGTATCGCAATCATGACTACCTTGACCGCCCAACTGCGGGCCTCACCCCTGGACGCCTTGCAGCGTTGGCTACCAAAACTGGTGCTGGCGCCGAGCATGTTCATCATCCTGGTGGGCTTCTACGGCTACATCCTGTGGACGTTCGTTCTCTCGTTCACCACCTCGACCTTCCTACCCACCTACAAGTGGGCCGGTCTTGCCCAATATGCCCGGTTGTTCGATAACGACCGCTGGTGGGTGGCGAGCAAGAACCTGCTGGTGTTCGGCGGCTTGTTCATCGGCATCAGCCTGGCGATCGGCGTGTTGCTGGCGGTGTTGCTCGACCAGCGCATCCGCCGCGAAGGCTTCATCCGCACCATCTACCTGTACCCGATGGCGCTGTCGATGATCGTCACCGGGACCGCCTGGAAATGGCTGCTCAACCCCGGCATGGGCCTGGACAAGCTGCTGCGCGACTGGGGCTGGGAGGGCTTTCGCCTGGACTGGCTGATCGACCCCGACCGGGTGGTGTACTGCCTGGTGATTGCGGCGGTCTGGCAGGCTTCGGGGTTCATCATGGCGATGTTCCTGGCCGGTTTGCGTGGGGTCGATCAGTCGATCATCCGCGCTGCGCAGATCGACGGCGCAAGCCTGCCGCGGATTTACTGGCAAGTGGTGCTGCCGAGCTTGCGGCCGGTGTTCTTCAGTTCGCTGATGATCCTCGCGCACATCGCCATCAAGAGCTTCGACCTGGTCGCGGCAATGACCGCAGGTGGCCCGGGCTACTCCTCCGACCTGCCGGCCATGTTCATGTATTCCTTCACCTTCAGCCGGGGCCAGATGGGCATGGGCTCGGCCAGTGCGATCCTCATGCTCGGCGCGATCCTGGCGATCCTGGTGCCGTACCTGTACTCGGAATTGAGGACCAAGCGCCATGACTAACCGCCTCGACAAACCGGCGCTGAGCTTGAGCCGCATCGCTATTCACGCGGTGTTGCTGAGCGCTGTACTGCTGTACCTGGTGCCGCTGGTAGTAATGTTGCTGACCAGTTTCAAAACCCCGGAAGACATCGGCTCGGGCAACCTGCTGAGCTGGCCGACGGTGGTCACCGGCATTGGCTGGGTCAAGGCCTGGGCCACGGTCAGCGGGTACTTCTGGAACTCGATCATGATCACCGTGCCTGCGGTGCTGATCTCCACCACCATCGGGGCGCTCAACGGCTATGTGCTGTCGATGTGGCGCTTTCGCGGCTCGCAGCTGTTCTTCGGCCTGCTGCTGTTCGGTTGCTTCCTGCCGTTCCAGACCGTGCTGCTGCCGGCCTCGTTCACCTTGGGCAAGCTGGGCCTGGCCAGCACCACTAGCGGCCTGGTGTTGGTGCATGTGGTCTACGGCCTGGCCTTCACCACACTGTTCTTCCGCAATTACTACGTGAGCATTCCCGATGCTCTGGTCAAGGCGGCGCGCCTGGATGGCGCCGGGTTCTTCACCATCTTTGGGCGGATCATCCTGCCGATGTCGACGCCGATCATCATGGTCTGCCTGATCTGGCAGTTCACCCAGATCTGGAACGATTTCCTGTTCGGGGTGGTGTTCTCCAGCGGCGATTCGCAGCCGATCACCGTGGCCCTGAACAACCTGGTCAACACCAGCACCGGGGCCAAGGAATACAACGTCGACATGGCTGCGGCGATGATCGCCGGGCTGCCAACCCTGCTGGTCTATGTAGTGGCGGGTAAGTATTTCGTGCGCGGGCTGACCGCCGGCGCGGTCAAGGGGTAAGTCATGGCAACGCTCGAACTTCGCAATGTAAACAAGACCTACGGCACCGGCGTTCCGGACACGCTCAAGGACATCCAGCTGTCGATCAAGGATGGCGAGTTCCTGATCCTGGTCGGCCCCTCCGGCTGCGGCAAGTCGACCTTGATGAACTGCATCGCGGGCCTTGAGAGCATCAGTGGCGGGGCGATCCTGATCGACGAGCAGGACGTCAGCGGCATGAGCCCCAAGGATCGCGACATCGCCATGGTGTTCCAGTCCTACGCGCTGTACCCGACCATGAACGTGCGCGACAACATCGCCTTCGGCCTGAAGATTCGCAAGCTGCCCCAGGCGGCGATCGACGAGGAGGTGGCGCGGGTGGCCAAGCTGTTGCAGATCGAGCATCTGCTGACGCGCAAGCCGGGCCAGTTGTCCGGTGGCCAGCAGCAACGGGTGGCGATGGGCCGGGCGCTGGCGCGGCGGCCGAAGATCTACCTGTTCGACGAGCCGCTGTCGAACCTCGACGCCAAGCTGCGGGTCGAGATGCGCACCGAGATCAAGCTGATGCACCAGCGCCTGAAGACCACCACGGTGTACGTCACCCATGACCAGATCGAGGCCATGACCTTGGGCGACAAGGTGGCAGTGATGAAGGACGGCATCATCCAGCAGTTCGGGACACCGCAACAGATCTATAACGATCCGGCCAACCAGTTTGTCGCAAGCTTCATCGGCTCGCCGCCGATGAACTTCATCCCGGTGCGCCTGACCCGCCAAGACGGCCGCCTGCTGGCTTTGCTCGACAGTGGCCAGGCGCGCTGTGAGCTGCCACTGGGCGCGGCCACCGACGCATTCGAGGGGCGTGAGGTGATTCTCGGCGTGCGCCCCGAGCAGATCAGCCTGGGTACCGGCGAGGGCAACGGCCTGCCGGCAGTGCGCGCCGAGGTGCAGGTGACCGAGCCTACCGGGCCTGACCTGCTGGTGTTCGTCACCCTCAACCAGACCAAGGTCTGCTGCCGCCTGGCTCCGGATGTCGCCTGCCAGATTGGCGACAGCCTCAACCTGCAGTTCGATCCGGCGCGGGTGTTGCTGTTCGACGCGCAAAGCGGTGAGCGCCTGGACTTGTCCAGTGCCGCTGCGCCGCACAAGGACAATGTGGCTCGCTTCAAGGGCCGATAGATCGTCTACTTAAAAAACAAGAAAAGAGGACGCAAAGGGATGGAACATCGCAAACGCATCAAGACCTTGGGTTCGCTGGCCTTGCTGGCTGTGGTCGGCAGCAACGGCGCGCAGGCCGCCGAGGCCTTTTCCAGCGAATCGAAATGGATGACCGGCGACTGGGGCGGCACCCGTACCGAGCTGCTGGAAAAGGGCTACGACTTCACCCTCGACTATGTCGGCGAAGTGGCTGGCAACCTCAATGGCGGCTACAACGACGACAAGACCGCGCGCTACAGCGACCAGTTCGCCTTGGGCATGCACCTGGACCTGGAGAAGATCCTCGGCTGGGGCGATACCGAGTTCAAGCTGGCGATCACCGAGCGCAGCGGGCGCAACCTGTCCAATGACCGCATCAGCGACCCCCGTGCCGGGCAGTTCAGCTCGGTGCAAGAAGTGTGGGGGCGTGGCCAGACCTGGCGGCTGACCCAGATGTGGATCAAGCAGAAATACTTCGATGGCGCGCTGGATGTGAAATTCGGCCGCTTCGGTGAGGGCGAAGATTTCAACAGCTTCCCTTGCGACTTCCAGAACCTGGCGTTCTGTGGCTCGCAGGTCGGTAACTGGGTGGGGGGCATCTGGTACAACTGGCCGGTCAGCCAGTGGGCGCTGCGGGTCAAGTACAACATCACCCCGGAGTTCTTCGTTCAGGTCGGCGCATTCGAACAGAACCCCTCAAACCTTGAGACCGGTAATGGCTTCAAGCTCAGCGGCAGCGGCACCAAGGGCGCGATCCTGCCGGTGGAAATGGTCTGGTCGCCCAAGGTCAATGGCCTGCCGGGCGAGTACCGGCTGGGCTACTACTACAGCACGGCCAAGGCTGACGACGTCTATGAGGATGTCAACGGCAACCCGCAGGGCATCACTGGCGAGGGCTTCAAGTCGCACTCCAGTAAGCACGGCTGGTGGGTGGTGGCGCAGCAGCAGGTCACTGCCCACGGCGGCGACGTCAATCGCGGGCTGAGTGTGTTCGCCAACTTCACCGTGCATGACAAGGCCACCAACGTGGTCGACAACTACCAGCAAGTCGGCCTGGTCTATAAAGGCGCCTTCGATGCCCGGCCCAAGGATGACATCGGTTTCGGTATCGCCCGGATTCACGTCAACGACGACGTCAAGAAGCGCGCCGAGCAGCTCAATGCCGGCAGCGGCATCAATGACTACGACAATCCAGGCTTCGTCCCGCTGCAGCGCACCGAGTACAACGCCGAGCTGTACTACGGCTTCCATGTCACCAATTGGCTGACCGTGCGGCCCAACCTGCAATACATCAAAAGCCCCGGCGGGGTCGATGAAGTGGATAACGCGCTGGTCGCAGGCCTGAAGATTCAGTCGTCATTCTGAGGAAAATTGTTGTAAATTTACGCCATCCATTCTTGGCTATCCCGCTACCACTGGTCTTCAGTGGTAGCGCGGCTTGGGTCGAGACAGCGCTATCTCAAACAACAAGAGCTTTGGAACCATGCCTGAACATCCGCTACATCGCTTCTTTTCCACGCAACGGCCCAGGCCGACGTTCGAGTGGGAGCGTTACCAACAGCGCGATGTGCTGATCATAGATCACCCCCGTTGCCAGGCCGTTTTCAGCCGCCAGGGCGCCCAACTGCTGCACTTCCAACCGGCCGGCGAGCGACCCTGGTTGTGGTGTGCCGAGCGGTGGCCGCAGGTCGGGGCGATTCGTGGCGGGGTGCCGGTGTGCTGGCCCTGGTATGGCCGCCATCCCAGCGAAGACCTGTGGCCGGCCCATGGCTGGGCACGCTTGCTCGACTGGAAGCTGGTAGATAGCTGCGAGGACGAGCAGGGCGTGACCCTCAAGTGGCGGCTGGACCTGTGCGATTGGCAGGTCGACCTGCACGCCCGGCTTGGCAATCGCATGGAGCTGAGCCTGAGCACCGAGCATCAGGACAGCGAACCTTGCCAGCTGAGCCATGCGCTGCTGGCCTACTGGCGTATCAGCAACGTTGCCGAGATAGCGCTATCCGGGCTGGAAGATATCGACGGCTACGACCGCTTGAACCGCCAGGCCTGCCGTGAGAACGGCGCGTTGAAGGTCAAGGGTGGGTGTCAGAAGGTCTATCCGGGCACGCCGCGGGTCCAGCTGCATGACCCGGCCTGGCAGCGCGAGCTGTGCATCGATACCGGCGACAGCGACGACACGGTGGTTTGGCATCCCGGCAATCGCCCGCTGATGGGCGTCAGCGGGCGCGAGAGCCGGGGATTTGTCTGCGTCGAAGCCGCCAGCGGCAGTGGCGAGGGCCTGAGTTTGGCGCCGGGGCAGCGCGCGCACCTGCGCTTGCAGGCGCACCGGCTCAATTGAGCTCGTCGTCCTCGATCGGATAGCGGCTGGCGTTGAGGCTTTCCTTGATCTTGCGCAGGTGCGGCTGGAAGTCGACGCCGCGGCGCAGGGTCATGCCGGTGGCGAGCACATCGAGCACGGTCAGCTGGATGATCCGCGAGGTCATCGGCATGTAGATGTCGGTGTCCTCCGGTAGTGGGATGTGCAGGCTCAGGCTGCAGGCGTTGGCCAGCGGCGAGCCGGCAGCCGTCAGGCCGAGCACCGAGGCGCCGTTTTCGCGGGCCAGGCGCGCCACTTCGACCAGCTCGCGGGTACGCCCGGTGTAGGAAATGATCACGAACAGGTCGCCAGTATGGGCAACCGAGGCCAGCATGCGCTGCATCAGTACATCGGCATGGGCCGACACCGCGAGGTTGAAGCGAAAGAACTTGTGCTGGGCGTCGAGGGCCACCGGGGCCGAGGCGCCCAGGCCAAAGAAGTGGATCTGACGGGCCTGGATCATCATGTCCACGGCGCGGCTGATCTGTTGCGGGTCGAGTTGTTGGCAGGCACTGTCGAGCGAGGCAATGGCGCTGCCGAAGATCTTCTGGGTGTAGGCGGCCGGATCATCGTCCGCCTCCACCGCGCGGCTGACATAGGCGGCGCCACTGGCGAGGCTTTGCGCCAGTTGCAGCTTGAGCTCGGGGTAGCCACTGACGCCGAACGAGCGGCAGAAACGGTTGACGGTCGGCTCGCTGACCTTGGCCGCCTGGGCCAAAGCGGCGATGCTGAAACGAGTCGCCTGTTGAGGGTTGAGCAGGATGACTTCGGCGACTTTGCGTTCGGCCTTGTTCAGCTCGTCGAGGCGTCCCTGGATCTGTTCCAGGAGGTTGCGCACGCGGTCCATGGTGTGTCCTTGGGTCGAGAAGACAGCCGGCTGGCGGTGCAGCAGGCTTTTTGCAGTGTTGTCTATCGTACTGTCGGTAGGGGTTGATCTACCACTTGTCTGTAACACTTGTCGGTAATGTTGTGGTTTTTACTACATTACCTCTTGAAAACTGCCGTTGAAAACGATATTCCTAGGCCAACTTTAGGAAAGAACCAACATCATGGCTGCGATCAGTGTTGAACCTTGCACCTTTGCCCTGTTTGGCGCCCTTGGCGACCTGGCACTGCGCAAGCTGTTCCCCGCGCTCTATCAGCTCGACCGTGCCGGCTTGCTGCATGCCGACTCGCGCCTGCTGGCGCTGGCCCGCGAGCCGGGCGATGGCGAGCAGCACCTGGCTAACATCGAAGCCCATCTGCGCCGCTACGTACCGGATGCCGACATCGAGGCGGCGGCGCTGGAGCGCTTCGTTGCGCGGCTGAGCTACCTGCACCTGGACTTCCTCCAGCCCGAGGGTTATCAGGCCCTGGCCGAGCAAGCGGCGGGCAGCCTGCCGCTGATCGCGTATTTCGCCACGCCCGCAGCGGTCTATGGTGCGATCTGCGAGAACCTCGACAAAGCCGGGCTGGTCGAGCGCACCCGTGTGGTGCTGGAAAAGCCCATCGGTCACGATCTTGAGTCGTCGCGCCGGGTCAACGACGCGGTGGCGCGGTTTTTCCCGGAGAGCCGGGTTTATCGCATCGACCATTACCTGGGCAAGGAGACCGTGCAAAACCTGATTGCGCTGCGCTTTGCCAACAGCCTGTTCGAAACCCAGTGGAACCAGAATTCCATCAGCCACGTGGAGATCACCGTGGCCGAGAAGGTCGGCATCGAAGGCCGTTGGGGCTATTTCGACAAGGCCGGCCAGCTGCGCGACATGATCCAGAACCACCTGCTGCAGCTGCTCTGCCTGATTGCCATGGACCCGCCCAGTGACCTCTCCGCCGACAGCATCCGCGACGAGAAGGTCAAGGTGCTCAAGGCCCTGGCGCCGATCACGGGTGAAGGCCTGAGCACCGCCGTGGTGCGTGGCCAGTACATTGCCGGCTACAGCGATGGCAAGCCGGTGCCCGGCTACCTGGAAGAAGACAACGCCAACGCCCAGAGCGACACCGAGACCTTCGTTGCCCTGCGCGCCGACATCCGCAATTGGCGCTGGTCGGGGGTGCCGTTCTATCTGCGCACCGGCAAGCGCATGCCGGGCAAGCTGTCGCAGATCGTCATCCACTTCAAGGAAACCCCGCACTACATCTTCGCCCCGGAACAGCGTTTGCAGATCGGTAACAAGCTGATCATCCGCCTGCAACCGGACGAGGGTATCTCGTTGCGGGTGATGACCAAAGAGCAGGGCCTGGACAAGGGCATGCAACTGCGCAGTGGCCCGCTGCAGCTGAATTTCTCCGATACCTGGCGCAGTGCGCGGATTCCGGATGCCTACGAGCGGCTGCTGCTGGAAGTGATGCGCGGTAACCAGAACCTGTTCGTGCGCAAGGACGAGATCGAATATGCATGGAAATGGTGCGACCAGCTGATCGCCGGCTGGAAGAATGCCGGTGACGCTCCCAAGCCCTATGCGGCAGGTTCCTGGGGGCCAATGAGCTCGATTGCACTGATCACACGGGATGGGAGGGCGTGGTATGGCGATATCTGAATTGAAACTGCCAGTGGGGGTGAAAACCCATGCCCTGGCCGATTCCAAGGCCCTGGCCACGACGCTGGCCGGCGATGTTGCCGAGCGCTTGCGCCAGGCTATTGCTGGCAAAGGGCAGGCTTGTGTCGTGTTGTCTGGCGGGCGCAGCCCGGTGCCATTTCTTGAGCGATTGGCGAGCGAGAAGCTCGACTGGTCCAAGGTCACTGTGAGCCTGGCTGACGAGCGCTGGGTGCCGGTTGAGCATCCTGACAGTAACGCCGGGCTGCTGGCCCGCCACCTGTTCAAGGGCGAGGCGGGCAAGGCCCACTTCATTGGCTTGTACCAGCAGGCGCCGAGCCTGGACGCTGCTGCCGAGCTTGCCGATCAGGCCCTGGCCGAGCTGCCGCCGATCGATGTGCTGGTGCTGGGCATGGGTGACGATGGCCATACCGCCTCGCTGTTCCCGGCCAGCCCGCTGCTGCGCCAAGGCCTGGGCAAGATCGGCGAGCGGCGGATTCTGCCCATGCTCGCCCCGAGCGTGCCGCACCAGCGCCTGTCGATGACCCGCGCCTTGCTGGCCAGTGCTGGCTTCATCGCGCTGGCGGTGCAAGGCGAAGGCAAACTCGCTACCCTGCGCGCCGCGCTGGCCGCCGATGACACTACCGAAATGCCGATTCGCGCCTTTCTTCACGACCCCCTGGACATCTACTGGTGCCCATGAGCCAAGGATCCACTGTCATGACCACCCTTGAACGCCCACAGCCTTTGCTCTCGATGGCCGAGAAAACCGCACGGATCGACGAGATCTGTGAGCAGGCGCGCATCTTGCCGGTGATCACCATCGCCCGTGAGCAAGACATCCTGCCGCTGGCCGATGCCCTGGCCGCTGGCGGCATTCGTACGCTGGAAGTGACCCTGCGCTCGGCGCATGGCCTGAAGGCCATTCAAGTGCTGCGTGAGCAACGTCCGGAGCTGTGCATCGGGGCGGGCACCGTGCTGGATCGCAGCATGTTCGCTGCGGTCGAGGCGGCCGGTGCCCAGTTCGTCGTCACGCCCGGCATCACCCCGGACATTCTCCAGGCCGGTGTCGAGAGCGATATCCCACTGTTGCCTGGGATCAGCACGCCGTCGGAGATCATGATGGGCTACGCCCTCGGTTACCGGCGCTTCAAGCTGTTTCCGGCGGAGATCAGCGGCGGCGTCGCGGCGATCAAGGCCTTTGGCGGGCCGTTTGGCGATATTCGCTTCTGCCCGACCGGTGGCGTGAATACCGCCAACGTGCGCAATTACATGGCCCTGGCCAATGTGATGTGCGTGGGTGGCACCTGGATGCTCGACAGCAGCTGGATCAAGAACGGCGATTGGGCGCGGATTACCGAGTGCAGCGCTGAGGCGATTGCGTTGCTCGACTGAAACGAATTCGTTGTGTGCTACACGGCTTATGGGGCGCTTGGTCGGCGCCCCTTTTTTTGTCTGCAGGTTTTGTGTTGGCTGTGCCGCCTCATCGCGGGGCAAGCCCGCTCCCACGAACAGCTGGTGAATGGATAGCTTGCGTGGGAGCGGGCTTGCCCCGCGATGAGGCCGGTACTGCTCGCCCCGAGCAGTCAGGCTCACGCCACTCTGAACCGCCCCACCAACTGCTGCTGAAACTCCGCCAGGCGCGCCAGTTCCTGGCTGGTCACCGCCGTTTGCTGCGCCCCTGCGCTGACCTGGATGACCAGGTCGTTGATCTCGTTGACGTTACGGCTGATGTCTTCCGACACCGCACTCTGCTCCTCGGCCGCCGAAGCGATCTGGATGTTGCGGTCGTTGATGCTGGCCACGCCCTCGGCAATTTCCCCAAGCAGTTCGCCGGCTCGACCAATTCGCTCGGCGCCTGATTGGGCTTTGCCCAGGGTTTCCAGCATCGAGGCATTGGCGCGGTCCGAGCCTGCCTGCAGGTTGCTGATCATCTGCTGAATGTTGCCGGTCGATTCCTGGGTGCGTTGCGCCAAGGTGCGCACTTCGGTAGCGACTACGGCAAAGCCACGCCCATGATCGCCGGCACGCGCCGCTTCGATGGCGGCGTTGAGCGCGAGCAGGTTGGTCTGTTCGGCAATCCCGCGAATCACATCCAGCACCGAGGTGATGGCGTCGCTTTCATCCTTGAGCTCATCGATGATCGTCGCTGTCTGCTGCGCCTGATTCGACAGTTCGCGGATCAGCGCGATGGTCGTTTCGATCTCTGCGCGGCCTTGTTCGGTACTGGTGTGGATCTGCTGCGACAGGCTCGCGGCGTCATTGGTGCTGTGGGCGACGTCGCGCACCGTGGCGCTCATTTCGTTGATCGCAGTGGCCACCGACTCGGTGCTCTGGCGCTGCTGCTCGACACTGCGGCTGGTTTGCAGGGTGACGGCGGACGACTCTTCTGCGGCGGTCGCAACCTGAGCGGTGGCATTACCGATTTCCTGAACGATCTCGGTGATCTGGTTGGCCATGCGGTTGAGGTTACTGGCGATCTGGCCGAACTCGTCCTTGCTGCGGTACTTGGCCCGGGCGGTCAGGTCGCGCTGGGCGAGGCTCTCCAGGGTGGCATTGATATCGCGCACGGCGCTGCCGATGCTGCGGATGATCAGCCACGACAACAGGGCCACGGCCACCAGGGCGATGAGGATACCGCCGAGGGTCAGCCACAAGGCGCGGGCGGCAGTGTGGCGTGCTTGTTCGGCCAGTTGACCGACGTTGGCCGCCAGGGCACGTTCGACTTCGCTCAGTTGGTCGATGCGTTGGGTCGACGTCTCGAACCAGGTTTCTGGCTGGACGCCCAGTGGCTGGCCCAAGGGTGTTTCAAAGGCCAGCTTCTGGATTCGAGCCACTTCCAGCGCTGCTGTGGTGCGCTGGCGCTCTTCGAATTGGCTCAGGCCTGTGGCAGTCGCTTTACGCCGGTAGCCATCGGTATAGGCGCTGAGTTCACCCAGGTTGCGGCTGAATCGTGAGAACAGGGTTTCATTGAAACGGTCCTGGCTAAACACAATCCCCAGCAATGCCCGTTCGCGTCCGGCACGTTCTTTGAGTTCGATGAATTGATTGAGTGCGCCCAAGGCATGAACCACAGCGGTATCGCTGACGCGACGTTCCAATAGTTGGGTATAACCGATCAACTGTTGGATCATACCGGTATAGCTGGCGCCGGACTCATTACTGTCGATGGTCAAACTATCGATTTGCCCGCGGGTTTCTTTCAAGCGGGAAAGCGCTTCGAGGAAGGTATTGTGATCGCTGCCGGTTGCTGGCAATTCACGCAGGGCGGCGATGGCGCTGTCGCTATCGCCGCGCAAGGGGCCAAGGCGATCGCCCATGCTCTTGCCTTGGCTACCGATGAATACGCCGCTGGCGCCACGCTCGCGCTGCAAGGTGGTAATCAACTGGCTCAGGCGCTCGACGGTGCTGCTGGCTGCGACGGTGGCTTGCATGTCGCGCAGGGTCTTGTAGTTCTCGGCGATATTCAGACCGCAAAGAATCAGGAAGCCCAGGAGAGGGAATAGTACGATCAACAACAGCTTCAGACGAAGCGGCGCATTATTCAGCATTGCTTCAGGCCTCATGTGGGTAGGGCAGTTTCAGGTTCACATGTGTGCAAGGCTGTTGTTGTTTGGTGGCACACGGCCATTATTGTATGTTGTTTGCTGGATATTTCGAAAGACTTATCGCGACATGTTTTGGCTAATTAAAATGCACTAAAGAGGTTCAATAAACAAAGTGTTGATCCATGTCAGTGCATGGTTTTATTTATTAAAACGCGGGTAATAAAAAGCCCGTATCCAGGGATACGGGCTTTTTCACTAGAGCGCGCTGATTAGGCGGCTTTTGCTTCTTGCTGGCTCAACGAGCGGTTCAGCGCGCTGAACAGCGCCTTGAAGCTGGCGGTGGTGATGTTCTCATCGATTCCCACACCATGCACCGGACGACCACCGGCCACGCGCAGTTCGATGTAGGCCGCCGCCTTGGCGTTGGTCCCGGCACCGATGGCGTGCTCGTTGTAGTCCATGATCTCCACTGCAATCGGCAGGCCGGCGACCAATGCTTCCAGGGCGCCGTTGCCCTTGCCGCGCCAGTGCAAGGTGGTTTCGCCTTCACCGGCGACTTCGACTTCCACCGCGCTATGGCCGTTCTCTTCCTGCAGGCGATGGCTGACCAGCGCGTACGGCGAGTTGGCTTGCAGGTACTCTTTGTGCAGCAAGCCGTGGATTTGCTGGGCAGTCATTTCCAGGCCGAGGCGATCGGTCTCGCCCTGAACCACCTGGCTGAACTCGATCTGCATGCGGCGCGGCAGGCTGATGCCGTACTCCTGCTCGAGCAGGTAGGTGATGCCGCCTTTGCCCGACTGGCTGTTGACGCGGATCACCGCCTCGTAGCTGCGGCCGATGTCGGCCGGGTCGATCGGCAGGTACGGCACTTCCCACAGTTCGCCTTCCTGTTGCTTGGCGAAGCCTTTGCGGATGGCATCCTGGTGCGAACCGGAGAACGCGGTGTGGACCAGGTCGCCGACATACGGATGACGTGGGTGCACCGGCAGCTGGTTGCATTCTTCAACGACCTTGCGCACGCCGTCGATATCGGAGAAGTCCAGTTTGGAGTCGATGCCCTGGGTGTACAGGTTAAGGGCCAAGGTCACCAGGTCGACGTTGCCGGTCCGCTCGCCGTTGCCGAACAGGCAGCCTTCGGCGCGGTCGGCACCGGCCATCAAGCCCAGCTCGGTCGCAGCGATGCCGGTGCCGCGGTCGTTGTGGCAGTGCAGGCTGATGATTACGCTGTCGCGGCGATTGACGTTACGGCAGAACCATTCGATCTGGTCGGCGTAGACGTTCGGCGTGGCCACTTCCACGGTGGCTGGCAGGTTGAGGATGATCTTGTGCTCAGGGGTCGGGTTCCACACCTCGATGACCGCGTCACAGACTTCCTTGGCGAACTCCAGCTCAGTGGCGCTGAAGGTCTCTGGCGAGTACTGGAAGGTCCAGTGGGTTTCCGGCTGCTGCGCGGCGTATTTGACGAACAGCTTGGCCGCGTTCACCGCGATGTCCTTCACGCCTTGCTTGTCTTGGTTGAAGACGATACGGCGGAACGACGGGCTGGTGGCGTTGTACAGGTGAACGATGGCCTTCTTGGCGCCGCGCAGCGACTCGAAGGTCCGCGCGATCAAGTCTTCACGGGCCTGGGTCAGCACCTGGATGGTGGTGTCGTCAGGGATGTGGCCGTCTTCGATCAGGGTGCGCACGAAGTCGAAATCGGTCTGCGAGGCCGAAGGGAACGATGCCTCGATCTCCTTCACGCCCACTTGCACCAGGGTCTTCCAGAACCGCAGCTTCTTCTCCGCGTCCATCGGCTCGATCAGCGACTGGTTGCCATCACGCAGGTCCGAGCTGCACCAGATTGGCGCCTCGGTGATGGCTTTCGACGGCCAGGTGCGGTCGGGCAGGTCGATGGTCGGGAAGGCGCGGTATTTCTTCGAAGGGTCTTTGAGCATGGTCATGGAAGTATTCCTTTAGTGTGCGGCCGAGATCGGGCCTGCCGAACGATAACGAGATGAAAAGGCGAGGCGACGCGATTCACCCTGGTAGTCGTGCACTGACCAGGCAGAGGCTGCGGTGTTGGCGGAGCAGAATGAGGGTGGTAGAGGTTTTCATGCCTTCAACCCTAACCACAGAGGTGAAGGATGGCAAGCCTTCGGAAAAAATTGAGAGGAATGCTTAAAAAAAGCGGATTGGCGAGATTTTGTCGCGATATTTCTGGTTATGAACGGTGCTGGTTGCGCGGTGTAATTAGATGGCGCAAGCCGCTGCTCGTCCTGCTGCTCGTCCTGCCCAGGCTCGGTCGAGCAGCGTTTTTATCCGCGCAGAGGGCAGCGGGGTCTAGGGCTGGAATGCGCCAATGAAGATCGCCGGATCCACCCGCGCATCATTCAGGCTGACGTTCCAGTGCATGTGCGGCCCGGTGGCCCGGCCAGTGGAGCCCACTCGGCCGACCACTTCACCGCGGCGCAGTTGCTGCCCAGGCTGCACGTCGATCTTCGACATGTGGCAGAACATGCTGATAAAGCCCTGGCCATGGTCGACGAACACGGTCCGGCCATTGAAGAAGTAGTCACCCACCAGAATCACCTTGCCATTGGCCGGGGTCTTGATCGGGGTGCCTGCAGGTACCGCAAAGTCCAGGCCTGCATGCGGATTGCGTTCCTCGCCGTTGAAGAACCGACGCACACCAAACTTGCTCGACAGCGGCCCGGTCACCGGCTTGTCGAGGATCAGGTTGCTCGGCAGGTTAGGGCTGAAGCTGCGGTAGGCCTTGATCTGCTCGGCCAGCTCGCGGTCGATGCGCTTGAGGTCGGCCGGGTTCGGGTTGACCTGTCGCTTGTTCTTGAGGGTGATGTGCTGCTCGGGGTATTTCTTGCTGCCGACCGTGAAGGGCAGGCTGCGTGTGCCTTGGCTCAGGGTGGCCGTGCCGGGCTTTTGCGTCAGCGGGATGCCGACGATCGCCAGCCAGGCATCTTGCTCCTTGACCACCAGCACCGGCTTGCCGTCGAAACGAGCATCCGGCGCACTGGCGCCTGGCCCCAGGTTGACCACGGCGACGCCGCCCGGCACTGGCTTGTTCAGCGTGCGGGTGATGTAGCTGGCCTGGGCAACGCTAGTCAGTAGCGTCAGTGAGAGGGCAAGCAGGGGAGCGAACAGGCGCGGCATGTGTCAGTCCAGTAGCGAGAGGGTGACCGGAGTCTGGTGGTTGTCTTCGACTCGCACCTGCAGTTCGCCCTCGTTGAGGCGGGCAGTCAGGCGTTGGCCGTTGCGGGTCTGGGCGGCGCTGCGGATAGCGTGGCCGCGGTCATCGAGCAGGATGCTGTAGCCGCGCGCCAGGGTCGCCAGGGGGCTGACCACCTGCAGGGTCTGCAATTGGGCCTGGAAGCGCTGGCGGCGGTCCTTGAGCACTTCACGCATGGCCCGTGGCAGGCGCTCGGCGAGGCTGTCCAAACGCTGGCTAAGCAGCTTCAGCGCGCGTCCTGGATGCTGGGCGGACAGACGCATGTCGAGCCGCCCCAGGCGCTCGTGGCGCTGCTTCATGGTGAGCATGAAGGCGCGGCGCAGGCGCATGTCCAGGTCGTCCAGGCGCTGGGCCTGCTGGCGTAGGCGTTCGCCTGGGTGGCGCAGGCGCCGGGCCAGGCCTTCGACGCGCAGGCGGTCGTGGCTCAGGCGGTTCTGCATACGCAGCAGCAGGCGGCGTTGCAGGCCATCCAGACGCAATTGCAGGCCGCTGCTGTCCGGGGCCAGCAGCTCGGCGGCGGCCGAGGGCGTCGGGGCGCGCACGTCAGCGACGAAATCGCTGATCGACACGTCGGTCTCATGCCCTACGGCGCTGACGATGGGCGTGACGCAGGCGGCTATGGCGCGCGCTACGGCTTCTTCGTTGAAGCACCAGAGGTCTTCCAGCGAGCCGCCACCGCGGGCCAGGATCAGCGCATCGAACCCCCGGCTGTCAGCCAGGCGCAGGGCGCGGACGATCTGGTTGATCGCCTCGCGGCCCTGCACTGCGGTGGGGATCAGGTTCAGCTCGACCTGCGGTGCGCGGCGGCGGAATACGCTGATGATGTCGCGGATCACCGCGCCGGTCGGCGAGGTAATGATGCCGATGCGCTGCGGATGGGCGGGCAAGGGCTTCTTGCCTTCGGCGCTGAACAAGCCTTCGCCGCCGAGCTTTTCTTTCAGCGCCTCGAAAGCCAAACGCAGCGCGCCATCACCGGCCGGTTCGACGGTGTCGAGAATCAGTTGGTAGTCGCCACGCCCCTCGAACAGCGACACCTTGCCACGCACCCGCACCGCCAGGCCATCGCGCAGTGCCTGGCGCACACGGGCGGCGTTTTGCCGGAACAAGGCGCAGCGCACCTGTGCGCCGCTGTCCTTGAGGGTGAAATAGATGTGGCCGGATGCCGGGCGGGCCAGGTTGGAAATCTCGCCTTCTACCCAGACGTTGCGGAACACATCTTCGAGCAGCACGCGGGCGCGGCCGTTCAGTTGGCTGACGGTGAGGACCTCGCGGTCCAGGCCGAGTCGTTCGAAAGGGTCTTTGATCATGCCGGGCATCATAAAGGACAAGTCGGCCTGATGCACCGTGCTGGCGGGTGAATGGGCTTGAGCGCAGAAGCCTGGGGCTGCAAGGCAGCCCCAAAACCGAGGCGTGAAAAATTCATCCACCCATCGCTTGTAAAAACTTCCCCACCAGATCACCAGGCTGGCGCCGACACGCCAGCGCTACCGTGCTGCTACACGCCTCCTGCAATGGCACAAAGGCTACCGAGGGCGGAGCAAGATCGCGCATGCATTCAGGCAACAACGCCACGCCAAACCCTGCCTGGATCAACTGCAGTTGGGTGGTCTTGCGCGAAACCACCTGCGCCGCCTGCGGAAAGAATCCCGCCTGCATGCACAGTGAGGCCGACAGATAGCTCAATCCGCCCCGCTGGCGATGCGGGATGGAAATGAACCGCTGATCGCGCAATTGCCCAAGTTGCACGCAGCTTGCGTCAGCCAATGGGTGATTGGCCGCGACCGCAAGCAGCAGCGGCTCGCTGAACAAGGGGTGAATCTCAACCCCCTCGTGCTGGCGCAGCACCGGTAACCGCAGCAGGCCGATTTCCAGGCGCCCCTGGGCAATATCCTCCAGCTGCGCTTCAGAGGACTGCTGGGCAATCTCCAGCGAAACGTTTGGATTGTCTTCCAGGTATCCGCCCAGGCGCTGCAGCAATCGACCCGTCAACGGCACCGTACTGGAATGATTGAGCCGCAGGCTGCCGCGCAGCCCTTGGCCAATTTCCTGGGCCAGGCGTTCGGCCTTGTCCAGGTCGGCCAACAGTTGCCGCGCACGGTCGAGAAACACCTGCCCGGCCGCCGTCAGCCGGGGTAGGCGCGCCGTGCGCTCGAACAACGGCGTAGCGAGCTGCTGCTCCAGCTCCTTGATCTGTCGGCTCAATGCCGACTGGGCGATGAACAGTCGTTCGGCGGCAGCGCTAAAGCTGCCGCACTCGGCGATTTCCACGAAGTAGCGCAGCTGGCGAATGGAAGTCATGCTTTTTCGAGATGAGTGAATGGAGAAAGCCATATTAGTCGGCATGGCTCGTGGCTGGCTAACCTTTGCCTGTCCTTTCTGGAAATCTGCACATGCTTGCCCAACTGCCTTTCTCTACCCTCGACTGGCTGCCGATCCTGCTGGGTGTCGGCGTCGCCTACATCGTCTTTGGCATCGCCGGCTTCGGTACGGCGTTGATCGCCGGGCCGGTGCTGATTCACTTCATGCCGCTGGCGAAGATCATCCCGTTGTTGGTGCTGCTGGATTTCGTCGCTGCGTTCGGCAACTGGCTGCCGGCACGCAAGGCGGTGGCGCGGGATGAACTGCTGCGGCTGTTGCCGTTCATGGCGCTGGGTTGCACCTTGGGCGTGATCTTCTTGTTGCAGCTCAAGTCGGACTTTCTGCTGTTATTGATGGGCCTGTTCATCAGTCTCTATGCCGTCTACAGCTTGGCGGTGAAGGTGCGCCCAGCGCGTCTGCGCGGCCTTTGGGCGGCGCCCATGGGCACTGTCGGCGGGCTGTTCGGGGCGCTGTTTGGCAGTGGCGGCTTCCTCTATGCGATCTACCTCAATGCACGGCTTGAGTCCAAGGAGCAGGCGCGGGCGACGCAGAGTGCGTTGATCAGTTGCAGCACGGTGGTACGCCTGTCGTTGTTCCTGATTGCCGGGGTGTATGACGATAGCCGCTTGTTGTTGCTCGCCGCCTGTTTGTTGCCGGTGATGTTCATCGGGCTGTGGCTCGGGCGGCGGCTAACCCTGAAATTATCGCGCGATGCTTTCGTACGTCTGGTCACCTGGCTGGTGCTGGCCAGCGGCCTGGCGTTGATTGGTCGCTATCTGAGCGGTTGAGCAGGCGGTAGAATTGCAGCATTACCGAACTCCCCAGGCCCGCCTTGTTCATGAACACCCAGAGCATCATCGTTCCCAAACTGTCCACTGTGCCGGTGCATGAAGCCCGCGCCCGAGCGATCCTGCGCTGGCTGGTACGCGAGAAAATCGTCGAAGAGCAACTGAGCACCTGCGGTCGCACCGGCAACCGCATGGGTTATGCCCTGGCCGCAGGCGCCCGGAAGATCGCCTTGCACCCAGAAAAGCTGCCCTTCGATCAGCCGGTCAATGGCCTGGAAGTGATGCTCAAGCGCTGCATCTATACCCCTGCCGAAGGCTTTCTAGAAGAGGCCGGTTGCCCAGAGTGTCGACGGGAAGTCGGCGAGCCGTTGTTCGAGAGCCTGGAGGAATGGATGCCGGCGGTGAGCGATAACTTCACCTGCCCGCTGTGCGGTTTTGAAGATGACATCAATGGCTTCCTGTTCCTCCAGCCATGTGCCTTTTCCAACCTGGGATTCATCTTCAACAACTGGGGCGAGGCCGGATTTACCCCGGCCTTCCTCGACGCCTTCGCCGACTGGCTCGACCAGAAGGTGGCGGTTGTGCAGGTAAAACTGCCATAACCCTGACCGAAGGCCCTTATTTTGCATTGAGCGGCGCGCCATGCATGAGTATAATGGCGCGCTTCCATTTTTCCCGCCCGGGAGCCCCCGCGATGCTGCGTATCAGCCAAGAAGCCCTGACCTTCGACGATATCCTCCTTGTACCTGGTTATTCTGAGGTACTGCCTAATGAAGTCAGTCTCAAGACCCGTTTGACCCGTGGCATCGAACTGAACATTCCGCTGGTCTCCGCTGCCATGGATACCGTCACCGAAGCGCGCCTGGCCATCGCCATGGCCCAGGAAGGCGGTATCGGCATCATCCACAAGAACATGACCATCGAGCAACAGGCCGGCGAAGTACGCAAGGTCAAGAAGTTCGAGGCTGGCGTGGTCAAGGACCCGATCACCATCGACGCCGACGCCACTGTGCGTGACCTGTTCGACCTGACTCGCCTGAACAACATCTCCGGTGTTCCAGTGCTGGAGAACGGCGACCTGGTCGGTATCGTCACTTCCCGTGACGTGCGCTTCGAGACCCGTCTGGACGCCAAGGTGCGTGATGTGATGACGCCTAAAGAGCGTCTGGTCACCGTCCGCGAAGGCGCCGACAAGAACGAAGTGCGCGAGCTGCTGCACAAGCATCGCCTCGAGAAAGTGCTGATCGTCGACGACAAGTTCAGCCTCAAGGGCATGATGACCGTCAAGGACATCGAGAAGGCCAAGGCCTACCCGCTGGCGAGCAAGGACGACCAAGGTCGCCTGCGCGTCGGCGCTGCCGTCGGTACCGGCAAGGACACCGGCGAGCGCGTAGCCGCCCTGGTGGCTGCTGGCGTCGACGTGGTGGTGGTGGATACCGCTCACGGTCACTCCAAAGGTGTGATCGATCGCGTTCGTTGGGTCAAGGAGACCTACCCGCAAGTCCAGGTCATCGGTGGCAACATCGCGACCGGCGCTGCGGCCAAGGCCCTGGCAGAAGCCGGCGCTGACGCGGTCAAGGTCGGTATCGGCCCAGGCTCGATCTGCACCACCCGTATCGTTGCTGGCGTCGGCGTGCCGCAAATCAGCGCCATCGCCAACGTCGCTGCCGCGCTGGAAGGCACGGGTGTGCCACTGATCGCCGACGGCGGTATCCGCTTCTCCGGTGACCTGTCCAAGGCCATCGTCGCTGGCGCCTCGTGCGTGATGATGGGTTCGATGTTCGCCGGTACCGAAGAAGCGCCGGGCGAAGTCGAGCTGTTCCAGGGCCGCTCGTACAAGGCTTACCGTGGCATGGGTTCGCTGGGTGCCATGGCGCAGGCGCAGGGCTCCTCGGACCGTTACTTCCAGGACTCCTCGGCCGGTGCCGAGAAGCTGGTGCCGGAAGGCATCGAAGGCCGTGTGCCGTACAAGGGCGCGCTGGCTGCGATCATCCACCAGCTGATGGGCGGCCTGCGTTCGTCCATGGGCTACACCGGCAGCGCGACCATCGAAGAGATGCGCACCAAGCCTGAGTTCGTACGCATCACCGGAGCCGGCATGGCCGAGTCTCACGTGCATGACGTGCAGATCACCAAGGAAGCGCCCAACTACCGCGTAGGTTGAGGCTTCCAGCATCACTAGCAAGCGGGGCTGTTACGACAGCCCCGTGTCGTTTCCGATTTCCACTGACGAGATTGAGTCATGGCCCTCGACATTCACGCTCACCGCATCCTGATCCTCGATTTCGGTTCCCAGTACACCCAGCTGATCGCCCGCCGCGTGCGCGAGATCGGTGTCTACTGCGAACTGCACCCGTTCGACATGGACGATGAAGCGATCCGCGCATTCAACCCGCGCGGCATCATCCTCGCTGGCGGCCCAGAGTCGGTCCACGAAGCCAACAGCCCACGTGCCCCGCAAGCGGTCTTCGACCTCAACGTACCAGTGCTGGGCATCTGCTACGGCATGCAGACCATGGCCGAGCAAATGGGCGGCAAGGTCGAAGGTTCCGAGCTGCGCGAATTCGGCTATGCCCGGGTTGACGTAGTCGGCAAGAGCCGCCTGCTCGACGGCATCGAAGACCACATCGACGATGATGGCGTATTCGGCCTGGACGTGTGGATGAGCCACGGTGACAAAGTCACCAAGATGCCAGAGAACTTCCACGTCCTGGCCAGCACGCCAAGCTGCCCCATCGCCGGCATGTTCGACGATGCGCGTGGCTACTACGGCGTGCAGTTCCACCCCGAAGTGACCCACACCAAGCAGGGCGGGCGCATCCTGTCGCGCTTCATCCTCGACATCTGCGGCTGTGAAGCGCTGTGGACGGCCTCGAACATCGTTGAAGACGCCATTGCCCAGGTGCGTGAGCAGGTAGGTTCGGCCAACGTCTTGCTCGGCCTGTCCGGCGGCGTCGACTCCTCGGTGGTTGCCGCGCTGCTGCACCGCGCCATTGGCGACCAACTGACCTGCGTATTCGTCGACAATGGCCTGCTGCGCCTGCACGAAGGCGAGCAGGTGATGGCCATGTTCGCCGAGAACATGGGCGTGAAGGTAATCCGCGCCAACGCTGAAGCGCAGTTCCTGGGTAACCTGGCTGGCGAGGCGGACCCAGAGAAGAAGCGTAAGATCATTGGTCGCACCTTCATCGACGTCTTCGATGCCGAAGCCAGCAAGCTGGAGAACATCCAGTTCCTCGCCCAGGGCACCATCTACCCGGACGTGATCGAGTCGGCAGGCGCCAAGAGCGGCAAGGCCCACGTGATCAAGTCGCACCACAACGTCGGTGGCCTGCCGGAGGAGATGAACCTCAAGCTGGTCGAGCCGCTGCGCGAACTGTTCAAGGACGAAGTACGCAAGATCGGCCTGGAGCTGGGCCTGCCGTACGACATGGTCTACCGCCACCCGTTCCCAGGCCCAGGCCTGGGCGTGCGTATCCTCGGTGAAGTGAAGAAAGAGTACGCCGACATCCTGCGTCGCGCCGACCACATCTTCATCGAAGAGCTGCGCAAGGCTGACTGGTACCACAAGACCAGCCAGGCCTTCGTGGTGTTCCAGCCGGTCAAGTCGGTGGGTGTGGTGGGTGATGGCCGTCGCTACGCCTGGGTAGTTGCCCTGCGTGCGGTCGAGACCGTGGACTTCATGACTGCTCGTTGGGCGCACCTGCCGTACGAGCTGCTGGAGACCGTCAGCGGCCGCATCATCAACGAGATCGAAGGCATCTCGCGCGTCACCTATGACGTATCGAGCAAGCCGCCTGCCACCATCGAGTGGGAGTGAGTTGAGCCACAAGGGCGCCGCAAGGCGCCCTTGTTGTTTGTGCTGATCTGTTCTGTGTTTCGTCCCTGTGCTTTATCCATGGCGGCGATTGACCTGCCGCGACAACACTTCACTTAATCTTTCTCACTTGCAGGTGTATCGTATTCGCCCTTCATCGCCGGCCACTGCTGGCAGACTGATTGCGCATAAGAGGTACCTGCACCGATGTCCTTTACCCGTCGACAAATGCTCAAGGGCCTGACCGGCCTGGTCGTGGTTGGCCTGGGCGCTGGAGGCGCAGCGCGCTATTGGCTGGGCAAGGTCGAGGACGAGAATGCCGGACACGACTACGAACTGATCGCCGCGCCGCTCGAGGTCGAGCTGGTACCTGGCTTCAAGAGTGAGGCCTGGGCGTTCGGTCCGTCGGTGCCGGGTACCGAATTGCGGGTACGCCAGGGCACCTGGCTGCGGGTGCGGTTCATCAACCACCTGCCGGTGGAAACCACCATTCACTGGCATGGCATCCGCCTGCCGCTGGAAATGGACGGTGTGCCCTATGTGTCGCAACTGCCGGTCAAACCGGGCGAGTTCTTCGACTACAAGTTCCGCGTGCCGGATGCTGGCAGCTATTGGTATCACCCGCACGTCGCCAGCTCCGAAGAGCTTGGGCGCGGCCTGGTCGGGCCGTTGATCGTCGAGGAGCGCGAGCCTACCGGATTTGTTCACGAGCGGACCTTGAGCCTGAAGACCTGGCACGTGGACGAGCAGGGCGGCTGGATGCCCTTCAGCGTACCGCGTGAGGCGGCGCGCAACGGCACAGCGGGGCGGCTGATCACCATCAATGGCCAGGCCGGGTCAGTCACTGAGCTGCCCGCCGGCCAAGTGGTTCGGGTCCGCCTGCTGAACCTGGATAACACCTGGACCTACCGGATCAACCTGCGCGGCAACTGCGAGGCGATGATCTATGCGCTGGACGGCAACCCGATCACCCCGCGGCCGCTGAAGAAAGACTATTGGCTGGGTCCGGGCATGCGCATCTGCCTGGCCATCCGTATTCCTCAGGCGGGTGAAGAAATCTCCTTGCGTGATGGTTTCGTACGCCTGGGCACCCTGCGTTCAGTGGCGAGTGCCGAGGCGCCGGGTGAATGGCCGCCCGCCTTGCCGGCCAACCCGATTGCCGAGCCGGACCTGGAAAGTGCCGAGAAGCTCAACTTCAATTTCGAGTGGGCTGGCAAGGTGTCGGTCGGCACCGAGAACGGCAAGCCGCCGAGCCTGTGGCAGATCAACGGCCAGGCCTGGGACATTACCGACAAGACCTGCGCCGAGCGGCCAATAGCCACGCTGCAGAAGGGCAAGAGCTACATCTTCGAACTTAAGAACATGACCCAGTACCAGCACCCGATTCACCTACATGGCATGAGTTTCAAGGTGATCGGCTCCAATCGTCACAAGATCACCGAGCCGTGGTTCACCGACACTTACCTGCTGGGCAAGAACGAACGCGCGCAGATCGCATTGGTGGCCGATAACCCGGGCACCTGGATGTTCCACTGCCACGTCATCGACCACATGGAAACCGGCCTGATGGCCGCGATTGCGGTGGTCTGATGCGCCCGCAGATCATCGATCGCAGCCGTGATCAGGAATTCATGCGTCTGGCGCTACAACTGGCTGCCGAGGGCGCGGCGTTGGGTGAGGTGCCGGTGGGCGCAGTGCTGGTGCAGCACGGCCAGGTCATCGGCAGCGGATTCAATCGGCCGATCATCGATAGCGATCCCAGTGCCCATGCCGAGATGGTCGCGATTCGCGCGGCGGCCACGGCGGCCAGCAACTATCGACTGCCTGGTAGCACCCTGTACGTGACCCTGGAGCCGTGCAGCATGTGCGCGGGCTTGATCGTCCATTCGCGGGTGATGCGGGTGGTGTATGGCGCGCTGGAGCCCAAGGCGGGGATCGTGCAGAGCCAGGGGCAGTTCTTTACCCAGGGCTTTCTCAATCATCGAGTGATGTTCGAGGGTGGGGTGCTGGCCGAGGAGTGCGGGCAGATCTTGAGCGAGTTCTTCAAGGCGCGCCGGGCGAAGGTGTAAGACGCTGCAGTGATCGAGGTTGTGCCGGCCCTATCGCCGGGCAGCAGCCACACAACCCCTGCGCCTCACATCGGCGGCGACTGTTCCGCCGGCTTGTCCTTGTTGACCCCAGGCACATGCAAGCTGCCCTCGGCTACCTGGCCTTCAAGCTGCGGCTGGGTCACCCAGGTCAGGATGTCGTAGTAACGGCGAATGTTGGCCACGAAGTGCACCGGCTCGCCGCCGCGGGCATAGCCGTATTTAGTCTTGCTGTACCACTGTTTCTGCGACAGGCGCGGCAGCATCTTCTTCACGTCCAGCCACTTGTTCGGGTTGAGCTTTTCGCGCTTGGCCAGGGTGCGCGCATCTTCCAGGTGGCCGCTGCCGACGTTGTAGGCGGCCAGGGCGAACCAGGTGCGGTCCGGCTCCTTGATGCTGTCGTCGAGCTGTTCCTTGACCAGCATGAAGTACTTGGCGCCACCGGTAATGCTCTGCTTGGGGTCCAGGCGGTTGGACACGCCCATGGCCTGGGCGGTGCGTTGGGTCAGCATCATCAGGCCGCGTACGCCAGTCTTGGAGGTGACCTCCGGCTGCCACATCGACTCCTGGTAGCCAATCGCCGCGAGCAGGCGCCAGTCGACCTCTTCGACCTTGGCCGAGGCCTTGAAGTGTTTCTCGTACTTGGGCAGGCGTTGCTGCAAATGCTGGGCGAAGGTATAGGCGCCGACATAGCCGAGAACGTCGACATGGCCGTAATAGCGATCTTTCAGGCGTTGCAGGGTGCCGTTCTTCTCGGCCTTGTCGAGAAACTCGTTGACCTCGTTGAGCAGGCTGTTGTCTTCACCGGCAACCACTGCCCAGCGCTGATCGCGGCTGTCGCCCAGGTCGAAGGCCACGCGCACGTTGGGGAAATAGACCTGGTTCATCGCCAGCTCGTTGGAATCCACCAGGGTCAGGTCGATCTGACCCTCATCGACCATACGCAGCAGGTCGACCACCTCGACCGCATCGGACTCTTCATATTCAAGGGTAGGGAACTGCTTTTTCAGCGCCGCCAGCTGTTCGGCATGGCTGCTGCCCTTGAGCACCATGATCTTTTTGCCGACCAGCCCCTTGGCTTGGGTCGGACGCGAGCGGCCATTGCGGTAGATGACCTGTGGGGTGACTTCCAGGTAGGGGTGGGAGAACTTCGCCTGGGTGTTGCGTTTTTCGCTGCTGACCAGGCCAGCGGCAGCCAGCACTGGGCCTGAGGGTTTGCCCAGTTGATCGAACAACTGGTCGAGATTGTCGGCAGTCTCGATCTCAAGCTTGACCCCCAGGTCATCGGCAAAGCGCTTGACCAGTTCGTATTCGAAGCCGGTTTCGCCGTTGCGGTCCTGGAAGTAGGTGGCCGGGCTGTTGCGGGTTATCACGCGCAGCACGCCGTCCTCCTTGACGCGTTCGAGGGTGCTGGGTTTTTCAACACAGGCACCGAGCATCAGGAAGAGTCCGGTTGCGAAGAGCCATTTGGCGCAACGCTGGCGCAAAGCAGTGTGGGCGAACATAGGTTGCAGTATACGCAAAGGGCAGCCCGCGCCATATCTCGACAATAGCTGGCTTGTCTGCTAGCGGTTTCAGCCTTATCTCGGCTCGCGGACCCCATGGGGGCGGCTTTACCCGCGAAGGCGGCGGCCAATGCATTGACCCATTCTCAGCCAAACCCGCTCCCACAGGGGCCGCGTGCACGTTCAATCAAGAGGTGGTTTTTCTGACCCTGAAGTCCGGTTCGGCCGCCCGGCAGCATTGGCTTAGAGCGGGTGCCGAAACGCGTGAAATTACGCTAGAATGCACGGCCTCTAAGCACACCCCTTCCTGAGGCTGTCCCGACGATGTTGATCCTGCGCGGCGCTCCTGCCCTTTCTGCCTTTCGCCACGGTAAGCTACTCGAGCAACTGAGCCAGAAAGTCCCCGCTGTTACCGGCTTGTATGCCGAATTCGCCCACTTCGCCGAAGTCGACGGTGAGTTGACCGCTGACCAGCAGCAGGTGCTGGCCCGTCTACTCAAGTACGGTCCGAGCGTCCCGGTGCAGGAGCCAAGTGGCCGCCTGTTCCTGGTGGTACCGCGTCTGGGCACGATTTCGCCATGGGCTTCCAAGGCCAGCGACATCGCCCACAACTGCGGCCTGCAGAACATCCAGCGCCTGGAGCGTGGGATCGCCTACTACGTGGCAGGCAACCTGTCTGACGCCGATGCCGCAGTGGTCGCCGCTGAGCTGCACGACCGCATGACCCAGCGCGTGCTGGGCCGTCTGGAAGAGGCGGGCGATCTGTTCAGCCACGCCCAGCCCAAGCCGATGACCTCGGTAGACATCCTCGCCGGCGGGCGTGACGCCCTGGCGCAAGCCAACCTCGACCTGGGCCTGGCCCTGGCCGAAGACGAGATCGACTACCTGGTCGCTGCCTTCCAGGGGCTCAAGCGCAACCCGAACGACATCGAGCTGATGATGTTCGCCCAGGCCAACTCCGAGCACTGCCGGCACAAGATCTTCAACGCCAGCTGGGACATCGACGGCCAGGCGCAGGACAAGAGCCTGTTCGGCATGATCAAGAACACCTACCAGATGCACAGCGAAGGCGTGTTGTCCGCATACAAGGACAACGCCTCGGTGATCGTCGGTTCCGTGGCCGGTCGCTTCTACCCGAATCCTGAGACCCGCCAGTACGGCGCGGTGCAGGAGCCGGTGCACATCCTGATGAAGGTCGAGACGCACAACCACCCGACCGCCATCTCGCCGTTCTCCGGCGCGTCCACCGGTTCCGGTGGCGAAATTCGTGACGAAGGCGCGACCGGTCGCGGTGCCAAGCCCAAGGCTGGCCTGACCGGTTTCACCGTGTCCAACCTGCGCATCCCAGGCTTCGAACAGCCTTGGGAGAAGGCTTACGGCAAGCCAGAACGCATCGTCAACGCCCTCGATATCATGGTCGAAGGCCCGCTGGGCGGCGCTGCCTTCAACAACGAGTTCGGCCGTCCGGCGCTGACCGGTTACTTCCGGACCTTCGAGCAGTCGATCAACACCCCGCACGGCGAAGAAGTCCGCGGCTACCACAAGCCGATCATGCTTGCCGGCGGCCTGGGCAACATCCGTGAAGACCACGTGCAGAAAGGCGAGATCACCGTCGGTGCCAAGCTGATCGTGCTCGGCGGCCCGGCCATGCTGATCGGCCTGGGCGGCGGCGCGGCGTCGTCGGTCGCTACCGGCGCCAGTTCGGCTGACCTGGATTTTGCCTCGGTACAGCGCGAGAACCCGGAAATGGAACGCCGCTGCCAAGAGGTCATCGACCGCTGCTGGCAGCTGGGTGAGCACAACCCGATCGCCTTCATCCATGACGTCGGCGCCGGTGGTATTTCCAACGCCTTCCCTGAGCTGGTCAACGACGGTGGTCGTGGTGGCCGCTTCGAGCTGCGCAACGTGCCCAACGACGAGCCGGGCATGGCCCCGCACGAAATCTGGAGCAACGAATCGCAAGAGCGTTATGTGCTGGCCGTCAGCGCTGGCGACTTCGAGCGCTTCAAGGCGATCTGTGAGCGTGAGCGTTGCCCGTTCGCTGTCGTCGGCGAGGCGACCGAAGAGCCGCACCTGACCGTGACCGACAGCCACTTCGGCAACACCCCGGTAGATATGCCGCTCGATGTGCTGCTGGGCAAGCCGCCACGCATGCACCGCTCGGTCACCCGCGAAGCGGAGCTGGGCGATGATTTCGACCCAAGCGCGCTGGAACTGAAAGATTCGGTCGAGCGCGTCCTGCGTCACCCGGCAGTCGCCAGCAAGAGCTTCCTGATCACCATCGGCGACCGCACCATCACCGGCCTGGTTGCCCGTGACCAGATGGTTGGCCCGTGGCAGGTGCCGGTGGCCGACTGCGCCGTCACCGCCACCAGCTTCGACGTCTACACCGGTGAAGCCATGGCCATGGGCGAGCGTACTCCGCTGGCGCTGCTCGACGCCCCGGCGTCGGGCCGTATGGCGATCGGCGAGACCCTGACCAACCTGGCCGCCTCGCGCATCGAAAAGCTGTCCGACATCAAACTGTCGGCCAACTGGATGTCTGCCGCCGGTCACCCCGGTGAAGACGCCCGCCTGTACGACACCGTCAAGGCTGTCGGCATGGAGCTGTGCCCGGAGCTGGGCCTGACCATTCCGGTCGGCAAGGACTCCATGTCGATGAAGACCAAGTGGAGCGAAGAGGGCGCCGAGAAGAGTGTTACCTCGCCAATGTCGCTGATCGTCAGCGGCTTCGCGCCAGTGGTCGACATCCGCAAGACCCTGACCCCGCAACTGCGCATGGACAAGGGCGAGACCGACCTGATCCTGATCGACCTGGGTCGCGGCAAAAACCGCATGGGCGCTTCGATTCTCGCCCAGACCCACGGCAAGCTCGGCGCCCAGGCACCGGACGTGGACGACGCCGAAGACCTCAAGGCGTTCTTCGCCGTGATCCAGGGCCTGAACGCCGACGGCCACCTGCTGGCTTACCACGACCGCTCCGACGGTGGCCTGCTGACCACCGTGCTGGAAATGGCCTTCGCTGGCCACTGCGGTCTGGACCTGGAGCTGGACACCCTGACCAGCAAGCGCGAGAAAGTCGCGGCCATCCTCTTCAACGAAGAGCTGGGTGCGGTGATCCAGGTACGTCAGGACGCCACCCCAGACGTACTGGCTCAATTCAGCGCGGCTGGCCTGGGTGAAGACTGCGTCGCGGTGATCGGCCAGCCGATCAACAACGGCGAAGTGCTGATCAAGCTGGCCGGGGAAGAGCTGTTCAAGGGCGACCGTCGCCTGCTGCAACGCCAGTGGGCAGAAACCAGCTACCAGATCCAGCGCCTGCGCGACAACGCTGACTGCGCCGACCAGGAATTCGACGTCCTGCTCGAAGAAGACAATCCAGGTCTGAGCGTCAAGCTCGGCTTCGATGTCAACCAGGACATCGCTGCGCCTTACATCAAGAAGGGCGTGCGCCCGCAAGTGGCGATCCTGCGTGAGCAGGGCGTCAACGGCCAGGTGGAAATGGCGGCGGCGTTCGACCGCGCGGGCTTCAATGCCATCGACGTGCACATGAGCGACATCCTCGCCGGTCGGGTCGACCTCGACACCTTCAAAGGCCTGGTGGCCTGCGGTGGCTTCTCCTACGGCGACGTGCTCGGTGCCGGTGAAGGCTGGGCCAAGTCGGCGCTGTTCAACAGCCGCGCCCGCGATGCCTTCCAAGCGTTCTTCGAGCGTACCGACAGCTTCACCCTGGGCGTGTGCAACGGTTGCCAGATGATGTCCAACCTGCACGAGCTGATCCCGGGCACCGAGTACTGGCCGCACTTCGTGCGCAACCGCTCGGAGCAGTTCGAGGCGCGAGTGGCCATGGTCGAGGTGCAGAAGTCCAACTCGATCTTCCTCCAGGGTATGGCCGGTTCGCACATGCCGATCGCCATTGCCCACGGTGAAGGCCATGCCGAGTTCGCCAGCCAGGAAGCACTGCTTGAAGCTGACCTGTCCGGTTGCGTGGCGCTGCGCTTCGTCGACAACCACGGCAAGGTCACCGAGAGCTACCCGGCCAACCCCAACGGCTCGCCACGGGGTATCACCGGTCTCACCAGCCGCGACGGCCGCGTGACCATCATGATGCCTCACCCGGAGCGTGTGTTCCGTGCTGTGCAGAACTCCTGGCGCCCGGACGAGTGGCAGGAAGATGCCGCCTGGATGCGCATGTTCCGCAATGCGCGGGTGTGGGTGAACTAAGGTGTACAAGCTCGCCTTCTTCGTCCCGGCGAGCCATGTCGAAGTGGTCAAGGCCGCTGTGTTCGCCGCGGGTGGTGGACGCATCGGCGCCTATGACCACTGCGCTTGGCAGACCCTCGGCCAAGGCCAGTTTCGCCCGTTGGACGGCAGCCAGCCGTACCTCGGGCAAACCGGGCAGGTCGAAGTGGTGGAGGAGTGGAAGGTCGAGCTGGTAGTGGCGGATGAGCTGATTGCTCAGGTCGTCGCTGCCCTCAAAACGAGTCATCCGTATGAGACGCCAGCCTATGAGGTCTGGCGTCTGGTGGATATCTGACAGAGGTACTGATCAACTCAGTGATGCAATGTGGAGCGAACGCTCACCTATTGCGTCACTGATTGCTCAATTCAAAGCGGTCATAAGCCAAAGCCCGAGCCGCTCAGATTCTCTCCCACGCCGATCAGATCCAGAGGTTCGCGTATCTCCAGTTCCTCCAAGCGTTTCAGAGCGGCTGCTTGGTATTCCTCATAGCGCTTGATATGACGACTGAGTTCGGTGCCTTCCTCGATTTTTTCCGGGTTTCTGTCGGCCCAGTGTTCCACGATTGGGTCCTGCCAGTTGAGATCCTTCGGATGCCGTAGATAGCTGCTCGCCACTTCGACGGGGTCTTGCTCACCGTCCCCCTCCCAGTATTTGTGCATCGACTTACCCACCTCAAAGACGGCATGCCGAGCCAGCAATTGTGCTATCACATGGAAGGGGTGGGTGCCGTGATCTTTAGCCAGCTGTGAGTGGGTAGCACTTACATGCGAATGAGTATTGGGGTCGTCGCCCCAGTACGTTTGCAGGTCGTCGATTTGATCACCTGCCCACTCCACTACCGTTTGCATAAGGCCGTTGGTGTGATTTCGCAGAATTCGAAGAGGGGTGCCGGCTAGCCAGTCCAGATACTCGACCGTCTGGAATGTCGAGCTTTTAGCTAGCTCATCTCGCACTTCGAGTGCTTTTACGAGTACCTCTCTAGCCTCGGGTTCTTCTTTGAGAAGAATCAGCAACGCTTGTTCGCCATCACTTCGTTCTCCGGGAACAGTGGGTTTGAATACATGACCGGGTACTGGAAACAGCATTTTGGCCAAGGGCTCGGCGACGCTGGCGATGATGTCCGAACCGCTGAACAGACCGGTCACGACCGGCCAGCGATGTTTGCATGGTTTCTCGGTGGTCCAGGCCAATACATCGGTGTAGCCGACCTTGCGCAGGCTAAGCTCTACGAAGTTGGAGTGAGCAAAGAAATCTTCAAGCACATGCAAGGCTTCACCAAAGTAGCGCATGCCTGTGGGGGTCTTGCCTGCTCGCATAGCCGCGCGCAGTTTTCTGCGCATGTAGCGTTCGGCTTCCTTTATATGCAACGTCATGGAGCGTGCGTAATGGACGGTGGTCAGCCTGTCACCGGGCCGTACCAAGGGTTCAAAGTCCTCATCGATCGTCTGTGGATCGATTGCGTCTTCGTTCAAGTTGGTGGGGTTGTCGATATGTTCTGATGGGCGGTAGACGCCGAGTATCTCTGGGGTAACAGTGTAGGCAGCGCGGCCCTCGTCGGTCATCTGCAGAAGGTTGAATTCTTTTAGTGCTAACAGATCGACAAACTGAGTAAGCACTTCTCTGGAGATTTTCTTCGGAAAGTTCCTTGGCGCGTACGGCGGGCGAACAGTTTTGGGGTCGATTAGCTGTGAGTGGTCGCGCAGCCAGTTGCCGAAATAGATTTGTTTGACTTCAACGGCATTGAAACCCGAAAGGTTCAGTACGTGAGCGATGGACTCGTGGCCATGACTCTCCGCAGAATCGCCAAGGCCTGCTCCAAACCGAGGCATTGGTTTTAGTTGCTGGGGGGCATTATCAGTAAGCTTTTTCACAAGACGTCCTCAACCGATGTTTGGGACGCCCAGATTGGTTGCTCAGGTGCGGTAGATAAATATGGAAATAACGACCCTGCAACGAAGTCAGATTCTGCTTACAGTGTTGGTATGATTTTCATCATTATGTGGAGCATTTGAAGCAAGCTAATTCTAGCCGGTAAGCCCCATCCTGTCAGGGATTACCGGCTTGCCCAGTGCTTTCAACCATCACTACGAGGCCTATGCACCAGTGCGCACGCCACAAGCCCCAGCTCGAACAACACCCACATCGGCACTGCCAGCATCGTCTGAGAAAACACATCAGGCGGTGTCAGAATCATCCCCACCACGAAGCAGCCGACGATCACATAGGGCCGACTACGGCGCAGCGTGGCGACATCGGTCAGCCCCGCCCAGACCACGATGAACGTCGCCACCGGTATCTCGAACGCCAGGCCGAAGGCGAGGAACAGCGCCATGATGAAGTCCAGATACAGGCCGATATCGGTCATCATCGCCACCCCATCGGGGGTAACGCTGGCGAAGAAGCCGAACATCATCGGAAACACCAGGAAGAACGCAAAGGCCATCCCGCCATAGAACAGCACGATGCTCGATACCAGCAGCGGCAGGGCAATGCGCCGTTCGCGGCGGTACAGCCCCGGGGCAATGAACCCCCAGGCCTGGTGCAACAACAACGGCATGGCCAGGAACAGCGCGCACATCGCGGTCAACTTGAACGGGGTCAAGAACGGCGAGGTGACGCTGGTGGCGATCATACTGGTGCCTTCCGGCAGATAACGGCGCAACGGTTCGGAGATCAGCGTGTAGAGGGTTTGGGCGAACGGGAACAACGCGCCGAACAGCAGCGCGATCACCAACAACGAGCGCATCAGGCGCTTGCGCAGATCCCTCAGGTGTTCGGTCAACGGCATGCGCCCTTGCTGTTGCATGGCAATGCTCATGAGACGTTCTCCTTGGCAGGTACTGGCGCTGCGGCGTCATTGGCCGGTTCTCCCTCCAGGCGGATGCCCTGGCGAATCTCCTGCTCCAGCCGCTGCAGCGGTGCGGCGTCCAACGGCGGTAGGTCGATTTCCCGCTCCACCTGGGTGCGCAGCGCATGCATCGCCCGCCGTGCTTGGCCTAACCCACGGCCAACGGCGCGCGCCGCCACCGGCAGGCGCTCGGGGCCGAGCACCAGCAGGGCGACGACCCCGACCAGAATCATTTCGGTAAAGCCGATCTCGAACATCAGGCCTGACGATCCGCTTGCGTTTGCTGCACGGTCTGGCCGTTCAGCGGTGTTTGTTGTTGCACCTGCGGGTTGCTTGGGCTGGCTTCACTGTCACCGCCCATGGACTTGCGAAAACCCTGGATCGCCTCGCCAACATCGCTGCCCAGGCCTTTCAGACGCTTGGTGCCAAACAGCAGGAAGACAATCAACAGCACGATCACCAATTGCCAGATTCCGATACCACCCATGTCAGAACACTCCTGTAAGGTCATCAAAAGAGCAGCAATCCTGCCTTGCCTAGATGACGCGGTGATTACTGTCAGGCATTGCCATCTGCCTGAAACAAGCGCGGTGTTGACTGGCCTCTTTGCCGGTTGGAAAAAGGAGGGCGAGGATGGGTGGCAAACACCAGCAAGGTGCTGCGTTGTTGATGGTGATGGTCGCGCTGGCGATGATCGCTGCGGGTCTGACCTGGCTGGTGGAAAGCGGACGTCGGCAGGTGGATGAAGTGCGCCTGTTACAGCAGCGGGTGCAAGCGCGAGCCATGGAGCAGGCCGGGCTAGCCTATGCCGAACAGGCGCTGCGCGATCCTGCCTGGCGGGCCAGCCCATTGTTCTGGCAAGCCTTGCGCGGCCAGCCGCTGGACTATGACTTTGGCGCAGGCAAGGCGCAGCTGCGCGTGCGTGATCAGCACACCTGCTTCAACGTCAATGCGCTGTTGGGCGAGGACGGCGAGCGGGCTGAGCGTCAGTTGCGTCTGCTGCTGGGCGATGACATGGCCGCCGAGCGCCTGGTGCACGCGCTGGCTGACTGGATCGATGCTGACAGTGACGCACGCCTGCAAGGTGCGGAGAGTGCCCAGTATCTACGTCAGCAACCCGCGCGCCTGGCGGCTAACCAGCCGATGGTCGACAGCAGCGAGCTGAATCTATTGCTGGCCCCCGACGCGCAGCGCCAGGGCCATTACGCGATGCTCTGTGCACTGGCGCAGACCAGCGGCTGGCGGCTCAATGCCAACGCACTTGGCCTGGAACACCTGCCCCTGCTGGAGGCGTTGTATGAGGGGCGTTATTCGCGCTCGTTGCTGAGCCGCATCGTCACGGGGCGTCCAGCGGCGGGGTATGTGGATGCGGCGGCGTTGCGCCAGGCGTTGGGGGCAGTGGATGACGAAACGTTCGAGCGCTTGAGCGAGGGGTTGCTGCTCAACAGTGGGCATTACCTGTTGCAGCTGTCGTTCGAGGAGGAGGGGCTGAAGTTGCGCAGTCAGTTTCAGGTGGAGGCGTTGGGGGTGGTGCAGTGGCACGCACGAGTACCGGCGCAGCAGGTGCGAGTGCGCAGCCGTGAGCCTTTGCCGTGGTGATAGCAAGTAGTCGAGGGCCGCAGAGCGGCCCCCGAAAATCCATCAGGCGGTGCCGATCTCGCCGCCATCATTACGCTGAATCACCACCGTCGAAGCCCGTGGTCGCACGGTAGTTCCGGCCGGCGCGGCGTCGGTCGCCACATCGTTGAACGGCCAGTTCTCCGGGTGCTGGATGTTGACGAACATCGACTTGTTGTCCGGGGCAAAGGCTATCCCGGTGACCTCGCAGCCGTTGGGGCCGACGAAGAAGCGCCGCAGGTCCACCTGGTTCTGCGCGTTGACCGGAATCTGCTTGCCGGCAGCATCCACCAGATCGGTCGGAATCACCGCCAGCAGTTGGTCGTTGGTGTAGCTGGTCAAGGTCGACTCACCGTTGTCGGTCTCGAACCACAACACCCCACGGCTATCGAAGCTCATGCCGTCGGGGCTGGCGAACTGGTTCAGTTCGGTCAGGCCTGAGCGGTTGATGTCGGCGGTGCCGGCGGCGTTGGCGCCGAATACGAAGATGTCCCAGTTGAAGCTGGCGTGATCATCGCTGTCGTGCCAGCGAATGATGTGGCCATGGCGGTTCGGCCCACGTGGGTTGGCCGCATCGACTTTTTCCGGGGTACGCGAGCTGTTGTTGGTCAGGGTCAGGTAGACGTCGCCGTTGAGTGGGTTGACGGCAGTCCACTCGGGGCGGTCCATCGGCGTGGCACCGACGGCATCGGCGGCGCCACGGGTGTGCAAGATGATCCCCGGCAAGTCACCGTACAACGCACCGAGGGTGCTGCCAGCGGTGGTAGCGGTGGCGACGTCGAGCAGCAGCCAGTTACCGCTGCCGTCGGCATTGAAGCGGGCGACATACAGCTTGCCTTGGTCCATGTACTTGGCGCCGGTGGCCAGGCGGTCGGCTGGAGTGGCGTCTGCTGGGTCCCACACGGCATCGGAGACGAACTTGTACAGGTACTCGTTGTTGGAGTCGTCACCGGTGTACCAGACCAGCGGCTTGCCCGCCACCGGCAGGCCCGGGCAGCAGCCCTCGTGGCGGAAGCGACCCAGGGCGGTGCGTTTGACCGCCAGGGTGCTGGCGTTGTACGGATCGATCTCGACGATGTAGCCGTAGGTGCTGGCTTCGTTGCGGAAGTCGTCGGTGGCGCTGGCGCCGGTCGGGGTAACGTCGAAGCGGGCGAACTCGTCGTCCACCTCGCTTGGGTCACCTGCGCAGGTTTCCCACTTGTACTGGCCGCTGGAAGTACCCACGCCGATACGCGACTGGTCGGCTGGACGGGTGCCTTTGTTGACGAAGATGCCCGGCCAGTTCTCCTCGCAAGTCAGGTAGGTGCCCCACGGCGTGTAGCCATTGCCGCAGTTGTTGTTGGTGCCGCGGCACTGGGTGCCGGCCGGGGAGAACTTGGTCTTGACGTGGTCGGTGCCGCGCAGGGGGCCGGCGATGTCCATCAGCGAAACGGTGGTGAAGCGGCGATTGAGCGGGTCGTTGTCGACCACCTGCCAGCGGCCGTTGACCTTGCTCAGGCGAACCACGCCAGCGCCGTGGGCGTTGATTTCCTTGCGCGCTTCTTCGACCGGGCGCTTGCCGCTGCCATCGGTGGTGGGCCCTGCCGGATGCAAGGCTTGGGCGTCGATGTACTCGAAGTTGATCGCCAGCAAGCCGTCATCGGAGCTGCCGTTGATAGGGAAGAAGTGCATGCCGTCGTGGTGCATGCCCATGGCGTTGGCCTGGTCGGTCGAGCTGTTGCTGCCGTCGGATTTCCACGGGTTGCCATTGCTGTTCAGCGGCGTGCCCCATGGCGCCAGGACATAGGCGCTGTAGCCGGCGGCGACCACGCAGGCGTCGGTACGCGAGCCTGCGATGGAGTTGAAGCCTAGCTTGAGTTTCGGCGTTTCCGGGGTGGTTGGAGCCGAATCGTCGTCATCCGAACCGCCACCGCCGTCGAAGCAGCCGGTCAGGCCGGTCCCGGCGATCATCGCGATCGCGGCGCCAAGGCTGCCGCGCATCACGGTGCGACGGCTCAGGTAGGCGTCCATGACGCTGGCCATTGGCAGGTTGCCGCTTAGATTGCGGTCTAGGTTGTCGCCGGTGTCTCGACTCATCAGGGTGTCCTTATAGTGGCTGAGTTGAAAGAAACCGCGACTTTAGTGCGCAAGTGTGATGATTCCTTGGCAGAAATATTAAGGTCCGCTTAAAACTAGCAGTTCTTAGCAACCTGTCTTGAAAGAACATTCCGCGATTGCTGTCGGATATCTGCCATTAAACTGTCATGTGAGCGCCTCAATATCCGGGTCCCTAAGTGAACTCGGAAAGGATGCGGGCCTGATGGCTAGTAGTGTGGGCAGACGCGAAGTAATCAGCTGGATGGGTGTCGGTGCGCTGGCACCGCTGCTCGGCGCCTGCTCTGCGCTCCCTGGCCAGCGTGGTGGCAGTGCGGCGGTCGATCTACTCTACGTCGCCGACACTCTCGATGCCCGCCAGCCTGGTATGCCCGTGGTACCTGCCACCCGACTTGGGCCGGTGAGCCATCTGGGGCGGGCGCCGTGGATGACTGGCAGCAGTGCCACCGCCGCCTACCCTGAGCTTGCGCCCTTGCTCGATGCCAGTCAGGCAGGCAGTGCGCAATTGGGTGGCTATGCGGTGCTGGCCGCGTTGCTTGAGCAATTGCGCAGCGAAGCCGGAGCCAGTAATTGCCTGACCTTGGAAAACGGTCAGGGCTGGAATGGCAGCGGCTTGGCCTACCTGACTCAAGGCGAGAGCGGCGTGCAAGGCAGCCAACTGCTTGCCAGTGAAGTGCGCGTCAGCAGCGATGAACGAGTGCTCTGGCCGCAACGCTGCGCCGGACTTTATCGCCAGTCTTCCTCTATTACCCTGGGGGCTGGACTGGCCAGCGATCAGGCCACGTCGCTTGGCATCGAGCCCCTGCGGATTTTCGAACGTGGCGGTGCGCGAATTGCCGTGGTGGGTGTCACCGACCCGTACGCCCAGGATCAGAAAGCTTCGCTCAAACAGTGGTACCAATCGCTGCAGCCAATCTTCCAGCAAGCGCGCCGCGAGGCTGACCTGGTGGTGGCGCTGGCCGATGTCGGCACCGGGCCAGGGCTGTGGTTGGCCGAACGCCTCAATGAAGTCGACGTGCTGCTGTGTGCGCGCGGCCAGGACTTGTGGCCAGCGCCGGTCGAGGTGAGCCAAGCGAGCGGTCGTCGGGTTCCAGTGCTGTTCGCCGGCTGCCGTGGCAGCGGCGCGTTCCGCCTGCGCTGTCAGCAAGTGGCCGGCCAGTGGCGTTTCGAGGCGCGCTACTTTGCTGCCTTCGAACATCACCTGACGCCAGTCGCTCAGGCCCGCGCCAGCCAACTGCGCAGTGTGCTGCGCCAACAACGTGCCGGCCACGCCGCCTGGCTCGACCAACCTTTGGCCCGCGCTCCACAAGCACTGTGGCGGCGCGACACCCGTGGCGGCAGCTGGGACCGTTTGCTGCACCAGGCCCTGGCTGATGACAGCAGCATGCCGGTGCTGCTGCCGGGACTGCGTTACGACTACCCTTTGACCGCGGGTGATTCGATCACGCGTGAACACTTGATCAGCCTCACGGGCGGCTACCCCGCGCCAGTGGTCGAGGCGCCTGCCCGGCAGGTCGAGCAGGTACTGGAGAACGCCGCCGAGCAGCTGTTCGGCGATCCGCTGCTGCTGGACAACAGCCAGGACTTACCGCGCTGGCAAAGCCAGGCCTGGCAGGTTAGCTATAGCCCGCAAGGCAAACGCATCGCCGGCCTCGAACCGGTGCAGGGGCTGTGCCGCACCTTTGGTTTGCAATTCGACCCGCAGGCCGGTGAGCCACTCTGGCAGCGGGTTGAAGCCTGGCTGGCGCGCCAGTCGGGCGATTGGCAACTGGCAGCGCTGCAACTGCCGCAGGTGCGCTACGTGCAGGGCCATCCGGGTTGGCATCCACGGCAGTTGCTCTCTTGAGCACACCCAGTCGTTTAGTCGGCGTAGCACTGCTGACCCTGGCCGGTTGGCTGGCTGGCCAATGCGTGCTGCAGCTCAGCCGTGAGCCGCTGCCTGCCCGCGCGCCTTCGCTCGCTGAGCTGCCCTTGCCCGGCTTGCTGGTCGGTCATTGGCAGGCGCCTGCCGACGACGGCCTGATCCCGCTGACTCGCCTGCCGCTGCAGTACCTCGGCGGGCTCAAGGCCAAGCCGCTTTCGGCGACCGTGGTGGTGCTGCGCTATGGCCAACAGACCCGCAGCCTGGTGCGTGGCCAGCGCCTGGCACCCGGCATCGTCCTGCAGGACATCGACGCCGATGGCCTGATTTTCAACAACCAGGGGCGGCGCGAGCGCCTGCCCTGGCCGCCACGGCCTGCCGTGACCGGCTTCAAGCGGCAAGGATGAGCGATGTTTGCAAGATACTGCGTGGCCGGAGTGCTCAGCCTGAGCCTGTCATTGGCCTGGGCCGAAGAGCCGGAAACATTCGACGACAGCGGCACGCCGATCTATGAGGTGAACTTCGTCGATACCGACCTGGGCGAGTTCATCGACAGCGTCTCGCGCATCACCGGCACCACCTTCATCGTCGATCCGCGGGTCAAGGGCAAGGTCACGGTGCGTACCGTCGATCGGCATGACGCCGAGGCCATCTACGACATCTTCCTCGCCCAGCTGCGCGCCCAGGGCTACGCCGCGGTCGACTTGCCCAATGGCAGCGTGAAGATCGTCCCCGACCAGGCTGCACGCCTGGAACCGGTGCCGGTCGAGGGCGGTGGCAAGAAAGCCGAGGGCAGCGACGGGGTTGCCACCCGCGTGTTCAACGTACGCAATGCCGCCAGCGAACAGATGCTGGGTATCCTCAGGCCGCTGATCGACCCGCGTGTGGGCGTGATCACTCCGTATCCGGCAGCCAACCTGTTGGTGGTTACCGACTGGCGCAGCAACCTTGAACGCATAGACAGCCTGTTGCGCCAGCTCGATCAGGTCAGTGACGAGCCGCTGCAGGTGATGAAGCTGCAGCATGCCAGCGCCGCCGACACCGCCCAGCTGGTCACCCGCTTGCTGGCCAACCAGCAGGCCGGCGACACTGCCCAGGTGGTGGCTGATCCGCGCAGTAATGCGTTGCTGGTGCGTGGCAGCGCCGACAGCCGCGAGCGGGTAAGGGCCTTGCTGGCCCAGCTCGACCGCCCCAGCGACACTCAGCACAACAGCAACACCCAAGTGATCTACCTACGTCACGCCAACGCCAGCGAAGTGGTCAAGGTGCTGCGCGGCCTCAGCCAGGAAGGCAGCGTGCCGGCCGAAGGCGACGCCGAGGGCAAGGACCGCCCGGTGGCGATGGCCAGCGAGTCTGGCATTCGCCTGGAATACGAAGAAGGCACCAATGCCGTGGTCATGGTTGGCCCGGACAGCGAACTGGCGGCCTATCGCAGCATCGTCGAGCAGCTCGACATCCGTCGCGCGCAAGTGGTGGTCGAGGCGATCATCGCCGAGGTCTCCGACAGCCAGGCCCAGGAGCTGGGCGTGCAATGGTTGTTCGCCGACGAGAAGTTCGGTGCCGGTATCGTCAACTTCGGCAGCAATGGCGTGAACATCGCCAGCATCGCTGGGGCTGCCGCCAGCGGCGACAACGAAGCCTTGGGCGACCTGCTGTCGAGCACCACCGGTGTCACTGCAGGCATCGGCCACTTCGGGGGTGGCTTCAACTTCGCCATGCTGATCAATGCGCTCAAGGGCAAGAGCGGCTTCAACCTGCTGTCGACGCCGACCCTGCTGACCCTGGACAACGCCGAGGCGTCGATCCTGGTCGGCCAGGAAGTACCCTTCGTCACAGGCTCGGTCACCCAGAACAACGCCAACCCCTACCAGACCATCGAGCGCAAGGAGGTCGGGGTCAAGCTGCGCATCAAGCCGCAGGTGAACATCGACAACAGCGTGCGCCTGGATATCGTCCAGGAAGTCTCGTCGATTGCCGACACCACCAGCGCCAGCGATGTCATCACCAATAAGCGCGAGATCAAGACCAAGGTCATGGTCGAGGACAACGGCCTGGTGATCCTCGGCGGCTTGATCAGCGACGAACTCAGCACCAGCAATCAGCGCGTGCCGTTTTTGGGCGACATCCCCGGGCTGGGTCGGTTGTTCCGTTCCGACGCGAGCAAGAACACCAAGCAGAACCTGATGGTGTTCATTCGCCCGCGCATCCTGCGTGATGGGCCGAGCCTGGCCGGGCTGAGCCAGGACAAATACCGCACCCTGCAACAGACCACGCCGTTGCAACTGCCGGAGCTGGCCGAGGGCACGCCGCTGCTCAAGGTGTTCCCCGCCAGCCGGGCGCGCCTGGAAGGGGGCGACTGGTGATGCTGCCTTATCGTCTGGCGCGCCAGACTGGCCTGGCGATGGCGCCGCTTGCCGAGGGTTGGCAGCTGTGGCTGCGGCCAGACGCCGACAGCGATCAGTTGCAGGAACTGCTGCGCGTCCATGGTCAGCCAGCGAGCCTTGAGTACCTGGATACAGCAGCCTTCGATGCCCGGCTGGGCCAACTTTACGAAGCGGGTAGTGCCAGCACCGCGGCGCTGATCGAAGGCATCGGCGAGCAGGTCGACCTGGACAGCCTGATGAGCGAAATGCCGCGCATCGAGGACTTGCTCGAAAGCGACGACGAAGCGCCCGTGATTCGCCTGATCAACGGCCTGTTCGGCCAGGCCCTGCGCCTGCGCGCTTCCGACATTCATATCGAGACCTTCGAGCAGAGCCTGGTGGTGCGCCTGCGTGTCGATGGTCACCTGCGCGAAGTGCTGCGCCCACCGCGGGCGCTGTCGGCGATGCTGGTGTCGCGGATCAAGGTCATGGCGCGGCTGGACATCGCCGAGAAGCGTCAGCCGCAGGATGGCCGAATCACCTTGCGCGCCGCCGGCCGGGAAGTGGATGTGCGGGTGTCGACATTGCCCGGGATCCATGGCGAACGGGTGGTGATGCGGGTGCTGGACAAGCAGGCCAGCCTCTTGGCGCTGGATAACCTAGGCATGCCTGACTCTGTGCTGGAGGGTTTGCGCAGCTGCCTGGCCAGGCCCAACGGTATTGTCCTGAGCACTGGCCCCACCGGTTCTGGCAAGACCACCACGCTCTACGCCAGCCTCAACAGCCTAAACGATGGCAGCCGCAATATCCTCACCGTTGAAGACCCGGTGGAGTACGCCATCGCCGGCATTGGCCAGACCGCAATCAACCCCCGTGCCGGCCTGACCTTCGCCAGCGGCCTGCGGGCGATTCTGCGCCAGGACCCGGACGTGATCATGCTCGGCGAGATCCGCGATCAGGAAACCGCGCAGATCGCCGTGCAGGCCAGCCTCACCGGGCACCTGGTGCTGTCGACCCTGCACACCAACAGCGCTGTGGGCGCGGTGACGCGTTTGCGCGACATGGGTATCGAGCCGTTCTTGATTGCCTCGTGCCTGCGCGGCGTGCTGGCCCAGCGCCTGGTGCGGCGGCTGTGTCATTGCGCGGTAGAGCAGCCGTTGCAGGCGGCTGAACGCAGGCTATGGCCAGAGTTGGGGTCGCTGGGCGGCACCTTTCATGCGGTCGGCTGCGACGATTGCCAAGGCAGTGGCTACAACGGGCGATTGGGCCTTTATGAATTCATCGAACTGGACCCAGGCCTGGTCGCGCTGCTCTACGACGGCGCCAGCGAACTGGCCATGCAGGACTATCTGGCCGAGCGCCGCCAGAGCCTGGTGAGCATGGCCAGCGATTGCCTGCGCCGAGGCCAGACCAGCCTTGCCGAAGTACTGCGTGTGGTACAGGGCTAGCCTATGCCGACCTATCGCTATCAGGCAGTCGATTTGGCCGGCAAAAGCCACAGCGCTACGCTGCAGGCCGACAGCGAGCGCCATGCGCGGCAGTTGTTGCGTGAGCAGGGGCTGTTCGCCCGGCAGCTCAAGCGCCAGGGCAGCGCCGCGGCGCAACCGCGTCGCCAGCGGTTGAATCGCGCGCAGTTGTGCGAATTGACTCGCCAATTGGCGACCCTCACCGGCGCCGGTATTGCCCTGGTCGATGCTTTGGCCACCCTTGAGCGGCAGCTGCGCCAACCCGCCCTGCAGGCCGTGTTGGTGTCGGTACGCGGCGCGCTGGCCGAGGGCTTGGGCCTGGCACGCAGCCTCGCCCGGCAAGGCGCGCCATTCACCGGCCTGTATTGCGCGTTGGTCGAAGCGGGCGAGCGCTCGGGGCGTTTGGCCCAGGTGCTGACGCGCCTGGCCGATCACCTAGAGCAAGTGCAGCGCCAGCAACACAAGGCACGCACCGCCTTGATCTACCCCAGCGTGTTGATGGGCGTGTCGCTGGCGGTGGTGGTCGGCCTGATGACGTTCGTGGTGCCCAAGCTTACTGAGCAGTTCGCCCATTCCGGGCAGAGCTTGCCCTGGGTCACTTCATTGCTGATTGGCATCAGCCAGGGCCTGGTCAGTGCCGGGCCGTGGCTGTTGTGCGCAGCACTCTTGCTGGCATTGCTCGGCAGCTGGTTGCTGCGCAAACCGCACTGGTGCCTGCGCCGCGACGAGCTACTGCTGCGCCTGCCGCGTGTTGGCGGCCTGTTGCAGGTGCTGGAAAGCGCCCGCCTGGCGCGCAGTCTGGCGATCCTCTGCAGCAGTGGCGTGGCCCTGCTCGAAGCGTTGCAGGTGGCCACCGAAACCGTCGGTAACCGACGCATTCGCCTGGCCATGGAGCAGGTGCGCCAGCAGGTCCAGGGCGGCACCAGCCTGCATAGGGCGCTGGATGCCAGCCAACAATTTCCACCGCTGCTGGTGAACATGGTCGGCAGTGGCGAGGCCAGCGGCACTTTGGCTGACATGCTCGAACGGGTGGCCGATGACCAGGAGCGCGGTTTCGCCCGCCAGGTGGACACCGCCATGGCGCTGTTCGAGCCGCTGATGATCCTGGTGATGGGCGCGGTGGTGCTGTTCATCGTGCTGGCCGTGCTGCTGCCGATCATGCAACTGAACCAAGGCCTGCAACTATGACAAGGAGCACCAACATGCGACATCGACGTACCCGCCAGCGGGGTTTCACCCTGATGGAAATCATGGTGGTGATCTTCATCATCGGCCTGCTGATCGCCGTGGTCGCGCCCAGTGTGCTGGGCAACCAGGACAAGGCCATGCGCCAGAAGGTCTTGGCCGACCTTGCCACCCTGGAGCAGGCGCTGGATATGTATCGGCTGGACAACCTGCGTTTTCCCAGCAGCGAGCAAGGCCTGGCCGCACTGGTGAACAAACCTACCCAGGAGCCGCTGCCGCGTGCCTGGCGCAGCGATGGCTACATTCGCCGTCTGCCAGAGGACCCGTGGGGTACGCCATACCAGTACCGCATGCCCGGTGAACATGGTCGGGTCGATGTCTACTCGCTGGGCGCCGACGGCGTGCCGGGTGGCGAAGAGCTCGATGCCGACCTGGGCAACTGGGAGCTGTGAAGGGTGAGCGGCCAGCGTGGCTTCAGCCTGATCGAGCTGTTGGTGGTGCTGGCCATCGCTGGCTTGATGACGGGCCTGAGTGTGGCCTGGCTCGACAGTGGCAACAGCAGCGTCGAGCAGGCCCTGGATCGACTGGCCGGGCACGTTCGCGAGCAGGGCGCGCTGGCTCGGCATGCCGGGCAACTGCGTGGGCTGCGCTGGAATGGCCAGCGCGCGGAGTTGGTTCGGCGCGAGAAGGAGGGCTGGGTGCTGGAGCCAGCGCGCCTGGGCGACTGGCCCAAGGGCCTGCGCCCCGATTGGCCAGCCAGTCGCACGCCGCAGTTGATCTTCACCCCCGAGGGCTGGGCACGCCCTGGTGCCGTGCTGTGGCAGTGGCCGCAGGGCAGCCAGCGCTGGCAGTGGGATCGCGCCGGACAACTGCGCACGGCTTCGTCGCCATGAAACGTGGCCAGCGTGGCTTTACCTTGTTGGAAGTGACTGTGGCCCTGGCGATCGCCGCCGTGCTGGCGGTGATCGCCAGCCAGGTTTTGCGCCAACGGCTGGCGGTACAGGACAGCGTCCAACAGCACCGGCTGGGCCTGCTCTGTGCCCGCGAGCTGCAAGCACGCTTTGCCGTCGAGCAGTATTGGCCAGCCGCCAACCACAACAGCGGTGTGCTGAATCAAGGCGGCCAAGCCTGCCATTGGCAACTGCAATTGCGCAGGACCGGCGTGCGCGACCTGCGCCGAGGTGATCTGCAGCTGTTCGCCGACCGCGATCAGCGCCTGCCGCTAGGCCAGTACAGCGTATTTCTGGAGCGCCCATGAAGCGTCAGCAAGCAGGCCTGACCTTGATCGAACTGATGGTTGCGCTGGCCTTGACCGCAGTGCTCGGCATCATGCTTGCGGCCTTGGTCAACGGCTGGCTGAAGGTGCGCGAGCGGCTCGCGTCACCCGCCGCCAATGCCGGTGTGCTGGAGTTCTGCCTGGCCCTGGAGCGGCGTTTCGATAGCCCGGTGCTGCGCCGGGTCTACGAGCAGCGCTTGCCGTTGGCCACGCGCTGGCTCGACTGGCAGGCGCAGAACAACCAGCTGCTGTGGGTGGCTGTCGCGGCCTGGCCGCAAGCCGAGGGCGGCTCGCGCCTGCAACGCCAGCGCCTGCGCTTTGATCCACGTGAGCAGCGCCTGCTGCTGGAAACCTCGGCGGACCTGTACGCCGCAGGTGAGCCGCACTGGGTGGTCCGCGAGCGGTTGGAGCGGGTCAGCGCATGGCAGGTGCTTTACCACCAGGGTGGCCGCTGGCTGGCCTGGCCCTCGGATCAACCCGCGCACCCCGGTCGTGGCGTGCGCGTGCAATTGCAGCGTGATGGAGCACCTTATGTCTGCACCTTTGCATTGCCACATGGGCTGTCATGAACGGAGGCCGGATGAAACTTAAGTGGCGTCGCCGTGGCCCTCGCCGGGCGTGGCTGTTGCTGCGACCGGGTGCTGCCGCGCAGCCGTGGGACTGGCTATTGGTTGAGCGCGGCGTGCCGAGCCGAGAAGGGCAGGGCGAGCCGCCCAATGATCTCGATGCACGGGTGGCGCTGATCATTCCTGGCCAGCTGTGCAGCCATTTCCAACTGCCAGCCCCCCCGGGGCTCAAGCGTGACGAGTGGCCGTTGCTGCTGGAAGACCGGCTGCTGCAAGCCAGCGATCAGCTGCTGTTTGCCTGTATCGAACGCCTGCCTGGACAGTTGCGCCTGGCGCTGGTGGAGCGTGCGCAGCTCGATGGCTGGCGCAAACAGTGCGCCGACTGGGGGCTTTCGATTGAACGCTGCTGGGCACAACTGCAGCTGTTACCGGCCTCGGCCCCCGGGGCTGGCTGGAGATGGCCGCATGAGCATGAGGATTTATACAAAGGTGTTGCCAGTGATGGTCGCGAGCATTGGCTGTCGTGGCCGCGGGGGCTCGGCGATCCCCCGGCGGTGCCCTGGGCAACGCTGCGAATCGATTGCATCGAGGGGCGTTGGCCGGCGCAATTGGTAGCGCTGGACAGCCTGCCCAGCCTGTTCGAACAGCGCCGCGTCCGTGCGCGCTTGAGCCTGCCGCGCGGGCACCTGCGCTTGGTGGCGGCTTGCCTGATTCTGGCCACGGCCTGGGCGGGCTTGTGGCTGAGCCAGCAATGGCGCCAGGCCCAGCTCTATCGCCAGCAGGTACTGGCAGTAACGGGCGAGCAGGCCTCGTTGCGTCAGGCGAGCGTGGCGCTCAAACGCTTGCGGGACGCTGCGAGTGAACGGCAGTTGCGCCTGCGCAAGCTCGATGGGCTGCAAGGGCAATTGCAGGCGTGGCTGGAGCAGCACCCTGGTTGGCGTTTGCAAGCGGTGCGCTTCGATGGACAGCGTTGGCATGTGCACTTGGACGGCGAGGGCCCTGCACCTGCCTGGCAGGACATGGCCAATCAGGCTGGCGCCCAGGTCGAGGTGAGCGATGCCGGGCAGGCGGCGCAGTGGCGCGTGGTCTTCGATCTGGGAGCGGTGTGATGAATCGTGAGCTGTTGCAGCACTACCGCATGCCCTTGGCATGGGCGCTGATCGCAATGCTGGTGCTGTCGCTGGCGGTGCGCGAAGGGCTGGCACAGTGGCGTGAACTGGCCCAGTGGCAGGCGTTGGCCGAGTCGGCGGCGAGCCTGCGCGATGCTCCGCCAATGGGGCTTGAGCGCCTGCGTCAGTCAGCCCAGGCGCGGCAGATCAGCCTGCTTGAGATCGACTCCAATGAAGGGGGTTGGCAGTTGCGCGGTCAGGTGAGCGATGAAAAAACCTTGCAGCAGTGGTTGCTGGCATTGCAGGCGGAGGGCGCTCAGCCACTGCAATGGGCGTTGGAGCAGGGGGACCAAGGGCTACGTTTCGCTGTGCAGGTGCAGCCGTGAGGTGGCATGGGGCTGTATGGCTGTTACTGGTTTTCAGCGTCACGCTGCTGGCCGAACTGCCGGCCCGTTGGCTCACTCAAGGGCTGGCGATCAGTGGGGTCAGCGGCAGCCTCTGGCGCGGCCAGGCGGTGCAGTGGGGGCCGGTGGGGCCATTGCGCTGGGAAATCACTACGTGGCCCTTGCAAACGCAAGTGCACCTGGGGTTTCAGGGGCAGGGCTGGCAAGCACGATTGTCGGGGTGGCCATGGAATTGGCAGGCAGAACTGCAAGCGTTGTCTGGCCAGGCCAGGGTGGCGACCGGTTACCGATTGGCGGGGCAATGGCAAGGTACGTTGCGCATGCGGGGGGCGGGCGCACGCTGCAGCGGGGCTGATGGGCAAATATCTATCGAGGATCTGGCGCTGGTCGAGCCGTGGTCGCTTGGCCTTGGGCGTGGATCAATGCAGATGGACTGCAGCAGCGGCTGGCATCTGTTCGGACAATTGAATCAGCCAGGACAGCATCAGTTGGAGCTGGATGCCGACCTGTCGGCACGGCGCGCCAAGGTCGACTTTAAGCTACAAAACGATGCTGCCCTGACGCCAATCTTGCGCGCCCTGCAATGGTTGGGACCAACCGAGAGGGTAGGGCAGCGCAAGGTTGGCTGGTAGTCAGGCTATCGACTATCAGCGACGGCGCGATGCATTGCCGTGAAGAAACTGGCGGCAATAGTCACTTGGCTTGTCCTTGAATGCTCGATACCCATTGCTGATCGTGGTTCAGGTAACTGCCCTGAGCGAGCCCGTACAGATTGAACCCGCTTGGATTGCCCGCAGTACTTTTCTCATTGGATTGCTTCACCAGGGCCAGTGCCTCCTCGACTAATGAAGTGGAGAACTTGATGCCCCCGTCCACCCGGTAGTTATTGCCGGTCAAGGTCTCAGTGGTCACCTTTTCTGCGCTATGCGCGACATCGCCATGAGCTGACGCCAAGCGGGCACCCACCAGATTGATAGCGCCACCGACCTTCAGATCGATCCCCTCAGCACCTTCAAGCCCTGCTTGATGGGCGACATTGTCACGCTTCTCACGCATTACATAGATGTCGGGTGCCAAGTAGTTGTCGGGCTTGTGCTTGGTCAAGAATTTAAGCTGCTGCTTGGCTTCCTGGCCCCACGGCCCGGCAATCGAACCGACTGTATTGGCCCAGCCCTGCGGGTTTTTCTCGTGGCTCGCTCGTACATCGACATCCGCAATCCAGGTGTCGACGTTATCCTTGCGGCTTTCAACGTGCAGGTCGCCGCCGATAGTGCCTTGGATATGATCGGCCTTAAGGCTGGTACCTTGCAGCCGGGTATCGCCTTTGCTATTCAAAGCAATGGTTCGCGCTGTAAATGTGCTGGCGTTCCACGTCTGGTTATCGCGCAGGTCCAGGTCGAGTTTGCCGCGCAGCCATAGGCCTTCGGTAGCGGTTTTGCCCTGCTGATTTAGACCGCCTACACCTCCGGTGATATCGAGGTTGTTGTGCTTTGTCTGGTTTGCCGAGGATTCAATCAGCGCGCCGCCATTCCATGCCTGTAACTGGATGAGCCCGGCTGATGCCTGCACACCCTGTAGATGTAGGGCTCGCTCGTTGTTAGCACGACTGGAGAGCGTCAACTGGCCGTTGCTGTGTAAATGGCTATCTACAGCCTCGATGTCATCTTCGTCGACATTGCCATATCCCAGGTGGCCGCCAATACCCCCACCTTTGGTGTCACCTTGTTTGGCAGACACTTCCAGACCGCCATCTAGCCTGTTGCTTTGGGCCTTATGCGTGTTACGGGCTGAGCTGATCTGCAAGTTCCCGCCACTGTGCAAATTGATGTCGCCGACCTTGGCGGCCTCACTACCAATCCGTGTTCCTTCAAGCAGTAGATCGCCAGCGCTGCTTAGGAGTACCTCACCGTCTGCCTTGATCGATGCCACCTTAGCCACGGACTTTGAACTTGAGCTGTCAGCCGTATCGAAGTAACCGCGGAATTCCGCACCCTTTTCGCCCGGCTTACTGCTGACTTTGAGTCGAGCCTTCGCATTGAGCGAGCCTGATTCCTTGCTTCTCAGGCTGCTTGCTTGAAGCACCGACAACGAGCCACCGCTGAGAATATGTACCCCACCCGTAGCTGCATTGATTTGGCTGCCTTGATAAACGCCATCACCACTGAGCCTGATATTTATGCCTTGACCTTTAAGACTGCCCAGCACTGCGGTGCTGGTGTTTTCTACCGTATCAAGCGAGCCACCCTTACCGGCGAGGCGCACACCGACATCCGATCCTGTGGTGGTGTCAACGCGAACATCGGCGTCGGCGCTGAGGTTGTGCACGGTGTGCACGCTGGTATTTTGTGCGGTCAGCATGTTGTGCTGCTTCGCGTCGATCTCCAGAAGACCGCTGCGTGCGTGCCAGGCGGTGCCTTGGTCATCAATGACAGCTGCCTTGACCTCGACTGATGCGCCGGACAATTCATTGACCTGTGCGTACTCTTTGCTCCAGTTCTCCTGGCGATCTTTGTAGCGAAAAGTTACGTCAATGCCAACGCTTGGTGGAGTGAACGCATCGACGATCGAATCTTGCTGGAAGCGGTCGGCTGGCTGGCCATCCACTATCTCTACGATGGGTTTGGTCAGGCCGTGATATTCCAGGCTGGCACCGAGGCTGGCCCGCCAATGATTGCTATCTGCCGCAATGTTCAGTTCGTTCGATGCCGCGCGATTCACGATGTTGCCAGCGTGAATCTTGAGGTGCTTGCCGGCGTCGATACGACTGGCTTCATTGAGCAGATCATTGTCGCTATTGATCGCCACATTGCCTGTAGCTAGCAGTTCACTGCGCTGCACCTTGCTGTTTTCGCTTTTTGAGGTTTCGGTGCTTTGCAGTGCTTCCAGCGCGAAGCCGACTCGCTCGACACCAACGCTGAGCGCCACGGCCTCGCCGAGCTCATCTAAACGACTGGAAAACGATAGTGTATCGTCAACGGCGGTCAGGCTAATCTTGTTGCCTTGCAGGTTGAGATCACCCGCCCGGGCATTGAGTTTGGCACCCCGGGCCCGTAGGTGAGTGTCGCTGCGAAGGCTCAGCGAAGCTGCTGCAAGTTCACTGGCGTGCTGTTTATATTGAACATTTTCTTTAATCGTCACAGGTGCGCGATAGCCGCCATAGAACTCCCATTGGTGAGAACCGGGCTTGCCATCTTGCGCGGGCTGGGTTTCGCGGGTACCAAAATCAAATGTGTGCAGAGCGCTCAGGGTTGAAAAGTCGTTGCGTTCGAGTGCGCTATCGATTACTAGGGCTTTAGTGGCATTTACATTCATGTGCCCTGCCGCCTCGATACGCGCCCCCAGAATCTTCAAATCGTCAGTGCTGGAGAGGTCCAAGTTAGCGCCGGATTTGATATTACTGAGTTGCGGCCGTTGATGGACGGCATGGCTCAGCGCGAGGCCTAACACCTTGCTGTTGTGGTCAGAGGTAATTGTGCTTTCACCAGAAGAACCTGCCGCCACTGTCAGTGAGCCCTTGGTGCTATGGAGCTGTGCATCACCCTTACTGGTCACTTCACTGCCGCGGATAGTGATCCGCTCGCCCTGGGCGGCGAGGGTTGCCGCCGTCACGTTAGTACCGGAATAGCGCCATGGTCGCTGGTGTTTATTGGCTGGGGCTTTGGATACATGGCGGTCAGAGGTCGCCCAACGTTGAACGTCGTCCTCAAGCCTTTGACCAGCCAGATTAATATCTCTGGCCTCAAGTTGCAGGTGGCCTGCACTTTCCAGGTTGCTGCTCTTGATGTCCAGGGCGTTGGCTGCTTTGATCTCCAAGTGGTTGGCGCTCAATGTACTGGCATGTGCTTTTTGCTGGGTGTCAGAGGTGTAAGTAGCATCAGGCCAAGATTTGTCGCTGTTTTCGCGTTGGTAGCGTCTGGTATTGGTTTCTTCGATAGCTGCGCTGACATCTATGTTGCCTTTACTCTCCAGGCGCAGACCCTCCTGCGCTTGAACGGTGGCGGCTTGCAGTGCCATATCGCCATGCGATTGCAGGCTGATGTCACCGCTGCTGTGCAACTGGGTGCCGCGTGGTCGGTAAACGGTGGTAAAGCGCTTTTGCACCTGGTCGTTGTGACGGTCTTCTTTTTTACCGGTCTCAGTATCAAGCTTCAGCTGTTTTCCAGCGGTAACAGCGATCCGCTGGGCAGAGCCATCAACCGCGCGTAGTGTCAGGTCTCCAGCGGCTTTGAGTCGTAACCCACCTTGTTTGGCTTTAAGCGTGCTGGAGGATATCGGGTCGCCGAAGACCTCTAAGTCACCTGCTGAATCAATAAGGATGTCGTGGTCGGCTTCAACCCTGATCGGCCCCATGCGCACGCCTGCACCTTCAGCGGTACTGCGGATATTGATGCGGCCCGCGTACATGGCTCCGAGGAGGTTGGCATCAATGTTCGATGGGTCGCCGGGCTCGTGCCTGATGATCTTTCCATTGTGTTTATCAATGAGGTTGCGGCCGACGGTGATGTTGAGATTGCCTTTCGCCGCGAGTAGACCGGTGCTGTCCAGGCGTGGTGCGATCAGGTGCAAGGCACCGTCGGTATTGGTCTGACCATCGCCCTTCACCTCCAGTTTGCCGTTGGCGTTTAGCGTCTCAAATGTTTGCAGTTGCCCGCTCTGAAATCCCGGCTTGCCAACCACGAAGCCAGCAACTGCTGTATTGATGAATCGACCACCATTGAGGGTAATGCCGTTGGGGTTAGCGAGAATGTAGCTGGCCCGTTGACCAAAAATTTCCTGAGTGCCTTCGATCAACGAAGCGTTGCGACTAACCACTTCGTTGAGAATGGTCGAAGCGGCCTGGCCTTGGAACTGGGGGTTGGCAGTCAGCTTGCCAGCCAGTTGCGATCCGCCACCCTGCAAGGCGTTGTTCAGCACCACGCCTTGCTTGCCAACGTTGTAGTCGATGAACTTGTTGTGCGACAGCCCGTTGGCATCAGGCGCGACGATGTTGATCACGGGCACCCCATGTTGGTGGTTGATGATTGGCGAACCGCCAGAGTCCAACTTCGCCTGCAGACCGCCTTGGGCGTGCACGCTGGCGGAGCCCAGCAGGGCGAGGAAGATCGTCCAGCGCAAGGTATCCGGCTTGGTTGGTGGACAAGCAGAGGAGGAGGTGTAGGGGGAGGGGCACATGTACACGATCACTTTTTGCGGTGGTGGGAGGGAAAGTCAGATGTTCAGGGTCCATTCCATTACCCAGAAGCCTCGCTCAAGCCCGGAGGTGGGGCGTTCGCTGGCATACAGGGCGCGCTGGTAGTCGAGACGCAGGCGGCTTTGCGGCAGGCTCAGCTCGAGACCCGCCGCAGCGCCAGCCAGGCGTTGCGGGGTGCTGCTGTGGGCGAACTGGGACCAGCCCAGGTCCAGGCCGAGAGTGGGGCGTACTTGGAATGGCTGGGCCAAGTTCAGCGGCAGCGCTTGGCTCAGGGTGTTGCGCCAGACAGCGGCGCTGGCGCCGGAGGCATTGTGCTGGCGGAAGCCGCGTACGGCCGAGTCATCGCTGAGCTGGAACTGCTCGACCACTGGCAGGACATCAGTGCTGTACTGCAGGGCCAGCTCGCTCTGCCAGCGCCAAGGCAAGTGCGCAGGCCCCTGACGCAGGTGCAGCAGGTTGGCGCGGTACTTGACGAAGTCAGGTCGCGGCGCCTGTTTTTGAAAGAAGGGCCGGTCGGCACCGAACCAGTCCAGACCTCGGCTGATGCCTAGATAGGCATTCCACAGGCCATGATCGAGCCACAGCAGGTTGAGGCCCGCTTTGAAGGTGGTGAGGGTCGGGCTCTGCACTGCAATGACGGTGCTACCGGCACGGTTGACCAGTTGCTTGCGATCCAATCGGGAGCTGGCGCTGAGCATGCCGCGCTGGTTGCGCCACAGCATCCGTTCGGCGCCAAGGCCGAACACGCGGCTGTCGCCATTACTGCTCAGGCGGCTTTGCGGGATGGGCGCGCGATAGCGCATTTGGCTGGCGCTGAGGTTGAACGACCAAGGGCCATAAGGAACGCTGTAGTACAGGTTGACCCCGCGGCTTTGGCCTGGTGCATCGAGTACCGTCGACAGCAACGACAGGCGCAGGTCGTCGTTCAGCCCCAGCGGGCTGTCCAGTCCAAGCCCTAGGTTCAGGCGATGGCGGCCAGTCAGCGCACTGCCGCGATTGTCAACGCGGGTGGCGAGGTGCCAGCGCGAGGTGACCCGACGTGGCTGCAGCACTACGCGGGTGCCGCCCTGCATTTGCCCAGGGAGCAGGTCGATACCGAGGTCGTAGGCGCGCAATCGATTGAGCTGGTCCAGCCCCTGTTCGAGGTCTGGCAGATGCAGCGGTTGCCCCAGCAGGTCGGGAAACGCACTTTGCAGTGACAGCGGCAGTTCGGCGTCGGTCAGCTCGATCGATTCGATGAAGCCTTCGATAACGATGATATCCAGCGGCGCATCATGCTCGGGATGTCGAGCCAGGTAAGGACGGCTGGTGGGATAGCCGGCTTTTACATAGCGCTCGGTCAGCCCCTTGAGCAACAGGTTGATATCGCCAATGCTCATGCAAGGCTGCGACAGTGCCTGTACTGTGGGTTGCAGCGCTTGAGTCGCAAGCTTGTGGTTGCCGGCCAGGCGCACGCCGCTGATCGCCCAGCAGTGGTTATCCGAGGTGTCGGTGGCAGCCCCATCGTCATCGTGCGCAGCGATCGGTTGCAGGCGTTGCCAGCGTTCGAGCTGTTGCAATTGTTCGCGCTGACGCTGGGCCTGCTGCCGGTCGCGTAGTTGCTGGCTGGCAGTGTCGGCCTGGGTCGGGGCAATCGTCAGCAGCGTAATCGCGCCGCAGGCAAGTAAGCTGCGGGCAATTGAATGCACCCAGGATGACATTGAAGAACCTCGCAAATGATGTGAGAAAAAGGAATCCATTTGCGTGAATTCTAAGAATCAAGGCATTTGTTTGAATGTGGTTATATGACATCCGCCACGTGGGTTAGCGGATGTTGGTGTGTGGGAAAGTAGGTGAGATGAGAGCGGGGGTAAGTGAAATTAACGCCGTATTAAGTGGACGGTCTGCTTAATTGTCCAATTATGTCCAATGAATACTGGCGATCTAGGACGAGCTTCGAGCAAGCATATGTTATGCCCCCCTAGCTGGGGACTAATACTTGGTTTGTAGGATTTATTTCTGGTTAGAAGACTTCAGTACATATTTAATACGCGCAGCCGCAAAATAGCTGCTTAGCCACTGCTCCCATTGCGGGAGCAACTGAACCAGAGCGTTGTCAGCGGAGATACGAGTGGGAATGAACAGCGCAGCTTAAGGACGAATCTCGATCATGGTGCCATCCTTGACCATGCTCCACACTTCGCGCATGTCATCGTTACGCATGGCGATGCAGCCCTCGGTCCAATCCAGGGTATGGAAATACCACTCCGGATAGTCTTCGTTGATCGGCGTGCCGTGGATCATGATCATGCTGCCGGCAGCTACACCTTCACGGCGCGCCTTGGCGGCATCGCTGATATTCGGGTAAGAGATGTGCATGGCCAGGTTGAAGCGGTCGCTGACCTTGCGCCAGTCCAGCCAGTAGAAGCCTTCGGGGGTGCGCTTGTCGCCTTCGCGCTCCTTGGCGCCCTTGGGCTGCTTGCCCAGCGAAATGCGGTAGGTCTTGAGCGGCTCGCCACGGCTGATTAGCTGTAGGCGACGTTCGGACTTGATCACCAGTACCTTGTCGATCAGCGGATGTTCCTGCGCAGGGGCCTGGGTTTGCACCTGCGCCTGGGGTTTGCGAATGATCGTCTCGGTGAAGGCCGCCTGGGACACCGATACAACGCTGAGGCAGAAGAGGGCGAGCAACCAACGCATGAAACGGTATCCCTGCAAACGATTTAAGTGGACGACGAGACGTTCATCGGCGGCAGGTATTCATGGCCTATGGGGAAGTGCTGCCTGATGCGGTCGCGATAGTAGCATTCTAGTGTGCGAGTGACTGTCCGAAAAGCCAGCTCCCCCCAAGGGATTTCCTCCTCCTCGAACAAACGCACCTCCAGGCTCTCTTGCCCCACGGCGAAGTCCAGGTCCGCCAGTTGCGCGCGGAAGAACAGGTGCACCTGGTTGATGTGCGGCAGATCGAACAGCTGATACAGGCTCATTTCCCCGACCCGAGCGCAGGCTTCCTCGACCGTTTCGCGACGAGCGGCAGCGTCGGTGGTCTCGCCGTTTTCCATAAAGCCGGCCGGTAGGGTCCAGAAACCCCGGCGCGGCTCGATCGCCCGGCGGCACAACAGCACCTTGCTCCCCCATATGGGCAGCACGCCGGCGACGATATTCGGGTTCTGGTAATGGATGGTCTGGCAATGCTCGCAGACGTAGCGCAAGCGGCTATCGCCTTCGGGTATCCGTTGAATGACCGGTTGGCCGCACGCGCTGCAGAAATTCATGCTTTGCTTCCCTTAAGATCAGCCTATCTTGGCGCGCCTGGGGCATGGGCCGCAAGCCGCCCCCTGGCAGGGCTTGGGTGCCTTGGGGCTTTTGGTGCATCATGCAGGCCAGGCTTTGGAATCGAGAGTGCGTAATGCTGGACGAGCTTCTTCGCCGAATGAGCAACCATATCCCCGCGTCACTGGAGGCGGATCGCCGTTTTCCCGAGGCGGCGGTACTCTTGCCCATCACCCGCAGCGAAGAGCCCGAACTGGTACTGACGCTGCGCGCCCAGGGGCTTTCCACCCATGGTGGGGAAGTGGCTTTTCCGGGGGGGCGGCGCGATCCGGAAGACCCTGACCTGATCTTCACCGCCCTGCGCGAGGCGCAGGAAGAAATCGGCTTGCCGCCAGGCCTGGTCGAGGTGATCGGCCCGCTCAGTCCGCTGATTTCCCTGCATGGCCTGAAGGTGACGCCATTCGTCGGTTTGATCCCCGATTACGTCGAATACCACGCCAATGATGCCGAGATCGCGGCAGTATTCACCGTTCCGCTGGAATTCTTCCGCCAGGACCCGCGTGACCACACCCACCGGATCGATTATCAAGGGCGCAGCTGGTACGTGCCCAGTTATCGCTATGGCGAGTACAAGATCTGGGGGTTGTCGGCGATCATGATCGTCGAGCTGGTCAACCTGCTGTTCGATGCCGGCATCAGCTTGCACAAGCCACCAGAGCGTTTCATCCAGAACTGAGCGGGGTCGACCCCGCCACTCGCCAGACCGTGAGGAGCTATCCATGAAATACCGCTTGGGTGACATGCGGGTAGAAACCCATCCCAGCAGCTGGGCGGCGCCCACTGCCACGCTGATCGGCAAGGTTCGCCTGCAAGCGCGCGCCAGCGTCTGGTTCGGTGCGGTGCTGCGCGGTGACAACGAGCTGATCGACATCGGCGAGGACAGCAATGTCCAGGATGGCACTGTGATGCACACCGACATGGGTTCGCCGCTGACCCTTGGCAAGGGCGTGACCATTGGTCACAACGCCATGCTGCATGGCTGCACGGTGGGCGACTACAGTCTGATCGGCATCAACGCGGTGATCCTCAATGGCGCGAAGATTGGCAAGCACTGCATCATCGGCGCCAATGCGCTGATCCCTGAGGGCAAGGAAATTCCTGACGGCTCGCTGGTGATGGGCTCGCCCGGCAAAGTGGTGCGTGAGCTGACCGATGCGCAGAAGCGTATGCTGGAAGCCAGCGCTGCCCACTACGTGCATAACGCCGAACGTTATGCACGCGACCTGGCACCCCAGGAGGATTGAGATGAGTGACGCCGAACGCCCCGTGGCTTCGCCCTGCGTCAGTATCTGCGCGCTGGATGAGCAGGACATTTGCACCGGTTGCCAGCGCAGCGTGGCGGAGATTACCCGTTGGGGGCGGATGGATAACGCTGAGCGTCGCCAAGTGCTCAAGCTGTGCCATGAGAGGGCGGTGGCGGCGGGGATGATCCTCGGCCTTTGAATTTACCGGTTGCCGTACGGCCTCTTCGCGGGACAAGCCCGCTTCTACAGGATTTACGCTGAGCCTGTAGGAGCGGATTTACCCGCGAAGAGGCTGGCGCTGACTCGAAAATCAAGTAATCTGTGCGGCTTGTCCGACGATTGCCAGCCATGTTCTATCTGATCGCCTATATCAGCAGCGTAGTGCTGATCAACTACGCCTTTTCCAGCGCCCCGCACTTGGACGTGATCTGGTCTGCCTGGGGCGGGCTGGTGTTCATCCTGCGCGACATGGTGCAGACCCGCTATGGTCACGGCGCGCTGCTGGCCATGCTGGCGGCCTTGTTGCTGTCCTACATCACCTCGGAGCCGGCCATCGCCCTGGCCAGCGCTACCGCCTTCTTCGTCTCCGAATTGATCGATTGGCTGGTGTTCAGCATCACCCGTCGACCGCTGCGCGATCGCCTGTGGCTGAGTTCGGCGCTGAGCATTCCTGTCGATACCTTCATTTTCTTCGGCATGATCGGCGCGCTGACACCCGCGGTCGCTGGTACCGCGCTGGCGTCGAAGTTTGCTGGGGTAACGGCGGTGTGGCTGGCAATGACCTGGCGAGCGCGGAAAAACGCCTTGGCAGGCTGACCTGCGGCGCGCCCGCAACCTGATGTAGAATATCGGTCCTTTTTCAGCGGGCAGCGCACAGCCTGACGCAGCCCCGGACGCCTTCGAGGACCTGAAATGACCCGTATCGGAACCCCATTGTCGCCCACCGCGACCCGAGTACTGCTGTGCGGCTGCGGCGAACTGGGTAAAGAAGTGGTGATCGAACTGCAGCGCCTGGGCGTCGAAGTGATCGCCGTGGACCGTTACGCCAATGCCCCGGCCATGCAGGTTGCCCATCGCAGCCACGTCATCAACATGCTCGACGGCGTTGCCCTGCGTGCGGTGATCGAGGCTGAGAAGCCGCATTACATCGTCCCTGAGATCGAAGCCATCGCCACCGCCACCCTGGTCGAGCTTGAGAACGAAGGCTTCAACGTGGTGCCTACCGCCCGCGCTACCCAGCTGACCATGAACCGCGAAGGCATCCGCCGCCTGGCCGCTGAAGAGCTCGATCTGCCGACCTCGCCCTACCACTTCGCCGACACCTTCGAGGACTACGCCAAGGCTGTCGCCGATGTCGGCTACCCCTGCGTGGTCAAGCCGGTGATGAGTTCCTCGGGCAAGGGCCAGAGCCTGCTGCGCAGCGACGCTGACCTGCAGAAATCCTGGGACTACGCACAAGAAGGCGGTCGTGCTGGCAAGGGCCGGGTGATCGTTGAAGGCTTTATCGATTTCGAATACGAAATCACCCTGCTTACCGTGCGCCATGTGGGCGGCACCACCTTCCTCGAGCCGGTTGGCCATCGTCAGGAGAAGGGCGACTACCAAGAGTCGTGGCAGCCGCAGGCGATGAGCGCCAAGGCGCTGGCCGAATCGCAGCGGGTGGCCAAGGCGGTTACTGATGCCCTGGGCGGGCGGGGTCTGTTCGGCGTGGAGCTGTTCGTCAAGGGCGATCAGGTGTGGTTCAGCGAAGTCTCGCCGCGTCCGCATGACACCGGCCTGGTGACCCTGATCTCGCAAGACCTGTCGCAGTTCGCCCTGCATGCGCGGGCGATTCTCGGCTTGCCGATTCCGCTGGTGCGCCAGTTCGGCCCATCGGCTTCGGCGGTGATTTTGCCGCAAGGCCAGTCGCAGCAGACCAGCTTCGCCAACCTCGATGCTGCCTTGAGCGAGCCGGATACCGCCATTCGCCTGTTCGGCAAGCCCGAGATCAATGGCCAGCGGCGCATGGGCGTGTGCCTGGCGCGCGATGAGTCGATCGAAGCGGCGCGGGCCAAGGCGACTCGTGCTTCGCAGGCGGTCAAAGTCGAGTTCTAACGTCAATCGCGGGGCAAGCCCGCTCCCACGCAATCCTCATATGGCTGCGTGGGAGCAGAGCAGCGGCGCCAACCGCGGTGCTGCCTGCCTCATATAGCGTGGGAGCGGGCTTGCCCCGCGATGTTTGCCTGGCTTTAGAGCTCTGCGTTACGCGTCTCTTTCAGGCACAGCACAGCAATCAAGCTGAGCACCGCTGCTGCCGAAACGTAGCCTCCTACCCAACTCAAACCGCCCATGCTCACCAGTTTCTGCGCAAAGAACGGTGCGGCCGAAGCCCCGACGATACCGCCCAGGTTGTAGGCTGCCGAGGCGCCGGTATAGCGCACATGGGTCGGGAACAGCTCGGGCAGCAATGCCCCCATCGGCGCGAAGGTCACCCCCATCAAGAACAGCTCGATGGCCAGGAACAGCGCCACGCCCGTGGTCGAGCCCGAGGTCAGCAGCGGCTCCATGGTAAAGCCCGATGCCACCGCCAGCAGACCGCCGACGATCAACACCGGCTTGCGCCCGTAACGATCGCTGAGCCAGGCCGACAGCGGCGTGGCCAGGGCCATGAACACCACCGCGAAACACAGCAGGCCGAGGAAAGTCTCCCGGCTGTAGCCCAGGGTCGAGACGCCGTAGCTGAGCGAGAACACCGTGGAGATGTAGAACAGCGCATAGCACACCACCATCGCCGCAGCGCCAAGCAGGGTCGGCCGCCAGTGCTTGGCGAATAGATCGACTACTGGCATCTTGACCCGTTGGTGCTGGGCCACGGCTTTGGCGAACACTGGGCTCTCTTCAAGCTTGAGGCGCACGTACAGGCCGACCAGCACCAGCGCGGCGCTGAGCAGGAACGGAATACGCCAGCCCCACTCACGGAACTGCTCGTCGCTAAGGGTCAGTGCCAGGCTAAGGAACAGGCCGTTTGCGGCCAGGAAGCCGATCGACGGGCCCAGTTGCGGGAACATGCCGAACCAGGCGCGCTTGCCCGGCGGGGCGTTTTCCGTGGCCAGCAACGCCGCGCCACCCCATTCGCCGCCCAGCCCCAGGCCCTGGCCGAAGCGCAGCAGGCAAAGGATGATCGGCGCCCAGACGCCAATACTGTCGTAGCCAGGCAGAACGCCAATTGCTGTGGTCGAAACACCCATCAGCAGCAACGAGGCCACCAGGGTCGACTTGCGCCCGATGCGGTCGCCGAAGTGGCCGAACAGCGCCGAGCCCAGTGGCCGGGCAAGGAAGGCAATACCAAAGGTGAGGAAGGCGGCGAGCATTTGCGCGGTGCCCGACCCCGAGGGGAAGAATACCGGGCCGATCACCAGCGCAGCAGCGGTGGCGTATACATAAAAGTCGTAGAACTCGATGGCGGTGCCGATGAAGCTGGCGGTGGCCACCCGCGCGGGCGAGTTGACCGGCGCGACCGGGGTCGAGTCGGCGAAGGTGCTGCTGGTTGTCATTGCGTGGATCCCTGACAGTCAGATGCTCGCTGGCAAGCCGCACTGTGCCCAGGCAGGCACGGGCGCGCGGGCGCCGGAGCGTATTGTTGTGAGTCGCTCGACTGACGATGGCCCAGGGGATAAGGAGGGGAGCGGGGCTGTTCGGGGTGTTGAAGCAGGACCGCAGGGCTATCAGTGAAGCGGACTGGCCGTGTGACGCCGGGCGCGGGTAGCGGGCGGGACGGCAGGGCTGGGTAAGCGTGACCGGAGTATAGCTATCGGGTCACGGTCCAGACCAGTACCTTGCTGGCACAATTGTCCTCTGTTTCGAGGATTTCCAGGCGATAACGGCCGATTTTCAGGCACACGGCGCTGGCTGGAATGCTCTCCAGCGCTTCGGTGACCAGGCCATTGAGGGTCTTCGGCCCGCCATCGCAAGGCAGGTGCCAGCCCAGGCTGCGGTTGAGTTCGCGCAGCGAAGCGGTACCTTCGATGACGAAACGGCCATCGGCCTGGGGGTGGATGTGCGGGTTGTCCAGGCTCTGCTCGTCTTCGAACTCGCCGACGATCTCCTCGAGGATGTCCTCCAGGGTAACGATGCCCAGCACTTCGCCATACTCATCCACCACCACGCCCAGGCGCCGCTGCTGCTTGTGGAAATTCAGCAGCTGCAGTTGCAGTGGGGTGCTTTCGGGAACGAAGTAAGGCTCGTAGCAGGCGCCGTGGAGGGCTTCGAGGGTCAGCTCGGCACGCGGCAGCAGGTGACTGATCAGCTTGGTATTGAGGATCGCTTCAACCTGGTTGATGTCGTTGTGGTACACCGGCAGGCGGGTATGCCGGCTGACGATCAGTTGCTCGATGATCTGTTCGATGGGGTCGTCCAGGTTGATGCCATCGACTTCGTTGCGCGGCACCAGGATGTCGTTGACGGTGATCTTGTCCAGCGCTTGCAGGCCATCGAGCAGGCCATGACGGGGCGTCTCGTGCTGCTGGTCATCGTCCTCATGCTGTTCCTGCTCATGCAAGGCAACCGCTGTGGGCTGTGGGCGGAACGGGCGCAGGATCAGCTTGGCTGTGCCGTCGAGCAGGCAGGCAAAGGGTTGTAGCAGGGCCAGGGGAAGTCTGAGCAGGCTGGCACCGAGGCTGACGAAGGCCTGGGGGTTGCGCCGGGCCAGGCGCCGCGGCAGATACTCGGCCAGTACCAGCAGCGCCAGGCTGGCGGCCAGGCCGCCGAGCCAGAAGCCATGTTCGCCGCTATGGCGTTGGCCAATCAGGCAAGCCAGGCCGAGCACCAGCAGCTTGCCCAGGCTGGCGCCGAACACCAGTGCCTGGGCGGGTAGGTTGGGTTCGCCGGTTTCTGCGCCGCGGGCATGGCCATTGAGTAACTGGCGTGCTGCATCGACCGCGGTAAACAACGCCGCCCACAGCAGTGCCAGGGCCAAGGTACCAAGCAGCGGGGCAAACGGCAGGCTATCCATAGGTGACCGTCAGATGTGCAGGATGAATTCGCGTACCAGCTTGCTGCCGAAGTAGGCCAGCATCAACAGGCAGAAACCGGCCAGGGTCCAGCGAATCGCCTTGTGTCCACGCCAGCCCAGGCGGGTGCGCCCCCACAGCAAGACGCTGAACACGATCCAGGCGACGCAGGCGAGCAGGGTCTTGTGCACCAGGTGCTGGGCGAACAGGTTGTCGAGGAACAGCCAGCCGGAGATCAGCGACAGCGATAGCAACGCCCAGCCGGCCCAGAGGAAACCAAACAGCAGGCTTTCCATGGTTTGCAGCGGCGGGAAGTTGCGGATCAGTCCGGACGGGTGCTTGTGCTTGAGCTGGTGGTCTTGCAGTAGCAGCAGCAGGGCTTGGAACACCGCGATGGTGAATAGCCCGTAGGCCAGGATCGACAGCAGGATGTGCGCGAGGATCCCCGGTTCTTCGTTGATCAGCGGTACCGTACCGGGTGGCGCGAACTGGGCCAGCAGGGCGGTTATAGCGCCGAGCGGGAACAGCAACACCAACAGGTTTTCCACGGGTATGCGCAGGCAGGCCAGCAGCGTCAGGCCGATGACGGCCACGGCAATCAGGCTGGAGGCGCTGAAGAAGTCCAGGCTCAGGCCCAGCGGCGTGAGCAGTTGGAAGAACAGTGCGCCGCCTTGGGCGATCACCGCGATGGCACCGAGCAGGCCGAGCAGCCGTTTGTCGGCGCGGGTGCCTTGGGCCAGGCGACTGCCGTGATAGAGCGCGGCGGCGATGTACAGGCCGGCGGCGATCAGATTGGGGATAAGACTGGGTGAAGAGAGCATAAGTCCTGGTAGGCAAGCCCTGAAAGAGAGGGAGTTTGGCATAGAACGCCGCTGCCAAGGAAGTCTGCGGGCAGGCTGGGGCATTGATATCGATCATGCTGGCCTGTTCACGGCTGAGCTCGCTGCGCCAGGGTCCAAGTCGCAGGCCTATTTTGCACACGGCAGGTGCATCCATCCGAGCATGGTGTGCGCCGCGAGCAGTCTTGGTTATAATCGCCGGCTTGCTGTGCCTTGCGCGTGTTCGATTTGCGCCTGGGCGCCTGACAAACCTCGGCTTTGCCAAGCCTGAAAGGATCACCATGTTCGAAAACCTGACCGACCGCCTGTCACAGACGCTGCGCCATGTCACCGGCAAGGCCAAGCTGACTGAAGACAACATCAAGGACACGTTGCGCGAAGTGCGCATGGCGCTGCTGGAAGCCGACGTCGCCCTGCCGGTGGTCAAGGATTTCGTCAACAGCATCAAAGAGCGTGCGGTCGGCACCGAAGTGTCGCGCAGCCTGACCCCAGGCCAGGCGTTCGTGAAGATCGTCCAGGCCGAGCTGGAAAGCCTGATGGGCGCGGCCAACGAAGACCTCGCGCTGAACTCGGCCCCGCCTGCGGTAGTGCTGATGGCCGGTCTGCAGGGTGCGGGTAAGACCACCACTGCCGGCAAGCTGGCGCGCTTCCTTAAAGAGCGCAAGAAAAAGAGCGTCATGGTGGTCTCGGCTGACGTCTACCGTCCGGCGGCTATCAAGCAGCTGGAAACCCTGGCCAACGACATCGGCGTGACCTTCTTCCCGTCCGATATCAGCCAGAAGCCGGTAGCCATCGCTGAGGCGGCGATCCGCGAAGCCAAGCTCAAGTTCATCGACGTGGTCATCGTCGACACCGCCGGCCGTCTGCACATCGACGCCGACATGATGGACGAGATCAAGGACCTGCACGCTGCGGTCAAGCCGATCGAGACCCTGTTCGTGGTCGACGCCATGACCGGTCAGGACGCCGCCAACACCGCCAAGGCCTTTGGTGACGCCCTGCCGCTGACCGGCGTGGTGCTGACCAAGGTCGACGGTGACGCCCGTGGCGGTGCTGCGCTGTCGGTGCGCGCCATCACCGGCAAGCCGATCAAGTTCATCGGTATGGGCGAGAAGAGCGAAGCACTCGAGCCGTTCCACCCAGACCGGATCGCCTCGCGCATCCTTGGCATGGGTGACGTGCTCAGCCTGATCGAGCAGGCCGAGCAGAACATCGACAAGGCCAAGGCCGACAAGCTGGCCAAGAAGCTCAAGAAGGGCAAGGGCTTCGACCTCGAAGACTTCCGCGACCAGCTGCAGCAAATGAAGAACATGGGCGGCCTGGGCGGCTTGATGGACAAGCTGCCGAGCATCGGCGGGGTCAACCTGTCGCAGATGGGCAACGCCCAGGGCGCGGCCGAGAAGCAGTTCAAGCAAATGGAGGCGATCATCAACTCCATGACCCCGGCCGAGCGCCGCGACCCGGACCTGCTCAGCGGTTCGCGCAAGCGTCGTATCGCTCTGGGCTCCGGCACCCAGGTGCAGGACGTCGGCCGGCTGATCAAGCAGCACAAGCAGATGCAGAAGATGATGAAGAAATTCTCTACCAAGGGCGGCATGGCCAAGATGATGCGCGGCCTTGGTGGCATGATGCCTGGTGGCGGCATGCCCAAGCTGTAACCCCGAATCTGGTCGCCAGCCTAACCGCTGTCGACCGAACCCCGCCTCGGCGGGTACACCGCTGCCTTATATAAGGCAGCTTAAATCGCGAATCGGCAGGCTGGCCTTTTTTCTCAACGTAAAAAGGCATTTGCAAAAGTCCGGATATTCCTTGAGAATGTGCGGCCTTTCGGGCACCCGTGTGCCCGCTGTGCATTATGATTTGCAGCACCGACTACAGGAACGATGTTCAATGCTTACCATTCGTCTTGCCCGTGGCGGCTCCAAAAAGCGCCCGTTCTACCAACTGACCGTAACCGACTCGCGTAACCCGCGTGACGGCTCCCACATCGAACAGGTTGGCTTCTTCAACCCAATCGCTCGTGGTCAGGAAGTTCGTCTGTCCGTTAAACAAGACCGCGTTGCTCACTGGCTGAGCATCGGCGCACAGCCGTCTGAGCGCGTTGCTCAGCTGCTGAAGGAAGCTGCCAAGGCTGCTGCCTGAACAGTATGAACGCGACGCCAGAAAATGCTGATGACCTGATCGTTGTTGGCAAGATTTTTTCGGTTCACGGCGTTCGCGGCGAGGTGAAGGTGTATTCCTTTACCGATCCGATTGAAAACCTGTTGGATTACCGTAACTGGACGCTTCGGCGCGAAGGGTCGGTCAAGCAGGTCGAGCTGGTCAGTGGCCGTTCCAATAAAAAGGAGCTGGTCGCCAAGCTCAAAGGGCTCGACGATCGTGATGAAGCACGTCTTCTGAGCGGTTACGAGATTTGCATCTCGCGCAGCCTTTTGCCCAACCTGACTGAAGACGAGTACTACTGGTACCAGTTGCAAGGTCTGAAAGTCATCAATCAAGACGAACAGCTGTTCGGCAAGATTGATCACCTGTTGGAGACCGGCGCGAACGATGTAATGGTGGTCAAGCCTTGCGCAGGCAGCCTGGATGATCGCGAGCGTTTGTTGCCCTATACGGCGCAATGCGTGCTGGCAGTCGACCTGGAAGCAGGCGTGATGCGAGTCGAATGGGACGCGGATTTCTAACTGATGGGTAACCTTCGCGTAGAAGTCATCACGTTGTTCCCCGAGATGTTTTCGGCCATTACTGAGTACGGCATTACCAGCCGCGCGGTGAAGCAGGGCTTGTTGCAAGTCACCTGCTGGAACCCGCGGGACTACACCACTGATCGCCACCATACAGTGGATGATCGGCCGTTTGGCGGTGGTCCGGGCATGGTGATGAAGATCAAGCCTCTGGAAGATGCCTTGGCTAGCGCCAGGCAAGCGACTGGAGCCGCGGCGAAGGTGATCTACCTCTCGCCACAGGGCCGCAAGCTGGATCAGCAGGCGGTTCAAGGCCTGGCCGAACAGGAATCTCTGATCCTGATCGCCGGTCGTTATGAAGGCATTGACGAGCGTTTTATTGAGGCTCATGTCGATGAAGAGTGGTCGATTGGCGACTATGTACTTTCCGGTGGCGAGCTGCCGGCCATGGTCCTGATCGATGCGGTTACGCGGCTGCTGCCCGGAGCTTTAGGGCATGTAGGCTCGGCGGAGGAAGACTCCTTCACCGATGGCTTGCTGGATTGCCCGCACTACACCCGACCTGAGGTGTATGCGGATCAGCGTGTACCCGACGTGTTGCTAAGTGGCAACCATGCACATATCCGGCGTTGGCGGATGAAGCAGTCCCTTGGTAGGACCTTCGAACGACGCGCCGATCTTCTGGAAAGTCGCTCACTTTCTGGAGAAGAGAAGAAGCTGCTCGAGGAATACCTCCGCGAGCGGAACGATAGTTAACGTATCGATGGTGGATCACGTTTTCCACCTTAGGAGCACAGCATGACTAACAAAATCATCCAGCAGCTCGAAGCAGAGCAGATGAGCAAGGAAATCCCGACCTTCGCACCAGGCGACACCGTTGTCGTCCAGGTTAAAGTGAAGGAAGGTGATCGTTCCCGTCTGCAGGCGTTCGAAGGCGTTGTTATCGCCAAGCGCAACCGTGGTCTGAACAGCGCCTTCACCGTGCGCAAGATCTCCAGCGGCGTTGGCGTTGAGCGTACCTTCCAGACCTACAGCCCGCAAATCGACAGCCTGGCCGTGAAACGTCGTGGTGACGTGCGTAAAGCCAAGCTGTACTACCTGCGTGACCTGTCCGGCAAAGCCGCTCGCATCAAAGAAAAACTGTCTTGAGTGCAGTTTGACTGGTGGCTGCGGCCACCATGCGAGAAAAAAAGCAGCCTTCGGGCTGCTTTTTTGCTTTCTGAAACCTTGCCCTTGCGATGTGAAGTAATCATGACCAGCACCCGAGACCAGGAAATCCAGCGCCGCACCGAGCTGTCGGTGACCCGCGTGACCAAGGCGGTGTTTCCTAACACCACCAACCACCACAACACCTTGTTCGGCGGTACCGCGCTGGCCTGGATGGACGAAGTGTCGTTCATCGCCGCCACCCGCTTCTGCCGCCTGCCGCTGGTGACCGTGTCCACTGACCGCATCGACTTCAAGCACCCGATTCCGGCGGGCTCGATCGTTGAGTTGGTCGGGACGGTGGTCAAGGTGGGCAATACCAGCTTGCAGGTGCAGGTCGATGTGTTCGTCGAGAACATGTACCTGGATGGTCGTGAGCGGGCGATTCATGGCGTGTTCAGCTTTGTTGCCATCGATGAAGACAAGCGGCCAGTGCCGGTTTTGGCTGAGGCCTGATAAGTGTTGTTGTCTGTACTGGCCCTACTACGCCAGTCTGGTCGGCCTGAGTCGCCTGCATCGCGGGGCAAGCCCGCTCCCACGCTGGAGTGTTTTCTCGGCGAGCGTGGCAGCGGGCTTGCCCTGCGATAGGGCCAGTACAGACAACACATCACCGCCTGTGAAACACTGAACGCACTTTCATATCCAGCGATTGCGCATGCCCGCCCTCGACCATCCCCTGATCGATCAATTCCTCGACGCCCTGTGGCTGGAAAAAGGCCTCTCCGATAACACCCGCGTGTCCTATCGCAGTGACTTGGCCCTGTTCAACGGATGGCTGCAGGAGCACGGCGTAGCACTGCCGGACGCAGGCCGCGAGCTGATCCTCGATCATCTGGCCTGGCGTCTCGAGCAAGGTTATAAACCTCGCTCAACTGCACGGTTTATCTCCGGCCTGCGTGGCTTCTTTCGTTATATGTTGCGGGAAAAGCTGATCGCTGTAGACCCGACCCTACAAATCGACATGCCGCAATTGGGTAAGCCGTTGCCCAAATCGCTGTCGGAAGCTGACGTCGAAGCCTTACTGCAAGCCCCCGACCTGAGCGAGGCCATCGGCCAGCGTGATCGCGCCATGCTTGAAGTGCTCTACGCCTGTGGCCTGCGGGTGACCGAGCTGGTCAGCCTGACCCTCGATCAAGTCAACCTGCGCCAGGGGGTATTGCGGGTCATGGGCAAGGGCAGCAAGGAGCGTCTGGTACCCATGGGCGAGGAGGCGGTGCTGTGGTTGGAGCGCTACTTGCGCCAGGCCCGCGCCGAGTTGCTCAAAGAGCGCCCCAGCGATGTCCTGTTCCCCAGCCAGCGTGGCGAGCAGATGACCCGCCAGACGTTCTGGCACCGGATCAAGCACCAGGCCCAGGTCGCTGGCATCGACAAGTCACTGTCGCCGCATACCTTGCGCCACGCCTTCGCCACCCATCTGCTCAACCACGGCGCCGACCTGCGCGTAGTGCAGATGTTGCTCGGCCACAGCGATCTCTCCACCACGCAGATCTACACCCATGTGGCCAAGGCTCGACTGCAGCAGCTGCACGCACAACACCATCCGCGTGGATGAATGATTTTCATGTTCCGCCGACCGGCACGTGAGGACTCATCCAGCCGCAGCTTGATGTGGTAGGCTTGAGCGGTTTGCACCAAGGGCCGCCCGGTTGCCGCGATTTTTCCCGCAGGCGACGTCCTGCGGCCCCGTCCGTCTTCAGGAGTACCCCATGCGCGTGACCCAGATTTTCGCCGCCGCCGCTTTGGCGCTGGCCAGCACCTTTGCCGCCGCCGCAGCCACCGATGCCAACGCCGGTGCCGAGCAGGCGATCCGCAAGACCTTGCAAACCCTTGAGTTGGAAGTGCCGGTCGAAAGCGTCGCCAGCAGCCCGCTCAATGGCCTGTATGAAGTCAAGCTGCAGGGCGGTCGGGTGCTGTACGCTAGCGCTGACGGCCAGTTCGTGATGCAGGGCTACCTGTTCCAGATCCAGGACGGCAAGCCGGTCAACCTGACTGAAAAAACTGAACGTCAGGGCATCGCCAAGCTCATCAACGGCATTCCAGCGGGCGAGATGGTGGTTTATCCTGCCAAGGGCGAAACCAAGTCGCACATCACCGTGTTCACCGACACCACCTGCCCGTATTGCCACAAGCTGCACGCCGAAGTGCCGGAGCTCAACCGTCGTGGTATCGAAGTGCGCTACGTCGCCTTCCCACGTCAGGGCCTGGGCTCGCCAGGTGACGAGCAGTTGCAGGCAGTGTGGTGCTCCAGCGATCGTCGCGCGGCGATGGACAAAATGGTGGATGGCAAGGAAATCAAAGCCGCCAAGTGCGCCAACCCGGTCGGCAAGCAGTTCCATCTGGGCCAGTCGATCGGTGTCAACGGTACGCCGGCCATCGTCCTGGAAAGCGGCCAGGTGATTCCGGGCTATCAACCCGCTCCGCAAGTGGCCAAGCTGGCCTTGGCACCAAGCAAGTAATCCAATTCAGTACGCCGTCGTCATGGGGTGACGGCATGTTTCACGGTCGGCACAGCGCCGGCCGTTCAATGGGGAGTTCACAGTGAAACCGGTCAAAGTAGGCATCTGTGGGTTGGGGACCGTCGGTGGCGGAACCTTCAATGTACTTCAGCGCAACGCCGAGGAGATTGCCCGCCGTGCCGGGCGCGGTATTGAAGTTGCACAGATTGCCATGCGCTCGCAGAACCCGAACTGCCAGATTACCGGTACCCCCATTACCGCTGATGTGTTCGAGGTCGCGAGCAACCCAGAGATTGATATCGTCATCGAGCTGATCGGTGGCTACACCATTGCCCGTGACCTGGTCCTGAAGGCCATCGACAACGGCAAGCACGTGGTGACTGCCAACAAGGCGCTGATCGCCGTGCACGGCAACGAGATCTTTGCCAAGGCCCGCGAGAAGGGCGTCATCGTCGCCTTCGAAGCGGCTGTCGCTGGTGGCATCCCGGTGATCAAGGCGATCCGCGAAGGTCTTTCGGCCAACCGCATCAACTGGCTGGCCGGGATCATCAACGGCACTGGCAACTTCATCCTCACCGAGATGCGCGACAAGGGCCGTACCTTCCCTGACGTGCTCGCCGAAGCGCAGGCCTTGGGTTATGCCGAAGCCGACCCGACCTTCGATGTCGAAGGCATCGATGCGGCGCATAAGCTGACCATCCTGGCCTCGATTGCCTTTGGCATCCCGCTGCAGTTCGACAAGGCCTACACCGAGGGCATCACCCAGCTGACCACTGCCGATGTCAACTACGCCGAAGCGCTGGGCTACCGCATCAAGCACCTGGGCGTGGCGCGCAGCACCGACGCTGGTATCGAGCTGCGCGTGCATCCGACGCTGATCCCTAGCGACCGCCTGATTGCCAACGTCAACGGCGTGATGAACGCGGTGATGGTCAATGGCGATGCCGCCGGTTCCACCTTGTACTACGGCGCTGGTGCCGGGATGGAGCCGACGGCCTCGTCGGTCGTCGCCGACCTGGTCGATGTGGTCCGGGCGATGACCTCCGACCCGGAAAACCGCGTACCGCACCTGGCCTTCCAGCCGGACGCGTTGTCGGCCCACCCGATTCTGCCGATCGAGGCCTGCGAAAGCGCCTACTACCTGCGCATTCAGGCCAAGGATCATCCGGGCGTACTGGCCCAGGTGGCGAGCATCCTGTCGGAGCGCGGCATCAACATCGAGTCGATCATGCAGAAGGAAGCCGAGGAGCAGGACGGTCTGGTGCCGATGATCCTGGTCACTCACCGTGTGGTCGAAAAACGCATCAACGACGCCATCCTCGCCCTGGAATCGCTGCAGGATGTGATCGGCAAGGTCGTGCGTATCCGCGTCGAACAGCTCAACTAATTTCGCCAACGGGCCGCCTGCGCGGCCCGGGCCCCAGCATTAAAGGTTTGCCCCTATGCGCTATATCAGTACTCGCGGCCAGGCCCCGGCCCTGAACTTCGAAGACGTCCTGCTCGCAGGCCTTGCCAGCGATGGCGGCCTGTATGTCCCGGAGAACCTGCCACGCTTCACCCAGGAAGAAATCGCCTCGTGGGCTGGCCTGCCGTACCACGAGCTGGCCTTCCGCGTCATGCGCCCGTTCGTTGCCGGCAGCATCGCCGATGCTGACTTCAAGAAGATCCTCGAAGAAACCTACGGCGCGTTCTCCCACGCCGCTGTGGCACCGCTGCGCCAGCTCAACAGCAACGAGTGGGTCATGGAGCTGTTCCACGGCCCGACCCTGGCGTTCAAGGACTTCGCCCTGCAACTGCTCGGTCGCCTGCTCGATCACGTATTGGCCAAGCGCGGCGAGCGTGTGGTGATCGTCGGCGCCACCAGTGGTGACACCGGTTCTGCGGCCATTGAGGGCTGCCGTCGTTGCGACAACGTCGACATCTTCATCCTGCATCCACACCAGCGCGTGTCGGAAGTGCAGCGCCGGCAGATGACCACCATCTTCGGTGACAACATCCACAACATCGCCATCGAAGGCAACTTCGACGACTGCCAGGAGATGGTCAAGGCCAGCTTCGCCGACCAGTCGTTCCTCAAAGGCACGCGTCTGGTTGCCGTCAACTCGATCAACTGGGCGCGGATCATGGCCCAGATCGTCTACTACTTCCACGCAGCCTTGCAGCTGGGTGGCCCGGCGCGTTCGGTGGCGTTCTCGGTTCCAACCGGCAACTTCGGCGACATCTTCGCCGGTTACCTGGCGCGCAACATGGGCCTGCCGATCAGCCAGCTGGTCGTGGCGACCAACCGCAACGACATCCTGCACCGCTTCATGAGCGGCAACCAGTATGTCAAAGAGACCTTGCACGCAACCTTGTCGCCGTCGATGGACATCATGGTCTCGTCCAACTTCGAGCGCCTGTTGTTCGATCTGCACGGTCGCAATGGCGCGGCGATTGCCGAGCTGATGGGCAACTTCAAGCAAGGCGGCGGTTTCAGCGTCGATGAAGATCGTTGGACTGAAGCGCGCAAGTTGTTCGACTCGCTGGCCGTCAGCGACGAGCAAACCTGCGAGACCATCGCCGAAGTCTTCGCCAGCACCGGCGAAGTGCTCGATCCGCACACGGCGATTGGCGTCAAGGCCGCTCGTGAGTGCCGCCGTAGCCTGGACACGCCGATGGTAGTGCTGGGTACCGCGCATCCGGTCAAGTTCCCGGAAGCGGTGGAGAAGGCCGGCGTAGGCAAGGCGCTGGAGCTGCCGGCACACCTGAGCGATCTGTTCAGCCGCGAAGAGCGATGCACGGTGTTGGCCAATGACCTGAAGGCCGTCCAGGCGTTTGTCAGCCAGCACGGTAATCGCGGTAAGCCGCTGTAAGCGATCTGCGTGCGTGTAAAGAGCCCGTCCTGTGACGGGCTCTCTTGTTTTTGAGGAATTGTTACCCCCGACTTTAAGTAATTTCCTATTTCACCCATTCAGGGTGTTTCCTAGAGTTGCCGACACCTCAATCCGGGCGTGTGGCGCCCAGGAGCGCTTCATGAATCGGCTCAACGTCCTGATCTACCAGGAACGCCCCTCCCAGCAAATGACCCTGCATCAGGCGTGCAATGCCCAGGGGGTATTCAATGTACGCCTGGCAGAAGACCTGCCGGCCGCCAAGGCCTGCTTGGCGAGCGAACCGTTGTTCGACCTGCTGATCCTCGACCATGCCATGTCCGAGACGGCTGGCAAACGCTTACTCAATCATCTGTGTAGCGTGCACGGGGTAAGGGCGATCTTGTTTGTCGGCGAACCGTGCGCGAGCCGGGCGGATCTTGCACGCGAAGCCCGTCAACGCGGTTTGTGGGTGCTGGCTGAGCTCCCTTGGCCAATCACGATGCCTAGGCTTGAGCAGGCGCTAAAACGCCTGTGTAGCCGCTCCCCGGTTGTCGCCAGGGAAGGTTTTCAAACTGTCATGTTGCACGCGCATGCTCAGTGAAACAGGCCTGTAGCTGCGAACTTTGCGCAGCGTCCGAGGGTCAGTACCGATATGTCCCAAAACAAAGCGAGTACGCCGGATGGAAAGAATCTGCAGACTGCTCAATGATGCCCTGACTCCCTACACGGCCCAACTTGGCGCAGTTGACGCCAATGCAAACCGGCAATTGACCGTGCACGACAGCCACGGCAGCGTCACCTTGCAACGCATGGTCAGCCAGCGACAACTGCAGGAGCAAAGTCTGCTGATCGATCTGGTAGATGGTTTGCACCGCGACCTGCAGATCGCCGAAGGACGCCTGCAGCCGTGTGTCATTGCAGCGCTGCAGCATCAGCAACATATTCATGGAACCTTCGCCTGAGCGATCCGTCAGACACAGTAATGGCAGCCCAGCGGCGCTTTGCTCCGGTGTCGTCAGGTTGTCACGGGAAGTTCGCGAGGACTTTCGATTAGCCCCGGTCGTCTTCCCCAGCGACCGGGGTTTCTTTTTGCCGTTATCAAGGCTGCGGCGTGGCGTTTGGCAGGGTTTGCTCGGTGAGCTGTCGAGCCTGCTGCAAATAACCCTCACGCAATTCCGGGTCGAGCCAATGGGCATAGAGCTGGGGCAGGGTGTCGCGGCGCAGTGGTGGGAGCAGTTGGTCGATATGAGCAATCGCTTCACGCCCCAGTGGTGTGTTGGAACAAGCGACATGCAGGAACTGATAGGGGTTTACCCCCTGGATCGGATAGAACAGGTAATCATCCAGCCTGCCACCTTGCTGTTGAATCAGATAGCGAACTTCAGGCCAATAGCCCAGGACCAATTGCAAACGCCCTAGTTGCTGCATCTGCAACAAGCTCGCTGTGGCGTCGTTGCCGTAATGGCGACTGAAGGCGCTATCGGGCAACTGGCGCAGGATGTCATCGACCTGTGCGCTGTAGCTGCGCTCGGCGACGATACCCAGCTTGAGCCGGGTTTCTGCCAGCAATTGCTTGAGATCGACTTGCTGTGCATCGAGGAAAGGTTCGATCACGGCCTGGTCTCGTTTACGCACCACCACACCGCTGCTCAACACGCCCAGTGTGGGCTTGGAAAACAGCGCATATTTCGCCCGTTCTGGCGTCCATAACAGCGTGGGATCGCAGGTAAAGCTGGGTTCTTGAAGCATCTGGATGCCGCGGGCGCGATTGACCCGCACGATGCTGTGGTCGTATTCGGGCATCTGCTCGATCAACATAGGCAGCATGCGGTCGATCACCCCCTGGCCCTTCTCCGGGCCTTCGAAGATGGTGAACGGCGGCAAGTCGCGCACCAGCCAGAGCAGGCGCTCCTTGGCCTCAGCGACCACAGGCAGCAGAGCGCAGAGCAGGATCAGGGTACGAAGCAGACGGCTGGCGCGCATGGGCATGGCGAGCGGCGCGGGGTCAGACCGCACCGGCCTCACGCAAGCGGGCGATCGCCGCAGCGTCGTAGCCAAGGCGAGTCAGCAGCGCTTCAGTGTGTTCCCCAAGGGCCGGGCCTACCCATTCAGTAGAGCCTGGGGTATCGGAGAGTTTGGGCACGATGCCAGGCATCTTGAAGGGTTTGCCGTCCGGCAGTCGACCTTGCAGGAACATCTCCCGCGCGAGAAATTGCGGGTCGCTGAACATGTCTTCGGCGGAGTAAATGCGGCTGGCAGGCACCTGAGCGTCGTTGAGGGTCTGCATCACCTGGTCCAGCGCCAGGCCATTGACCCAGCGATCGATCACCCCATACAGCTCGTCCCGGCGCAGGTCGCGGCCATCGTTGCTGGCCAGGCTGGGGTCATTGGCCAGGTCGTCACGGCCGATGGCCTGCATCAAACGCTTGAAGATGGCATCGCCGTTGGCGCCGATCTGCACATGCTTACCGTCGGCGCTGGTGTGGATACAGGAAGGCGTGATCCCCGGCATGATGTTGCCGGTGCGCTCGCGAATGAAGCCGAACACGTCGAACTCCGGGACCATGCTCTCCATCATGGCGAAAATGGCTTCATACAGGGCGACATCCACCACCTGGCCCTCACCGCCGTTCACCTCCCGGTGACGCAAGGCCATCAAGGCGCCGATCACCCCCCACAACGCGGCAATCGAGTCGCCGATGGAAATCCCGGTGCGCACCGGCGGGCGGTCCTCGAAGCCCGTGATATAGCGCAGCCCGCCCATCGATTCACCTACCGCGCCAAAGCCTGGCTGGTCTTTCATCGGCCCGGTCTGGCCGAAGCCCGACAGGCGCACCATGACCAAGCGCGGATTGAGCGCATGCAACACATCCCAACCCAAGCCGAGCTTTTCCAGTACCCCCGGGCGGAAGTTCTCGATCAGGATGTCCGCCTCGGCCAGCAGGCGCTTGAGAATCTCGCGTCCTTGCTCATGCTTGAGGTTGAGGGTCAGCGACTGCTTGTTACGCGCCTGCACGAACCACCACAGCGAGGTGCCCTCGTAAAGCTTGCGCCACTTGCGCAGCGGGTCGCCGCCGTCGGGGGACTCGACCTTGATCACCTCGGCGCCGAACTCGGCGCAGATGCGCGAAGCGAACGGGCCAGCGATCAGGGTGCCAAGCTCGATGACTTTAAGACCTGCGAGGGGTTTGCTGGGCGTGGGCATGGGGCATCCGTGGCAACAGGGCAGAGCGGTGGTTTTATCATAGGTCGCCAGCGGCAGATACTGCTGCGACGCAAGCAAGCCTGGATCAGTTAGACTGTGCGACTTTTCTCTTGCAAGAAGCCCGCTGCCCATGGCCCAGCCGTCCACCACCTACAAATTCGAACTGAACCTGACCGACCTCGATCGCGGCGTGTACGAAAGCGTCAAGCAGACCATCGCCCGTCACCCTTCGGAAACCGAGGAGCGCATGGCCGTTCGTCTGTTGGCTTACGCGCTTTGGTACAACGAGAACCTGTCGTTTGGCCGCGGATTGTCGGACGTTGATGAGCCTGCCCTGTGGGAAAAGAGCCTCGACGACCGCGTGCTGCACTGGATCGAAGTCGGCCAGCCTGACGCTGACCGCCTGACCTGGTGCTCGCGCCGGACCGAGCGCACCAGCCTGTTGGCCTATGGCAGCCTGCGGGTCTGGGAGACCAAGGTGGTTGGCGCGGTCAAGAATCTGAAGAACCTGCACATCGCTGCGGTACCGCAAGAGGTGCTGGAGGTCCTGGCCAAGGACATGCCGCGCAGCATCAAGTGGGACGTGATGATCAGTGAAGGCACGGTGTTCGTCACTGACGACCGTGGCCAGCACGAAGTGCAGCTGCAGTGGCTGCTCGGCGAGCGCGGCTGATTTCAACCCTAATTGACTGCTGAAGGCCCCATGCGTATCGAACCTCGCCCCCTGCCGCCGACCCTGCCGTTTCTTGGCAGCCTGCCCCCTTTGCTGACCCGCCTGTACGCCGCCCGTGGCGTGCAGTCCGAGGCTGAGCTGGACAAGAGCCTGGCGCGCTTGCTGCCGTTTGCTCAGCTCAAGGGCATCGACGCGGCGGTGGATCTGCTGGTCGAGGCGCTGGATCAGCGTCAGCGCATCCTGATCGTCGGCGACTTCGACGCCGACGGTGCTACGGCCAGTACCGTCGGCGTGCTGGGTTTGCGTCTGCTGGGCGCAGCGCATGTCGACTACCTGGTGCCCAACCGCTTCGAGTATGGCTATGGCCTGACCCCGGAAATTGTCGAGGTGGCGCTGCAGCGTCAGCCGCACCTGCTGGTGACCGTGGATAACGGCATTTCCAGTGTCGAGGGCGTGGCCGCAGCCAAGGCAGCCGGGCTCAAGGTGCTGGTCACAGACCACCACTTGCCAGGTCCGCAACTGCCGGATGCTGATGCCATCGTCAACCCGAACCAACCGGGCTGCGCCTTCCCCAGCAAGGCGCTGGCCGGGGTGGGGGTGATCTTCTACGTGCTGATGGCCCTGCGCGCGCGCCTGCGTAGCCTTGGCCGCTACGACAGCCAGCCACAGCCGAACATTGGCGAGCTGCTCGATCTGGTCGCCTTGGGGAGCGTGGCTGACGTGGTGCCGCTGGATGCCAACAACCGCATCCTGGTCCATCAAGGCCTGGAGCGCATTCGGGCTGGACGCGCGCGTGCGGGGCTCAAGGCCATTCTTGAGGTGGCTCGACGGGATCATCAGCGCATCACCTCCACTGACCTTGGCTTCATCCTCGGCCCACGATTGAATGCTGCTGGGCGTCTGGATGACATGAGCCTGGGCATCGAATGCCTGCTCTGCGAAGACCCGGCGTTGGCGCGTGATATGGCCGAACAGCTCGATGGCCTGAACCAGGATCGTAAGTCCATCGAGCAGGGCATGCAGCGTGAGGCGCTGGCTCAGCTCAAGGATTTGCCGGTCGAGTCCATGCCCTATGGCTTGTGCTTGTTCGATGCCGATTGGCACCAGGGGGTGATCGGTATTCTCGCCTCGCGTCTGAAAGAGCGTTATCACCGGCCGACCATTGCCTTCGCCGATGCGGGCGAGGGCATGCTCAAGGGCTCGGCGCGATCGGTGCCGGGTTTTCACATTCGTGATGCGTTGGATGCGGTGGCGGCGCGGCATCCGCAATTGATCAGCAAGTTTGGCGGGCATGCCATGGCGGCGGGTTTGTCGCTGCCAGCGGAGAACCTTCCGGCGTTTGCCGAGGCGTTCGATCAAGAGACGCGGCGGCAGTTGAGCGAGGATGATCTGACTGGGCGGTTGTTGTCCGATGGCACCTTGGCGGTCGAGGAGTTTCACCTTGATCTGGCGCGGGCGCTACGCAATGCCGGGCCTTGGGGGCAGCACTTTCCTGAGCCGCTGTTCCACGGGGTGTTTCAGTTGGTCGAGCAGCGGGTGGTGGGGGAGCGGCATTTGAAGGTGGTGCTCAAGAGCGAATGTGGGGCGGTCAGGTTGGATGGGATCGCGTTTGGGATTGATCGGGAGGTTTGGCCGAATCCTACCGTGCGCTGGGTGGAGTTGGCTTATAAGCTGGATGTGAATGAGTTTCGCGGGAATGAAAGTGTGCAGTTGATGATTGCGCACATTGAGGCTCGCTGATTGCTGATTGCTGATTGCTGATTGCTGATTGCTGATTGCTGATTTGCTCGGTGTTGGTTTGTGGGATTGGGTGCATATCCATGAGCGATGGTGACATTTAGGCACCTTTCCGCCCTTACGGCGGGTCACTTTTTGGCAAACGCCCCAAAAAGTAACCAAAAAAGTCTGCGCTCCACCATCCGGCCCTCCGCTGCGCTACGGGTCCCTTCGCGCCGGCGCCTTCCGGGCCCGCGCGGCCTACGATTTGCTGCGCAAATCTACATCTCGCGCCTTCGGCTGCGCCGAAGGGT
>Ga0247819_10000033_pt1 | contig 90090 bp, 89 predicted proteins | sample 13C_Xylose_Day6_FD_193428 | JGI IMG/M metagenome (GOLD analysis project Ga0247819, IMG submission 193428) | Soil microbial communities from agricultural site in Penn Yan, New York, United States - 13C_Xylose_Day6 | ecosystem: Environmental > Terrestrial > Soil > Agricultural land | place: USA... | reverse complement strand
GCGGGGAAATGATCCGAACCGGTCCGCGTATAGTGCGGACGGGTTCAAAGCCAGGATCAGGTCGTAGGCCGTAGCTCTAGCGAGCACCAGCCACTCGGAGATTCCATACCTAAGAGTGTGCCGACGTCGCCAAGTGGTAACAGGTGTTTTTGCCGGGCTCTCTCGAACATTTTTTGCAGACGTAGTCCCGTGTCGGCAAAAGCCTGTATTTCGCTTTTCTGAAAACTGGTGGTAATCAGGTTTACCAGCACGTCGCTGACACTGGTGCACGTCTCATTCAAGAAAAGGTCCTTCCAGTCGTTGTTAATGACCAGGGAGCCGAAGCATGTGTAAAAGTGTCCGTCTTTCTTTCGACACACCGACGACTCGTAGAACACGATGCCAGGGGAGCCAGGCCCATTCAGGAGTTCTGCTGTGCTGAGCGCAGCTGTCAAGTACTCCACTAGAACCTCATCGTGGGCGTGGCCCGGTGTCGATGTGAATCCAGCAACGAACACCGGGACCCGCCCCAAATCCGGATCGATAGCAAAAGCTACTGGTTCCGCTATGAATTGCCCGGGGGCGCCAAGCTCTTTTAGTTGTTCATCGACATCTCCGAGTAAATCGAGATCCCACCCCAAACGATTGCAGAGTCCTAGGTGCGCGCCGATCTCTGGCCGGCGGCGCAATCGGCGTTGGCCTTGTTCAGTATCAATGCAATACCCCATGTTTAACTCATCAAGGTCGACGTAGATCTGATCAAGGTCAGGCGGTAACCCATCGGCCAGCATCGCGGAGGACTCCAGAGTGTGGAATCCCCAAATGCACTGGCTACCTGGTGGATTGACCCAGGACAGATGGTTGGCAACGCTTGGCCGGATGTTAAAGACCTCAACCAATATCTTTCGCATGCGGAAGCACTTCAGACGGCGTTCCTCAGGGGTGAGCTTGTCGAAGTCAAATAGCCGAGCTCTTTTTGAGCAGGATTTTTCCATCGATCGCCAGTCACTGTGCCCTGTAATCGTGAGGTATACCTCACGCGCACGGTCTCTCAATTCAGGAACTGCGGTCTTAAAACTTTCGACCCAATCCAGGGCGTAGTCTGAGTGTGGGACGATTACAACATCTTCAATCGGTTCAAAGGTCAAGAGCAAAACTCGCTTACGCTGGGGAGGCGCTTAGGCCTTTGAAATGATGTTCTGGATACCTTGCCCTTGGTACAGGGCCTGATCCCGACGAATTCGACGGCACAGCAGCGCCACGTCATTAAGGTTTTCCAACTCAAGAGATGCCACTTCACTGACCCAGTTTGATAGGTCCACGCCCGGGGTCAACTCTGCTGCAAGTTCCTTGCGAGCCAGTTTCTCACGTGTGGTGAGTGACGGCTTGCTCAGGTTCATTTCGCAGTCAAAGCGACGTCTCGCGGCCTTATCGATAGAGTCCAACTTGTTGGTCGCGACGATGAGAATGGAATGAGTCGGAAAGTGGTTCATGGCGATGAGCAGTTGATTCGTAAAACGCGCTACCTCCCCGACATCCATTGAATTTCCGCCTCGTACAGAGGCCACGGAGTCGAACTCGTCAATGAACATCACCACGGGCCTCGAAGCCGCAAACGCAAATACCTCATCAATTTTTTTGCCGGTTTCACCCATATGCGATGAGATCAGGCCGCTATGTTTGACGTCCATGAACGGTAGATCAAGGGCGTGCGCCAATGCCTCAGCAAGCATTGTTTTTCCATTCCCGGGTGGTCCGTAGAGCAATATCTTGTGGCGCGGCGCAAGGCCAAACGCCTCGAGCGCTTCTTGACGATGATGCTCTACCAACAACTCCTGGACTTCAACCATGAGTTCGTCATCGAGCATCACGTCGTCGAGCGTGACCGTAGGGGGGGTTAGCGTTGCCAGATTAGGGGCGAGTGGAGTAACCGCGATAGCAGGATTATGGTATTTCAGTATGCGCTGCAGCTTGGCATGCACCAGAGGATGCGCTTTCTCCGTTGTGTCGAGGATTTCATGACTCAGGGAAACAAACTGCGACTGGTCCCGGTTCAGTGCTGCCCGGACAAGATCCGGCAGCTTCCTGATGATTTGTGAGTCACTTGCCTTGCGCTTGCTCTTATCTTCGGCGGTGGGCTTTGCTGGTGGCACGGCTTCAACGTAGCTATTCAATTCATCGCTCCTCTTCGGTGCCAAATTCAGCAGTCAGAGATTAACGGCCAAAACCAGGCGTTCAACCTACTCGTTGATCAATTCCGAGACCGGGCTGTCGCTTGATATCCGTGGTCGACTGCGAGTGGTAGCACTTATGCGGTTTTATCCTGAAGTCGAACCTTGATTGCAAATAGGTAAAGGGTGACCAATACCTGACCAATCAGAAGACACATCGTGGCGCACAGGCCTAGTGCAGCGATGGCGCCGATCAGAACCGCCAATTGGTTTGGGCTTTCGTAGATCAGAGCGGTGATCATGGTGAGCAGCGACATCGACGCAGGCAACCACCAGCAGCTGATGGCCAGGGCTGCCAGGCGTTTGTGCTTCTTCGCCACAAGAAGAAGGCTGCCGGCGGAGCCAATCAAGCCCATGCCGATACTTTTGCTCCAAAACTCCATGGAGAACCCGTGAAGCACCTTCACGCAGCGTGTCACGTCCAGCGCAACGCCGTCGACTGCGAAGCAGACGATCATGAGTGCTCCAAGGCTGATCAACATGAGTGGTGTAAACCAGAAGTGGCGCATAACGTTCTGCTCTCAATAGGGGATTCCAGTTTGGCTTGATTGCAGTTGCGAGCAAGCCAAATCATAGGGCCGAAATCCGAGGTGAGAGGTAGTGTTCGATTCAGTTACTTATTAGGAACCACCGTCGCGGTGATGAATGCGTCGACCCAGCCACGCCATCGATCATAAGCCGGGCCGCTTTGTAGGGTGTAGTTGACCGTCAAAGCCGCGCCCCCTGAGTCAACACTGACATTTAAGCCGTTTGATGGTGAGTGATTCAGGCTCTCATATTCGATCTTCATCACTTTTTTGAAGAGGAATCCCTCGGGCGCAGCGATCTTGTCGGTGAAGTCTTTGGTGGTCACATCAAAGCCATGGTCATCCAGGGTCCTGGAGAAAGGGAATGTCCGATTCTGAGAGTTGGTGGCGCTGTTTTTATTTGCTACTTGCTCGAGAACAACAGGTACGGTGGTTTTCACTGTATGCGAATCTACGCCAATGTCTGAACCGCTAATGGTGATCAGGCGGCCGTCGTCAGATACGTGCACATCGCCTTCAATGTCATTCCCATCGAATTCAACCTCACCCGTTTGTACGACACGGTAGCCTTCTGGCACCTTACTTTTAACGTTGCCATGGCCCAAGATTGGGTCGGAACCCCATAATCCCAAGTAATCCCTGTAGATAGTAATTTGATCGTTAAATGCAGTGGTTATTTTCGGGTTCAGGGATTTCTGACAGTCCGGGTCGTAACTGAGGCCAATGAGTGGCTTAGCGTCTTCACCTAGCGTGGATATCGCCTTCGCCATGGGGACTGCCAAACCGGATAGCTGCATCCGTTGGCCGGCCACAGTCCTTTCGCCAATCGCAATACCGAACACCATGCCTAGCTCATTGAACAGAGGTGCACCGCTGTTGCCAGGATTGATCGGTATCTGAACGATGAGGTTGGTGGCCGCCCCTGCACCCGACGATAACGGCCCGCCAATAACCGTAAGTTGTCGATCCCCCCCGGGATAACCCAGTACCAGAAATTCAGGCCGACCTTCTTTTTTATAGCCGTCGCACAATCGCAGAAAAGGTTTAACCGTTTGAAGGTCCGCGATTTTCAGCAGCGCTACGTCATATGGACTTTGAGTCGCTTTGATGACTTTGAGCAGCACAGGTGGATCGACGGCAGTAAGCGCGTCGGCATCGCGCGCGGGAAAGTAGCCCTCTACGTGGAAGCCGTCTTCATCAAACAGCTCCTTGTTCGGGATGTTGTGCCCGGCCGTCAAAACCAGACCCTCGGGTGAAACCAAGAATCCAGTGCCGCGCTCGTTGAAATCTATAGTTTCGGAGCCTGGCATCGGTTGTTTCAGGGTTCCGTGAACATGGAGAAGGATGATGGATGGCCACGACTCACCGTAGGGGTCGGCATGCACAGGCAACATGGCCAGCGCCAAGGCTGCAGGAATGAGCCTGTTAAACATGCAGCTGTTCTTCCGTCCTGTAAGAGTGCAGCTTCAATACAGGCCCGTCCTTCAGCAACGTTTTTCGGTTGATAGTGTGCCTGGTTGGCGTTCCCTCAAATTGATTGCCGCCTAAAACAAGTACTTTGTCACCTTGATCTGCCAGGAAGAAACCTACGTGGCCATTGCCGGGCGATTTCACGTTCTTGAACACGACGATATCGCCTGGCAAGGGATTGCTGGTCGTCTTGCCCCAGTCTTTGAACGAAAGTGCGGCAGCACTTTTTGTGCGGGGACTTGCTCCCGCGGGCAAGGTTTTTCCAGTCGCGGCCGTCATCAGGCAGTAATTCATGAATGCGGCGCACCACGCAGTGGTATCTCCACTGGGCTGCAACTTGGTTGCCTTGAAGAACTCAACGATCACAGGGTTCCATCTTACCGGCCAGGCAGTGATGTATGGCTTGCGCTCATCACCATATTTTCCTTGGCCGACATCGTGGAAATACAACGCCACCTCGATCGGGGTGCAGTTTTTTGGAGCATCTTCCAGAACTTTCCTGCCAAGCGCTTCTTCGTCGCTTGTCGCTGCCTGCGTGCCAAACGGAGCGTAGTCGGTGAGCACGCCTTGATTGAGTGAGGGCTGGTCTTTGAACTCAGACAGGCTCGTCGGTATGACAGGAGGTTGAGTGTCCTCTTGAGAGAGAGCTTTCCAGTCTGGAACTGTAGCGAAACCAAAGCGCGGAACAATAAGGGTAAGACTGCTTGCGATAAGAATGTCACGACGTGAAAGAGCCATGGTGGTGCCTCTAGGGGCGAGGTACAACGCTTTGTATGGTCCAACACGACTTAAGAAGGGCCGCCTGACAGTTTGGTATAGCAGAGGTGTTCAAACATGCTAGCGCGTGGGAGGCGTGGTCAGCATACCCTCCCATAAGCGTGCTGACGGTCAGAACGGTCCTACCACTTCCACGCAAGGGCTAAGCTCATAGCCATGATGATAAAGCCATAGAATTTCAAGAGCTGTTTTTTCGAGTTATCACGCCGCACCAGAGCCTGCTCTTTTGCCCGCACATTCCGGGTGAGGTCGGCGTTAGTGCTGCGCAGCGATCCGATCTCGTCCTCCATTTGAACCAGTCTCTGATTGACTGTGATTACCTCGACCTTGGTTTTCCAACCTTCATAGGGAATCAGTTCCGACGCGTGCATAGGTAGCGAACGGCCGGCTACGACTGATTCAACAGACTCGCTATCAGAGAAAAGAATCCCAAAATTCGCATAGAAAAAATTACGCCGAACCTGGTTTTCCTCTGTTGCGTCGCCAGACCCTACCTTGATGGATGCGACCTCCAGCGAAGGATCGAAAGCGATAGCCCATTGCACTACTTTGGCAAACAGGAATGTACCTATACCAAGACCTCGCAGTGCCACAACGTGTATTTCCACCACACCTTGCGTGATTTTAACCCTATTGTTCAACGTGTCCGCGTCGCCGCCCATCTTAGAAACGAGGGCCTGGTTGAGCATTCGCTCTCGCGCTAGCGGTCCGCTTAAATAGTTGGCGCTAACTTCAAATGTGCCTAAACGATGGGGTCTAACACCCGACATATAGGTGCTTTCTGTTTGCATGGTAGTAATGAGGATCGTGTGAGGTTGTCCACTGGGGCTTGGGACCTTCAAAATCTCATAACTCACAGTGCGTTCACGTGTTTCTTTGGACATAGGTAGTGGTCACCGCATGGGGGATGGTCTGTACCCCCAAGCAAATTAGATTGAGAGTGTGGGCGTGAGTTGGGTAACGCTCAGCCGAGTAAGTCGCCAATTTACAGGTGGGCTGTGAGAGCCAGAAGCAGGGTTCAGCAATAATTTCCATCTTGGTCGAGATTCTAACTTCGGCTTTCCCACGGGGTCTGAAGAAAAGCGGGGGCAGCAGTTGATCGGCGAGCTCCCCTCATCTCTTCCGCCGGTGGAGGTAGTCGATGGCTCGCACGCCAAAGTCCAAATGCCCTGAACATATCAGCCCACAATTGGTGACGTTGGCTACCAATCCGCCGGCTGGGGATTGGAGATTCGAGTGCAAACTCGACGGATATCGGCTGATGACTCGGATCGATCCCGGTATCACGCTCTTCACTCGCAATGGCTATGACTGGACAAAGCGGATGCCACGTCTGGCTAAAGATCTGGCCCGTTTGAACGTCAGATCGGCATGGTTGGACGGGGAGGTAATCATCCAGGATGACGACGGCCGTCCCGTGTTTCATCTCCTACAGTCTGCATTTAGCTCTGGCGAGACTGATGATTTGGTCTACTTCGTGTTTGACCTCCTATTTTTAAATGGGGAGGACCTTCGAAATTTGCCATTGGAAGATCGTCGCGAGCGGCTACGAACGCTGATTGAAGGGCATTCGCTGAACCAGGTCCGCTACTCGGAATCGTTGGATGTCGATCCGAGGGATCTACTTGCCAGTGTTTGCAAGATGGAAATGGAAGGCTTGGTTGGCAAGCGCGCCGGGAGTGTCTACGCATCAGAGCGCAATGGAGACTGGATCAAGCTGAAATGTAACAAACGCCAAGAGTTCGTAGTGGTTGGCTACACCCGAGCAGCAGGCGGGATCGGATCATTGCTTATTGGCCTTCATGACGATGCCGGCGACCTGGTGTATGCAGGGAGGGTGCAGTCCGGATTAAGCAGCCGTACGCAAAAGGAATTACGACCCCGCCTAAAGTTGATGGAGAGGCCAACTACAGCACTGAAGGCTATGCCATTGCTCTCAAAAGGCCTGGTCGTTGTGTGGTTGGAGCATGAGCTTGTGTGTGAAGTGAAGTTCGCGGAAATCACTCCGAAGGGCAAAGTTCGCCACGCCGTATTCCAGGGGATGCGAGAGGACAAACCCGCGGCCGGTATCAGCCTTGAAAGCTCGACGCCTGAAATGCCCCCCGTCCCAGCCGAAAACAGACAGCAGATTAAAATCACCCACGGTGAACGGATCATTGATCCCTCTACCGGGCTGACCAAGCTGGACTTGGCCGAGTATTACGGTCGCGTGGCTGAGCGGATGTTGCCGTTGTTACGCGACCGGCCTGTTTCGCTCAACCGAGCTCCTGATGGGATTCAGGGAGAACAGTTCTTTCAAAGGAACGCCGCCGGTCTCGTAATTCCCGGCATAGACATGATTCGCCGAGCCTCCGGAAAACCAACGATGGTGATCAACACATCCAAAGCTCTGGTTTCAGCTATCCAGATGGGCACGGTTGAAATACATAGCTGGAACGCGACCACCGCAGATCTGGAACACCCCGATCAGTTTATTCTGGATTTGGACCCGGACCCTGAATTGCCATGGGCGAGAATGATCGAGGCAACGACTTTGATCGGTGTTGTACTGCAGGAGCTAGGCTTGATTTCGTTCCTAAAGACCAGTGGCGGAAAGGGCATTCACATCGTGGTCCCGCTGACACCCCGTGACGATTTTGCCACTGTCAAATCGTTCACGCAGGTCATCGTCAAGCATATTTCAAAACTCATCCCCGATCGCTTCACGGCGGTAAGCGGACCTAAGAACCGGGTGGGCCGCATTTATATTGATTATCTGCGCAATGGCACTGCTGCTACGACAGTGTCGGCATACTCGGTTCGCGCCCGGCCGGGGTTGGCGATCTCGCTTCCCATCTGGCCGGGGGAACTTACAGAGCTGGCCAGCGCCCATATGTGGAACATCCAGAACGTTTTTCAACGCCTGGACAGTACACCCGATCCATGGGCCGGTATGTCTGGTACCGCGCAGGTCATCACATCTCGAATGCGCAAGCAGCTCGGGATTCAATAGGAGAAAAAAATGGGCAGTTATCACGTCGTGCCCAGCATCACCGGTTGGAAGCTCCATGCCCAGGGTGCCGATAAGGATCTGCTTAGCGCACCAACGAAAGCACAGCTGTTGCAGCAGCTACCAGGCTATATGGAAGGCCGAATCGGGTCAGTGAAAATACACACTGAAACCGGCCAGATTGAGGAAGAACGTACCTACCCTCGGAGTGAAGATCCGCGGCAAACCAAGGGCTAGTCCTCGACGTCAGCCAACCCGAAATCGTCAGGCAACGTCCTGGCGATTCGCTTGAAGCTGTCGCCACAAATCATCCTCAATCAACTCGGCATATTTTTCCGCCACGGCCGCGCAAGCGTTTCGCCCGGCGTCGATGGCCACGCCATGTTCATTGATGATTTGCCCAGAGATCACGATGAACTCCATCTCGCGGGAACCGTACGCGTCCAAATCACTACTTGTAGCCCAGGGTGCAGGGGGCTCGTCCTCCAGATACGTCACCTCACACTGCAAGACGTACTCATCGAAACACACTTCATAAACCATGATTGCCTCCACACACCGCTTGGTGGCGTGCTGCACATCTCATAATGGTTGGAGTGTGGTCTCAGCGAAAAGTGTGACTGGAGTTCCTCAACGGGATGCTGCCAAATCCCCAGTTCCTTTGCCTAAGTAGTAATGCTGTCGCATCAGGTTTTTCCACTTAGAGCTGGTTTTCGGCTTAGACGGTCAGCGAATCGCCAAACTCGACCTAAACTCATGCATGGACACGCCCAGGCGGGTCTGGCCTCGCTAGATCTATTGCCGCTGGCAACGCATGAGTAGCCACGATGAAGCCTTACACATCTTTCCCAATCGGCTGTGCCCTAGCGGTGGCCAGCTTTACGGTTGGTGCTTACGAGTCTGATCTCCATTATGGGCTTACGTCTTATCTAGGCTCGCAGGCGGGGTTAAGTGCCCAGCGAAGCCATGAGCTCGCCAGGGGCAATGAGCTGATGGACACCGGCACCTTGGATGCGAAGCAGTCGATTGCGTACGAGCTGTGCTGGAGAGGAAATCTCAAAGCCAGCTTCTGGACCAGGCACTTTCATTTCAGGGCGAAAAAGGAGCCGCCGGCAGCTCCAAAGGATCGGCCAGTCGATAACAATGATGTCTTTGCTCAAGGGCAGACGAACAGCGTCATCCAGGCAGCGCACGATGACAAAGCGGATTACCTGTTCAAGCTGGGTCAGGCTTTGCACGGGTGGCAGGACTCATTCAGCCATGCCGGAGTGAGCAACACAGCGATAAGGTGCCCAGATGACTACATCTGGTCTCATCCCGGCAAGGAAGGCGTCCTTTCTCACAAGGTGGATCTAACATTTGAAGATGTCGACAAATGCATGGACGCCGGCAAAACCACCTACGACTTCCTCCTGAAATACCTCAAATCAGTAAGCCTGCAGTCGACTCCCGCAGACTGGGCCGCGTTGGAGCCGAAAGTACATTTCTTTTGCACCGCCGAGACGAAGGCTGCAAAGGCTGACTGGCTCAGAAACAACGGAGTTCCTCAAAGCAATGAGATCGCGAAGAACACCAATCTGGACAACGGTGGCCGATTTTTCTTCTTGGTGGGCAACATGGATCTCGGGGAAACGTTGCCGGAGAAGAGATTGGCCGGCTCAACCGTTCTGCCATACGAGGAGCAAGTGCCAGAATTTTTGCCTAGTACTGACGGCGAGGAATTCGCAGATCTGGGCGATTTTAAAAATCTCCTAGCGAACCCTCGAGCAAGCGCCTCACCGGAAGCGGAAGCCTTAACCCGGGGATTCCTTAAAGCATGGCTCACTTCACCCCCTGACAAGCTCCCGGAGGCAATGGCCCCGTATTTTGGTAAGTCCATCCTCAGTCAGGACAATGTGTACATCAGCAAGCTGCGTCGTCTGCGCCTCAAGGACCAAGGTCCTGCAAGTTCTGATAAAGCGCAGTTGACTACGCAAGGTATCGATGCGAATGACTATGTCATGTTCAACGCCGAAAATTGGCCATCGGCTTTGATACCGGTGAGAGGCAAGAAGTCCCAGGCGCTGGTGGCAGAAGACGGCGGCAGATTGATCGTTATCGCAATACTTCGCAGCGCCCCTAACGAGGTGTTGATGCTAGAGGCAACCACGAATTTTGAACTGAAAAGCATGTCGAGCATGGTTTTCCATTAGCGCCCCGGCCCGGGGTGTGTAAATCCGCATGGCCACGGAAGGTTTTCTATCTTGGCATCAATGCAGAGCTTCCCAATCAGCATTTGCCTGTGCTAATCGGTCCGCGGCACGCTGCAGGATTGGAGTGTGCCGGCGGATCGCCTCTTCCTGCTGTCGAGGGAAGTTTTGAATCTCGGCCAGGCCTTTGCGCATTTCCTGCTGAATTTCTTGGGCCCGCGCTTGAACCTTCTGCTTAACCTGGTTGATGTCAGCTTGGGTAACTGACAGCGACGGGTTAAAACGGAAATTGCGCTCGAGGCTTTTTCTCCAATCGACCAGCGCCCGAGTCTTCACATCACCGAATCCCTTAAGTCTTCTAATTCGGTTCCACTCAACTTCTGCGGCTGTCTCTATGCCAAAACTAGCGAGGGTGGCACGGTTTGCTGGGCCGATGCCTGAAAGGTTGGCTTTATCGATGAAGAACTGCTCCAGGAATCGCACTCGCTGGCGTTTTTCCGCGTGAGTGTGAAGCGTATCCAGATCCTTCCTTTCTCGGTTGGCCAGGTCATCGTATTCAAGCTTGAGCCGGTTGAGGTGCTCACGTCGATTCTGGAACGTGGCCGTACCGGCATCGCGGAATAAGCTGTCTACTGCCAGGTCATATTGCTTTTGCGCGTTCTGGCGCGCAACAGCGCGTGATCTAGCCTCCTCATTACGTTCCCCTGCGCCAAACTTCCAAATTACGACAAGCGAGACGATTACCGCGATGGTGTAAAGAAGGCCTGGCCCATGAAAAGTCGAGTAAGCCGCGATTGCAGCGCCGAATGCTACTAACGAAGCCATTTTTCGAGCACCGTCACCAACTACACCGGTCGGCAGCGGTGTAGGCGGCGGTCGTTTCTTGGTTGGGTCAGGGATTTTTACATCGCTCGGCATTGGAACCAGGCAAATAGCAGCCCAGATATCCGCGATCCTGATGGGACCGCCTGTAGCGGTTGCCGACGTATAAAGAGTAGCGGAGACGAAATACACAACGCCTTGTGTTTCGAGATCGCACCAGGGGCAACCGTGGAGGTGGCCGGAGTACACGTGCATTTTGGTCTGAGGACAAACCTTCAGATTTGCCCGGGTCCGGTCCAACTCATCTAGCCATTGACGCGCCGTCGGTCGATGGCCATCTCGCCCCTTTTCTGTGAAAGCCGCTTCAAACATTTCGGCGATCGCTGGCGGAACGATCGACAAAGGCAAAGAGTTTGGAGGTGGGGTAAGCAGGCGCTGCGCTGCCGTGCGTGAATAAGCAAATCTCAGCTGTTGAATATTGGATTCAAGACTTTCTCCAACTCCATCCCTCTGAGGTACGCCGGCATAGGGATGGCGACCACCGTACAGAAGATGGAAGATCAGCAAGGCTAGGCCGAAGTTGTCGTGGTTTGCGGTGCGCGGGGCCTTGAATGATCCTCCCTGCAACTCTGGTGGCGTGTAATGGCTAACTCCAACTTCGCAGAGATGAAGCTGGTCACGTTCACGGATCTGGTAGCTGTCGGTATCGATCAGGGTTACCGTCGCCTTGTTACCGACATAGGCATTGCCCTGGTTTACATCACCCAGTACGTGGCCACGTTCATGCAGGATCGTAAAAGCCGCTGCAGCATTCCTCGCTGCAAACAACAAAAAGTCCCACCCACGGTTCGAATACTCCCGTTTTCGATGCGCAGGGCTGTAGAGCATCTGGATGGGCTTCATGTCGTTGATTTTTGCCATGACGAAACCGACTACCGGGCCACCTCGACTGGCATGCAACGTGTCTTGGGGCCAGGCCGTGTAGCTCAGCAATTTTTCGTCGCGGTTACCGGCCATGAGCCGAAGCTTCGACTGCTTCTTCTGATCCAGGGACTCATGATAGATCTTTGCAACCAGGTGCTCCGTGCCGCTGAGGGTGAAGACGGTTCCTTCACCACCACGGCCCAACTCTTTACCGATCGTCACCAGCTGCCCGGCCGACGTGAACAACTTCGACATGTCAGCCCCTTAACACTGCCAGTGCCATGGACTTATCGTCGTCCGTCCGGTTGTTCACTTTCTCACTGTTGAGGAATGCACTCAGCGCGCCGGGGATTTGATCCCGAGCTTCGGGGCTCACTGTGGCCAACACATTGAAGAACGGGGTAAAGAACGGGAGGTGCGGGGTTCCGGCAGACATATCGAGCGCCAGTCGCTGAATGCCGTCCGAGAATGCTGCTGCCTGAAGGGCTGGGCCTTCGTAGATTTTGGTTTGCAGGTTTTCAACTGCGTCTGAATCAGAAATGAAGAACGTAAAATTTGCGAAATCGCCGTTCTGAGGCTCAAGGGCCAACTCGAGGCCGGTACCGGTGTTAACGACTATGCCGCCATCGCCGATCTGGAAAGCCAGTGTTCCAAGTTCTGAGGAGAGCAGACCGAGGAAGGTGCACGCATACTCTCGCGCCGTCCGACCGGTTTCTTCAGCGGTTGCATAAATAGCGGTCCGGATCTCCTTGACGATCTCGACTGCCAGGCTATCGCTCAACTCAATCTCTGGGAGGTTCATGAGTTGAATGACAAAGTCGTTGGCAATGTCGATAGCCATCTGTGCACCGATCTCGCTGTACTCCGCGCTGCCGGCGCCGTCGGCGACGAAGATGGCCAACCAAGGGCGTTTTCCCTGAAAGGTGACCTTTGCCGAGCAGCGATCTTGGCAAACGCCGCCGCGCTCTACGTGTGAAGTGCCAATGACGGCCGCGCTGGCGCTTTCCCAATTCAAACGCTTGCCCATCCACTTGGAGCGATCAGCGGAACTTCGGTACCAGGGGTCGATTGGGAAACGCTCTTCATCGACGCAGACAGCCACTGGAATAACTCACGGAATTTCAGGCCATCAAGTTTCAGAGGTTCGCGTACGCTGATCTGCCTGAGGATATCCATCCGTGCGCCCCCTACACCAACGGCGAAAAACGCCAGCTTCTTCGATGCCTCTGCCTCCCGAATTGCTGCCGCAGCCGATGCCCACTCATCCGTCGGAGCCCCATCAGTAATCATGAACAGCCAGGGCCGATAATGTGAGACACCTGCTTGGCGATATTCCTGCTTCCTCAACTCCAGCATATCGATGGCGATACGTATCGCTTCGCCCATGGGTGTATCACCATTGGCGTGAAGGGTCGGCGCAATGAATGCACCAGCTGTAGTGAAAGGGGTGTGAACTTGGGCCGGCCCGAACGTTACGATTCCGACATCTACACGTTGCATTGCTAGCGAGTCAGAAGCGAGTTCTTCGCGGAAAACGGCCAAACCTTCATTGAGTTCCTGGATGGAACGCCCTTGCATAGAGGTCGAAACGTCCAACAAAAGAAGTGCAGGACATCTCGGTTCCGGATTTTGGGCGAAATCCGAGACCTCGAAAAAAATCTGGGTAGTTTCAGTCATTGTGGGCTCTCGCATTAGGAGTGGCGGGAGACACACCTGTTGCCTGGTGAACTCCCTTTCAGTGATGACAAACTAAATCAGCTAGCCTCTACTCGCAAACCAAAAGCAGAGATGGTCGAAGCCTTTCCGCCGGCCGGGTTGTAAGAAGCTAAGAGAACAGAGTGTTCCCGGCCATTGGAATCGTTCGACAGCACGTAATCAGCCGGCAAGCTGCATTAACGACGGTTTGGATTGGTCAGTGATATCGAGATCACATAGAGGCGATACGAATGCACTCTCAAGGGTCGGCATACGATCGGTGAGGTTGTTGCGCATGATCACGCGCTCACGCTCTAGGGCCGGGATCACAAAGCGCTCAAATCGCTCCACAATCAGTCCATGTTCATTGTGCTTGTCGCGAACATCGCCACCACGGTTGGATTTATACGTGTCCATCTGAGGTGCATGGGTGTTTGGTACCCAGTCCTTCGCAACGTCAGGCCACCGGCATGGCCAGCCTCCATGACTGTGATGAAGGTTGCCCCACAGCATCATGTTGTCGCTTGCTGCATCACAATCCGCTCCCAGGATGTCGTACTCGACAGAATGAGTGAGCAGGTACTCAGCGCTCACCGCCCAGCGCGTGGTGGCTGTGAACGTCCGAATTTTATCCGGTGCTTCTATAAAAATGCCCGTAACTGACTTTCGTCCGTACTTACGGCCGGCAACCAGATAATGCTTGTCTGGGTAAGGTGTTTTGGCGACAAGGTCCTTGCCCTCACGCAGGTGAAGGCCCAATTGCGGGATCACGATATCCACCAGGCATGCGGTGTGAAAGCGCTCGGCCGGTTGATAGAGTTTTGGCGTGATGTGAAGGAGCATTGAAAATATACCTGGCGTATGTCAGGTCAGAATATCGATTTCACCAAAAATCCAAAGCCAAAATGGTGCCCATTTTTACGGCTCACAAGTAATGAGCTGATTTGCTCCTTGGACATGGCGCTGAACTAGATTCATTGGAGCCCACCACCTCCCGTAGCCATAGGTGTTGACGTCAAACGGACCAAACCCTGGGTTTCATGTCCATTTAGCCGCTTTCTGATGCATGGCCATCTCGTTGATCAATCGTCAAATCGAGCAGAGATGAGAATTGAATCTGCCGTGGCGTCCCAGAGTACTACTGGATTTGGACGGCTGCGCGTTATGGAACGGCTTTTACTTCCCCAATAGCTGAGGTCCTGGATCTTCCAAGAAAGCCCGGCCAAGTATTTCTTAAGGTTCCTTGTGAGTTCGATCGGAATGTTATGAGCAACTATCCCGTACATGATCGCTTCCGTGACAAAAATAATGAGCGCAGCTGGACTATTAAAGGGTGCCATTGCAAAGCTGATGATGCTCGGCTCGATGAAAAAATCGCCCATATCTATTGCTTCAACGACCGGGTGAAGCGTGGTCATACCTGCTACTGCATCCGGAAAAAGCGCGACTGTGAAGTTTGCCGGCGATGGCTGCTGCTTGGCGATGAATTCGGCTACGTCAAACTTGCCCAGTTTGCCTAGATCTACCTTAATGCTGCCCACCGCAAACGCCTTACCTGGGCTTGCCCACCACTGCACCATCACCGCGCCACGGGCAGTATCGAACCATGTCTTGCGAATCTTCCAATCCACGACTGCCTTAGCTTCCCAGCATAGGAATCCACTCTGTCCAATCTCTGTTTTGGTGATAGGTGGCGGACCTTCGGTGATGGCCACAGCAAGTTTGATCGGCATGTAGAAGCCTGTTTCACCGATGCCGGGCATCAGGCGACCGAGGTTAATCGTCCCAGCGGTTGGGCCACCTAACTTGATTTGTCCGTCCGTTGTGATCGTGCCTGGCTTTGTTGCCCCCACTCCGTCAATGGTGTCCGCGCACTCACATATCGACCCCGGCCGCGTTTCCATACCTAAGCTTGGAATGACTAAAACGGCCTCCGCATTTGGGGTGACCACTGCCTCAATCTGGCCCAGCAATACGACACCAGGAAACAACACTGTTAGGTCGATTGTCTGCGGCTCCCGTAGGAGGGAGGCCACGATGGTCTGGATGCCGCTGTAGCCAATCGTCCCTTCTACTCGACTCACAAGCAGCTGATCCAGTTTCAGGTTGGTGCAAAGGTCGTCGAAGTTCTGAACACGCTCGATCGTCGGGATAAAGGATGCATTGCACGGTGACGCAGCGATCTTTTCGGCGCTGACACTGATTGAGACAGACATGTCCTTGATCAGCATCTCAATCTTGCCCAGCGGAGTCTCGGCATAGGTATCCGTACCAGTGAGCTTTTCTGCAGCGCCGTACTCAACGGTCAATTTCAGCCCGCCGTTTGCTGCCAGGGTAATCGCTGTTCCGATTTGGTGAAGGCCGAATTTGATGTTTTTCGCCGCGTCGCCGCCAACAGTTTCTGCACTCAGTAATTTCGCGTAGAACTTATCCGTCACAGAAGGAATGTGTACACCGACCATGGTCATGATCTGGCTTCTGAAGGTGTCGAACGCGACCCCGGATAGCGTTTCCGCACCGACATACACAGCTGGGTGCTCGCCGGCAATATTCGCGATGTCGGTATGTAGCGTCATGTTCTGTCTCCTTGGTTGGCAGGGCGCTTATCTCCGCGCGGGGGACCGGTCGATCGCTGTCGGAAGGGGCCAGCTTGAAGGCGGAAGACCACTCGACACCGTGCACAATCTATTCAGGGCCTGGTGTAGGACTAGAGATGGCCGCACTGGGCCAGGCTGCATCCGTTAGGTGCTCAGGGCGTGTAGGAGCCATGGACTTCATCGTCATTAAAACGAAGAGCTGCACCTGGTCGAATACGTAATAGGTCGGGACGCCATCATGGGTATAGCAGAACCCCGCAAACACGCTAGCGCGCTACGGAGTCCGAGTAGATTGGGCGGGTGACTTGGGGGAGGTCAGAGGGAGGTTAAATTACGGGTTAAGGGAGGTGGCCCCTTAACCCAGAATTTGAAAAGGGAGGTTACTGGGTGGTGGTTGCGTCGGGCGCGTACCAGGGCACCGAATAATCAACCACGACGTCGGTTGACTTCACGTTTTTGAGCGTCTTCTGCAAAGCTTCGGCATCTTGGGCGATGTCTTCAACGCGAGCCCCGAGATAGCCTGCGCCAATCTGCTTAGCCAGAGTGATTGCGTACTGGTTGCCGTTCAAGCCAGAAACGAAAGCCCACTTGTAAGCATCGTCATACTGCTTCTGTCTGTAGTAGGCAGACGCCAGAACATATTGAGCGTAATTGCTGTTCTGCTCAGCACCAGGGCGACAAGCCTTGATGATGTCGTTTAAGTCCAGCGTTGGATCGCGTTTCTCTGCCGTGTAAAAGCCACCGAGTGCCTCGCAGAACACCCTTCCAAACATTGAATCTGTCGTTGGCTCATGGATCGCATCCACCATTTTTGGCAGTAGCTCACCGGACGGCAGGAGATCCGCTTTGAACTTCATCATTACGACAGCTTGCTTGCTGCCTGACTTCTCGTATTCGCTGATCAACGCATTGAGCTTTTCAGGATTGATGACACCGTCGTTCCCAAACTCCTGCCCTGAATAGATTCCGGCCAGCTGCGATAGGAATACCGTTTTCTTCGTGCTGTTGGCCAATCGCTCCATCTCAAGAGTCGCTTTCTCCGGCGAATACAGTGGCTGATGGGGGAGTGAGTAGATCTTGTAGAGCGACAGCGCCGCAGCGTCACGGTAGGGGCCGTCTTTGATTTTTACGAACTGCTCATAGGCATCCTGCATGCTTTGCGGGTACCCAGGCGCGCTATGGAAATACTTTTCGCCCAAACTCAGTTGACCAATCTCTGAACCGTCACGACTGCTCTTGGCGAGCAGGGTTTTCGCTTTCTCCGCGTTAAGGGTCTGGCCATATTGCGGGAGCGAGTAGAAGTTGCTCGCAAGGTAGGAGGCATCGCCGTTGCCGTGGGCCGAGGACGACAACAGGAGTGAGAGCGCTTTGTTGCTGTCCTGAATCACGCCGTCTCCGCGGTAGTACATCAGTGACAGCATGTATTCCGCCTTCGGATGCCCCTTTTCAGCTAATCCTTCAAGCAGCAGGTGTGCGGTCTTGATGGCTTCTTGGTTGGCGGTGCTTTTGGTGTAAAGCGACAGAGCTTCCTGGTACTTGTCCTCGTCGGTTTCCATGCATCCGCTGAGGAGGCCGGCCACGACTAGAAGTGTGGGAAGAGCGATTCGTAATTTCATCGATTCAAGACCTGGTTCAATTTTGAGCGTCCGCTGACACGTATAGGCAGCCTTTCGGACAGTTTGTCTACGCCAGTTGACCTTCGGAGTGCATTGCGATGCAGGCATTAAGCAGTGCATACGTCTTGCGTTGGTGATTGATCCACCAAACTAAAGCATCCAACACCCATGCGTTCATCGAACGTAACTTGGGCTCTGTGGCGTGTTTGCGATCGACGCAATCTGCGATGGCTAACCGAATTCCATCGGGCAGACGGATAATGCTTCTTGAGCGCCCGATCACTTCAGTTTCATCGTATGGCACGACTTGTTTGAGAACCGCGGCGGCAAGGTCTGGACCTAAGGTGGTCTCGTAACACTTGCGTTCAGTACGGGCTCGCACCCGGCCGGCAAGCGACTCAGAAAGCTCAAACGTTACTTCCGAGTTCGCGCTACGCAGCTGATGCTTTCCGAGCTCTGCCATTGCCGCAATCAATTGCCCGGATGCTCGAACAACGAACTTGTCAGCTGTCCTGGAGACGAATTTTGGGCGGGTGGGCCTCGAATTTCGCGCAGCAGCGAGTGCCGCCTGAGCGATATCGTGGCTTCTGGAGCTGAGGGTAGATGTTCGATTCATCGTACAGATTCGGGATTAAGTAGGGATAACAAAGAATGGCCGCGACTCTACCTTGATCCTTAGCGGAAAGCAGCCGGAATGAACCAGCAGAATGCTAAGAGCCGGGCATGGAACCGTTCTGATTGATCCCCTTAAAATTCACTCACACACTTCTCAATCCTTGGAAGTACTTCATCATCGACCTTGTCTTCTGTGAAGGCTTTCATCGCGGTTTTGTCGACAGGTGTGGGTGTCGGCAGAAGTAACGCTTTTTTCAACCGATCCAAGTCGGGTTGTGCAAGAACCACGTCACGTTGCACACGAAGGAGCTTTGAGGTGACGTCATTGATGGCGATGTTGACGGTGCGGAACCCTTCCGGGGACAGTTCTACTCCGTTAGGCATTGAGCCAACAACGTTATACATACACCGCATTGCTTCACTTGCTTTGTAATAGTTTTCGCTTTGAACCTTGATCTGATAGTGATCCGTGTAGAGGGCGGACACGCCCGCGACACCTGCCCCCTGATACATCCATGCCTTGGTGCCGGTTAGGGCGCCGGCAACACCCCATATACCTCCAAGAACGGTTGCACCGTCGGCAGTATTCATTGTGTTAACCAATGCATCGTATTGATTGCTGTAGAGGGTATGGTAAATGTCCAGATTCAAAAGAAGGTCAGGCATGGTTTGAGCTGCATTCAACCCTCTATAGGATTTCCCCTTCATCCATGCGGGGTTCAGTATGCGAGCGTTATTGTCGCCCCTGATGACTGCCTCTTCCTCAGAGACACTCACGATCGGTAGAGGGTAGGGGTTAGCGCAGCCAGAAAGGAGACCCGCGGTCAGCATGAAACCTGCATTCGTCAGTTTGGCCATTTGCATTCCCTGCTTGATTGTTGTTATGGGGGCGATGCGATCTCTTAAGGAAACAGCAAGCGTCCGTATTCCTGAATTTCCTCAAAAGAGCGAGTGACCTCCAATTTTGCGGAGCCGGGAATTATCTCGTACGAGACACCGAACTTCAGGCCTCTTCGTATCTGGTTATCGCGCCAGGGATCTTCGCCCAACTCAACAATCGTCCGTACTGAGGCTTCGCCGATACTTTCATCCCCGCCGACATCGGCATAGATTGCAAAGATTGAAAGGTCGCCTACCGATAGCTTGGCAATGTCGCCGGGTTTGCAAACAATGCCGGTGACCTCCTTCCAATTGCCTGGCAAAACAAAATAGGGAATGGTCAGCGCATTTACGTATTCGCTGCCATCCAGACCTTGCCATCCGCGGCTCCGGCGCAGTGAGGTGTGCAACTGCCCATGTTTTTTATCGATGACGTCAGCATTTGGGGCGCCATCTGCGTCGGCACTGGCGTCTGAAAGCACGTATATGTGACCATTATCAAGAATCGCCACTATGGGGTCTTGGTAAGGCGGTTGGGAGCATCTCCAAGGATGATCGATCTGCCGCATTCGCGAGCCCTCTCATGGATGGGATGTCAGATGGCCATCCAAACATCGTAGATTGGACGGTGGGGGAGTCAAACTTGCGGCTCTAATATTTTGGAGATCGACTGTGCAGTCCCTGCCGCACTCGCGCCGACTCCTTCATGTCTTCAGCACATCCCCGCAGTAGCTAACCCGCGAATATCCATCACTCACCCGGCCTTGATCTGCGCCATTTGTGCCTATCTAGACCGCGCAAAAGCTAAATGGCTTTTTGACACCATGTTTTGAGTGGTCGAATCCGTGGGCATCGTTATCATCCCTCCCAAGCCCGATAAAGCCTGAGCTAGAGCGTCTGCTGGCAATACACAGAGCCAGTCAGCTCGGTTTCGTGCTGCCTAAAAAATGACAAGGAGTTTGTAGATGGGAATTATGGGAGTGCGTGAATCTAAAGGCATGCGGATCACCGCGGCCGTCACGCTCATGTCGATGCTGTCCGGTTGCGTGGCGCCTGGGCTTGCAGGCATTGGCGGATCAAGTGGCAACGGTAGTAAGGAAGGGACCGGGGGATTAAGCGACCTGACCTCGATGACGGGGCTGGCCTCACTCAACGAAAAGTTCGGCGGCGCACTGGCCTCTGTTGGCGGATTGAACGACAAGGTAGGGTCGATCGCGAGTAACTTAGGCCTGCCTGGCGGGAAACCCGGGTACGACCATCGCGAGTGGACACAAGCCGATCAGGATAAAGCGCTGGCAGTGAAGGCCTTCTTCGATGGCAAAGCGCAAACCGATGGCAAGGCATTCGACGGCCTGCCCGAGTACAACCCGAGCCGCCCGGGCGAAAAGGAACGTTACGGCCGTGAAATCAACCGTGTGGTTGCGAAGTACAAGTCACGAACCTCACTAAATCCAGACGAAATGATGGAGCTGGCCAACACAGTTCTTCCTGTGCTGCGCTATATCGCAAACAGCCGCGCATACCGTGCCGCAAAGCCCCAAAGCGGGCAGGGTACAAGTGTGAAACTGAATACTCGTGGCCAGAGTGTGGCGTCACTTGAAATACCGCCAATGACGTCCATCGAGCTCGCGGTGTCCCTTTACTGCAACGATCGCAGTCTTCCATCGCCCTGGTCGGGTATGGCACTCGCCCCGCGCCCGACATCCAACTACATGCCGGCAGAGCTGCTGCCGATCTACAAGGACGTGCATCACTACGCGGCGACTAACACAGGTCACTATGGGGTCCAAGGCGTTGTCTGGTGGCTTCGTCATAACCCTTGCGATAATGAACGCCTCGGCGCCGACGGCAAGAAGCTTCTTGATGCAGCATCACCAGGTGCCGGCCTCAAGTTGCAGACCTACTGCTTGAAGGACCAGATCAAAAAAGAAGTCATGAGTCGAGCTGGTGGATTCCTACCGGCGGGCACGGGTCAACTCACCGACTTCAAAAACATGCTGGGCTACCTTCAAGACACCCAACAAAAAGCTGCCGTTGTGCTCGGTGCTGATTTCAGTAATCCGGCGGATCTCCTCAACCTCGTGCAAACCGCAGGTTTCAAAGTGAAATCCGGCAAGGACTCCCTGCTTCAGAATGAGTCTCTGCGGAGTGTGCTCCCATTACTGAAGAAGTCTGGCGTCATCGATTCGATGGTGCCTCGGAACATGGATGAGCGCGCTACGGAAGCCACGATGTCATTGCTTCAGCAGCTAGGTGAGGAAATGGGGCGTCAGTACGGTGACAACCCGAATAGCGTGGCCAACTACGCTGAACTGCCAAACGGCCTTTACCTGAAGACCGATGGGCACAAGGTAACCATTCACAACCCAACGCCGAAACCGCAAACCTTCGACAACACTGATGTAGTCCTCAGTAACGTTGATGACAGCAAGTTCACTGGCAAGACGGGACAGTCCCCGATCACTCAGCGTTATAGCATCGGCCCGATGGTTCCCACGGGTGTTTTGCCGCCGAAAAATGAGGATGCCAAATACAACGAAAAGGGTGAGAAGGATGCTGAAGAGCTGATCGCTAAACTCGGTGAGCTACCAGGGAACCTTGGCGTAGAAGCCACGAAGCCTGATGCGCACGATCCTTACGAGTGTCCGAAAGATGACGGTAAAACGGTCGGAACCCTTCCCAAGGAATACAAGATCAGTGGCAACGAAGAGTTGCTTGGCGTCATGGGCGATATCGTCGAAATGGTTCCATTCGTAAGCAATCTCGTGGCCAGCTATAGCGCCCTGACTGGGCGTCATTGGTTGACCGGTAAAAAGTTGGACAACTACGAAATCGCCATCGCGGCGTTCACGGCATTTACTCCTGGCACCGGCACCATCAAAGGCATCTTGAAAGGTGGTAGTCGGGTAGTTCGCGCTGCACGGGGATCGAGGGGGGCTGTGCAAACTGCAGCCCAATCCGCTGCGAGTGGTGCGCGGCTCGATAAGACTGCCGGCGCTATCAATAAAATCGGATCGGAAGTTATTCCGGCCGGGGTCGAGGTAGGGCAGTCAATTGTGAAATATACCGAAGGGGACAAATGTGCCCTCATTAAGGGCATCACCGCCGGTGCGTCCGGGATTGCATGCGTTAAGGGGAGCGATGCCGCCTGCCAGGGTTACAAAGCGTTCAAAGCTGCATCCACGCGAGTCGATAGCATGTATGAACGCTGGAATGCTGCCTCAAGCCAGCAAGGTGACGTACTCACATTTGATGCTAAGCGGGTAGCTGACCTGGCTAATGCCCGTAACGACAATGGCACTGAAAATACGTCCAAAGGTATCTACGACCAGATATCAAACTCGTCGCTTGGTAATCTGCTTGGGCTTTAACTCCAGATAGCTTGTGTGTCAGCCCTGCAGTCATTGCAGGGCTGATATTTTAGGATGAACAAAACATTCACTGAATCTAAAAATGATAAGCAGCCAGAAACGAAAACTTTTCAAACCAATTCATGTAGGCGCTTTAGGTTTCTGTTCAATCCTCATGGGGGGGCTATTTTTAATTCAAGCCCTGAACCTCGATCCGGACATGATCAAGTTGTCTGAGGGTGGTCAAACGAAGAGCGGAGTGATCTCTGCCTTCAGGAACGACGGAATAGAGATTCTTGATAAGGCTACGAATGTCCTCTCGGTTTATCGGCCGATACTGCTTGTGCAGGGCGGGAAAAATCCGGCACTCCGTTTCTCGCTCTTGGCAGATGCTCAAGCCAACGGCGTCCCGATCTGCTTTTTGACCGCGATCCCAGAGAATGGTGGTATCCCGCTCGCCTACGATCTTCACCTGTGCGGTGATTCCCGTGTTGACGCTAATGAACCCGTTCCAGGAAAGCATCCATATTTAACCAGCCTCCATGGCTACGGCATTGCAACACTGCTCGGCTACGAGGACGGTACAAGGGCAGGGGACAAGGGAAAGTCTCAGCTGGAGCGAAACAAATATCTGTTGTTATCGGCGGGGAACGCCACGGTCCGCATTCAACGGGGAAACACGTATGGATTTCCAAATGGTCGCTTAGATTTAAACGATGTCGGAAAGCGATTTTGCATGACCCAACACAACCTGGTCGACGTGAAATTCAGCAAGGACTTGAAGCCCGTAGGGCTATGGGAAAGCAGTGAGCCAGAGACGTTTCTGTGGACCTGCCAGGCCGTCAATGACTCAGGGCTGAAAGGATACGACTCGTTATTTGAGTGAGTGAAGGTCCCTAAACGGGGACCAGTACCTGGTGATCCGGAGCTCGCGAAAGCTAAATAACATTCTGACCGCAGGTTTTGAGTGGCCCAATCTGTCGGCCCCGTTATCATCATCCCTAGCCCGATTAAGCCTGACATAGAGATTCTGCTGGCAATGAACAGTGCCAGTCAGCTCTGTTTTGCGCGGCCTAAAAAAATGACAAGGAGTTTGTAGATGGGGATTTTGAGAGTGCGTGAATCTAAAGGCTTGCGGATCGCGGCGGCCGTCACGCTCATGTCGATGTTTTCCGTTGTACCAAGTGTGTTTGCCAATGAAATTACAGACGCACAGATAGACAAGATGATTAAAGGGTGTGAGGGCCGGGGTGGGTCACCCCTTCTTTGCTCGTGTGCACCAGCAATGCTGAAGGAAAAATACAATTTTACTGATGAGGAAATCGTGAAATTTGGGGCTCCTCATTTCAAACCAAAAAGCCAAGAGGAAATGGAAAGGAAGATGGCGTATTCCTCGAGCGCCAACAGCGTGGCCATGATCTGTAGTTCTGAAGAAATGGATAGACAAAGAGCAGCTCGATCAGTGAGGTAGGCGGGTTAGCCCCAGCTTTCGAGTTATCAACCAGCCGACGTTCATGCATTGCCTGGGCACCCTCCAAACCTCTCGCCGTCGGCAGGCGTGAACAGGTTGCATTTACGGTAGAGGAGGTAGGATGTCTCAATCCAAAGGAGTATTCAGATTGAAGATGATCATTGATTCAGAGGTTAAGCGAGCTGAAGGATTGGTTGAACGCTACTTAGGTCTTCCATCGGAATCCATCGATCTGTTCAGCTTCAACGTTGATGCTTTGCGAAAGCCACCGGCTGACTTTGTGCGGGCAATCACCGCAGTGCGTCAGACAGCAGTGAAAAATAATCCTTCGCAAGCGGATGCAGCCTTCATCGTGAGCATGGTCGACCTAATCGCTGAAATGTCGCAACGGCCACAATTGCCTGCTCCCATCCAAAAACTTTGGGCAGTGGAGGAGGGTATTCGTAGAGCTGGCGGACTTTGGACGTTGAAGCACCTGTTGACGATCGCCCTGGCTTTCGCTGGCGTGCTCGTAGGCGGCACCAAATCTTTGACTCTCGGCTACGAGTTGTTTGCTTACTTCGCCTTGGCTTTGATTGTTGGCTCTGGGGCATTGCACCTCACTCACAGCAAGCACGCAGCTACAAAGGTTCCTCTCTACACGATCGGTGGGCTGTTGGCCTTTTGTTTACTGAACACCCTGTTCGCACCGAATATCGGCTTCATGGTACTTCTCGTTTGCGCCATTGGCTTTATGGTCGGGTCGTTTCTGAGTTTGTTCGGCGGCAAAAGCCACAGTGGCGCTGCCGAACTGACGGTCGAGGAGTATCAACCCGTGGAAGCCTTTCGGGTGGAAGAGTTCAACTACTACAAAGTGACAGTAGGTAACGACATGAACGAGCCAATCGACAGATTGTCATGACTGGCGAAATCGGTTGTTTCGTAAGCTCTGGGCTATAGCGAATGCACGCAAACCGTCGCAATACCTCAAAGTCATGCCTTGGCGCTCCAGGGGGCAGTAGGCGGACACCCTAGTGGGTGCGTCTACACGCCAAGTGCTGTGACAAACTTTATTACCCGCCTGCAGTTCTTACTCCCGGCAACCACCTTGCCCAAAAAGGGAAAGGGCTCTTATCAAAGTAATTTATTTGTACATCATAGCGACAAGGTTAGCCAATCAACCAACCCGCCTTACCCCATTCATTCCGCCAGAAACATTCCGCCCAACCTCAAATATAAACCGCTTTCTTGTACATCATAGCGCCGCACGATCTGAGGATTTCTGCGCCCCTCCCACCATTGTCTAACCGTTTTAGACCCTTGAAAGGGGACCTGTGTACCCCCCATCCTGATCACTCGCCTTTGACGTTCCTTTCCCTTTTTTTCTTTTACTTTTCCCCATTTTTTTCTCACACGCGCCGCGCCTGGTCCCCGGCGGGGCTCGCCTTAAAGGGTTGGACAGGATGGTGGATATACGGCGATTTCGGCGGCGGCACAGACGGAGCAATGGGGTGATGTAGAAGGGAAGGTGAGGCGGTGAGGCTCCTGGCAGTGTGGCTTGACGCGGTTCGGCGCCGTGAGATGTGCGTCTTAGAAGGTCGGACAATGGAAATGGCGCGGGAGGAACGCACCGAGTAGGGAAGGGCTTTCTTCGCTATGATGTGATAACGCGATACCGCTGCCCGGCTTTTGCGGGCGGGGCGTGGCGCTGGGTTTTGACGAATCGCTGGAAATTTGAGGGTTTGCCGGCGCTAAGCGTTGAAAAGCCAGGTTTCAGCGAAACTCTGAAGGGCTGTCGGCGTTGGGGTGCGGTGTCCGGCAGGACGCCGGCGGCGATCGAGGTGGTGCAGGGTGACCGTAACAACGTGGGGGTCCTTAGCGATCGGCAACCCGGGTTAGGGTCTGATCGACGTGGCCATGTGGCCGGCGAGTGATGCGGGTTTGTGGGCTAGGTTGAGTTGTCCGCGGCCGCTGGCGCGGCCGGGACCTATGCAACCAGGCTTACCAGAGGCTGCTGTCGCGATTAACGATGATGCGCAAGTACTCGATTACCGCGGCTGGTGCTTGTTCTGCCTCGTTTACCACGGCCAGGATGTTTTCTACATCTGGTGTAAAAAGACCGGTGTCAGCTAAGGCGATTCCAAAGTTCGTCGGCAGCTCCACTTGCGCAATGAATTGATCCCAGGCCTGCTTGCGAACCTCCGACACTTCGCGGTCGCGAAGACGGCGAACGATCTCTACGTAGGTCTTACCGGTCTTTACGCTGGCCTGGATGGTCAGCATTACGGCGAGTTGTTCGCTGTACTTCATCAGCCCTGGCACCGGTGATTCAATAGTTTGGTTGTCCATCAACACCTTCCTTCAAACGGGATCTGGTTTCGACCTGGTGGTCTCAGCAGCATCTCGACTTGGTCGACTGCCGAACGGGAGGCTTTGAAGGGTAAAGGCGAGATCACGTAGTCGCGAGCCAAAACATAGGCTAGAAATTCACGTGGATTCGTAGCGTCGCCGGCTGACAATTCGTTGATGACGATTGGCCGTGCTCATGATTTCGCTGCCTGCTATTGCCGGGGCTTCAACATAAACAAATGAAACGAGCATTACCTTCTCGATTGAAAATTGAGGGGTTGTTTTGGCTCGCACCAGGTACATGGCTTTGACATCCTGCCGGCTTTCAAGAGCCTGCCCGGACACTGAGTGTCAGGCACGGCTCATTTGAACCCACCCACATCTATCTGCCGCGCCGCCGGCACACTGCATCTCAGGTGTTCAATGACAGCTCGTGAAGTCACCGTTACGAAAACCGCTCTTGATCGTCAGCAGAGCATGTATGAATTGGATTCTGATGCTGGGGAATCATCTGATAATCCTGCCCGTTCAGGAAGGCGCCGCGCCCGAGGCTCCCGTGGCGGCTCCAATGGCAGAAAAGCGAGTTCAGAAGCCAATATGAATGCCATCCTCTCTGGCGACCCCGAGCAATGGAACCCGGAAGAAATGGACGCTCAGGGTTTCAATGCCGCACTGTTGAAGGCTCCAGCTGGCTTCATGATTTCCATCTGCCGATCGCTCAAAGCCAACTCACTCAACAATAGCCAGATACTGACCCTGATCGTGAAGGGCGCCTGGAAGGATTCAGGCGAGCTTCAACAGCTGCTTAAACAGTTCATTCTTGAGCATCCGACCGATGTGAGTCATATCTGCGGCTATTTAATCCAAGCCAACATTATTTCTGTTGACCACCGCATCAGCGCCAAGAATATGCCAAGACCCATCCACAGCTATGAAGCGGATGTGACCGTGGAGGGGGAATCTGGTGTGCTGCGGGTTGTTGGGTCTGGCCCAAGCTCCCGTGTCGCGCGTACTCAAGCCTACCAACAGCTTCTCCTGATGATGTGCGGTCTTGAAGGCACAGAAGTGGCTCTCACCGCAGCACCATTGCCCTGGGCTGAGTTGGTGGCTACCGCCGGCGGCATAATCCCCCACGCGACGGTACTTGATGAGGACGATCCTCACCAGAACGGCTACACAGCCGTTGCTACGTTTGCGATCGGGAGCCGCGAATGGTGTAGTACTGGCACGGCCTCCCCCTGGAAATCGATGGCCCGACAGCTGGCCTTGGATGCCTTGTACGAGGCCGTCCTTACTGATCTGGCCCACGAAGGTCAGCTTTACTGCGAGTTAGTGTCGTAAAGCAATTCGGCGCCGGAGTTACCTGCACACTCTGGCGCGGGGTTGTTGCCGTGAGCATCTGGCACCAAATCCTTGATGGTCTGCAGAACCTCCAAGATGAGGTCATCAGGTGCCATGAGGTACGTCATGTTGCTCGCAACGTTGTCTCTGTGAAGGCAGGACAACCATTTGAAGGCCTTCCAGTCCCTCACGCTTAAATGCCCCGGGATTGAAAGGCCAGACTCCCTCAGCTTATCTATGCTCCCCAGCCGTCCATCCATGACTGGTACCAGCCCGTAATGAAGGGCCTCTGTAGCAACCTCGATTCGAAACAAAGCTCCCGGGACACCAACGTCAAAAAACAACCCGACGTTTTTGGCTTTCGTACCGGAGGCCTTGAACCAACGGTTGCAGTTTTCCTCGGTGCATTCCAAGCCTGGAAACCCATCGGGCGGATTTGACCGGAAGTAGATCGGCGACAATGACAAGACAATCGCTTGAAAGAATTGGTACAGCACCGCTCCCTTAGCGAATGGCAGAGCCTTGCTGATTTCGTCGGCGGTACTGAAGTTATCGCCCGATGAGAGCAACTCCATGAGCGCCCGCTTGGTGTTCTTCGTCATAGACAGTCCTGTGATATTTCGAACCAGGTTCATGTATTGCATCAATGCGTGCTGAAGCGCCGGCGTATCGGCGACTGCCGCAATACAGTTTTCCAACCAGGTCAGGATGTGCTCTCGGTATGACACGCGGCGGTAGGCAACACCACGACAGCTACTCTCGTCAGCGTCGCTGCCCTGCAAGGTGAGGTACCACAGGTGCCATTTTTTGCCAGACGCCTGGCCGGCATCCGAGTATCTCTTGAGTTGCTCATGCCCATCCTCGGCATCGATTTTGTTCTCGATGAAAATCAGAAGCTCTGGCAGATGTATGACGATGTCGACGCGTCCTTGCGCCGCGGCAAAGATCTGCTCCTTGCGAACGCGAGCCTCGGCGAGCAGCGGGTGGTGTTCAATCCCCATATGGGATAACAAAAGGCCAAGGAAGAGCGCCCCTTTCCCGTGCCGGCCTTGGGGATTCAAAATCTCAGCGATCATGGCTGAGTGGGTATTGACCTCCACACGCTCAATTTTCGCGATAGCAAACAGGTTGAAAGCCTCGCCAGATTCAGCAATCTTGGCCCGGGACTCCTGAACCAGTGCTCCTGTCTGGTCCAACAGCAACTGTGTCTTTTCCATGAACGGCCACACTCTGAATTTCCGCGCATTCTACGGCCAATTTGCCGTGGGTACTCACAACAGAAGCATGGATGTGAAGATGCTCGATGAAGGCGGAAATTCTGAGCATGGTTTTGGGTCGCCCAAGCGTGGGAGGTGCATTAGGCTCAAGGCTTCTACATAGCTGGGCAATCAGCAATGAAACGAATCCCGCACGTAAAGCTGACCGAGCATGAGTTCATCATGCTGCGATCGCTAGACAAAGAAAGTTGGCAGTCCACTGATCCGGTACTTTGGCGCTTTAACCGAGACTGGCGGCTAAGCCATGCTTTGATAAAAGTGGCCAGGCCTGCGGCGGAACAACTCTGGAAACGAGGCCTCATCGATGCTGTTCCATTGAAAGGGTTTAGCCCACTCAACCCGGGCGAAACTGTCAAATGGTACTCGTTGAACAAAAGGGGCGCAGCGCTGCTCGCAAAAGCTAACGCCTGTAATATGCCGCACCACGGACACCCCAAGGCTACATCTCCGCATTACGTGACAATGAGACCTGGCGGCTCAATTTGGGCGCGGCTACTCCACTCTCTACGCCGGCGGCGGGGCCAGACGCCTTCGAGCCAAGTCAACGAAGCAGGTGACCGGATATGACCTATCTCTACGACCAGATCCTCTCGATTGAATGCGATCCGTTGAAGGCAAACTCCGATTACTGCAGCCACCGTTCCGCCTATCAAGAAGGCCACGCGGGAGCATTGATTCAGGCGGCTGATTTGTCAGTGCTCACCCGCGATGCCGCAACGGCCGCGATCGCCTTCGCACTGCCCCTGGGTGCTGAAGGCATAACGTTTCTCGACTACTGGCTTGGTGGTGACTTCGAGCTCATTCGTAAAACATGGCCCGAGGCACCGGAGGACATATTCATCGGTGAAGACACTCTGTACGCGCCAGCGTCAGCCGCCTGATCCACTTAGCAAAGTTAAGGAGTAATCAATGCTCGGAAGAGCGATTCAAGCCGTGATGGTCGACCTTTTGGCCAGCCCGGATTTCAACCAGAGCGACTGGCATTTGTTTCACACTCTGGCCTGTCGGCTACAGCCACAGTCCAAACCCGATTGTGTTCATCAACCGGCGTCGCTGATCGCGGCTCTTGGATTTGATTCGGTTGATGCGTTCGTAACCGGTCCGGCTAAGCGCGGTGGACTCAATGTGAGCCCAGAACGGTGGGAAGCAATCACCAAGGCCGCCGCGGCGATCGAACAGGCACCCTGGATGGCAGGAGCCGGTTACAGTATGCTTACGCTGGCCAACTATCAGGCAATGTCGATCACTAGCGGCCTCGAATTGCCGATCAACCAGGACGCTATTCCGAAATTCCTTGAGGCATACCGCGTAGCCGTTCCTTCGGACTGATGCTTATAGGGGCTTAAGTCGGACACAAAAGCTGGCATTCGTGTCCGTTTCACGTGAAAAACCTTGGCCCGCCGGGTTGATTCTTCAGTTCCTTCCAGTCTCTCTTTGCCTGTCCACGTGAACCAAGCAGATTTTCTGTTCCCCATTACACTTCCAAAATCTGGACCGCAATGGCAACTCTCTCGAGTGATAACCCATGCAGAGTCATTGGAAATGGTTGGTGGTTCATTCACTCCTGATCACCGCAACCTTCGCGATACCGCCGGCGCTCGGCGGTATCGCACTCACCGATACCGAGGCTTACATTACCGGTATCGGCGAGTCGGTTAACCCCAAGAAACCAGCACCTGATTACCTGGAACTACCATCGAGTTGGGATGAAGGGTTCCGCCTCGCAGCCCGGCTGACTGAGCGGGATCAGCGCGAATATGCTGCGTGCCTGATGTTATCTGAAGCGCTGCGATTCGAAATGACCCCGCTTCTGAAAGGCAACAAGCTAAGCGTTGAGTCCGGGACTACGCTGGAGCAGTGCGATGGGTTGGTGATTGGAACGATCCACACTCATTCAAAGTTTGCTGATGCTCGCACGTCTTTCTACTTCCCGGTCCCCTCAGATAAGGACTTTGCTCACTTCCTGATAAATGATCATCCAGCCGCCGTTGTCGTCTCAGGCAATGGAATCTGCGTAATGGTTAAAGGCCACGCACGCTTCCAGGAAACAGCCACGCACCAGGTCGGCTACGGCGTGCGCGTTTTTCAAGCCCACCTCGATCCATCGATCAAATCACCAGCTGGCTCCTATGTTGCTCTGGCCCAGGAAGCGGCAACCCGCGGCACTAACCTTTATTGCGGTGTTATTGGGGCGAGGCTCAACAGGGTTCTGCCCAAAACGCTGAAACAGGTGGAAGGACCTTTCATCTTGGCCGCGAAGGGCTACCTAATTGCTCGGGCCCGATCGCCAGGACATGAACTGCCAATGCCAACGTTCAGCTTTACACCGGAGCGCGATAAGGCGTTCCTGGACTACCTCAAAAAAAACCTGCAGATAGATGCGCGCACAGGCCAACTCAAAGCTTCCAGCGAGAAACTTTATGAGGCGGTTCTCCTAAGTCGGCCCGACGACGTGGAGGCAATCGGTTTCGGTCCCATTGGGTTTGCCTACCCGGATGAACGACTAAATCCGAACACCATTCAGTTGGGCTGTGACTCGAAAGCAAATGGAGAGGAGTACCAGTGCTCACTCTATGAGGTTCGAAAGGAGGGGCAACCGCCAGGCGATAACGCGTTGATCGCTCAGTACGCCAGCGAATCAAAGACCAGCGTGTCTATTGAACAGTTGGGGCGAAATCAATACCGGGCAACCCTCACTACTGACAAGGGAAGTACGGTTCTGATTGGGCCGTGGACCTACCGGAATGAGAAGTGGGCACTGAACGGGCAGGGGAAGTACATCACCGCTGACTGGACGATCGAGGGTACGTATACCGACGGCGACCTGCTGGGCCCATGCGTCCTGACAAAACCTAATGGTGAGGTTTACCGCATGGTTTTCAACGCCGATGGCTCAACCAAGGTTACGGAGCGGGTGAAGTAGGGCGACGGAAGCATCAAGATAATCGAGGCGCGCCGACAACCGAGGGTGGACAACCGACTCCAACCACCCAGCGGGGTTTCTCCTAGTGTTCCTCGGGATCAGAGCCTTTATCACTGTGCTCATGCGTCGGACTGGCGAAATAGAACAGGAGCACGATCAAAATACAGGCCCATATCAGCAGGTCCAGTACGGCTGTAATCCATACGTCCAAGGCGCTAACTGAATGGTCCCGAAAGTGCTTGATCACCCACGATGCCACCAAGAGGCCCGCGAAGAAGCTGAGCCATTTTTTGGAGCGAAAGAAGGGGGTTCGTCTGACTTGTTGAATCAACATCTTGAATGGGTTGAGCATATCTTCTCCTGGCCACGCCGATGGTGAATAGTCCGAATATCGCACGGGATGACGTTGAAACGAAAAACCCGCATCAACTGCGGGTTTTAGTAGTGAGCCGACTTACTTCACAGTGGTAGCTGTGACCACCAGGCGATACTCGTCACCTGGCGTACCGGCGGTGAAGCCGGTGAACGGCTTGCCGTCCTGGACGTTGAATTGCGGCTCCGATGCTATCCGCGTGGTGTGCGGCGATTCGATATCTACGCCATCGGCATTGAGCTTTTGCATTTCAACCAGCTTGACGTAAGAGAACTTCGTGACGACGCGGATCTCACCGTTCGAGAGAATGCGGGGAGTAAAATACCCGTCGAAACCCAGGTTGACTTCACCTTTCTTGAATTTTGGTTCGCCCTTGATTTCGCCCGACGCTGTCCGCGTCACCTTTGCGCTTTCGATGTACTCGCGATGCTCAATGGCATTCAAACCAACAGTCTTCCCGTTGGGTACTGTCTGCGTCAGCGAGTACAGGCGTTCATTACCCTTGTAGAATTCGGTCAGCACCTTTACCTGAGTCTCAGCCTGAGTCTCGGAGGCAGTAGCAGCGCCGGCGATAGTCATCAAAGCAACAGCAGCAACAATCTTCTTCATTTTCAGTTCCTGGAGAGGTGTTCGACATCGAACCACGATGCACGCATCACGGTATCGGCACAGCACGTCGGCCGCGAGCCAAAATGGCGTCTGAAAAATCTTCAGCGCCTTTGGAAAGCCTAACGTCGGTGCGCTGATATCCAAGCTCGAAGCCGGCCGTGATGGTGGCGGTGGTATTCAGGAGTGCATAACCAGTCGAGCTTGCCTGGCGACCAAAAAACCTAAATCTTGGTTGCCTTAAACACAAAACGCACGTCGTTATGCGTCAGTGCGTACGGCGGGGATGCTGCTTTGTCAGGGTCGTAGTTACCGAATGACGCCGGAAGGATTATTTGAGTACTGCCTTCAAAAAGTCGTGTCTGCGGGGAATCTGTGAGGAAGCCGTTTACACGCTCTTTCTTCATTCCAAGCAGCGATGTTCTCGAATACCCCGCGTCTAGCAGAATTCGCCCGTCTGTCAGAACTATCGGTTTAAGTTTCAACGAAAGGCCGAGATCCAGATTTTTTGTCTCGTAGTGCGGTTCACCGGAACCTCTGCCTGTTTTCGAAAGGCCCGCTTCGGTGAGTTCCCTGTATTGACGGATCTCTTTGTCCTGTACTTCTACGGCCTGGCGATCTTCCACAATTACAGAGTACGTGCGCACCGGCTCGTCCCCCACGTAGTACTCCATTTCGATTTTAACGCTCTGGGCGCTTGCCGTACTGGCGATACCACCCAGTGCGATGCAGAGAAGGATTTTCTTCATTTCCAATGTGAGGTTTCCGAGTTGGTGGTGGGCGAGTGGGCACACATTATCCAACCTCAAAAACCGTCGCGAGCCAAAGTAGAGCCTGGAATTCCAGCACTAGTTTTGAGTTGGTTTTGGTTGGCACGCCGTTATATTCCTTCGCATCCACTTCTGGCGGTTTGATGAAATAGGAATTTGCGGCCCATGACCCAATCGATGACTACCGAAAAGGAAACACCAGCCGTAGCAATCGAGCGGCCCGTTCGGCGTACCAAAACCCGGGGACCGGTTGCTATTCAGAAAGGGGAGCGAGGATTCGTTCTTCACTTCGAATCAGAACCGCAGGAATGGACGCTGGAGTTTGACTGCGCCGCGACATCCGATCTCGCGGCCGTTGCCGCTGGCTCTGCACTGCCGACAATCGAGAATCTGCCAACGCTTCTCAAGTTACGTCAATTTGGACTGGTGGTCTTGAATGACCGGGGCGAAATCGTCGAGCCTTTGATGCTTTCTGAACTGGGCGACCAAGTGAAGAGGGCGCTTGAACAAATGTCGGACTCAAGCCCGGGAATGACGCTCACTCTTCACATCGGAACCAAGCCCCGAGAATGGTCGTTAGAGCTTCCTTACACCGCGATGGCCGATTTCGATGCTATCGCTGCTGGTAGTCCGTTACCGGTAGATGAAAACCTGTCGACCATTCGTGAGTTACGAAAATTTGGCCTGCTGGTTCTTGGTGACCGTGGCGAGCTCGTCGAACCGGTGACTCTTTCTGATCATGGCCACGAAGTGAAGAGGGCGCTTATGCAAATGTCGGACGCGCGCCCGGGAATGACGCTTGATCTTCAGGCTGAATTCAACCACACGGGCAAAGCGAACCTCACCGAACAGATGGCTGGCCTACTGGTGTTCACTGGCTGCGTTGCTACCGCGATCATGCAGTACAGCGCCTACAACAGCCAGTTCAGAGATGTCGCTGATCTCGCTCCTGAGGACCTGATGTGGCTCGGCGCCTGCCTGAGTGACTTCGAAGGCCTGGGCAAAGCCATCGCCCGCAATGACCAGAAACGCACTGTGTATTTATGCGACGACCTCATCGGCAAGTACCGGGGCTACCAGGTGATCAACCCGATCTATACACGCCAGGCCAAACCGACTTTTGACCGACAGTCCAAACTGGTCAAACTCGATGACGCGATCGCACTGCTGGAATCGATTAAGGCGGCAGTGCAAGAAATTTCTCAGTAAATGTTCGCGGCCGCTGCCCAGGCGAGCCGCAGCATTTCTTACCTCACTCTCCTAGCCAAAACCAGATGCCGAGGCTACACGGCAGTCCCCTTAAGGATTCCACATGCAGAGCGCACCCAAGTTGTCTGTTGTTTTTGAAGAATGGCGTTACAAGCTTGAAGGCACTGAGCGGTTGCCTCGCGGAAAATTTTTCGCTGGCAAGACCCCAAGCTTGAAGGCGTACCAGGTAGGTGATTTTGACATCGTGGCGGCCTATACACCGGCCGGTGCAATCGACATGCTGTGCGAACAGACAGACTATCCACGATCTGATTACACCCTGGATGAAGTCAAACTGGTGGGTCGAAAGCTTCTCGATAGTCTGGAATTTTTTGACCAGGACGAAGGAAAGGTTGAATCGCTCGAAACCTCGCTTCGACAAGACGTCGCCGCGCTGACGGCGCCGACCTACATGTTCGGATGGGAATAAGTGGATGGAAAACCTGACCGCTGCCACTAAGGCTAAAATTGACGAACTCTATAGCCAGGCATGCCGAGTTGGCACCACCTATGAACGGGTGGTGCACGACCACTTTTGCGAGGGGATGGTCGATCTGTTCGGAGCCGACGAACAGTTGAACGTCGAGACCCAGGCAGCGTTTGAATACGCGCGCGAAACTTACGGCTACGTCACTGATGATGACATCGACGAAGAGGACGACATTTGGGCCGGTCTCTGCAGCCACGGTATGGATTCGAATACCTGCCCGGCCGGGTGTTTTGAGTTCTGAATAAAGTGATCGAGGTAAACATGTTCTATGAAAGCACCAAGGCCAACTGGTTGGCCGGAAAGGTTCGAGTGGTATTGCCGGCGGCCGGTCACGGTGAGCACGTCAAATTTGAAGCGGACGGCCTCATTGGATTCAAGGCGGCCTTCCTGAGTGCTGCAGAGCGAAAATTGTTGGCGGAGCTCGCGAAAAGTGATGCGCAAGCCTTCGCCGGTCGCAATCTCGCGCTCTCCGGCAAGGGCAAAGGCGTTCTGCAAACGCATGCAGTTGAAGCCGAACTGATGCTCAAAGAATACCGGCATGCTCTGATCAACGGCCTGGGCATCAATGGCGACGACTACGAGTTGATCTGTGTTTCGTGGCTGGCAGGGTTGAGTAATGTTGGCGTGGCATTTCGATTGGATAGCCAGATCGCTTATCTGTTGGTTGACAGTGCCTGCGGACAAGTGCCCGATTACATACCGTCGTTCTTGCTGGATGCCGCTAAGGAGTTGACTGAATTTATGCGGACGTTTGTCGTTCCTGACCAGGCATCTGAACAAAAGACCGAATGGGGTAGCCTGCAGCACGGCCCGATCACAGCCTACAAATTCAAGCTGGTCGATTTACCAGCCAGAGTCTTCAGCTAGGGGGCCTGTACCATGAAATTTAGCAGTCCTACCAAGCTTCAAAATCATAGGATCAATGATGAAAGCACGTAACCCAGTTTCCGCCCTAACAAACAAGATGGCATTGCTCTGGTTTCTCTGCGCAGTTGGCGGACCGCTGCTCACGTTCTTTGAGAACCCCGTGGTTGTGCAGCTGGGTAAAACACTATTGGCCATGAGCTTTGGCTTTCTGCTATTTGGGCTAGGGCTCGAACGCAAGAACCAGGAAAAGGCCGAAGGCTGATTTTGTTGGAAAGCGAGGGTAATGAAGGTCACGCTTAGTTTTTGTGCCGATCCGGAATAACGCTTGAACTTGCGTCAATGGTGTCCCCGGATTTCGCCCGCGAGGAAAGCGGCGCAGGAGGCAAACCAGTCGTTAGTCACCGCGGATCGGTTGAAGGCCGCTCTCGAAGATCTACCGAAATAGCTCGTCAAGGCCCCCCTGATATGCCTCGAATGCCGCTGACCGCTCTGCGCGGGCCTTTGCCAATTCCTCAGAGTGGAATGTGTAAACCACTTGGTAGGGACACTTCAGGGCCAGCATTTCATGCAAGCTTGTCAATCGGACATAGGGACCCTTCGGACAGACCTGAGCGCGTGTCGTCTGTACGCCATCGCGGTTGTACATAATGGCCATCATTGCATGACCTCGTACGCCAGGGCGTTCCTCCACCTCCCAAGCAAGATCCAGATCGCCCAATTCCAATTTCTGGGAGTCGAGGTAGGAGCCGAAGACCGCGAGGCGTGTAACCCAGTAGAAAGGGGCCTCGGGCGGCAGAGCATTTAAGGCCTTTGCCGCCGCAACCGCCTTATCAACTAGGACATCTGCCTTTTTTCGAGGGAGAGGCTTGCCGAATCTGGCGCGCCCCAACTCATCCATGCGGTGGGTCGGCCGAGGCCCCTCAGGTGTTATTTCGATGAATCCCTCTACAACAAGTTGCTCCCACGTTGGTCGGGCTTCTGCGTGGCTCACACCTAGAACGACCGCCAAGTCGTAAAGCGTTGCGGACCCCATATCGGCTAGCTTGGCTCCGGCCGCACGCAGCAACGGTCCGTTAACGCCAGCATATGGACCGTAAGGCAACAGCAGTGTCATATGGCCTCCTGCGACGAAGGGATACCGTCTTCACCATCGTCCTCGTTTTCGCGGTCGTCATACTCGGGTTCTAGATCCGAGTCCTCCCGACCAACTTGTTGGATACCGTCGTCCGCTAAGACGAATGTACGCCGGTTTGATGACCAGTGTCGCCGAGCGGGAGGGTTCGAAGCGCCATCGAAGCCCCAACGAACCCACTGGGCGCTCAACAGACGGCGCTCGATGTGGCACATGACGTCAGTGCTACAGGGCCGAAAGTGAGCCGCGCTGATCTGATGATTGGCGTAGAGTTGATACCCGTTGAACATCCAGCACAGTTCCAGTTCATCAAGCATGCTGTAGCTCCGGCACGGGGTGAAGGCCGTGTGCACAGCAGACATTCGATGTCCGGATCGGCCCCAGCTGTATGTGAAGTTCAATGCAACGGGCAATTCCAACCCAAGGAATACTCTGAGTGCTTCAGCAGCGACTGGGCCTTGGTTTTCTGGAGCTTGATAGCCCGTCGGCTTTGGGGGAGTTTCGGGGTCTACGTAGAATGATAGAAGCTCACTGGCCTGAAGGCTCGCATCAATTCTTTCGCTCATGCGGGAGCGAGGCTCCTCTAAGCGTAAGCCGACATCCTCGGTATCTCTCTCATTGTTTAGCTCCATCTCTTGCACAATCTTCGCAATCCATATGGGATCATCAACTTCAAGTCGATCATGGCCCCAGACTAGCGTGATGCGCTTGGGCAGGCGGGCAGACGCTTTTGGCATACTCCTACTCCGGGCTATATGTTCATAGGGAAATGGAGCTCAGTCTAGCATCGGTTCCCCACAACACTTCTTATCGACTCAGCGGCGCTCAAGGCGCGAGGGATTGTGCACCAAAGCCAATACTAGGTGGTCGGCGTCATTGAAGAAGTGGCAGTTCTTGTTTAGGTGATAGCCCAGGTGTCGTTGCAATCCTCGAATAATCGTTGCAGCTGTCCCATGGTGGCAAGAAAGCCGATCCAGCATTGCTGGAACTGGTTTTATATCAGTCACCCCTGCGTGCTAATGAACAGGTCAGAGATACGCCCTGCTGAAGCACATCCTCTCGGTTGCTCCCCATCCCTGTTCTTACATGGCCAACATGGATGCCCGGCACGGACACACCTTCGATGCCACCTTCCACCAGCTGCTGACGAACTGCAGTGACTAGCAAATCGATCATGCCGCTCATTTGTTCTGGAAGCACGCCAGGGGGAATGGTCGCCTTCATTGAACAGCCATCCGCGTCCCATACCGCTACAGCTACAGTTATTCGCTCCCCTGACATTGGGATCGGTTCGTACAGGATAGCGGCCCAGTTCCCCTCATACGGTGGAAATGACGGGAGATTGTTTTCGTCGATGTTCATGTTTTGCCCTTGGCATTTATGTCGATTGCTCAGTCGGAGCATAACGATTGCGATCGAAATTTAACTCGATTTTCCAGACCACACTTTGACTGGGCAAGTGGTTTGCACTCGGTATGATCCGTCCATCAATCCTGGCGCGCTTGCGTGCCTGCCTGCTGAGTAACAGATTTTTCGCGCTAGAAGAATCGTGGAGCAAACCTCACCAACATTTTGAGTAACCGTGCTCGATTGCCGGGAGCAATCGGCCCGTTATCCTGTGGTGTCGACGTCAAACACCGACCATGAAGAAAGGGACCCGTATCAATGCCACTTAAGAATTCAATTATCCACAACGTTGACAAGAAACCCGATGGTAGCCCGGCCGTTTTAACTCTCAGCAATGCCGAGCTGAAGGAATCAGCAGCGATCGACAACCTGATGTCAGATCTGAACGAAGCCTACAACGCCAAACAAGGTAAGGCTTGGGGACTTTTCCATCCCGAGTCCGGGGCTTTTCCCTTTAGTGGATGGCTAAAGCGGTACCTCGACGGCGGCGACGACTTTACAGCCTTCAGCCGCGTGGCCGTGGAACACCTTGTGAAGCTGATGGAAGAATCCAACCTCTCTACCGGCGGGCACGTGTTCTTCGCTCACTACCAACAGGGCATGACCGACTATCTCACCATTGCTCTGCTGCATCACAGCGAAGGCGTCGCGGTGGCTGAAGATCTCAGCGTGACTCCTTCCCGGCACCTGGACCTCAGTCAGCTGCACCTGGCTGCGCGCATCAACATTTCCGAGTGGCAGACCAACAAGCAGTCCAAGCAGTACATCTCGTTCATCAAAGGCAAGAACGGCAAGAAGGTGTCGGAGTACTTCCGCGACTTCATCGGCTGCCAGGAAGGTGTTGACGGCCCAGGCGAAACCCGCACTCTGCTCAAAGCGTTCAGTGATTTCGTTGAAAGCGAAGATCTACCGGAAGATTCCGCTCGTGAGAAGACGAAGACACTGGTGGACTACGCCGCCAGTCAGGCCAGGCTCGGGGAGCCCATGGGCCTCGAAGAATTGTCGGAGCTGATAGACGAAGAACGTCCGAAGGCCTTCTACGATCACATCCGCAACAAGGACTATGGCCTGTCGCCAGAAATCCCGGCGGACAAACGCACCCTTAACCAATTCCGTCGTTTCACCGGCCGCACCGAAGGCCTGTCGATCAGTTTCGAAGCCCATTTGCTCGGCACCAAGATCGACTACGATGAAGCCAACGGTACGTTGCTGATCCGTAGCCTGCCTACGCAAATCAAAGACCAACTGAAACGCCAAGCCAAGTAACCAGGGCATGCCGGGGGTATTGCTCCCGGCATCTCTCGAGGTATCCCATGCCTTGCAGGGACCATACCGACCGGAACAAATTGTTCTGTATGGAAAGCAAGGCGCGGCTTGTGGCCATGAATTGAGATGCTTCCGGCGAAATAGTCGTAGGAACTGACGGCGGCCGGCTTCGTATGTCGCGTCCAAGAACTGGCCGAGCGAGACGCTCGCGCCAGCTTGAACACCAACAAGACCAATTGAAGGAACGGCAATGATTGACGGCGAGTACACGAAAGCAGGGTTGGATGGTGAGTTGGGGAATGTGACCGCGGCAGACAAACGTGTGTGGGGCACATCGTCAGGAATGCAGCTCACATGCATCAAGCATCTCGTGATGACCGATAGCGGTGAGCAGGCCTTCACCGAAGGGAAGAACTACAAAGTGCTCAGCATGCACCCAATTGCGGTCCCCGCTTACGTTCGGGTAATCGATGACCAAGGCGATTCGCACACCCTCAACGGTGACCACCTACGTGAATACTTTGGCCTATAGCAGCAGTACTCCTAAATTAGCGACCCAAACGCCCACTCTCTCAGGCATTAGGTCTACGTCAAATTAGGTGTCACTCCCCGTCATTAAGAAGGGGGAAATCACCTAGCGTCGTGAACTGCTTCTGCTGGATAGGAGGGAATATTTTAAGAAGCCAAAACACACGCTTGGCTCGATGCCCCAGCCCGCTTTCGGACGGAATGTCTTTGTTAGAAAACCAGGCTTTCAGGAGCTCCGCGTCGTTCGGCTTAGGATTGGGATCTGCTAAAACGTAACGCTCAAGCAGCACTTTAGCGACTGCCGCTTCGCTTACACTTCCCGAATTGTTGACTTTACCGATAGCGGCTTCAAGATCCTCGCGCATACCTCCAGCGCCACGGCTATTAGCGATACCGATCATAGCGGCCAGGGTGAACTCCTGAACGTACCCCTTCGCCTGGAACGTGGTCAGACTGGGCTCGACTTTCCCCCTACGAAAATTTTCCAGCTGCACGGCGTGTAGTTTTGGGTTGGTTAAAATCAGGTCCAGTCCTTTACGCAACCACGTAAATTTGATGAGGCCATTGTCGTTTGCCTCCTTTCCCTTCCCGCCACCGTTGTTCGCTTTAATCCACGCCAGGTTGAGCAGATTGTCCGCATTACCAGCGAAAGCCTCACGGAAGATCTCCGGGAACTTTGCTTCAACAATCTTCATAAACTCTGCCACGCCGCCGTTGCTCGCAAAGTCAGTGATGCCGAACGTCAAGCCGTCTTGTCCAGTGATGGTTTCAAAATTCTTTGATTGTCCATCGCGCGTAATAACGCGAAGGCAACGCGAAATAAAGGAACCGTTGCTGCAAGCCTGCAGCACTGCATTCTGGACACGCTTCGGAGGTTGGGGTTTGTATACCGTGTAGTTTGATGTTCTGGGAAACTTGGGTTCGGTGTCTATCGATGGGCTGCGCGCTGGAATTGGCGATGCGTCGAGGGTGCTCATGGCAAGCTTTCCTGGGTAAGGTTTCGACAGAGGCATTGACTCTTGAGGTTAGTCGCAATTTCAATGCTGACTGGCTAGGCGCCTCTCTGGTTTTCTGAGGCAACCACGGTCCCGAAGACCAACGGACTAGCCCTGTCTAGTCACCTGTCTGCTAAAACCTACACCAGTCATCGTAGATCTACACACCTGGATGCCGGCACCCTTATACTGAATACTGGACAAATTTACAGTATTAGAGCACCAGTATGTCTCTTCGTGTTTTTCCTATCAAAAACAGCACACATGCGACGCGGTATCGCGTATTCCCCGCGGCCGCGTGCGGGTGGCCATCGCCTGCCCTTGATTATGAGGAGCCGCCTCTCAGCCTTGACGAGCTGGTAGGAGTGGATGCGACCGCCACCTGCCTCCTATGGGTGACCGACGACGCCTTAGCTCCATCAGGGATTTGCCGAGACGACGTGTTGGTTGCGGATATGGCCATCCAACCCCAACCCGGGGACATCGTTCTCGCACTGCTCGATGGTGAGCATTACTTGCGCCGACTGACCGCCCGGAACCAGGCGCCAGCTTTAATCGCTGAATTGCCGGGCATTTCACCTTTGATGATCGGCGATGAACAGACCGTTGAAATCACGGCGGTTGTGACCTGGAACCTGCATCGGCAGCCAGGCGCCGTCACATCCACCACCTCCGCGCCGCCCAAGCGACTCGATCAAATCGTCAAGATGGGTGAATGCTCGACGTTTCTAGTCCGGGCCCGGGGCGAGAGTATGCTGGGTGCCGGCATTAGGCCTGGTGACGTCCTGGTAGTTGACCGTGATTGCGAGCCTCGACTGGGTCACGTAGTGGTTGCCATCGTTGGAGGCGAGTTCACGGTCAAACGGCTGGGCACCGACCATGGCCAACTCACATTAATCGCCGAAAACCCATCTTTCAGCGCGATCCCGCTTCAAGCCAATGACGATCCCGAGCTATGGGGTGTCGTCACCTGGTGTCTACAAAAACGCATACAGAGATGAGCAAGTCCACAGAGATAATCGGCTTGATCGATGGGGACAGCTTCTACGCCTCCTGTCACAGGCACTTCGAACCCAGACTCCGGGATAGACCCGTCGTTGTTCTAAGTAGTAACGACGGGAATGCCATTGCTCGATCCCCGGAAGCCAAGCGACTTGGTGTGAAAATGGGGCAGCCATTTTATGAATTGCGCGGATTGATAGAACGAGAAGGACTAATCGTTCGATCCTCTGCATTCTCCCTATACCAAGACATGCATTACCGGCTGATTCGCGCAATTTCCAGTGAGGTAACGGCGGACGTATTCAGCATTGATGAAGCCTTCATACTGCTCACTGGAATCAACGGTGACCTTGAAGAGTTCTGTCGCAAACTTCAGGCAAATGTCCTGAGAAAAACTGGGCTGCCGACAGGTGTTGGCATCGGACCAAACCGCACCCTCGCGAAGCTAGCCAACTTCGCTGCCAAACGGTGGAAACAGAAAACAGGCTCGGTCGTCAGTCTCCTTAATCCTCCGGATCGCCTGGAAAAAATGCTTCGCTATACCGACGTAGGGGATGTGTGGGGGATCGGATCTCGGCTAAGCGCCAGGCTGAATGCGTGCAACATCACCAAAGCATGGGACCTATCCCGCGCAGACCCGGCTCAGATCCGGCGAGATTTCAGCATCGTCGTTGAGAGGACCGTGCGCGAGTTGCGCGGCGAGTATCAGTTTGGGTTTGGTGAGGTAGCAGGGCCTCAGAAAATGATCGCCTGTACACGGAGCTTCGGCCATCGAGTATTTGACAAGCAAGCACTCGCAATGGCCCTGGCCACCTATACGGCCCGGGTAGCAGTGAAATTGCGCAAACAAGGATCGATGGCCGAGGTGGTTTCAGTTTTCATTCGCTCAAGCCCATTTGATACGCGTGGCCCCCAGTACGCACGATCGGCACAGGCCGTTTTCGTCCGGCCGACCAGTGATACCCGCGAATTGACCAAAGCGGTCCTCCAGCAGTTGGACGATATCTATCGTCCTGGCGTGGCCTATGCCAAAGCAGGTGTGGTTATCACGAAATTAATCAATAATATTGGCTACGTCGACGACCTTTTTGCCCCGCCGCTCCCAGAGCGCTCGGATCAACTAATGCGTTCAATTGACAAAATTAACCAGCAAATGGGTAAGGATACGTTGCGCTTTGCTGGTACAGCCGGCGATCGATACTGGGGGATGAAGCGGGAATTTGTTTCACCACGGTTTACCACCGCTTGGGCCGAGCTCCCTCTCGTGTAGACGCAATTCTTTGCAGCAAAATCGCTTAAAAGCACAGAATTTCGCCTTTAGCACTATTTACAAATTGCGTTTTTTGACGCGCGGACGGGTGTCAGACGAACAGTGAAGTGCTACCGTATGCGGATGTTATATTGACATCACTTTCGCTCGTTACGGCGTGTGCATTAGCGCTCAGTTATCGCCAGTAGAGATCCATGAACTTAGAAGTATCCAGGAACGTCGTATGACGACACCAGAAATTGCGGAGCGCACGTTCATACGTCAGAACGATCGCTCCACAAATGAGCAGGACAGATTTCTGGATTATTGCGTCAGAAATCAAGTGATCTTGAAAGTTTTTCTCGAATCGGGCAAGGCATTAATTGGCATTATTCTCGAGCACGACAGGAAGGCATTGTTACTCGGCCCACTGCGAAGCGATAAGGACATAATGTTCATTGAAAAGTCATACGTCTCGCTGGTCCGAGCGAATGAGAGGCTGCCGCTGTTCCTCGAATACAAGGGCAAGGGGAACACTCGTACCCGGAGCATGGCCCGCAAGGAAAAGGCTAGGGCTAAAGCGGCATTGAAGAACAAGGGATCGCAACCGAAGGTAGTGATAAAACGAACGCGGTCTGTCAGGCAGAAGTGCAAGCCACCGTAGGGCTTTGAGCGCATACGGTGGCCATGAGGAATCAACTGCGGGTTACGAGGTGGTTGAGCATTCCAGGTGTGGCCCGGCATACGCAATGACAATTTTCTCGCCAATAATATCGAAGTAAATACGCATCCCGTCCAAGCCGGTTCCGTTACCGATCTTCAGGTGACGTTCGAAGTACCGCGTCTCTCCCTCAAATTGGAACTCACGTTGCGAGCGGAACCTCGGCGAATTCGCAACGGTATGGGACTCCTTGGCGGAGTACGTGCCGGCCAACAACTCCCGAGCGACGGCGTCTGGATTCCCACCTTTCAACGCTTCAAAGTAGGGAAAGACCATCGTATTCAACACTTCGAGCATCCGGGGCGTGTACTGGAAGCTAGAAGCCTCCTTGGCTGACTTCCATGCTGAGTCCAGGACCACCACGCGATCTTCAGCTGTGAACTGGATAAACGCCAGCACGTCGGCCGGTGTCAGCCCTTCACGCAATGCAACTCGACGCATCAGTTCCCTATCGACCTGCGGCACTGACGCTGCGGTTTCAGCGCTGCTCATAGCATCTCGATAAGCTCGGTGACCGTGCAGCTCTGTACGTACCTCGCGAAGCTCACGTTCGAGGTTCTCGCAATGCGACAACGTCGAATCCAACTCTTCTTGTAGAGCTACGACATCCGGGGACGCTGGCTTTGCCAAAGAGGCCGCCGGCGCTGGAAACCGTTCGACAAGCGCCAGAGGCGCTGATGGCTTTGGAGATGATGCAGAGGTTCCTTTACGGCTGAGGCGATCCCAATCGTCATAGAAACGCTGCCAAACCTTGACCAATGGGATGAAGCCATCCACCTCCGCCTTGAACCAACCCTGGTTAGAAAGAATTTCGGCCTGGGCCTCGGCAGCCAGAGCAGCAAGTTTCCCCATCGCAGCAGCTGTAAGGTTCTGACCTAATCCTGCAATTTGGACATGCAGGTCACGCACTTTTGAGAGTTGCTTATCAGCGCGCTCGATGAAAGCGCCGGGGGTCAGCATCGTGCTATTGCTGTTGATGAGAGCTCGGATCAATGCCACAGCCTCAAGGCTGGCAAGTCGGGGTACCGCGATATCTTTTCCAACTAAATCAGACGCGAAAAGCTTCTGGTCAAGCGACACTTCCATTGCTTTAGCGTGAGTGCTCAACGCGTCCAGAAGACGCAGCCATTCCGGGCGAGCAACGCCGTCGACGAACTGCGTATAGACAACACCAATTGCGTTCCGTCCGGGTCGCAAAGCAACAGCTTGAGACTCAACCCGGTCGAGAAGGCGAGGGAAGCCAGAGCTGAGTTTGGTGGTAAGCCTGTAAGACTCGACGGTTATATCCTCAACAAGATCTGCGAACTGGTCTTCGGTCAACTGAAGGTGCAAAGGTCGAAGCGGGTCTACCTTTTCAGGCAGAAACTCGATCTCAGCGCGCATCTTCTGCAAGATCTTGAGGAGGCTGGCCAGGTAGTCGGAGCTATCGAGTAAAAGGCTAACAACAGAGGTCGGAAGATTTTGAAGGAGGACCGTCGCGGCCATGTCCCGACGATGACGCTGATGTTGACTGAGTTTGGCTTGGCCATCCCCAGACATTTTTTCAATTGCCGACAGGCACAGCAGAGCGTAGGCCATTTCACGGTTGAAAACCCCAACCTCAAAAAGACTCCGGCTGATTGGCCAGGCGCCGACCACAGCCTCGATTACCTCGGTGGCAGGTGATGTCGTGCAAAGGGCCTTGATCTGCTCGCGCTCTGGAGTGCCAAGAAGTTGAATCAAGTTTGAGTCCAGCCGCGAGGACGCATCGAGCTTTTCGAAATCAGCAACTACATCTTCTACAGCACTGCGGTATTCAGCGATGCCCAGTAAATAGAGGAGTACGCCGGCCGGATGCTTTACCCGTTTCAAAGCGTCCCGAATAGGCGTCAACGCCGGGCTTCTGACCTTCATCAGCTTCTCGGCAACGGCGCTCACGTCTTTCTGTGTGCCGTACCAACTTGCCCATGCCGCGACCATCGTTAGCGGCTGCCAGAATGCTGTCGGAACGACAAAGTTTGGCGAGTTTAAATTGACCTGGTTACCCGGCGTTGCTACGTCGTGCAAGTCGGTCAGTTGAGCGAGCTCTGGGCATTCGTCCACCAAATCCGCCGCGGTGTTCTGCTCCCGCGCAATTACACCTACATCCATGAAATGTCTCCGTTTGGACAATTAGAAGAGCGAGACCATAACGGTCTCGATCTCATTTCCAAGGGCTGCCAGGGATTAGAAAAGGGAGTAGGAGGAACCGACTGCGGGCACCCGAGCTTGCAACTGAGATACGCAAATCTCTGCAACAGGAGCATCGATGACGGCTGCGACGAAGGGGTTCTTGGTCCGAGCAACAGAAGGGGTGACTTCTTCAACGATATTGACGGAGTACGCACGCTGCTCACCGCAGAACTCGATATCCCACTCGTAGCCAAAATTTTTCAGGAAGCGAACACTGACGTTCAAGATATTGGCCGCTTCACGAAGGGTGAATAATTCACTCAGTTGAAGGACTCGCATATGGAAAGCGGCTTTGGCACGACGAAGGGCGCGCTGGGACAGGACTTCTTGCTCAGGCGTTAACTTGGCCTGGCTTGGGATGCGGGTAGGGGCAGTGCGCTGGATTCTGCGCGGTGCCCTTGAAAGTGGACGTTCCTTGTCAAACTTGCGGTTTACAGCACGCTGTTCAGCAGCAGTTCTTAGCGTGGGATCAGGGAAGGTAATGCCATGGTTGACCGCATAGGTACGGAGCCAACCAACGCTGACGGCGAGAAGGCGTGACGTCTCTTTCACTGAGAACGTATCGCTGAATCCCACGACCTTTTGGTAAAACTCATGTTTTGCAGCATCGTCAGCAGCCTTGGCTTTAGCTGCCATATTCGGGTCCAACTCCAGATACCGAACATTACTCATATCGCACTCCCCCTACCGTGGTTTGAGAGGGGGCGTCCAAAATCTGGGACAATGCAGAAGAAGACTGGACGTGCCAGTGGGCAGCGGATGAACGTGCAGGCGAACGCACGCAAATCCGAAAGCAGGGCAGGAGTCACTCCTGGCCACATCAATGCCTTTACAACTTCGGCAGAGAGACCAGGTCTCCCCCTCTACTTAGTGCTCGTCGGTTGCAAGAATCGCTCACTCGACAAGCTACATGAGTCCATTTCTAGGACTTCGTGGGTGATATTACATCGCCACATCGTTTGTGAAAAGCATCACAGAGAAATTCATTTCCAATCGTGGGCAGCGAATCGAAAAATTTGTGTGAGCGCTGGATGGTGTGGTAAATGCCTGTGCGGAACTGAAAGAAAGCACATTGCCATCAATGGCAAAAACTGCTTATTCCGGCGCAAGTGCCTGATTTTTGATCGAAAGCGCTTAAAAACCTGACCAATCAGCTCAAGAGGAACGGCCATCTGCCGAAGTGTATGGCAGCTCTTCAAAGGCCCAGTCAGGATTTCACACTCACTAGGTATCGAAGTAGTTTCGCACCAGGAATCAATCCACCTCGGTCCTGCAAGGCGCAAGAGATGTCCGACGGGATTCGGGAGTAATTGCAAGGAATGCACGCAATGCCGCAAAAGCATCACGCCTCACAGCTTGAAGAGTTGGCCGCCAAGCGGGCTGAACTCATCGAAGAGCTCACGTCTGACCAACACTACGAAGAAACCCCCACTCTCTGCTATGGGCAACATGATCCCTTTGAAGTCCCGATAGCTTCCTGCGACAGCTGTAACTCGTCTGCCCGGGTGGTCGAAATCACAGTCGGCCAGAAAAAAACTCGTTGGGCCGTCGTCTGCACCTCTTGCAATAAGCGAACGGACCAACCACAGAAAGATCGCTGGCTCGCCGCTCTCCTGTGGAACGGGGTGAACCTCACCACCCAGTGCTACAAGAGCCTTCCTCTTTTCGGCCTAACCCAGCTAACGCCTGTAGAGGCCGGCGACAAAATCTCAAAAATCAGGCACAACCTGGTGCTACGCATCGGCCTCTGTGCAGTCGATCGTGCAATTGCAGAGCGAACGAACTCTGTCACAAAGCCCGGGGTCATGTATCAGCTACGGCTTGAGGCTTATTTGAAGTGGTGCATGCACGCTCACCGCCTGATAAAGGTCGCAAAGGGCAGGGCAGACCGACGCGCCCGGATGCATAATCAACATCTCCAGTCACCGGATTCGTGAAAGTGTCGCGCGGGCCTCGCTAAGGCTCCGCGCAATCCTTCGTATTGGCTGCCCCTCAGGCTGTCGACCAATGATCCTTTCTATGCCCCAATCGGACTTTTTCAGGACTTCCTCATGACCCAAGAATTGCAGTACCTGTTGGAACAGGTCGAGTCAATCACCCAGGACTTTCAGGCTCCATGCCTACCAGAGGACTTTCTTGGAAATAATGCCGAACAAGCGTGGGTAGCGGTTCTTGGGGGCAAGAAACGTATTCAAGAGCTCGCTGACAAACTACGCCGGCTCAAGTTTGAAACTCAGATCCCTCGCAAGCATCTGAGGGTGCTCCCCGACGCCAACCTTCTTGGCGTCGCGTATAGCGAGCCATCGTTCAACCAACAAATAGCCAAACTTCTTCCTTTTCAGCAATACGACTCCATTTCGCCACGATCTTTGACCAGGCGTTTTGTGGTGGATCTGCTTGGCACGCGGATAGTTGAGTTAGGGCAAATTCTGGCCCTGGGCAGCCATCAAAGGATCAAGGAAAGGATATGCACGCTTTTGCCGGAAGCACAGGAAATGTTCGACCAAGGGTGGGGGTCGAGTGTCTATCCCGGCCTTTTAACTCTCGCCTACCTGTTTGAGATCGCGCGGTTCACGCAGCCAAAAACCGCCAGCTATTACCAGGCCTGCTTTGCGCTCCACGCCGTCCTCCTAGAGTTGATCCACACTCCAATCCTGGCCTTAACCATGGATAGAGTTCGCGACTTACCGGATTACCTCTCCGTGTATGCCGGTTTCAGCTTGGTCAAAATTCGTCTAGAAACACAGAACGTTATTGAGGCGCAGAACCCGTTACCGTCGGCAAGATCTATCGCTACGGCGCTGAATGATCTCGCAAATGATGTCCTCGAGGGCGACTGCTGCAGCGTCATAAGAATGCATGAGTTGTTGTTCTCGCTCAGTAACAAAGACCATCAGGGATTACGTCAAGCAGCGGAAGAGTACGTGGGCTTTCGATTGATGCCCCGTCTTAATCGGTCGTGCGAGCAGGTTAAGGAAGCGTTGGCAATCGCTGGCATCTCCGAGGGGTGTTCATTGGTTCCCATCCTCCCAGACAACTGGAGCCTGAGCCCAGCTGGTACTGCGCTCACCAATGCACACTTTAGAGTTTTGCAGCCCCTGACCCAGATTGAGAGCGATCCTCGTGTTGAATCGTGGGACGATCAAATCGAGCAGATTACGAGTAAGTCAGCGGCCGCTGCGAAGGCCAGGCGCGAACTTGCCGACTGTGTAGGTCGCTCCAGCGTAAATGCCGAACTGATTGCTCAAGCCGCCGGGAAGTTGAATGGCCTCACCAGTGAAGTCACAGCACTGGCGAATCGTCAGATCGGCGAGATCAGCAACGTCCTCGCACTTTGCACAAGTGCGCAAGATGAATGGAATGCCCTAGCCCATGAGTTGGCCCTTCCGGAAATATCGATCCCGCACCTGTCAGAGGGAGCCACCGATGAAGACAAGGATATGCTTGAGATGGCGCTCGAGGAGAATCAGAGTATCCGCGCCCAACTGAAGGATGCCCAAGCACAAAATCATGTACTACATCTGAAAGCTGATGCCATGGCCAGGCATCAAGCCAACAGCTACGCCGGCACATCGCTTGATCCCGTCATCGTGCGCAAGGCTGTTAGATCTCCATCCGACCTTACGCCGGTAGAAGTCCTGTCCTACATCCAGCACGTTGGTGGCCCGCTTGTTAATGTGCTGCCGAGTGCCTGGCGATCGGCAGAGGAATCTTCACACTTTGAATTGTGTGATCGTATGCTCGACCTGCTAAACAGACTGGTATTTGAGTACACGCCAAGCTTGGGAGAGGGCAAGTCAGATGCTGAGGCCCGGGACATTATGGGGGCCAGCTACTCCGCAAAAGAATCGGAGACAGTCGAGTTAAATCCCGCGTTGCGATCGGAAAGGACATTCATGGTTGGCGACCAGGAGCACTACTTTTGCCGGCACCTACATGTAGGCAATGACCCTGGACGGGTTCGCGGCATGCGAATTTACTTCGATATTTTGGGAGGAGTGGTAACCATCGCTTACGCCGGGAAGCATCTGAACGTGGCATCCACTAACTGAGATTTATCTGGTCAGGCTGAGAAGGTTCTTCTGCTTCAACCATCGCTTAAGCAGCAAATGAAAAGGCCGGCATTCATGCCGGCCTATGATCATCCTGCAAGGGCTTCAGGCGAGAACTGGATATTCCGTTCCTTGTACAACGTCTTATAGGTGTCATCAGATACCTGCTGGATTTCCGGGATCTGCTGAACTGCCATGATCGCGTCAATCGCGGATTGATCGAAGTACTTGTCGCCACTCGACTTCGTCACCTTCGCAGACTGCACATCACCGTCACGCGCAATTTTGATTACGATTTGAACCGACATTCCGTCTCGGGCGCTGGGTGGACGATGCCAGTTCGATGCGACCTTCTGGGCCAGTATGCTATCGACGTTCTGCAAGCGCCGCGGCTGTTCGACTGGCTGATCCTGCATCAAGCTTGGGTGGCCGATTGATGACGAAGGCACACGTGTTGGTGGCGAGCTCAACGGAGTGGACAGTGCTGCAAGTATGGTGTCATCCGGAACACTTACCGCCGTACCCGCTTGCGGGCCTGGAGTTGCTTGGTCGTGAACATCCTTTTCAGGTTTCGAAGCTGACTGTGCTGCATCAGCTTCCGGGATGACTTCATTTCCTGACGTTGGCTCCGAAATATCCTGCGGAGCTGTGTCTTTCGACGGGTTGCCTGCCACCGGTGCGGCAAGTGGTTTTTCACCCTGATCCGGGTCAATGTACGCCAGCATCGCAACTTGGTTGTCTGTTAGCTTATCGATCAGCCTCTGATGCTCATCGATCTTAGCTTCCATATCCTTGCGAACGTCAGCTGTCATCAGGATCGAAACCACGGACATTGTCATCAGCACCATCGCAACCGAGCACAAAAGCAACGCGATCTGTTTTTGGTTCACCACTCACACCTCTTTTGAACGTGCGAGTAGGGTAACGACTGCGGTCGACTTACAAAAACCAAAATGGGGGCTAGAATTTCCTCACTCCCTCCCGGCTGAAAACCATGCCTTCACAATGGGTGCCCGGACATACCGAGCCTGGCGGTGACCGGAAACGCCGTTATAGTTATTCCAAGTCCAATCCCCCAGGAAATGAACATGGTCAAGATGTATGTCGACGCGCGAGAGCTGGCTTCAGGTATCCCGGCGGAGCTAAAGGAGTTGGGCGTTGAGGTAGAAACGGGCAACCTTGAAACCGGTGATTACATCCTGAACAGCACGTGCGTCGTGGAACGAAAAACAGCTCAGGATTTCGTAATTTCCATCACCGATGGGCGACTGTTTAATCAGGCCGGAAAGATGCTCCTGAATTACAAACGCATTATTTTTCTCATCGAAGGGGACATTTTTGCTACTCGATCAGCGATTCAATCGGAGGCGCTGATAGGTGCAATCAGCTATTTGTCGGTAATCCTCGGCTGCTCAGTAATTCATTATCGAACTCCAAAAATGGCAGCAAGAGTCTTAAAGCGCATGGCGATCCACGCCCAAGAGGGGCTCTCCTATGACGTGGCATTCCGTCGGGGTAAATTTGCACCGGGGAAGGCGGAATCGTTATTTTCCATCGAGGGATACCCAGGTGTAGGACCGTCCACAGCGAAAAAGCTGCTCAACCACTTTCGGTCGTCGCATGCCTTTGTGAATGCCTCTGTTGAAGAGCTGAAGGCAGTGAGTGGGATTGGTCCAACGAAGGCACAACGCATCTATGACGGGATTCGTTGGCAGCTACCAGAAGGGCAGACCGTAGACGCTGAAGAGTCGCTGTTTGCTGATAACGTGCCTGCGTAAACAATCCGTGCGCCACGGTGTTCCGCAGGCGCACCAAAGTGATCACATTGGGAAAGATATACGGCGCTGTTGCAGGTACTTCACATAGATGTTCGGCGCGACTGAACCCATTTCCGGGATCTTCGCCAGATCGGACGCCGCTTTGATAATCGATTGATCTACATCGGCGTTGCCGCTCGAGGTAGCGACCAGCGCGTTGGTAATTGTGCCGTCTTTTGCGAACTGTACGACGATATCGGCTTTCGCACCGGCTACAGCATCGGCCGGACGCTGCCAGTGCTCGCGAAGTCTAAAGGCAAGCATCTTGTCGAAGTTTTCCGCGCCTTGCTTCTCGGCGGCTTCTGCCGCCGCCAAAGCCTCAGCTCTGCCATCAGCAATCTTCTTCAACCCTTCGGCCCGTTGGGCCTCCATCGCATCCGTTGCCGCCTGGTAGCTCGTTACCTGCTTGGCGACTTGCGCGACCTCGGTCACTCGCTTGTTGAGTTCGTTGATAGCCAGATCAATCCGGGCCTGTTCGGATTTAACCTCGCCGGCGTCTGCAATGGCTTTAACTGAACTCGCTTCGATACGCAGGATGCGATCGTGTTGGTTTTGCCACTGTTCATCGACGTTGCTCGCAGCGCTCATTGCTTTGTAAGCCGCAAACAACGCTACAAAAGAGGTACCTGCCAATACGGCAAGGGAAACCAGGAAGACAGTGACGAGGGTCGTCCTCTTCACATTGACCGTCAGGTCTTCGTCGGCAACCGCTTCAGTGGGTATGTTTTGCATCGTGGTCCGCTACCTTTTATGGATTCACGCCAAATACGGCGGCCGGCGAGATGCCTGGCCGGGGCATTCTCCTATCGATCGCCAAGGCGTTCCATCCAAAATAGGGTCTCGAATTTCAGGGCAAAATGTCTGGAGGAATAGGTGGCCGCCGGCGCGCGGTGACCGCCTCTAACTGCGGTTCGAGGCTTTCGATTTTCAATTTTTGGGAAATGAAATGACTGGTCAGACCTGGAATTTTACTGTTTATCGGCCGCTACGTACAAAGGCATAACCTTAGGAATAGCCTCCCTGAGCACCAGTATTCGGTCTTCATTGGTGGGGTGTGTTCTGAGAAAGGCCGGCATCATGGATGAGTCGCCCAGGGTATCCATTTTTTTCCAAAGGGTGATAGCTGCCCGCGGATCGAAACCTGCCCGAGCAGCCAACTCTAACCCCATTAGATCAGCTTCAGTCTCGTCACGTCGCGAAAAAGGGAGTCCTACCCCCGTCTTGAGCACCTGGGTAATTGCCGTCTTTCCCAGACTGCCAGCGCCGAGTGCAGATGCGCCCAGCGTGCCAACCAACTCGAATGCGGCACTTGATGACGCTTGCTCACGACTGTGCTCGCGGAGGGCATGGGCTATCTCGTGGCCTAACACCGCAGCGATCTCATCGTCGGTGAGTTTTAGTCTGTCCAGCAGGCCCGTGTAGACGATAATTTTTCCTCCCGGCCCGCAGTTGGCATTCATCTCATTGCTCCGGATCAATGAAATATGCCAGCCGAATTTGCTCGCAGCGGGCTTGAACACCGGCGCCTGAACTACAAGCCGGACGGCTATTTCTTGAAGGTGTTTTCCCTGAGGTGTATCCGTCGCAAGCTGCCCTTTTTCGGCTGCCTTCAGAACGTAGGATTTATAGGACTGGGCGTAGGACAGGTTCATTTCTCGGCTTGATAAAGCGTCGAACATGAATTGCTCGCGATCTACACCGAGGACCCCTCCATTGGTTGTAGACACGTTAGTACACCCACCCAGCCCAAGCGAAACCAGCAACACAGCCACAAACGCCCGCTTCAAATTACACCTCGATCCATACTTAGACCAACGCTTAGGGCACCTCAGTACAGCGCGGATTGTGTTCCGCCCTGCACCCAAGATCAGTGAGTAACGTCAAATTTCGGGAGTGGCATGACGGCTTTCATCTCCGAACTCGCAGCGTCCCGGCGTTGCTCATAGAAGAAGGGGAGTTGGTTCGGCATGAACGGCCCGTCGGCCCCGACCAGGTAGGCCCGAAACTCGTAGCCATTGTCCTTTGGCCAATCCAGAACAATCACATTCAATGCCGGGGAGGCATGCAGGCCATCCCAAGCAGCGGTACTTCGAACGTAATGAAGGATAAATGCCTCGAGAGGGACAAGGCCCTTTAGCTCTTCTGAAGGCGCATTGTCGATAGCCCACAAGGCGAACTCCAGACGACGTTCTGGATCGGTCTGCTTAGTCAACGCGGCCAGTTGTTGAACATCTCTCGTGTACATCGGCCCGTGCTCGTCGAGGTCGGCGATCGTAGCGTTCGTAGTACCAGAAGCACAGCGTATTCCTGCTATCGGGCTGTAACAGAGAATTGTGATGGATTGAAACAACGGGACCGTCATGAGGTGGCCTTAAGCGTATGCGCGTGATCGCGAAGCATTACAGATTACCGCCTGAAAATAGGCTGACAAGCCCAAACACCTCAGCGAGTGCCACCTCTAGAGCGAAATCGAATTCGTCGCTTGGCCTCTGCGCTGGTGGAAAAAATCGCCTGGAAATTCTAGGGCATGTTTTGGTTTGCAGAGCCAAATTGGGGTTGCCACGATAAGCCACCGAAATTCCGCTTGAGTCACAAAGGCAATTCAGCATGGCAAGAAGCAAATCACAGCGTGGCTTCACACTCATAGAACTGGCCATCGTCCTGGCCATCGCCGCGCTGGGGTCGCTCATCGCCGCCCCAAGCCTGATTGAGGAACTAAACGATCGGCGAGCATCTGTAACCATCCAGGAGACGCAGACAATCCTCGATGCCGCCCGGGCATATCGCACTCAAACCGGCCAGTGGCCGGACACCGGTACATGCACAAATGCGATGGCCGTATTGAAAGGTACGTCGCCGCCGCTTCTTGCCGGCATCGGTACTGTCAACAAGTACAACGCGGCAATTTCAACGTCCTGCACTGCAGCGACGTTCAGCGTGGATCAAAACATCGTAAAGGACTGGGATTCTGTTGTTGCCAACGGGCTGCCTGCGACCCAGGTGACCAATGCGGCGGCTTACACGATTCGTTCGACGGTAGGCATCCCCGGTACCGAACCCGGTTTGAACGACAAGCTTTCACGCACCGCCCAGGCCAACGTCGAGCTAAACACCATGCGAACTGATCTCCGCATGGCAAACAACAATATTACAAGCCTAAACAACCTCGACACCGTATCTGTTACCGCTAGCGGGCAAGTAGGGGCAGCGGCTCTAGCAGTCAGTGGACGAGCAACACTTGGCGAGTTTATTCAACTTAACGCCAGCTCCACTGAGGGAACAGCATGTGGCACCCCAGGCCTTCAAAGTCGAACTACGAGCGGCCAGGGACTTCAGTGTGTAGGCGGCGCATGGGTGAAATCAGTTGCTTGGAATACAGGTAGTGTTTCAAACGGTACGGGCTGCAATCCAAAAGGTTCATTGGGCTTTGATGCATCGGGGAAATTATATGTTTGTAAATAAAATGCGATTGCTTTTTGCAATTCAGAAGCTTGGCACTAGCAGTGTTTTAAAATATTTCCTGCTAGCACTTTCAATCTTTCTTATTCCAGTGGGTGCAAACGCTGCCTGGAAGGAAATTCGAACGAATGCCGGGGGCAAAACAGGCTGGGTAAACCTTGTATGCGACAGCAATGCTTCTGGATGGAATTCTTGTGAGTTGGATCTGGTTATTAAGCTTACTGCCACACCCAACCAGCTCGTGGCCATTGGAGAACAATCAACTATCGAAGCAACCGTAACGGACGCATACGGTTCACCAGTAGAAGCTGGTGTAAAAATCAAGTGGACCACTACCGACGGCACTGTAAGCGCACCTGAAACATTGACAGATGCAAACGGTAAAACAGCAGTCACTCTTACGTCCTCTCATAGCCTTGGCGGAGCCACGGTAACCGCTTCATCTGCTGACTATGGCGGATCAGGCTCTCTGTTCGTCCCGTACATCGACAAGTGGGTACCGTACCCGTCTGCTTATACAAGCTGGTCGAACTATGGCGCGGTTTACAGTTGCACCGCATGGACGCCTGATCCATCCACTGTTGCAACAGGCACATGGTTCACACAAACTGCCAGTTGCTGGCAAACCCAGATTCAGTATCGCCAAGATCGGGTTCAAAGTGTTGTTAGCGGCACGATTTCGGATAGCGGCGCACCGGTAGCTTTGTTCCAGGCAATTGTGGTTAACGTTTCCCAGGCCGCAGTTGGTACCATGGCAGTTGGCCCCACTTGTGAGTACTCCCCAGGCGTCACGGAGATTTGGGATACGACTGACTGTCGTGGTGGCGGCGGCCCGCACTACATTCGAGTCAATGGCGTTTATCAAAACGGTGGTGCTCAATTCATTAATGGCAGAACTGGTTATATGCTCGGCGGCGTTTTTTATTACCGAGGAGCAATGATGCAATGGACAACATTTTCTGGCTGCGCCGGCAGTGAAGGTTCGCTCAAAAAATATGAAGTTTGTCGCGACTAATAATTACAGTTGATTGAAAGCCCACTTATCTAAGTGGGCTTTTTTTTGGATGGTGGTCTAATTCATAGCTGATTCTATCTCTAGAACCGATTACATGAAGACCTTCCACCGCTAAGTGAGATATAAAAATGACGGACGTCGTAGCAGCGCGAGACCTGCCATATCGAAAGAACAAAGCCGAAATGCGTTACTTCAATTCCTCCGAGTCATCATCTGGCATTAGGTGTGATGCCTTGCTAGTGAGCAAAGAGCCTGCTTGAAAGTACCCCATGACCGTGGCGACACTCTTGTGTTCAGTCATGGCCATAACGTCCCCTAACGGCACGCCCTGCCGCCCAGCCTCGGTCACGAACCCTGAGCGTAAACTGTGCGCAGCCCAATTACCCTCAAGTCCCGCCAGCTTCGCGCGGCGCTGAACAATCAACGCCACTTGAGGTGCGGTCAGTCCGGTAGTACCAACTTTCCCTCCTCGAAACAGCCTGCGAAAAAGAGGCCCTGTCTCAGCGGGAGCTACCGCCAGCCAGCCCTCGAGCGCACGCGCAGCCGCTCCGTGCAGTGGCTTTTCGCGCCGCACGCCGCCCGTATCTGTTTTGGTGGTTCCCAGCGAGTACATCCACGTATCGGCATCCAGCTTGCGCACATCAGACATTTGCAGGCCCACCACTTCAGAGCGGCGGCGACCGCCACCACTCCAGGCCAGCAAAAGCAGCGCGCGATCACGAATTCCACACACACCGTCCGTGCAAGTAGCCAGCAGCGCCTGTAAGGGTTCCAGCACTAAGGCGGTTTTCTTCTTCACCGACACGCCTTGTCGTGTCTGCGCTTTGTGCGCATTACGCATCAGTGCTTTCACCTCCGGCGCATCAGTCGGGCTGTTCCACTTATTGACCTCGTGCCATTTGGCAAGAACGGACAACCTGTGACTAACGGTGTTGAACGCCAGCGGCCCGAGTTTGCCTTTAATGCGCTCGGCGACTAGAGCGATATCGATCGACGGCGGCAGGTCTTGCACCCAGGTGCCGTTTTGCGGCCTGGCCAGGTGATCGACCACAAATTGCACCACGACATTGGGGGTAATCACTTCATCGCCGAGCTTCTTGCGGTAGCGCAACTGGAGCCAGGCGGCCCAGTAATTGAGGGCGCTACGGTAACTACGCACCGTATTCGCCGCGGTGCCGGCCTCTATAAATGCAGCCGCAGCCTCCTCTGTACTTTGTTCCAGTACGTGCAGGTCGAGCGGGAGAATTTCGCCGATTAATGATGTATTATTCATTACGTCGAACGTATTGTTCATTACGAATCCAATTAATTAGGCGCGGTAATGTTTCTTTATCGCTTCTAGTTTAGCAAAAAGGAGATTTAAGATGGCGGTAGGGGTTCCAGAAAAGGAGGTGTTTGCCGCGGCTGATGCGGTGCTGGCCCGTGGCGAGCGGCCAACGGTCGAGCGAGTGCGCCTAGAATTGGGGAGAGGCAGCCCGGCGCGGGTCGGCAGCCTGCTCGATCAGTGGTGGACGCGCCTTGCCAACCGGCTGAACAGTGAGACCCGCTTGCCTGAACTGCCGGGTCCGGTGGCGCTGGCCTTTGTCGCGGTTTGGCAAAAGGCGATGCACCTGGCGCAAGGCGTCGCCGAGCAGTCTTTAGATGAACAGCGTCAGGTGCTGGACCGCGAACGCGAGCGCGTCGCAGCGGTCGAGGATCGGGCGCAAAAAGACTCAGCCCAGTTTAGGCAACAGACTACTGATGCTGTGGCCGGCCGACACGCGGCTGAACGACGCTTGGCGGATCTTGAGCTCCTGCTCGAACAATACCGAGCGCAGATTGAGGATCTGCAGCAGCAGCGCGCTGGTCTGGTTCGCGAACGTGAGGAGGCGCAGCAGCAGACTCAGCAGCTGCAACAGGAAATCCAGGCGCTGCACCTGAAAGCCGAACAGGATCGCATCGCTCAGGAAACCTACGTACGCGGGGTCGAGGATCGCGCCCATCGTGAGGTCGATCGAGCGCGAGAGGAGACCAAGGATGGCGCGCGCAAGCAAAAGGATCTCTCGCAACAGGTCGAACAGCTGCAACTGCGCTTGGAGGCCAAGCAGGACGAATTGGCGCTTGCCCAGCAGCATGCTGCGGCGCAACAGGCCCGCGCCGACACCCTTGAGGCGCAGTTACAACGACAGCAAAAACCAACGCCAGCTAAATCCCGAGCTAAAAAAACCGGCACGCGTTGAGGGGTGTGGATCACCCGCTTGAGCCTTCAGTGTCAGTCAGGTGAAACGACGACGCCGGCCGGGGGCCCCAGGGCGCGGTTTACTCTAGTACGCGCGGCCAGATGGCAGCGCTCATCAGAACTGAAAGTACAGCCACTGTGACTCTTCCGACGGAAAGTACATGATTACCGCCCTGGGGCGACGAAAAGTCCACGCTTTCTGCCGGTAGCAGGCTTCAACTCACAGAAAGTCCAGGAATTCTGTCGGCGCGGACCTGCGCCGACGAATAGTCCATGCTTTCTGTCTGAGAACGATGCAAGACACTAGGAGCGACGCGAAAAGCCCAGGATTTTTCGGAGAGGGCCTAGAGAATGACGGCGATGTCCATGTTACTGACATCCACTTGATGCCCTTGAAGCAGCTCTATTCCTACTTACCCGAAGAACGACTTATCAAGACGAAATCCATTTGCATGGGCATACCACGCATACAAATCATGCCCGAAGAATAGCGCCACAAAGCCAGCCACAATGATGAAGGGACCGAACGGATAGGACTCATCACGCATACGACCCAGCAGGACGCCGGCGATGGCTGCGGCAAGGGATGATAGGAGAAAGATTAATGGCAGCATCTGCCAGCCTAGCCACGCACCGAAGAGGGCCATAAGCTTGAAGTCACCATCCCCCATGCCATCTCGGCCCGTGACCTTCGAGTAAAGCCAAGCCGGTAGGGCGAAGCTCAAATACCCAAGAATTACACCAATAAACGAACTGCTGAGACTCGTCAAAAATCCCATGTAGCCGATACCGAGCCCAATCCAGATCCCAGGCTGGACAATGGAGTCAGGTAACAGCTGATGATCAAAATCGATCATCACAAGTGCAATTGAGCCCCAAGCCAACACCAGCATAGCCAAGCAAGTGGGGCCGTAGCCAAACTTGGCAGCCACAAGACTCGAAAGAAGAGCCGAGAAGCACTCGACCAGCGGGTAACGAAGGGAGATCGATTGCTTGCAAGAAGAGCAGCGCCCTCTCAGCATGATCCAGCTGAGGACTGGAATGTTTTCCCATGGCCTCACCTGGTGGCCACAGCCGGGGCACCGCGAGCAAGGCTGGGCCAAGTTAAAAACCTCAGCTTGGGTGTCAGCTTCGAGACTCAAAACCTCCCTAGCCTGCGACTGCCATTCCCGCTCCATCATTATCGGCAAACGATAGACCAGCACATTCAGAAAACTTCCCACCAGCAGACCGAGCAACCCGACGGCGCCGATGAAGAAAGCAGGGTAGAGCAACGACAGTTCAGATGCCGACATGAAAGGACCTCACCAACATGTTAAGCATTGGAAGCCAATTCCATTGAGCCCGCGTCAAGGGCTCCGACCTCCACCGCCATCGCTCGGAGAGCCTCCACAGTAATCGGCTTCACCAGATAGCCAGAAGCACCTGCTTGTTCCGCGTGGAGCTTGTCGGCCGGCGTTTTCCTGCTCGAGAGAACAATGATTGGCATCTTCGTAGCCCCATCTTCGGCTTCTCGAATTTCATTGATGATCGAAATGCCGTTCTTCCAGTCACTAAGGTTCAGGTCAACGATCAGAAGAGAAGGCTGATAAGACTCCAGAGCCTTAGACAGTTCGTCGACATTGAAAACTGCTTGCACCTCATCGAACAGTTCGCTCGCACATTTCTGAGCTAGGTACGAGTCCGTGAGGGAGTCTTCAACAATTAGGACTTTACTCATCATTTGGAACCTTAAATGGGCCTTAGGCCAGCTGATCGCCTGGGTTACCAGGCTGGGTTAAAACATCGAATCTACTCACATGGGCAGAAGCGGAAGCCTGCCCTAATGCGAGCACAGGGTATCCGAACGGCCAATCAGGTCGTAGTCAAAAGCCACGTTGTTTTTCCTCAGCAGCCCTTTCGCAAAAACCTCATCAGAATTGCACCGAACAAAATTAAAAAAAACGGGCCAGTTAGGCTCATGTTTTTTTCTCCACTGCCGATACACGCGCAGGAGTTAGGTTTCCGTCATCTTTTTCATCCTTCACCTTTCATTGTGAAATGAGGATGGGACGGTAGCTGTGGTAAATGCCTGCGGCGGGATCTGCAACCGCCACCATATAAAAAAACACACAAATCAACGATTTGGTGAGCTGAAAAAAGGGGTGGCACTTTGACTTGGAAGATTCATAACCGCCGTTATGATCTTTTTCGCTACGGCTAAAAAGGCTTCCATCCAGCCCTTCTGCCAGACAATCAATCGATAAAGGAATAACACCAAGTGAGCAACAACACCCTGCGCAAGACCATGCTGGCCATCGCAATTTCCACAGCTACAAGCCATGCGCTTGCTCTACCACTCGCCACACTCAATGACGACATCAGCGGTCCGACATGGCCTGGGTATGAGTTAGGTACCTACGACAGCGTTACGCTCACTGGTAATGCCAATCGCACACCAAACAATGATGGTGTCATTTTCTACGGCACCAACGTCACCGGTAGCCTGACCAACAATGCAAACATCACTGCATCTGGCTCGCTCGCAACCGGTATTGGGTTCTCTACGTCCTTCGATGGCAGTTCAACTCCTACTACTATTGGTGGCGATGTCGTCAACAATGGCAATCTGTCCGTGAACGGAGCCGGCGCCGCTGGTATCAGCGCAGGTAATACCACCATCGGTGGTAGCCTGGTTAACAATGCCTCGATCTCTGTGACTGCCGCTGAAGATCCATCTGTATCGCTGCCAGCCCAAGCGATTTACCTTTTCAACTCTCACGTCGGCGCCGACATTGCCAACAATGGCACTATCGCTGTAACCGGCACCAACGCCCAAGCCATCGCAGTCGAGTCGTCGAATGGCGCCACGGGCAGTGCACGCAGCAGCATTGGCGGCAACGTGGCCAACAAAGGCACCGTTAGTGCCTCTGGTGAAAACGCTCAAGCACTCGCCCTGAGCAACGTCGATTTCGGTCACGACATCAAAAACCAAGGCACCATGCAGGCCTCCGGTAAAAATGCCGCCGGCTTCGTTATCGATCGCACTGACTTCAACTCGATCAACAACACCGGCACCATCGCCGCTTCCGGTGAAAATGCTACTGCTATCCGCATCGCGAACTCGCAAAGCACCAATGGCATTGTGAACACCGGCGTTATTGCTGCCAGCGGTACCGCCATCAGCATCGACAACTCTGGCATCCCTGGTGCGGCCGATGTGATCATTCACCAAGATGGTGGTGTTATCGCGGGCAGCACTGCCTCGATCAATGGCAATCACAACGCACAGCTGCAATGGACTGGCGGCACTATCACCGGCGACATGAAGGGCATGAACCTTGTGCAAATCGCTGGCAACGGCACCTTCAACGGAAACCAGATCGACGCACTCCTGGTTGATGTAAAAACCGGCACCCTGTACATGGCTGCTGATGCCAGCCGCATTACCGGCGACCTGTCCGTCGAGAGCGCCGGCAGTCTGCAAGTACGCCTGCGAGACGTCACCAGCACCACCACGCCAATCGTAACCGTCGGCGGCAAAGCGAGCTTCGCCGCAGGCAGCAAGATCGGCGTAACTGCAACACCTGGTGACTTCACCGGCAAAAGCGCAGGCAGAACTTACATCCTGGTTCAAGCTGGTTCCATCGAAGACAATGGCCTGACCGTCGTTAGCAACTCCGCGCTGCTGAACCTTTCCGGCTTCAAAGTTACCGACCAAACTGTAACTGCAACCGTCAAGGGCTTGAACGGCGCCGACGCTGCCGCCGAAATCTTGAAACACGGCGCAACGAGCAACGCGGTCAACGCACTGATTCCTTTCACTGACTCTGTCCTTGGCCAACTCCGCGCAGATGACGCTGTTTTCCAAGCGTTCACCAATGCAAACGGTGCTGAACTCGCCAAACTTGCCGAGCAGCTGGCACCAGTAGTAAACGGTGGCACCACTCAAGCGGCTACAACAAGCCAGAGCATGATCTCCAATGCAGTGTCCGGACGTTCCGCTCAAGTTCGCGGGCAGTCCTCGGGTGACGTGCTCACCGAAACTGGCGTATGGATGAAAGGCCTGTATTCGGATGCCGATCAAGACACTCGTCACGGCATCGCCGGCTACAACGCATACACTGGCGGTTTCATTCTCGGTGCCGACGGCAAGCTTAATGCTGAAACCACCGTTGGTGTTGCTTTCAGCCACCTGGACACCACCGTCAACTCGGAATCGAGCAACACTGACGTTTCCTCCAACTTGCTGACCGCCTACGGTAGCTGGGCACGTGGGCCGATTTTCGTCGACGCGAGCATTACCTACGGCAAGGCTGACAACGACTCCAAGCGCGAGATCGCCACCACCACTGCAAAGGGCGACTACGACAGCGACATGCTGGGCTTGAACGTGCTGGGCGGCTATGGCTTCAATCTGGATCACGGCATCTTGGTTGAACCACGCGCAGCTCTGCGCTACACCGACCTCAAAATCGATGGCTACACCGAAAAAGGCTCGAGCGCTGCTCTGAGCGTTGGTAGCCAGCGTCTGCAGGTTGGCGAAGCCGGTGCAGGTGTGCGTGTTGCCAAGGACTTCCCAATGGGCAACGGCACACTGAAGCCTGAAGCAACCCTGATGGCTTATCACGATTTCATTGGCGACAAGTCCAACACCACCAGCGCCTTCACCCTGGGCGGCAGCCCATTCGTAACTTCTGGCGCTACTCAGGCGCGTAACAGCTACGAGTTTGGCCTGGGCGCTGACTACAGCATCGGAGCAGTCACAGTAGGCGCGTCTTACACCTACATGGAAAGGACCGACTTCAAAGCTGACACCTTTTCCGCAAAAATTCGTTACGATTTTTGACGGTCTGACCTGATGTAAATGAAGGGCGGTCTGATCATCCAGACCGCCCTTTTTTTCAGCCAAATTACAACCGCGCCAGCGGATAACGACGAATGCAGAACTCAAGCCGGGAAGGGCGCTCATCAGGATCTCAAACATGTATCGATTACTCATCGCAGGCTTTATCGCAGCATCCCTTTTAGGATGTGCAAGCACAGTTGATCTGCATGAACTGTCCCGCGGTACCGCACTCAAGCTCGAAACGCTGCAGACGCCTAAGTACACCTTGCAGGCCATGGTTCCAGCATCGGGAGCTTACAAACATCTGAGGGTTTACATAGAAGGGGACGGCCATGCATGGGCGACAAGTAGTCAGCCAAGCATCGACCCAACGCCACGCGCATCCTTGATGGCCAGCTTTGCCGCAGCCGATCGATCGCCGGCAGCATATTTGGCCAGGCCGTGCCAATACGTAATGTCGCGGGGTTGCGGAGTGGCCACCTGGACCTCTGACCGATTCAGTTCCGATGTGATGGCTTCAATGAACGCAGGGCTCGATTCAATCAAGCGTCAGTTCGGCGTCGATAAGTTTGAGTTGATTGGGTATTCGGGAGGCGGGGCGGTTGCACTGGTCCTGGCTGGAATGCGTAATGACGTAAACCAGGTGCAGACGATTGCCGGAAACGTTGATCCGGTCTTCTGGACCGCGCTCAACAAACTGACACCACTCAACAACCCTGTTACGCCCCTTCAATACAAGGCGAGACTCCAAACCATCCCGCAACGTATGTTTGTCGGCACCAACGACAAAGTGGTGCCTCCTGCGGTTGCTCGCGAGTACGCATTACACTTAGACGGCCAATGCATCGAGCTATTGGTGGGCGAGGGCGACCATGAGTCAGGGTACCGAGACGTTTGGCTGTCGACAGCAAATCAACCGGTGCTGTGCAGAAAAAAAGCATAGGGGGATGAAGCGTTGAAATAGGTAAACCAGTTTATTGCCGAAACGCAGCGATGTTCAACTTTTTACGTTTTCCGGACACCGTTGATCGATGTATGCCTCCACCGATTTGAATAGCAACCACACCGTCAGGCGCCGTACCTAATAACGAAAGTTGGTCATCAGTCCAATTCCAAGTCCTACCTTTAATAGAAAATGGTGCAATGCCGTTTTTGTTACGCATTACCGTAATAGCTGAGCGCTCGATTCCACTTTTTTTAGCCAAGGCATAATCGCTTATCTTTCCAAGTAGACCAAGAGCCTCAGGAGTCCATAGAGTTGCATTCGCTCTTGGCAAAGAGGGGGGAGACGTTCGAATCCGGCAAGCTTCTATTTTTAACTTCTGGCGTTTGTTTTTTACTGCTGCAGTTGTTACCCCCAACCCGATCTTCCTGGCTACCTCTGAATCATTGAAAACGCCTAAAAGGGCTATATTGTCCTTCGTCCAAATACGCGCCTTCCTTTCGATCCCCAAATCACGTCTTTTACTGCTCACACAATCGACAGCTATGCCCATTTTTCGAGCTAGCTCGGCATCAGTGACCTGTCCGAGCAATGCAATGTTCTCTGGTGTCCATGGCTTACGGAGGGGTTTTACTCCGGCATCTACCGTATGTTGGGAATTACTTCGAAAAGATTGTATTCCATATTTCACACGAAGCCTGAAGACGGAGGTGGCGCTTACGCTGAAGCGTTGACAAATCTCACGATCTTTTACTTTACCGAGTAAATCAATCATTTCCTTGGGATATGATTCTTCGTATGAAGGAATTCTGAGTTGAATTCTCAATTTCTTCAGGTAATAGACCGAAATCCCAAATATCGAAGATAGTTCGCGATCAGGCCGCTTTCCCAGCTGAAAAGCTACGAAATCATGGACAACCCCTTTAGCGACGGGCTTATCTATCTTGGTTTTGTCTGACATTTAAACGGCTCAACAATCTAGTCGAAACAATACTACCGAACGAGAAAAACTCTGCACCTCAAACTGGCACCTAAAAATTCGGGCCCCAGGCAAAAGTGGGCGCTAATAGTGGGGCAGCCGATGAACTGCATCGGATACTTTATGCCGTTTCACCACGGCGACCGGCGCAGGTGATCCACCTGGCCGGCATGCGCAAAGAGACATCCAAGGCACCAAGGCCTTTCGTGAGGTCTTTTATTTCTGGACTTAACCGCGATCTCTGATGCCGAGCTTTTTAACAGAATGAGCTCGCTGCTCATCAAGGGTGTTGTAGTAGGTGTCTTGGGTGGTCTTCAGGCTCTCATGTCGCAGATCCGCCTGAAGATCCTTGTCATCGCGATATGGCGCATCGAACGTGGCAGAGGTATGCCTCAGCCAGTGCAGAGATGCGGCACGGAGGCTATTGATCTCATCTTCGGTACGACTTTCATACTTCATACGCTCCAGCGATTTGTCGAAAACCTCTTGCAGAAGTAATCGTATGTGGCGATCTGAAAGTCCTGCCCGGCCGCGCAGCGATGTAAGAAGAGGGGACTTATCATCAGGGGAGGGCAGCGGAGTCATATTCAAATGATTTCTGTAGCGCTTGAGGTACTCCAAGTAATCATCGCGAACGCTGATCTGTGCTGCCTTGTTGCCTTTACCAGTCACATGCAACCACCAATTGCCATTGGTATCTTTGAGGAAAGAGTTCATTTGGGGCTTCCAGTTCCCCCGGCCTACAAGATCCGAAACTCGGAGATACATAGAAAAAGCCGTCGCCAGTATGAACAACGTACGTTCGTGGCTTGGCGTCTCTAAAGCCATTTGCTCGGCAGTCTCTAGTACAAAGTCCCACTGCATTGGCGTTAATGACTTACTATTGCTTGTTTTCGTATTTCGTTGTTTGTACTGCGACTTCTGCTTGATTGACCGGAATGGGTTAACTTTATCGGTATAGCCCTCATCTGCGGCAAATTTGAAAAAGCTACCGCAAACAGCGAATACCTGGCCCACAGACCCCTGAGACATCTTGTAGGGTTTTTCCTCTACGTCTCGATTTTGCTCATCAGCAAGCTTTCTTACGCTCTTTTCGGTCTTGATATTAAACGGTCGCCACTCAGGATTGATCTCGAATATATCGGTACTCAAGGCTTTCCGCCCGCCAATTCGGATAAATCTAGACTTGACGATTGGGCCAATCCATTCAGGCAGCGGCGAAAGACAGAAATCCATGAAAGTTTGAGCATCTGTCCGAGTAAGTTCTAACAGGGGCTTTTTGGCAACCAGAAGCGACCACAGCAACATACGCTCGACGTGTGTTCGGTAGGAGTTGAACGTGGCCTCATTGCCCGCGTATGACTTCAGGAAGCCACGAACGGCCGTATAGCCTTCGACGGCATTGAGACTTTCAGGAAACGACGAAAGGTATTCCTGAACAACTGGTAGCTCATCACGAACACGAGTAAAGTTGAGGTTCTGAAATTTTTTGAATGTATCAAACAGAGGGATTAGCTTAGCTGCCATGATGTGTCCTGGTTTCGGGTCAGCTCTAATAGCCGGCAAATTTAGAAACTCGAAAACAGGATAATTATCGCACCGCACCCCATCTTGTGCAATATCCGGGTCTGGGGATTATCGGATATTGCAGGCGCGTCTATCCGCCCTAGCTATGTTCCCTGCCAAAATCAGGAATTAAATCTAGGGTGAATGTATGCAGCCTCTTGATAATGTACCTGTGCTCGTGATCGGTCAACCCCTCCTCCAAGACTATAACGCTGGTCGCCGAAAACATCCGCGGTTAACACTGCATAGAGCCGGTTAATTCCAAGCCTCTGAGTGCTATCAACAAAGTACTTCTCCGATTTCAGGATTGATGCCGCTGTATCAAGAAATCGCTTCCAACACACCTCCGTGTCTGGACGTTACTTTTCAGGCAGCGGGTTATTCACTGTTTACTTCCGAATTTTCAGCGGTCATGGTTCATGGCTCTATCTGCGCGGTGACCCTCAGGCTCTGACGGAAGCCAACGCTGATTTTCCTGATTGGTGAACTAAGTGAAAAGTTGCTGGTAGCACGTCCCAGAGCTCGAAGTAGCGGATCAAGGGTGGACGCGTTCATCATGTCGTCAGTCTCCTTGAGGAACTGCAGGATTCCAAAAAACACGGGCGACTGGATCGGCACGATCAACTCATCGAATGTCCATCCGCGGTAAAAGGTGACTAACGAACAGTTCTCATGAAAGGTCAACTCATAACGGTCTTCATCATCCGCATCGATCGATCCTTCCGCTAACGAGTAGCTCGCGAATCCTCCCTCCTCCCCCATGAATTTTTTTACCAGACTGGTCAGTTCAGAAATTTTTGCGCCCGGGCGCGCGCGTTTATGCATTGGCATTGGAAATCCTCATGGTCGTTTGTGATTCCAGTATCGCGAGGATTGCGTTGTGCCACGACCCGATATGGAGGCGAATCAGAGGGGTATTTGCTGCCGGCTGCTTTACTGATCTGCCGGTTTTGAAATGTTCATTTCTTATGTTCGGTTCCAAGTGGCAAGCAAATAGTTCGGATTCTGAACCTCGGAACTGCACGCAAATGAGTAATCAACCAAGCGACCAACCTCCGGCGCGCGTATCGCATGATTTTTCGCAAAATGGACACAAAGTAGGGGATTAAGTCCGCTTAACGTATGGAGCAACGTATTTGGCACGTATCTCGGAAAAAAGCACTCGGCTTTTGGAAGGTAGGCGTTTTCTTGATATGTGAGAATGACCAATCCAGAGGAAGCGCTTGAGGGAATGTCGTCGCGACGCCTTACATCAAAAATGCCGCCACCTCAAATCACCGAATCCGAATTGCCCAGGAGCCGATCATGGACCAGTCACGTACTCTCGACATGCAACTCGAGCAGGTACTAGGCCAACTCGCACAGCGTGATGCCAAGGCTCAGCCGTGGCATGAAGCTCTGGTCAAGCTGAATTCATTTGACGTTAATGGTGCCGCGACCATCGCCGCCAAAACGATCGGAAACGGCCTAGATCAAAATCTCGTCGAGAGTGCCCTCGCAACTATCAGCAGAGCTGCTGTCCGCAAACGCCTCCAGGGCCCTGGGATCGAGGCGATGACTATGAAAGCCGCCGACACCGGATTTCACGACATGGCGTTCAATGCCGGCAACTACGCCTACGACAGGGCGACAAAGCCCGCTGACTTCAGACTTGCAGAAAAATACTACCTCCAAGCCTATGAGAAGTCGGAGACAGACAGCGTGCGGGCGGCCGCCATTTGCAACTGCGCTGCCATCATCCGCGAGGGTGAGATCACTGGACAAAAAGACTGGCCGGCGGCCGTCGAGCTCTATGAAAAAGCTGCCGCGCTAGATCTCCTAGCTGGGGCATTCAATGCTGGTAACGTGTCGATGTGGCTGGCGAATACCGAACACAAAAGTTACGCGGAGCGTGCAGCCAAGTGGTTCGAATTGGTCATTGACGTCGTGAAGCATGGCAAATCGAGCGTCGACCTTGGTGGTGATGAAGAGCGAGCCACGCTTCTCCAGAATTCATCCATGGCATTAGCAGAGCTTCATGCCAGGGGCCAGGTACCAAACGCAAGCCTTGTCGCGTGCCAATCTCTTATTGCCCCCTACGTAGGGACCGAACCGCGTGCATTGTGGTGTTTGAACCTCGCCACCGAAACCTGGATGGGGAAAGTATTGGCCAGGCCCTCTCCCACTGCCGGCGGCAACTGGAGGACTGTCCTGGAGATGATGGGATGGACGATTCAAACAACCACCTCTTTCGATTACGGGGACGCGCGGGGCGTGCCCACTAAGGGAGAGTTGTTGTTGATCGATGCCGCACCAGGGAAAACGATGACGCTGATCGTCATGGACACTTTTGTCCACCCCGGTACCGAGTCATTCTCTGTGATGGTGGATCTAGCGTGCGCACATTTTGAGGAGCTTGGGCATGCTTGCCACATCGTCGGAAGCAAAGCGTTTTTCACTGACATCTCTGGCTACGCTTACAGCGTCATCTTCCGGATGGAGGGCGACCAATTCAGCACGGTGCCTATCTGGCCAGGTGCAACATGTGCCGACGTTCTGGCTATTGGAGAGAAACCCGAGGTTGAGCGCTTTGTCGAAAACACAATCGACGCAAACAACACCATCCCAAGATTCGTAAACGCACTGGACGAAAGCATTGAGTTGAAAGGCGATGGATGTCCGCCAGCCATATGGGTAGGCGCTGGTCAAAATCTGCGCCTCTCTATAATGAGCAGCAAAGAGCCAAATCGCGTTGGTTTGCAGATCCCCTATTCAGAGGCAGAACTCGAAGTCCACTTTGCAAAACTGAGTAAGGCAAGATTCGATGATCAATGACATTAGCAGCGCAGGCCCAGTGACTAAAGGCTCCGAGATGGCTCGGAGCCAGACCGCAGCACTTTTTTTTGCCGACTTAGGTGCATGCGGCGCTCGACATTTACAGCAATGCGTTGGCTTAGCCCGCTCTAGATTTTTGGCGTTCCGAATAGGCCAAGGATCAAAGGCCAGAACACTACGACGGCTACGAAGATTCCAACAAACGCTATCCCATAGGTTACTTTCGTACCGAAATTGTCGCCATAAGACTTGAGCTCATTCATTAGAGTGCGGAATCCATCTCTGAACTCCTCCCTCTCCAAATCCTCTCCCCAATCGCCTGTGTCAACCGGTTTAGCGCTCGCCATGTACCTCAGAAACTGACGCGACCACGGAATAGACAGCATGAACCCGGTCAGAAGATAAACAGTCGCCCATTGCATAACACTCATACTTTTCTGATTCTCCTATCTATCGACGTTCAGAATCGCCGCACTTGACCATCATGCACATTGGTTGGTGACGATTCCCAAAGGCATCACCCCATTCAAATCGTTGCCGCCCTCCCCACTCAACGACCGCTGCGGTGGCCAATGAGCAATCTATTCATAGCCCAAACGCATACACCAGGCCCTTCACAATTTGGGCACGATCCGTCACCAGCACAGCGACAAGATGTGCAAGAAAGATCGATGCATAGGAGGCAGCCATGAGAACCCGACCAGACAACAACTGAAAACCAGCGAGCAAAACTAGCAGCCCCGGAATAATCCTGAGCCAAAAGACCAGGTAATTCAGGTTGGTGTACTGGGCCTCAGGTAAAGCCCGGAACCAGGTTTCAGATCCTAACGAAAATTCGATGTAGAGCTGTATGACCGCCCACGACAACACTGCGATACACATCAAGATAGCGACGATCGAACCGCTATCCAATTTTGGGCCGCCGCGAAACTCAGCTGCGTGTGTAATTGGATTCATGAGTAACTCCTCTTGGTTTCTTGGCGTGCTGCCGGGGCAGTCTGCCCATGGTGTTAGTCGCTCACAACTCAAAACCACGCCTGAAAATCCGCATTGTTAGGTGTTGCATGAGAACGGGATACCTCATGATCGACCTGACCCAACAAGTCATACTTACCAGTCGTCAACAAGAACGCCCCGGTGTCATTTTCACGTGGTGGCACTCTTGCACCATGTTATTCTCTAACCATGATTTCTTCTTGGCTCCGTGTTTTGTCGAGCCCTGTATGAACCAATGTTTCACCCTTTGGCCGTTCAGTGAGACCTGGGCTTAGTTTCGCCCACACATAAAAGAGAAATCGCAACCGCGAGACCATGGCAGTTCCAACAGGCGCTGGGGTTTTGTCACGACATCCCAGGATGGGAGACCACCAGAAGGAGATTTTTATGAGTCTGATCCAAGAATATCGCGCCACCGAAGACGCTATCAAAGAGCTGCAATTGCGACTGCAATCTCTGCAGTCCAATGACGGCCTGCAAAAAGAACTCGAGTTCGAAACCAAGCTGAAAGGCCTGATGGGCGAGTACAGCAAAAGCCTGCGTGACGTGATCGCCCTCCTAGATCCGCACCGTGCCGGCCGCCCCGCTGCCACTCAACCAAAAAAAGGTGAGCGTGCACCTCGTAAAGTTAAGTCGTATAAAAACCCACACACGGGTGAAGTGATCGAAACCAAAGGTGGCAATCACAAAGGCCTGAAAGAGTGGAAATCAAAACACGGCGCCGACGCTGTTGAATCCTGGTTACAGTAAGTTCAAGCCGCACGCACAAAAAGCCAGGGTTAATGCCCTGGCTTTTTTATTTTTGATTAACAAATCAAACCGTTCTGCTGGTACCTGCATGTCCATCGTCGTACAGGTGTCGACGCCGGGTTGTTGACTACACATTTGCTAAACAAGTTTAGTGCCTTCGCTTTGCCAAACCTGATACCCAACGAGCGAATTGCGGCAGAATCCCATGATCAAAACTGGAGTACATGCATGAAGTGGATTAAGGGTGTGATTGTAGGGGCGATCCTGCTTGTGATCGCCGGTGCCGGACTGGGGCTTTACTACGTCTTGCCACAGTCCAGCGTGGTGGCGATTACCGGGGTGGAAGTTAAACGCGTTGACGACGATGGCGTCATCAATGCCGAAAACCCCGCAGATGGCCCTACCCGGGACGTCTACTTCATCAACACCGAAGATCCGATTTCAAAGAAGGTCATTGTTTACCGTAACGAAGACACAGGGTGGAGCTTCCCCTGGTACTTCAAGTTCGACTCTGCAGACGTGCAGGCAAAGGCTCAAGGTTACTCACGCGATGCTCAGCAGTTGGCTCTCATCCGCTATTACGGATGGCGCATTCAGATTTTGTCGGTCTTCCCAAACATAACCGACATTGAAGCTACGAACAGCCGCGAAGAACCGTTTCCAGTCTTCAACACCGTCTTCTTCAGCCTGGCCACGCTGCTAATCATTTTTGTCGTGATTGTCCTTCGCCGTCGATTCAAGCGTACCCGGGGAGAGGTTCTGAGTTGACTTAAAGTCGGCTCCAGCACCGAGATTGCCGGCTAGGGCCTTAGCAATCCCCATGAAAACCAAAATGCCAGTCAGGCAACTGACTGGCATTTTCTTTGTGGCGACCTTCATGTGCACATCGATCAACGTTTCAGCATTTCACACTGGCGACGCATGTCGTCGTTTTTTATGCTCCCGCAACTTCCCTTCCCCGCCTTTGCGTAGCACAGGTGGCGCTGGTCATCGTCACGGATGCTGCCGCAGCTCCCATTCCCAGTTTCGGCATAGCAGCTCGCTCGCAGGTCGTCGTTGTTGATGCTTCCGCAGCTGCCATTGCCATCTTTTACGTAGCAATATCTTCGCTTGTCATCATCGCGGATACTGGCGCAGCTACCATTCCCAACCTCGACGTAACATGTAGCACGAAGGTCGTCATCTTTGATGCTTCCGCAGCTGCCATTGCCGTCTTTGACGTAGCAATATGCGCGCTGGTCATCGTCATTGATACTGCCGCAACCAGCATTGGCAAAGCCGCAAAATATCAGCAGCAATACGCCGAGAAATCTCATCACACACTCCCTGATTTAGCCGAACTCACGCAGGCATTCGCCGATGTTGCGCGCCTGCTTGAGCCAGGAAAAAGGCGGCTACCAGCTGCCAGTTAGCCGCGGGCTTCCTTTCGGAGGTCGTCCAGTTCGTCGACAATGTCCTCATCGCGATCCTCGAACGCCTTGGCCATATCACGCTGTAGATCAACCTGGACTTCCATCGACTTTTTTGCGAGCTTCATGCCGTCCTTAGAGCCCATGATAATTTTCATCGCCTGATCCGGATGCTTGTTGGCCTCGATCATCAGTTCAAGCTCGTCGGCATCGAAGTGATCTGTGTAGACCTGGACCAGGGTGTCTTTCAGTAGGTCCTGGGAAATGTTGTCTTCTATCACGGCCTTGATTTTTTCTGGCGCGACTTCGCGATATTTGGATGCATAACCCGACGTGGCGACTTGCACCACCATCTTGTACTGGACGTCCATGCCCATCAACTTGACCAGTTCTTCAGCTTTGTCCTGGCTTGAACCGCAACCGGCCAGCAGCACCGAGCAGAGCGCCGTGATTGCCCATTTGGAAACGTTCGTCATGAAATGCCTGCCTTTGTCTTGAGATATTTTTTGGTGACCGTGGAGTACGGCGGACCGCACTCCAGGTTCTAGGAAGTGGTGATCAGTTCGTCTCAAGCGTGAAGCTTTTGCTCACGAACAGGCCGGAAAATAACGACTTGTCTTCCTTGAAAATGTAGTTTTCTTCAAACTTGGCATCGGTTGCCAGCTTTTGAGCGATCGCACACTCCGAATCACTGTGATCCTTGCCCTTGACTCCAAAGTCACTCTGATAACCTGATAGGCCTGTTTCATTGCAGAAGCCGGTGAACTCCTCTCGCTTGGTAGCGGCCTTGAATTCGTCGAACGATTCCTTTAACTGGTCGAAGCCCTTGTAGGTCAGCGAGTAGCTGGCCACCTTGGTCTTACGAGCAAAGTCACCTGCGGCTTCCGCAATTACGGCCTGGCCCATGGACGTACTGTAAGCCCCCATAATGAAGCCACTCAGCGCGCTCTTGAGTTGCGCCTGGACATCGTCAAGCTCTGGGATGGACGCAAATTTAGCCTCGCGCACAATCCGGCCAACTTCACTGCCGTCATTACGATGCACCACTACAAACTCGACTGAGCCTTCGCCGTCGCTGGAACGCGTGAGCTTGAAGTCCAAGTCGACTTTGGTGCCGAACTCCCCTGTAGCGCCGGTAATAAATGCACCAGTGAACGGCAGACGTTGGACGATATTGCTACCCCACGAGTAGGGCGACTTGACCACGCCTCCGTACTGATCCATCTCCGCGCGCGGCTGAATCTCATCCGCTACTTCCGAGGGCAGGACGACATCTGTGCCTTTGTGCGACAGGTAAGGAGTACTCATGTCCATGCCCAACAATTGGACATGAATCTCGCCCTTCTTGTTATCACCGTCGCGGCTAACCTTGAGGGCGTCGGCTTTCAAGTAAACGCCACCGGCACGACCGCCACCAGTACTGGACGAAAGCAGATACCGTGACCATTCGACCAGGGCAGACTCTTTTGCCCCGGAGTCCATTCCACCGAGCAGCCCCATAATCCCTTTCAGGAATTTATCTGCGCCGTTGGTCTCTGCTGCAACCAGGCGGATTTCTGGTGTTTCAACGGTGACGTTTCCCGACCAGAAGGAATAGGAAATATCTCCCTCGCTCAGGACGTTCTCGAGGAAGTACTGCTCCTTCATCTCATCGTACTGACGCAGCGCTTGCTTCTTGCCGGAGCTCGATAACGCCACACCAGCTGCAAGAATCGCAATACCGGCGACCGCAGCGGCGATGAGGATGTGCTTCTTGTTCATCGTTTTCATAGTCGGTTGCCTTACTGAATTTGAGCAGATGCTTGCTGCCAATCAATCACGTGCTGCTGAGAGACTGCAGGCGTCCAGTTGAAGTCGATCCCGGCACTAGGAAATTCCTTGGCCAGTACGGCACCAAATGACACTCTGTCAGCACAGTGGTCTTGCTTGCAGGCCTCAGCCGCGCCAGCGGTATACACGCGATACGTAGGAACGGCGCGGCCGTCTTCCAACGGCAGGAAGGGTGTCATGTTTGCCGCCGGCAGCACGTACCACTGGCTTTCCAGCTCAGCATCAGCCTGTACACGTCCCTTACGTGGGAAGTCGACCTCGTAGAAGTCGCCGCTCTTTCCGGTCACGTGAATCATCATCGGCACAGCGGACTTTGAAGAGCCCGGGTCCTGCATTGCGATAGGCGATGGGAAGGTGACTTTGATACCGGCCATCTGCGCCAGCGCTTCAGCCTCCCGACCTTCGAATTCCTTCATCCCGGATTTGAGTTGTTCGTAACGCTCCAAGACGCGTGTGTGCAGCTCGGCCATTTGCTGCTGCAGGCGACGTACTTCTCTGAGGCGGATCTCCTCGCGACGCAGGGCGAAGTTATTGCCTTGGCGAGCATCGAAGTAAAACTCACCACGGTTCTCGCCCATACGCGTTTTGAGAATGTTGTCTTTGGTTTCAGACGCGTACCCCTCGGGGTAAAGCGCTTCGAAGTTCTTGGCGAAGAAGAGGTTCGACAGGCCGACGGTCGTTGGCGACGTTGCCTTCACCAATTGGTAGACCTCAACGACAGCGCGCTTCAACTCAACCGCATCAAGAGCAAATGCCTCATCTGCAGTGATCACTACGTAATACGGATCACTGGAGAACGGCGACAGGACACGGTAGTTGGGGCGCTCAAAGGCCAAATACACCTTCATGTTACGCGCTGGCAGTTCACCCACCTGAAAGAGTGCTTGGTCTGCCCGGCTATTCAGGAAAGAAAGCGCCTTGCCTTTCACCGCTGGGACAAGTGCCTGGTTGAACATCAGGCCGCTCGGGTGCACGGTTGTTTTTGACCAGGTATCACCGCGATAGGTGTTCGGTACCGCCCAACGCAATTTGTCAAAGGACCCCTCGGCATAGCCTGATGCAGAGCAAGGCATGGCGGGTGTTGACGCAAAGGACAAACTCGGATCGGACTCATCAGTTACCGACTTACTGATAACCCATTTGCATCCGCTACCGTCGGTGATCCCCATAAGGTTCTGGTTGGCCAGCACCAATGATCGTCCGAAGTCACCGGTAGGAACGGCGGCAACAGCGGCAGGCGCTTCAGCTGGAGCGGCAGGCTTAGGGGCGGCGGCTGGAGCTGCCTCCACAGGTACTGTGGCCACGGCAGCTACAGGAGAAACAGGAGCAACCGTCACAGGTACTTGAGCCACCGGCACCGGCTGCACTGGCGCGGGTGAAGCCTCTGGAGCTGGTAGTGGTGTCACAGGTGCCGTTACAGGCGCTGGGGCCGATGCAGCAGCCACAGGCGCTGCGACGGCAGGCTCAGTAGGCGCAGCGGCGGCTGGTGGTACAGGCGCATCCGCCACAGCTGCTGGTGCCGCAGGAGGAGAAGCCACGGGGGCTGCTGAAACAGCGGGCTCTACAGCTGCCGGAGCGGCTGGAGCTGTAGGCGGTGAAGTCAGCGTGGCCAGGCCCAGATTGGTCGCATTACCCGCACCAGTGGCGTAAACCGCCCCCTTGGCGTCGACTGCTTTCCAATTGACCTTCGCCGTCGGGCATTCCTGGCCGAGGATATACGGCAGCTTCGATAAAAGCGTGTTCAGCGGCTTCTGGTCATCCCACGTTGGGCGCTGCATGGTGATGGCCACTTCTGGTTTGCACCAGGTGGTCGCCTCACCATCAACGTTCACCTGGATCTGTTCTGTCTTTGAGTAGGCGAGCTGATGAGCCCAGGCTTGCGGCGCGATGCCGCAAGCACCCACTACTACGAGAGCGAGTGCGCGGTTTTTCATGGTTTAGATGAGTTCCCAGGTGCCGTTGGCTTGTTTGCAGAAGGTGTTCTTCTCCTGCTCAGTGTTTCCGTCGGCCGCTTTGAGGCTCACGGTCACCGGCCGGCAAGACGTTTCAGCAGCGACCTGCTGAGTTGGCAACGTCGGGATCGAGTCCAGATCGAAGGCCTTTGTTTCCTTGTCGGCCGAGACGTTCATTTCGTCCAGGTTGGCCGCGGGCTTCACACTCTTCGCGACTGCTACAGATTTTGGCTCAACCAAATCTTTGTGGACGTAGCCAACAGTGACGCCCTTGCGGCCAACAAGAATCCAGTCGCCTGTCGAGCCAACGGCAGTGAACTCGGTACCAGGTTTCAAACCACCCACTTTGTCTGCGCCTTTTTCAGGCGCAGCGCGGACGTTTGAGCTGCTTTTGGTGACGTACTGCTCGTTGATGAGTTTCATCGAAGGGACGGCAACGATCTTAGGAGCACGTTTCACTTCAACCGTTTTGGTTTGTGTGAACTCTTGGCCCTGAACGATCTCCGCCGATGCTCCGGAATGTGCCGATGTCCAAGACACGGGCAAACTGGAGCCGCTCGGCGAGGCATTCAGAGCATCTTGCGTGCGTTGCGCCAGGGCCCGCTGATCCTGCTCGTCCAGTTTTGCACCGATTTTGTTACCGATGTAGCCGCCCAAAGCACTGCCGAGCAGCGTGGCCACGATGCGCCCGTTCCCTTTACCGATGAACTGCCCAACGACAGCGCCAGCAACGACACCCACTGCGGTACCGGCCTGTTGTTTATTGATCCCCAACTCAGCGCAGCCAGAGGTTGATGCTGCGATGGCCAATGCCAGTACTGATACGAGAAACTTTTTACGCACGGTGACTCTCCCTTTGTGTAGGTCACTCTGCTTTCAGCAGAGGCCTTGTGATGTTGTAAAGCATTGCTTCTGAGGACATGGCCCAATGGAAAACGGTGGCAAGCACAACCGGCTGTTTGCCCAAGCTCCTGAACGCATCTCTATAACCGGGGCTATCGACAATTGCGTTGCCAACTACGAGAGGCAGCATAACGATCGAAATCACCGCGACCGGTCGAACGAAGCGAATACGCCCGGGGAGGCTTCGAAGCGCCTCAATACCCGAGATGATCAAGACCACAAGACTGATGCCGCCGAAGAACAACCCGCTAAGAAGGGAGAAGGGGATAAACCACATATTCTTGAGAACGTTCAAACCCTCAGCGCCGTGGATGTCGGTGTGAGCGACGTCATAGGCCATGTTGTCGGCAATGCCAGGCAGATAAGCCTGGTACTGCTCTCGCGTAGCCAGAAGGTTCATGCCCTTCACATAGAGAGGACCGAGCTTGGTTTTCGCCATGTGGCGAACCTCAGTGGAGTTGGCCAGCGCATCTCGCGTCCGCACACCGGGATTGATTGACCGGGCGTACTCGTCAATGGTCGGCTGGTATCCCAGATCTGTCCCGGCATTCGGCCACTTGATCGGTCGCCACTCACTCCCCGGAATTCCCCCTGCACGAAAACCTTCGAGCTGTGCATATGCCCTGCTGATGTCACTGATGGAGGGCACGACAGTTTCCTGCAGGCGCTCGTATAACGCGTCTCCATTACGGACGGTGTAGCCACGAAAAACTGCAGCTGAAAAGCCTTGGAAGTTCTTGTCGATGCGCTCGACGTAGGAGCCTTGAACACTCATTAGAACGCCGAGGTTTGCTATGAAAGCCTTGCCCTCTCCCTGGTCCTTGTAGGCCTTGTAGGGGATCTGCGGAATAGTTAGGGAGTCGTAAAGCAACCCCTTTTTGGTGACGTATGCGTAGAGGCTGCTAACCCGTAGCGAGCCGGGGAATTGCTCGGCGATCCAATCCGGAGCGGCACCCTGAAACCACCAAGTCAACGGAGTGACAACAAGCGTCGATGCGGCGAGCCAAATCCACAGCACCCTCCCCTTGCCTTGGTAACGTCGATAGCAGATTCGCCATACCAACAAGCACATGCTCGTAGCCGCCAGGATCTGGCTATACGTCTCAAGGACTTCGAGTTTTCGGAGGGGGATATCAGCGCCAGCGAAATTGAGCAGCTCGGCGTTGAACAGCAGACTGCAGATCAAATAAAGGGCGTTCAAAACCACTAGTGCGATTAGCATCCAACGGGTCCTTGTCAGAAATTAAACGCCAGGCCCTGAATGATGAGGGGGAGCGCAAATAGATGTAGCATATTGCCATCTAGTAGGAGGCGGCACCACTCAAAATGCCCCGTCGAATTCCGATGCAGAACGCCGGGCAGATATTTTCGTTACCTACGATCAGAACTTAACGGGACTGAGAGGACTTTCAATGCCGGGCACAACATTCCCTCCCGCACGTTCCAATTCTGGGTTTCAGACGGTGTGTAAATGGAGAATGGATGTCTCGGCGGTCGCCGGCGGCCAAGCCGTTAAAATGCATCAATGCGATCAGTCCCAGTGAGGGGATCTTTCCCCTTGGCCTGCCTTCGCGCTCAAACAACAAAAGCGCAGCGCATGAACAATGCATTGCGAAAACCCATGGAATAGGCGGCAAGAATTGAATCAGTCACTCAAACCCGGCGAGAACACAACGATCTCTACCACCCAAGGGCGGGTGGAGGTTACCCATGCGGCAGGCAACAACCTGGACGTAAACCTGACTGCGTTTTTGGTCACCGACACTGGCAAGGTGCTGGATGACAGCGGCATGGTTTTCTTCAATGCACCCGAGCACTCTTCAGGCGCGGCGACATTCGCAGCACCAATCGCTCGTGGCGACACGGTCAGTCACAGCATCAGCTTCGACTCGTCTCGACTCCCGGCCAACATCACGAAGATCGCAATCACTTTGACGCAAGACGGAAGCGCCGGCGGCTTCGAATCAGTCAAAGAGCTTCGCGCTATCGTCATTGCCGGAGACCAGACTCTGGAACTGGCACCTGAGCCCTTCACTCAAGAGACGGGCATCATCGTGCTTGAGTTGTACGTCCGTAACAGCCAGCTCAAGGCGCGCTCTGTATGGCAAGGTTTCGCCTCAGGCCTTGCAGGACTCTGCGGGTTTTATGGCATCGAAGTTGAAGACGATGCATCTTCCGCACCGGCGGCGACACCTGCACCGCCTACAAAGCCCGTCAACATCGCCAAGACCGTGGTTAAACTGGACAAGCCTGGTAGCAGCCACAAGGTGTCCCTCGAAAAAGGGCCGTCCGCTCCAAAGGTTATTCGGGTCAGCGCAACGTGGGTTGATAACGGCGACGGATCTGACAACGACGACCTCGATTTGCGAATCGGCATCCTTCGTCCTGATGGGCGAATGTCCATCATCCAGGCACCTGACAAGCGTGGGGCCTTTGACGTCGATCCCTTCGTTTTCCATACCGGTGACGTTGTCAGCGCCAGCGCCTCCGCTCCTGGTATTGAAACCGTCGAAATTAATCCAGCAATCTCGCAACTCATGGGCGGCAAGGTGGCGCTGGTCTGCAGCGTTTATTCAGCAGTAGATAACGGTGCGGTTTCGGTGGCATCGCTGAAACCCAAGATGCGGATGGAGTATGGCGATCAGGTCGTGGAATGCGCATTCGAGTTCAAGGCAGGCGGTTTCTTCAGTTCGATGATTTACACCTATGTTATCGGCCAGATCGAGATCCATGATGACCATATCCTTTTGAGCCCATCCGGGGTTACCTCCAAAACTGGCAGTGAAGCCACCCCCTGGTTAACTCGCAAGGGTGACAAAATCGAGCTGACCATGGACGGCCCACACGTTTTTAAAGGGCACCCAATCGAAAGGAGCGGCAAAAAGCAGTACGTCTAAGCTTTCGTGCTTGCAGGCGCTTTAAGCAGATTCATACCTGACCAGTACTTCCGCGACGGCACACGGCCGCCGCGGGATTTCTATTTTGGTTGTATGCCAGCATCATCGGCCTCATCAACCCATGTGAATCGCCCCGCGCCCTATAGCAAACCAGTTATTGCCATAGGAACTTCCCGCTGCGATCTCACTGGCCGTATAAGACTTGCAGGAACATCGAGCGCCGTTAGGTTTAAGCCGACGGATGAACCGGCCAGCCGTGCGAAATAGGCTGTATCACCATGCCATTTCATCATCAGGCGCTCTAATCTTCACAAGGAACCATGCATGCAGATCACCCAAGGCCAGCGCATGCCGCTGGCAAATATTCTTCCCGGTCTCTCCCTCACTCTCTCGGTCAACATCGAAAGCCCCAGCGTAATCGACTTCGTCTGTTTCGGTGTCGACGACCAAGGCAAGCTTTCAGACGATCGCTATATGGTCTTCTTCAATCAGCCTGTCACGCCTTGCAGCAGTGTGAAGCTTGCCCCGGGTGGCCAGTTTGAAATTGATCTAGCCACCCTGCCCGCCTCTATCGATCGCTTGGTCTTCACAGCCTCCATCGACGGTGCTGGGGCCATGAGTGACATCCGGAATGGCAACTTCAAAGTAATCAGCCCCGCTGGTGAGAGAGGAGCGACCTGCGTGTTCTCAGGGCTCACATTCTCAACTGAGAAAGCGGTAATGATCGTTGAGCTTTACCGAAAGAATGGGGAGTGGCGGCTGGCCTCTAACCTTCAGGGCTTTGCTGAAGGCCTGGACGCTCTCGTGAGGCACTTTGGCGGCGAAGTTGCTGAAGAAGCTGCACCGGCACCAGCACCTGCCCCATCTACCTCCACAATCTCTCTGGAGAAGCGTGTAGCTGCTGTCGCGCCGGAACTGGTCAGTCTGGCCAAGAAGGCACAGGTTAGCCTCGAGAAAGCCTGCCTGGTTGGAATGAAGGCTCGTGTTTTGCTAATGCTCGACGTCACCGACTCGATGAGGAATCAATACAAAACCGGCCGAGTACAGGAAGTACTCAATCGACTGGTGCCCATTGCCGTAGCCATGGATACAGACGCAGAACTTGAGTGCTGGACATTCGCCGAGCGGCCACTGCGGCTCTCACCTGTAACGCTGAACAACTACCAGAATTTTGTCGCGTCCGACAACAATGGCTGGACCAAGTGGGACGTCGGTCGGCGTTACAATGATGAGCCGAGAGCCATCCAAAAAGTGATCGAGTCCTTCCAAGCGTCCAAAGACAAAAACCCTATGTTTGTCGTTTTCATCAGCGACGGTGGCGTGTCTGAAAACCGCAAGATCACGCAACTAATGGTGGATGCAGCGAAGCTGGGAATCTTCTGGCAATACGTTGGTTTAGCAGGCCGGAATTACGGCATTCTGGAAAAACTGGACACCATGCCCGGGAGAGTCGTGGACAACTGCGGATTCTTTGCCCTGGATGACCTGCACGACATGACGGAAGAGCAATTGTACGACCGGCTGATGCAGGAATTCCCGATGTGGATCTTGGAGGCAAAGCGCGAAGGAATCATTCGCTAATCCTCTCGTCCCCTGCCCAGCCCAACACCGCGGCGGCTCAAGCCGCCGCGGTTGTCTTCAGTTCAAGACCGACATATCCATCGGCGTCACCTCAACAAAACGCGCAGAGCGGTCCAGCTTTACCACTGCGCCACACGCGTTCAGGGTCGCTGCAGGATCAATCGCATCCAGACGATTAAAATCAATCGCATCCCACTGATCTCGGCCTACCAAGACCGAGATCACGTAGTGATCATCCACCGCACCGGTAGCGGTGTTGTTACGCTGAATGTAGCCCGACACCAGGATCTTCTGGATCGCTGGCAGTAGAGCAAATACCTCTCCTACAACTCGAAACAGAGAGCCGTAGCACAAGGCGACAAAGTCTCTGCGTACCTGGGCATCCGAGCGATTTTTGAAAGTGAGTTTGCCGTTACCACGGGCTTCAGCGCTTCGCTGCGGGATATCGCCCTCATCAGGTAAATCAACATCGAGCGCGACGCCTGTAACGTCTTGTGAGAACTCATAATCCACTTGGGTTTCTTTTGGCCAGGCAATGCCGCTCAACACATAGTCCAGGGCACGTTCCATCTGAGCACTGAAGCCCTTTGCCGCCAGCCGAAATGCTTTCTCGATCTCGGTGCGCTCAAGTTCATGGGCGTCCCGTGTGGCCTCCCAGACGGCCAGATCTTGACGATACTGTTCTTCCGCCGACTCGGTCTCCCGCTCAATCTTGGCGCTGCGTAGCAGCATTCGATCCATCAAACCCGGTGTTTGCTGAGCAGGCCTGCGGGGCTCTTCTATGGCGAATGGAGCTGGGATTACCGGCATGGCCCCCGGCCGAGGCGTCAGGAGGTGCACACCTAGGCAGGATTCAAGATCCTGATTGACCTTATCAGCTGCTTTCATCAGCAAGTCCTGAATGGAGTCGGCCATCTCGGATTTGACGCGTTTGACGACAGCCGCCGGCAACTCGATGTCATCCATGTCCGTAATCAACAACGTGCCATCGTCGTTTACCTTGACCTTTACCTGGCCCGAGTATTCGCTTCCGGCAGGACCTGGTTGGGAGCTACTCGATCTACTGGGCCGGTCGATCCTTTCACGATATGAAAGACCAGTACCGGGTAAACCAGCGTTGAGATAGGTGCCGTTGCGGCCCATCGTCATACTCAGACCACGGGGCCCGATCGAAGTACTGACCCCCTTTCCGCTGATGTTAAGGCGTACGCCAGGCACAATCGTGATTCGCTTGCTGAAACGAAATCCCATGACTACTCCTTGAACCTTATTCCTGGATTCTTTGTTGTTTGAAATGCCGGCTTTGGTCTGGGCCCCTAAGACAGGCTCGACGTCGTCCATTTACATCGGAGGTCGCGCCTGTGGCAATAGCGCAACCACCGATATGTCACTTATGCCCGTCCGGCAATGTAATCGTCGATCGAACTGAATTGCCGATTCCGGCACATCCAGCCTGAAAGGAATACGAATACGGTCGTGGCAAGAACAGCCCAGCCGCGCCGCCGCCGGGCAGCACTTTTAGTGCGGGCACCACCACACAACAGGAGAGCCATCATCAGGAAGTAGAAGGTCAGCAGAATGACCTTGGCGAAGAGGGATAGAAGGAAAAACCAGATGCTGTTGCTTCTGTACGTTTGGATAAGCACCTGCAAGGACATAAGGCCACCGAGAACACAGGCAGCAATGATGGAGTAGTTGCGTGGGACCTCGAGCCAGGCGCTCGCGACGAAATATGCACCAATCCCCAAGATCGGAGTCAAGGTTGTCCAAAGCGCGTCAGTGTAGTCCTGATAGATCGTAATGGTCCCCCGGCGGTGCAGGTAAATGCAGACCAGCAGCAACATTGCCATCACGAACAGGCCAATCTTCAAGTTCAGGAGCGCTTGATGATCATCAGCTGCACTTCGCGGCGCTGCAGGCTTCACCGCGGCGGTGACCATTGGAGGAGCAGAAGCCTTTGAAATCACATTCGTTTCAGCTTGAGCAACCCGGGTAGCGGCAACCGGTGTAGGCGCGCTGGATGGCTGATCAACCTTGGTACGTGATAGAGCACTGAGCCGATCAGTCATCGATGCGGTTAAGCAAATGGTGGTCTTGCAGTTGTCGCGCAGGCGCAACCAGTCTCGTTGGTCTTGACGGACCTGGCCCTTGTTCGGCGCTACGTCTAAAGCGCGGACATATTCGGAGTTCAGCTGCTCATCCAGACGACTGAGAGCAGAATCTGTGCAAATCGATTTCTCGGCAAAGCTTGCAGCTTTGGTGCAATCAAAGCTGGTGGCATTGGAGTGGGCTGATACCAGGGTGAGCAACATGGCGAAAAGGCCAGAGCCGATGTTGAAGCGCGACATGTTCGATTTTTCCTTCTTTTTGTTTGCTCCAGCGTTTCGCCAGAGCCTTGGCTAACCGCGCTCGTATTGCACACGGCTAGGCGCCTGATGCCTGGCTCTTACTTACGAGGTTGGGGCTTGAAGAAATGTCGTGCCGTTCCACTTGTAGTTTTCGGTGCTCTGAACACTCGGGCAGCAATCAGCATCATCCGGCCCGACGGAAAGCACCGTCAGCTTGACGGTTTGCGGATCGACTACCTGAATGTCCTGGACACCATTGCCGACTACTGCTTTCCCACGGAACTCCCAGCCTGCCGAACCGCCAATGAACGCGGCAAGTGTTTGGAAGTAGCCATTTCCGCCACCCTGGCCTTCGATCGTGTAGAGCACCACAGCATCCTTGATGCCGTCGTTATTCAGGTCAGCAAAAATAACCTGACGGCCCTCCTTGTATTCATCCCCGCCATCCTGGGCGATTTCACTCGCGATGATCCGGTCTGCAGATGCAGCAAGGTCGGATGGCACTACTGCCTTTGCCAGAACAGTCGGTTCGACCGCCTGTGCTGCTGGTTCCGCCGGCCTGCCAGTTGGGGTGACCTGAGTCTGAGTCGGCGCTTGAGGTACCTTGCCCAACAAGATTGCCTCAGTCTCAGACATTGGCTCATTAGGCTTAGCAGATGCTTTGCTCGCTTGAACACCGGCGCTGATCTTTTGAAGCACTGCTGCACGCAGTTCTTGCATGTCTGAAATGTCAAAAATTTGGTTGCGGGTATTGCCGAACGGTTGACCTTCACCCAGAAACCATCGTGCAAAAAAGCCTGGACGCTTGTTTTCCTGTTGATCGACCAAGTGGTCAATTAACTCATTGGCAGTTTTTGAGAAACGCTCAAATCCATCTTTGCCGACGACTTGCACGATCGAGTCCTTCTCCCGCTCGATGTTGCTTCGTGCGAGCTCGAGCATGACAATGTTCGTGTCGACCAGTTTGCTTTCGCACTCGTTCGTATAATTCCCAAGGCATGCCTGCCTGTATTCTTGAACTGCATTGTTTGCCTGGAAGTCGTTGTAGGCTCCGCAGCCTGACATGGACACCAAAACACCTACAGCTACAACCCCACGAAACATGCCCATCCAAATATCCTTTTGAAACCGAGAACCGGTGGACTGCCATGGCGATCGCCAGCAGTCGCTCCTAGTGAAATGAAGTGATCGACAGCGCCCACAGGACCCACTCCGAGGTCTTTCTGTAGGCAAGAAAAAGCCCCCGTTGCGCGGGGGCTTTCTCAAGCCTTGCGGCTTAGCCGATGTTCACGCCCATAGATTTAGCGAGAGGCGCCAGGCCGCCCGCAAAACCTTGGCCGATCGCCTTGAACTTGAACTCGTCGCCATTGCGGTACAGCTCGCCGAAGATCATGGCGGTTTCGGTCGAAGCATCTTCGCTCAGGTCGTAGCGCGCCAGTTCTTTGCCGTCAGCCTTGTTCACTACACGGATGTAAGCATTGGCAACCTGGCCGAAGCTCTGCTTGCGCGCTTCAGCGTCGTGAATGGTCACAGCGAATACCAGTTTCTTCACAGCGGCAGCCAGACCGGTCAACTTGACGTTAGCTTGCTCGTCATCACCAGCGCCTTCGCCGGACTGGTTGTCGCCCAGGTGTTCAACCGAACCGTCAGCCGATTTTTTGTTGTTGTAAAAAATGAAAGAGTTGTCGTCGAGGACTTGGCCGCTTTCACCCAGGATGAAGATCGACGCGTCGAGGTCGAATTTCGAACCGTCGGTTACACGTGCATCCCAACCCAGACCTACAGTTACTTCGGTCAGGCCTGGGGCCTCTTTAGACAAACTTACGTTTCCACCTTTCTGCAGCGATACGGCCATTTTTTTGATTCCTTTTAGTGTGGTAGAAAGGCCTTGCAGGCAAGGCCAATCAAGTAAAATAACGAATTAAATCAAAGACTTAAAAGTTCATGCCGTAGTTGTTGGCAAGAGCTTTCAGGCCGCCGGCATAACCCTGGCCAACAGCACGGAATTTCCATTCGCCACCGTTGCGATACAGCTCAGCAAACACCATCGCAGTTTCGGTCGAAGCGTCTTCTGCCAGGTCGTAACGAACGACTTCCGCGCTGGTCGTATCGTTAACGATACGAATGAAGGAACCGCCGACCTGACCGAAGCTTTGCTTACGTACTTCAGCATCGTGAATGGTAACGATGAAGACGACTTTGTCCACGTCGGCCGGGATGCGGCTCAGGTCAACCTTGATTACTTCGTCGTCGCCATCGCCCGCACCGGTGCGGTTATCGCCAGTGTGCTCAACCGAACCGTCAACGCTTTTCAGCTGGTTGTAGAAAATGAAGTCGGCTTCGCCGCGTACTTTGCCATTTGCTGCAAGCAATAGCGCACTGGCGTCCAGGTCGAACTCAGCACCATCAGTAGCACGCGGGTCCCAGCCCAGGCCTACCAAGATTTTGGTCAGGCTCGGGTCGGTTTTGGTCAACGAAAGATTGCCACCTTTCTGTAGGGTCAACGCCATGGGTATTACTCCTTGTGGTATGGGCTGTTACTCAGCGGTTTCAGGTTGAGCTTCTTCCTTGCCTGGGAAGACAAGGCTTGCAACCACACCAATCGCCAGTACAACCATAACGATCAGCAGGCTGGTGTTTGCATCAATGGTGTAGCCATGGTGGAACATGTGGTCCGTTGCGTTCAGGCCCAGTTTAATGGCGATGAAGAACAGCAGCGCGACAACCGATTTTTCCAGATGAACCAGGTAGCGTTTCAGAGCCTCGAGCACGAAGTACATGGTACGCAGACCCAGGATCGCAAACAGCATGGCCGAATAGACGATCAGGGGTTCACGGCTCACCGCGATTACCGCTGGAACAGAGTCGAACGCGAACAGGACGTCAGACACTTCGGCCACGACAAGGCACAGGAACAGAGGGGTTGCGAACAGTGTCCCTTTAGCTGCCAGGGTCATACCTTTGTTCTCAGGCTTCTGCAACTCAACCTGAAGCTGTTTACGGCTGACGAAGAAGTTATTGCCATAGAGTTTCGGCCACACAGGGAACAGCTTCTGTGCGAAGCGATAAGCCATGTGCTTGGAGTAGTCCTCTTCCTCTTCGTCATCACCGCCGGCGCGCAGCATCATAACTGCGGTCCAGGCAACGATCACGGCGAACACGATTTCGACCCATGGACCGAACGCCAGCAGGCCGGTACCAATGGCAACGAAGATGCCGCGGAACACGATTGCGCCAATGATGCCCCAGTACAGGACGCGGTGACGCATGCCATCCGGAACTTTGAACCAGGCGAAAATCGCCATGAACACGAACAGGTTGTCGACGCTAAGGACTTTTTCCAGTGCGTAGCCAGTAACGAACAGGCTGGCGACTTCCGGGCCATGCTGTACGTAGAGGAAACCGGCAAACGCCAACGATATCGCGATCCAGAAGATCGACCAGATCGAGGCCTTAGCCAGAGAAATTGGCTTGTCACCGCGGTGAGTAACCATGTCGAGGAGAAGCGCACCAAGCGCGATCCCGACGAATACCGCCATGGTAAGCGGGGGGAATCCGATATGAGTGTCCAAAGTACCGCTCCTTAAAGTTCGAAGTCAGCTGGGTTCAGGCCCAGCTCAAGGCAGACCAAGCGGCAGGCCGCTTTTTCTTGTGCGTCAAAGTCGCCATCCGACGCTCCGATAGCACAGCCAACGCGCACCAGGAGTCGCGCCGCGCCAGCATCGTTCTTGATCTTGCCGATGACCTTCAGTGCTTCGGCCTGGCCGAGTTGAAAGTCGAACTCGAACTTTTCGCAGTGACCGTTGAACGCCTTAATCACATCGCCCATGTCGAAAACTTTCAACTCAGGCGAGTTTTGGATGAAGCCGGTCATCTTCTGTTTTTCTTCAGTGGAGATACCGCCCGACGCTGCCGAGATGAGCGCGCAATTGGCGGTCATCGCATCAAGAAATTTCTGATTCTTGAACTTCGAAACTTCGGTAGTCAGTGCTTCACGCGCTGCTACTGCGTTTTGTTTAAGCCATGCAAACATGTTGTGTTCCCCCAAGGGCGGGGTCGTATGACCCCGCCATGATTTCTATTTGGACCCTGCAGTCCACCTCATGCCCCAGCCATAAGCCTGGTCCATGAGTTTGTGGCCTCGGTGGAAGTCCACCCGCCGAGAGACCTTAACGGCACCGTTCACGTTTTCAAGCATCGCAATGGCACACATTGGTTCACGGCCACCCTCTTCATTGAGACGCACCTCAATGTCAGGCTGACCAGGAATGTAAATGGTCACCACTCCATCTGTTTCTTTCCACGACGGCGTGCCCTCATAGATGAAGGCGAACACTAAAATGCGGCGAATTTCACTCCATTGTTTGCCATTGATATGCAACCACTCGCCACCGGAAACAGAGCCAGTGCGGTCATCGCCCATCAGCTGTATATATGGCTCCCGATTGAGACTGCCGAAGGACTCCCCGAGGGCTTGAACAACGCCCTTCTCGCCGTCTTGCAGTTCGTACAGGCAACCAACGTCCAAGTCGACGGATTGGCTTCGCTTGAAGAAGCCGCCCGAGGTGCCTTTGTTCCAGTTCAAGTTCACCTTGATTTCGCCGAAACCGGCTGCCGTCTTTTCAAGACTGATAGACGATCGCGTTTTATCGAGGGTGACCTTGCTCAGACTAATCGTAGATTTAGGTGCAGCGGCCGGAGCAGGCGGCGGCGTCTGTACCACTGGGGCAGGGGCAGGGGCAGGGGCAGGTGCAGGGGCCGGCGCTGGTGCGGCAACCTCTACACCAAAGTGCTTGGCCAACGGCTCAAGACCGCCGTTGAAGCCCTGGGCCACACAGCGGAATTTCCAGTCACCATTTCGGCGATAA